>WNEZ01000044.1_pt1 | contig 122048 bp, 105 predicted proteins | sample 5400521 | NCBI WGS metagenome assembly WNEZ01 (sample SAMN13153339, study PRJNA577476) | soil metagenome | isolation source: 120 cm saprolite under Douglas fir tree site 2 hole 1 replicate 1 | place: USA:California | collected 2015-04-18
TAACGGCGGCCTGGAAGGTTACGCCTCCCGCGTCGAGTCCCGCAAGGTTTACGCGAACGAGCTGGCCTGGTTGGAAGATTGCGTCCATAGGCAAATTTTCACGCTGAGCCAGGGTAAATGCAAGTGCGCAGCCTGGCACGAATAATTTACACGGATATTCGTCAATCCGGCCACCGGCCTGCGACCAGTTCTGGCTACTGGATTGGTACCCGAACTACGCCGATTCCAATCTTGCGACGCTCGCGTTCGGGATATTTGAGACGCGCCTTCTCCGCCAACTTTTTGGTCTTGATCGGTTTCGACAAGATGACAAGTTCGAGACTCTGGTATTCGAATAGCAGCCAGCGCACAGATGATTTCATCCGGGACATCTCTGGTGTAGCGTGGTGGGAAGATATACAGAAAAGTGCCGTAGTTTTTGGTTCAAGCAAAACCAAGCTCTGCGGACATGCCTCTCCAATTGACTCTTATCCGCGTGAACATGGCCTATTCCCAGTGCGACCACGCGTCGCCCTGCTCCTCGTGCTTCTTCCTGCTCAGGGCCTCGACGCGAAGCCGCTCTGAGCACTCGTCGCAGATGGTCATTTCCGATGCTTCGCCACACACATTGCAAACGTGGCGTGCGTGTTCTGGCCGGAAGTCGGACTGCTCGCGGGGAACTACTTTCATGTTTGCCTCCCGTTGTACAGAGGCTGAGGGCGGCCAAGCCGCGCTCCTCGTAACCTTACTCTAGTGGAGACGCACAGCTCCTATCAAGGGAATTCAATGAATGCCTTGCGGCAGGTACCCTCGGCACGCGATTTTTACGACCGCACGGAATAAGGCCGCTCAACAAAATTCTGGAACCTAGGGTTCGGCACTAGCCAAGATTCGTCTGGCTGATGGCCTTCACCAACGGCCTGTTCGTACCACTGGACTAGACAAAACCCCACGGCGAGGCGCAAAGCATCGTCTTCATTGTCTCCGTAAGGCGCGCTTGTCCTGTACGCATCAATTTGAAGCGGCGTGTTTATGAAATGACTTTGCTCGAATTCGATCCAATTTCTGTCGAGCGACTCATACAACCTCACAGCGACCATCTGCGGCAACTCCCCGACGAAAAACTGGTATTCAGAAACGAAGCGACGTGCTCCATGAATGAGTTCGTTTTCGAAGGCAGATTGCATGGGACTTTCCCCCTTTACGAAGACGATAGATATGACGACACGGTGTGTCTACTGCCAAGGAGACCAAAAAGAGTACAGGTAATAGGACTAGACTTCCGAACCGCGCAGCTTACGGGTGGGGCGCAATCTGGCATTCATTCTCTGAGACTTTTCATGCCCATGTTTCGTAACTATAGGGAAAGGAGGGATTGCGATGAAATCCTCTCTGACCTTGCTTGTGCTTCTCCTACTGTTTATGAACATTCTGGCTGGATGTGCCGCGGGACCTAACCAGTACAAAGGAACGGCAAACGAACACAGCGAGGTCGCGTGCTTCTGGCTTGGGCTCTGGCAGGGTTTTATTGCGCCTTTCGTGTTTGTGGTCTCGCTGTTCAAAAGCAACCTCAGCATCTACGAGGTCCACAATAACGGAGCTTGGTACAACTTCGGCTACCTGTTCGGTCTCGCCTGTTTCTTCGGTGGCAGCGGCAACCGGACGCCGCGTCGGAAGTAGACAACGTCAGCCGCACAGGCCGGGAAAGGCGTTGTCCAGCGTGCAAAAAGCGGATCAATACGATGACTCAATTTCTAGATCATCTGACGAATGACGTGATGCCAGTGCTGATTGATCGGCTGGAGGCTGGAAAAGAGATGCCGGTTACTTCGGAACATTGGTGGAGCAGAACAGCGATTTGAAACTCGTGGTGGAAGGCGAGGTGTTCCGTCCCGAGGATGAACTTCGCGGTGTGAGGCCGGAAGTCATACTCACGGAACCGCAAAAGGTGGGAACAGACCGCGCGGTGAGATGCTGGAACGAGTTGGGGCAACACTAACCCGTCCCGTCGCGCTCTCCCCATGCCTCCAGAACGTAACTCGCCAGTGTGAACGCCGCGTGCGCCGCCAGCCTCGCATGCCGTGGCTTTAACTTGTATGTCGTGGTCTTGCCGCCGCGTCCATGCGCTGAGCCTTTGTGGGTGCGAAGCGAGCCTGTGCCTTCCACGATGGCCGCGAGGCCCGTGAGGATGGCTTTTAGATCGTCGTCTTCAATGATTGCCGGGTCGAGTTTCAAATCCTTGCGGACAACCCTCCACAACGGCTTGATGGACTCCTCGGACGGCATCTCAAGGTTGCTGTCCTCGATGTACGTTTTGAACAGCGACTCCAAGAAGGCGCACGAAGCCGTTACCGCTGATGGCGGGTCAGCCTCCAAGTTCTCGTAAATGCGGTTGAATTCGTTTTGCAGACCAGACAAGTCGCGTGCGCGGATGATGTCTTGGAGTGTTTTGCTAACTGGTGTTGTGCCGAGAGGCTGAATGTAGCCGCCTTGCAAATACGACAGGCCGTAATTGCCGAGCGCTTTACGGACGCGCTCTTGGTCGGAGTGAAGTGATTTGTCCCACTCGTCGTTATCCTTTTCCATGAATTCTGCAACCACCTTGCCCAGAGTTCCCAGCGGGTCAGAGGAGGTGTTGTTCGCGTAGGTGAACCATCCACGCGTCTTAACCGTTTATTGCCTCCCGGCGATGGATTCAGTTCCAGCCCCGCCGCTTCCATCATTTGGTCAATCGCGGCGTGAGTGTATCTGTTCGCGAGGGCATCGGAGACAACAGCGATAATGGCGGTAGGGATTTTTCGCGTCATTGACGCTAGTTTACGCCCTCGGACCCCGGTGCTGCACTGGCCGGGGCCTCTACTTTTGAGGTACATTCAGCCCCGGCGACGGACATGCAAACTGAGAAGATGCCCGCTCTACAACTAGTAATTTTCACGGTAGTCTCGATTCTGCTGATCGCACTTTGGGTCTCTCACGCAGGCGATCACGTCATCGTTGCCAAACTAACCGTTGAAAAACTAGTGTGGGGCATCGTCATTTGGCTTTTGTGCCTCTATCTTGTGCTGCTGAAGTCCGACCAGAGAGCGGATGCATTGCTGAAATTCGTTTGGTGGGCTGCGAATTGGGCGATATGGATGATCGTCGTGATGTTGCCTTTGTTGATTGTGATCTTGTTGTTCGTTAAGTAAGCGAGGTTTTCAAATGGAGAATTGGAGCCTATTTTAAGTTGCCTTCTGACCAAGAAGGTGACCCGCCACGATGCGAACAGTGCCAATTACTTACCAGCGGTTTTGTGACAGGCGCAGAACAGCTTCTTCAGTTGAGCCTATGGCTTGACCGCTGGACTCGGTTCGGGAAATCGGCAGATGCGTCTGAAATCACCGCTAAGATTCACGCTCACAGTCAAGAAGTTGCAACCGCGTGGGGGAATTATCTTAAGCATCGGGCACAGAGCCATTAGCCAATGACCACTTGACGAACGACGTAACTAGAACAGCCGTCCCACGGTGGGACACCTGTTAAACCACACGGTAGAGAAGGCCAACATGACTCGCGACGAAGCAATTGTAAAGCTGCGTGTTGTGCGTCACAGATTGGAGGGCGCATTGGATAGATTTTACGGGCACGATCTATCCGGTGACGCCGTTGCGTTAGAGGCTGCAGCCCTTGATATCTCCATGCCGATTCGAGTCTTGGTGCATCACAATCCAAAGCGTCAGTCGAACGCGCTACTACACGAAATCGACACCGACTATTTGGACAAACCAATACACTTTCGACCCCTAATCGCCCCGCCGCCGCGAACTTTGCCTTCTGGGGTACAAACGATGTCGGTTAGTATCCCCATCAACATGACGCTGCGAGTGGGAAATGCAGGAACCCGAGGTGGAACGACGTTTACCCGCTATCGACGAGAGAAAAATCCCGAATCGAGGGTTCCTCTGCGTAAGTGGTGGTTCGGCACCTGTTGGGACAGCGGAACCAATCAAGTTTCGAACAAAGATATAATCCTGGCGCTGGCGAACAAAGAAGGTGGGGCGCATGTAGACGGCAAGTTGTCCGCTAATTACGGTGCCGCGAAAAATCAGGGACAAATTGTAATCGGTGGAAAGCCTGTCAGTGACGTGGTCAGACTAGGAGGCTTGGTAGGGATTGCGGGTGACGAATTGCTCGAACACTTATATGAAAATTATCCAGAATATACGTCTATCGAGTAGACGTTTTTGCGGGACGAGGCTACGACAGGTCCCAATACTAATACTAGGTCCCAAAAGTGGAGGCGAGGTCCCCATGAACACGAAAGACAAAACCAACGTTCGAGAGCTACGCACGCCGTTGATTTGCAAATACTGTAAAGAAGAAATCGACATCGAAGGTTTCGGTGAAGGATTTCAGTCCAACGAATCAAAATCGGAAGGTGCCCATCTGGAGTGTCCAAAAAAGCCTGTGAAACACAACCAAGATGTTGTGAAGCTAAGGCTTGATGACCTCGATGACCTCGGGTAAGGTGGCGGGGAGTTGCCTGGGTTCATGCGCAAGTGATACGGTCAGCAGATAGATTTCAATATGAGAAGAAAACACAATGAGGATTGCATATTGGGGTAGTGAACTAGCGCGGTGTGGTCATTGCACGCTGTGCGGTGAAGACGCAACCAGAGATGCTCAGCTGGCGTTCCTTTTACCTGTCGCATATTTGGAATCCACTGAACGCGTTCGTGTTGATTGGAAGTCTGACGTGTTGGCGGCGGTCTGCAAAAAGTGTTATGAACGTTACAAAAAGAAGACGCGTACGAGGAGGATAAGCCTTGACGTGACTTGCCCTGAGTGTGGTGCCCCGCCAGGAGAACGCTGCGTGATGCATCCTGTCCCTGGCTACGGTTGGCGTAGGTCCGCTCACTCAGGCCGATGGCTAGCGCTCCGATCCATCGATCAAGAATTTAACGTAAAACTCGAAAGCGACTGGGAGGAAAGCGGGAAGACAAGAGAACAAGACACGGCGGAAAAATGGAGGTAGCGGCGGGACTCGAACCCGCTAAGACCGGTTTTGCAGACCAGCGCCTCGACCGCTTCGGCATCGCCACCAAACCCTGTAAAACCTGCACCAAACCTTGTGCAATCTGTACCCAGGTTTATACCCAAAACCGTACCCAAAGTGCCCCTGCAACGCCTATTTACCCCTAATAAAGTCCTCGTAAACTATTGAAACCGCGTGGAGCCTCTGATTCAGGCAGGTTTTGCAGACCTTTGCCTTACCACTTGGCGACCGCGCCTTCGTTCACTGAACAAAACTCAAACAAAAAAACCGCCCGGAAACGCTGGCGGTGAGTGGAGACTTCCTCGAAGCTGAAGTGGAGATCTACAGCTTCAACCTTCCCTCGCCAGACGGCACGCGACAGCGGCACGGACAACATCCGCGCCTCGCCCAGCCAATCTGGAAGTTAATGTTCATAAAAAAATCATACTGCACGTAACGCGATCTGCGCAAGTTTCTCTTGCCGCGTGAAAACTATCGTCCACGCAAAAGCTCCAGAATTTCTTTTCCGTAGCGTTCCAGCTTGGTTTCGCCAATGCCCGGAATACCCCTTAGCTGCGGTAGCGACGCCGGCTTCCGCAAGCAAAGATGCTCCAGCGTGGAGTCGTGCAGAATGACGAACGCTGGCACCTTATCCGCTCTGGATCTCTCGAGTCTCCATTGTTTCAATGCAGCCAGAAGCGCCGCATCGATTTCCAGAGATGCCGTAATGGCGACGCCCTTATCCTGTTTCGTTTTTGACGCGACGCGCACGGTGCGTTCCGCAATTTCGACTTTCCACTCGACGGGAGGAAGACATACGTCGCATGCCTCGCAGTGCTCCCAGGCCACCTTTTCGCCAAAATGGTTACAGATAATTTTGTGCCGGCATTCCTTCGATTCGGCGAACCCGCGCACCTCGTGATATCGATCCCACGAACGTCTTTTCTCCGCGGCATCGGAAATCTGTTCGATGAAGTAGGCAAGCAGGCCGGCATCCTTCTTCTGCCAGAGCAGAAAACAGTCCGAAGGCTTACCATCGCGCCCGGCTCGCCCCGCTTCCTGGTAATACTGCTCAATCGATTTTGGCAGCGAAAGATGTACCACCGCGCGGACTGCGCTTTTGTTGATGCCCAGGCCAAACGCAACGGTTCCGACCAGTACGCTCACTTCATCCGCCATCCAGCGTTCCTGGTTTTTCTTGCGTTCGGCGCCGTCCATGTCCGCGTGGTAGCCGATGGCCGCAATTTTATTTTCGCGCAGCATCGCTACCGTTTCGCCCACTCTCTTGATCGTCGGCGAATAAACTATCGCCGCGCTGCCGGCATGCTGTCGCAGAATCGCAAGAAGCTTGCCGCTCTGCGTCTTCGAGTCGCATAAAGCGATCCGATAATTCAGGTTTTTGCGGTGAAAACTCGCAATGAACTTTCCCGGATCTTTCAATTTAAGCTGCGCAATGATGTCATGCCGAACCTGCCGGGTGGCGCTGGCGGTAAACGCAGCGATCGGTTTTTGCGGAAATTCTTTGCGCAGCACCTTCATTTGCCGGTAGTCCGGACGGAACTCGTGCCCCCATTCGGAAATGCAATGCGCCTCATCAATCGCAAAAAACGAAACCGGCACCTTCGCGAGCCATTCCAGTATTTCCTGTTTGGCCAGGCGCTCCGGCGAAAGATACAGCAAACGAAATTCTCCCGCTTCCGCGCGACGTTCCGTCTCGCGCTGCTCGTTCCACGATTGGCTGCTATTCAGCACTGCGGCTGGAATCGCCATCTGATCGAGCTGCGCAACTTGGTCCTGCATCAGCGCAATCAGCGGAGAAACTACGATCGCGGTCTTTCCCGTTTGCAAAACCGCTGGCAACTGATAACACAACGATTTCCCGCCGCCCGTCGGCATCACCACGCACACATCCCGCCCATCGAGAATGTTGCGCACAATCTCTTCCTGCTTGGGACGAAACGCATCGTAGCCCCAGTAGCGTTTTAGTGCATCTTTCAGTGCGCCAGGAGAAATCATGGGTTGAGAGAGTTTGAGCGAATGAGCACAGCGCTACAAGGGTGCAACAAAAAGATTTAACGGTAGAAAGTGCTTAGTGAAATCTCACGTATTCGAAGTTGATAGGCTGCGTGTTGATGCCGCGTTCGGGAGGCGCGATCCAGCTGGCCATTTTGCCGCGTTCGAAGACGCCGTGCATCACGCTATGCACATACGCGCGATCGTCCGGCGTCGGCAACCAATCATCCAGATGCGAGTTGAATTCTTCCTTGGTGATCGGTTTACCTTCCGGATTCGTCGCGACGTTTGCCCAGCTTCCCACCGTGCGGCGAAATCTCGTGCTCGGCAACGTCATCCTCTGCGGATAGCCCGCTTCTTCCAGATGGCGGTTCCACCGTGCCAGTCCTTTTTCGCAGTCGCGTACGTAAGCTTCGCGAACCACTTCATTTACCGCGTTGCGCATGGGAATTCTTTCTTCGCGCACGCCACCTTTCCCATTGGGCAATTCCAGCGTGAAGCTCGATTCCGCTTCGATGTGATCTTCGTACTTGATTTCGTCAGGCCGGCCCTTCAAGCCATTTGCGAAATAGGACGCCGCATTGGAGGAAGAATCACCTCCGAACAAATCGAGTGACGAACTGAACCAGAAATTTAGATACCTCTGAATCGTTGGCAAATCGATGACGCCGGCTTTGCGCAGCGCGATTGGATCATCCGTGCCGAGTTCTTTCATCACTTCAATGGTGCGCTTGATGACCCGACCGATTCCGGTGTCGCCCACGAACATATGATGCGCTTCTTCAGTGAGCATGAACTTGCAGGTACGGGAAAGCGGATCGAAACTCGATTCGGCCAGCGACTTCAACTGAAACTTTCCGTCACGGTCAGTAAAGTACGTAAACATGTAAAAACTAAGCCAATCGCTGATCGGTTCGTTAAACGTGCTCAGGATGCGGGGCTTGTCGGCGTCGCCGGAGTGGCGCTCCAGCAACTCTTCCGCTTCTTCGCGGCCGTCGCGTCCAAAATATGCGTGGAGAAGATAGACCATGGCCCAAAGATGGCGGCCTTCCTCCACGTTCACTTGAAAAAGATTTCGCAGATCATAAAGAGATGGCGCAGTGTGCCCGAGCAATCGTTGCTGTTCGACGGAAGCAGGTTCCGTGTCGCCCTGCGTGACGATTAGCCGCCGCAGGGTGGAGCGGTGTTCTCCCGGAACCTGCTGCCAGACCGGCTGGCCGAAGTGATCGCCGAAACCCACGCGACGCTCGTTTTCTTCTTGTGCGAGAAAAATCCCCCAGCGATAATCCGGCATCTTCACATAATCAAACGTTGCCCAGCCTTTGGTGTCCACGCTGATTGCGGTTCGCAAATAAACGCTGGAGGCATTGAAATCGCTGGGGCCGAGACCGTGCCACCAATTTAGAAATTCCGGTTGCCAATGTTCGAGAGCCCGTTGCAGCGTACGATTCGCCCCAAGTCCCACGTTGTTCGGTATGCGGTCCTGATAATTCGATTCCATTACACACGCTCCCGATCAAATTTCGCTTTCGATCCCTTACCAAAAAGTTTTAACGCGCCTTGCTCGCCGGTAGCATTGGGCCGGATGAATATCCAGTTTTGCCAGGCGGAGAGCCGTCCAAAAATCTTCGTATCGGTAGTCTCCGCACCCGGAAAACGCAGGCTGGCTTCCATTCCTGTAAGCGCGTCGGGCGAAAGACTGGCACGTTCTTCGATGGCCAGACGAATTTCGTCTTCCCAATCCAGATCGTCCGGCGCGACCGTTACGAGGCCGAGATCGATAGCATCCTCTGCGAGAAGTTCAGCACCCGCTTTTGCTTTCAGCTTCGCAAGTCTGGGGAGATCGCCGCGGAATCGTGTTTCCAGTCTGCTGCGCCCATTCACCATGGGAAAAATTCCGAAGTTTACGGCGCTGAGCGCAATTCTTGGCGAGACAGTTTTCCCGTCTTTCGCCTTGGATTCTTCGTCCGGTAGCGCCAGCATGTACGAGCGATCCGCTGCCAGCGCAAGCTCCAACAGCGTGCCTGCAAAACACGAGCCCTGATCGATGACTGCGAACATGCTGCGCGAAGACACATCAAGCCGCGCCAAAGTTCGTCGCAGCAACGCTACGGTTTCGCGCACTAGCCAGTCTTCGCGGGAATTCGCCAGAAATACATCGGCTTGCAGGACTGCGGCGATTTCGCCTTCGGTCTTCAAAAGAAGCAATCCAAGTTCTGGTTCGTTCGCGCGCAACATTAAAATGGCGTCGTCCAGTTCGCGGCCCATAGCCAGCGGCCACCAGGAATGCGCAGCGGTGTGAATCGCGCCAATCGTTTCTGGTTGTGGACTTTTCGGACCGCGAATCGTAATCGTTGCGGTCCGAGCATCACGATCGAACAATACGTCTACGTGCGAATAGTGATAGCCGGCATCGTCAATTTTTCGCGCCAGCGGTCGCAATTCAATTCCCTTCACCGCCGCCGGACGCGTGGAAGATGCCACCAGTTTCGCTGCGCGTTCCTGCACCGTTTTCGCGAAATTTGCTGGAGCTACGATTTCGTCCACCAAACCCCAGGCTCTTGCGCGTTCGCCTTTCACACCATCTGGATTGGTGCAGAACATGTCGGCAAGATCGCGACGCACTTTGCGCTTGTCCACTACGCGCGTAAGTCCGCCGGTTCCCGGCAGCACACCAAGCAACGGAGTTTCCGGCAAGCTCACGGCGCTGGAGCGATCGTCGATCAGCAGAATTTCATCGCAGGCGAGAGCCAGCTCGTAGCCTCCACCTGCGGTTGTGCCGTTCAGCGCGGCGAGAAATTTCAGGCGGTCGTTGCGGCTGGAATCTTCCATCCCATTGCGGGTTTCGTTGGTAAATTTGCAGAAATTTACTTTCCAGGCGTGAGAGGAGCTAGCCAGCATATAAATGTTTGCGCCGGCGCAAAACATTCTTTCTTTGGCGCTAGTAATGATTACGCAGGCAACTTCCGGATGTTCGAATCGAATTCGTTGCAGCGCGTTGTGCAGTTCGATGTCCACGCCGAGGTCGTAAGAATTTAATTTGAGTTTGTAGCCAGGGCGCAGGCCGCCCTCTTCGTCAACGTTCATGGCGAGCGTGGCGATGCGGCCGTCGACTTTTAGATTCCAGTGCCGGAATTCTCGGCTCTGCACGTTGAAGAGAACCAGTTCTTTGGTTGCGGTACTTTCCATTGCCAAACCTCAGATTACGAACGGTACGATTCGCTGCTACGTGTAAATTATAGTCCCGGGGAGAATTTGAAATAGGAACTATAGTTCCTATTTTGTGGCGAGGGTCAGAATGGCCGCATGGCGGGTTTTTGCGAACTTAGTGCTTTCGGAAAAGCGGCAGCTGGGCCTGCCCGGGGGAGGCAGGCCGCTGCACTCCAGGGGCAGGAGCGTGGAACGCATTCGACCATAACGAGTTAGAGGCGATTGGGATGGGAGGGGATAGCGCTTCCGCGAGGGCGCGGGAAGGACGCTGTTTTCAGGGCTTAGGGCGCACGGCTAGGGCTAGAGCCTGCAGAGATTGCTTCACGGTTTGGCCCGTGGTTTCGACTACCGTATCTGCCTGGCGATACAGGGCTTCGCGACTCCAGAGGATGCGGTGGAGGTCGCGCATGGCCTGGCGATTGTGGGCCATAGGGCGACGATCACCCTGGGCGAGGACTCTGGCCATATGCTCTTCGGGCTTGGCGCGAAGCCAGATGGTGAAACATTCGCCGAGCAAACGATTGAAGTTGGCGGGATCAGAGACGATGCCGCCGCCGGTGGCCAGTACGAAACGAGGATGTTTGGCGAGAATGGATTCAAGGGCTTCGCGTTCCATGCGGCGATAACCGCTTGGGCCGTAGAGGTCGAAAATGATGGTCAGCGTCACGCCGGAATCGCGCTCGACCTGTTTATCGAGCTCGATGAAGGGAACGCCGAGTTGCTGCGCGAACAACGAACCGAGAGTGGACTTGCCGGCGCCGCGAAGACCGATGAGAGCGATACGGGAGCGACGCACGCTGGCGTCAACGTTGGCGAACTTTTCCAGGAGCAGCTTGTGAGCGTCGCGCAACTGGCCGGGCGGAAGTTTTTTCAGAAATTCAGTGGACTGGTTGAAGGTGGGGGACGTGGGTTGGGCATCGGCGGCAAGCATTTCGATGGGAACTTCCATGGCGTGGGCAATGGTATTGAGGCGGCCGACAGAAATGTTGCCGCGGCCGAGTTCGACGGTGGTGAGGAAGCGCGCGGAAAGCGCGGATGCGCGGGCGAGTTGATGAATGGTCATACCGCGGCGGGCGCGGACGGCGCGAATATTTTCGCCGAGTTGTAATAAGTACGAGTTCATGGAGGATTTCCTGGAGTTAGAGCGTGGTACTGCGCTGGCTCTGCGAAAAGCCGATTGCGAAGACTTTTTCTTTTTTTGGGATGAGGAACGGCGAGACATTCCCTGTCAACAAGTGTAGCGCGAATTGAATTGGCGGAAGAAGAAAAAACTGTCGGAGCGAAAGAGTAACACATTGCGCGGCAGCGATTCGAACGGGCATGAAAGGACGAGCGATGAAAGCCACGGAGTGTCGCGTTCGAGAAGAAAAAAGGGCTGGCGCTTTCGCGCCAGCCCGGTGAAGAGCTGAACGGAGCGGGATGCTCCGATCAGGTTAGAAGGTAAAACGGAAACCGAATTCACTCCAGACAGAACGAGGAGTGGTGGTGCTGCTGGGGTTGATGAAGCCAATTGGATGACCAAAGGTTGTCGGGTCACCGATGTTGCGTCCGAAATTGTTGCCGTAGTTGGCGCGATTGGTGAGGTTAAAGGCTTGTGCAACGATCTGCAGGTTATAGCGTTCGCGGAACTTGAAGTTCTTCGCCAAACGCATATCGAGCTCGACGAACGGATCACCGCGCAACGGATCGAACTTGGCGATGGTGCAAGCCTGGGTAACGCCGTTGATGCCATAGAAGCAGTTCTGCGCTCCGGTGTTGTCGCCGGAAAACGCAAGATAGTTTGTTGGATCGTTCGTCGGGACGACCACGGCGGGTTGTGTGCCACCGCCGGTGTTCAGGGTGCTGGCGGAGTTGGTCAAGGTGTAGGGACGTGCCGAGCCGAATTGCAGAATCGGTGAAAGCTGCAGTCCGAGCGGCAGTTCCCAGATGCCGCTAACGGTGACGTGATGACGCTCGTCATTAGGCGAAGGACCCCACGCAAAGCTGGCGAATGGATCATTAGCGAGCACCGGGTAGTCACGGAACGAGCTGCTGCCGCCGCCGAAGGAGTAGGCCCAAGCGAGGGTGTAGTTCGCGTTTACCGAGAAATGATGGGTCAGGCGTTGCCGATAGCTGAAATTATAGCCGTTGTATTGTGACCGTCCGATCGACTGTTCATCGCGGACGCTGGCCAACTCCGGTTGTGTCGAGCCAGCGAAAGCCGGGTCGAGTGGCCGATAGCAGCACTGGTCACTCTGACAGATACGCAGACAAACGTCGCCCGAACGGCAACTACCAACGATTCGGGACGATATATTTTTTCCAGCGTGGCGCCCGAGGTCTACAACCTAACCATAAGTAAGACTTATCCGGACATGGGCTCGGCCTTTTTTGGCCCAAGCATGTTCCAGAACCCAGAAGCGGTCTATAACTGCTTTCGGAATCCGATCCTGGCATTGACAAGAGTGACGGTGGTGGCGCCGGGGTACTGCGCGGCCAGGCTTATTGGAACGTGGATCTTGGCATCCGGAACGACATCGCGGTCACCAAGCGCATCCATCTACAATTCGACGCCAACTTCACCAACGTCTTCAATCATCCGTACTTGAGCGATCCTTACAATGTGCTTGGGGATACGGCCGATTGGGGTGCACTGGTCAGCCTTACTGGCGAAGTGATCACGGGAGCGGTGCAGGCGAACGCTCCGCGAACAATACAGACGGGGTTGCGTCTCAGCTTCTAACAACTTCCGGCGAGAAGAATAACTCGCTGCAAAAAAAGGGGAGGGCCAAAAGTCTCTCCCCTTTTCGTTGTTAAGACCAAAACGAATGGCTGAAAGAGCTGGCATTCGATGTTCTTGACATGCTGCCGCTTACGCGATATGTACGCGTGCACCAGATAGCTCTAGTTCTGAAGACTTGGCGTGTGTCGCTGCTGCGCCGTACAGGTAGTCGGGAGCGACTGGCGCGGATTGCGGTACTTGCGGTACGACATCGTTCTTGGATCGCTTTGGGTTTGCTGCTGAGGCCTTGTTTGCCTGAACGGCGGCACCCTATTGAGGAGGAAGCATGGCAAGCCGCACGGCGGAGATGGTGGTGGACGGTAGCAGCGAGCAAGGGCTGTGGCGGGTGATACTGGCCTCGGCCGTGGGTACAATGATCGAGTGGTATGACTTCTATATTTTTGGAAGCCTCGCGGCAGTCCTCTCTTTAAAGTTCTACCCTGCTGGCAACGATACGTTCGCGTATGTTGCGTATTTGGCGACGTTTGCGGTGGGATTTTTGGTGCGTCCGTTTGGAGCGCTGTTTTTCGGGCGAATCGGCGATCTGGTCGGGCGCAAGTATGCGTTCATCGTGACGCTTTCGATCATGGGCGGAGCGACCGCACTGATCGGATTGTTGCCAACTTTTCAGACAGCCGGCTGGTTTTCGCCGATTACGCTGATTTTGATTCGCGTGTTGCAAGGGCTGGCGCTGGGCGGCGAGTACGGCGGAGCGGCGGTGTATGTCGCGGAACATGTGCCGGACAGGAAGCGCGGCTTCTATACCAGCTTCATCCAGATCACGGCGACGCTGGGCTTGTTCGTTTCACTGATTGTGATTGTGCTGACGCAGCAGACCATGAGCAAGGAAGCATTCAGTGCCTGGGGCTGGCGAATTCCCTTCCTGGCGTCGATTCTGCTGGTTTCCGTTTCGCTCTACGTGCGGCTGAAGATGAAGGAATCACCGATCTTCACGCAAATCAAGAGCGCGGGAATGGCGTCTACGCAACCGCTGACCGACGCGTTCACGAAGTGGGACAACTTGAAGCGGGTGCTGATTTCGTTGTTTGGAGCGACTGCGGGACAAGGCGTGGTGTGGTACACCGGGCAATTTTATGCACTGTTCTATTTGCAGACGATTCTGAAAATTAACGTGAAGCAGGCAAATATTATTGTGGCGATTGCGTTGCTTTGCGCGATGCCGTTTTTTACAGTGTTTGGGGCGCTGTCCGACAGAATTGGCCGCAAATGGCTAATGATGGCGGCTTGCCTGCTTGCGGTCGTGACTTACATTCCTATTTATAAGTCCATGCAGAATGCCGCGGGAAACAACATTATAACGGTAACATCTGCGAAAGATAAGGTTACTGGCGCGACGAAACTCACCGCGATGACTACAGATGCAAAAACAGGTGCGCTGGTGCCCGCTAAAGAGGCCAGCGCGCCAAACCAGCCCATGCTGGTATTCCTGGTGTTCATCCAAGTTATTTACGTTTGCATGATTTATGGACCGATTGCTGCGTACCTGGTGGAAGCGTTTCCTGCGAAGATCCGCTATACGTCGCTTTCGCTTCCATATCACATCGGGAACGGCGTGTTTGGCGGCCTATTGCCGCTGATTGGTTTATGGAGTTGCGCCGCTACCGGAAATATTTATGCCGGGCTGTATTATCCGATGATTGTGGCCGCACTGACGTTTGTTGTAGGAAGCCTGTTGCTGAAGGAAACGCATGGGACGAAGATTTGGGATGAGGTCAAGACATAGGCGCGTGTTTCGCGTTAGATGTAACGCAAAAAAATTGGGCAAAAAACCGTAAATTCATATGTACGGGCTAGCTGGGCGCAGCATCGCTGCGCCCCCAAGGCGAATGTAATCCGACGCAGCGTCACTGAATAATCTGGTGCCGACTCGCGATTGACTCGGTTCGCCGCGCAGTAGCATTATTTTTGTGGAGCCTGCGAGAGCGGGAACTGGAGGTACTGAGTGCCGAAAGCCCCTTAAGCGCCAAAAACACCGACCTGAAGGTCGGCCACTACGAAAGAAAGAGCGACTGCCTGCAGGCCGCCGCCAGATTGAATGTTGGAAAGGAAAACGTCCGTGGTGGCTAAATCTCGTGCGAACAAAGTGAAGAAGTCGAATGTAGCCCAGAAGGCGAGCGCGAAACCGCAGGCAAGCAACCCGGCCCCTGCAAAGGTCGCTCCGGAGCAGAAAACAAACGAAGCGCAGATTGCGGTGCATTGGAAGGAAGAGGATTCGCTGCGGGCACCGGCAAGTTTTGTGGCGCAGGCGAATCTGGTCGATGCGGCTTTTGTGAATGAATTTCGCGAAGAAAAATTTCCGGATTGCTTTCGGCATTACGCGGAGCTTCTCAATTGGGATAAGTACTGGCACACCACGCTCGATACCGAACACCCGCCATTTTGGAAATGGTTTGTCGGCGGGAAGCTGAACGTTTGCTACAACTGCGTGGACCGGCATCTAGCCTCGCACAAAAATAAAGCAGCCTTCATTTTTGTGGGGGAGCCGGAACACGAATCGCCGCAGGTGCTGACCTACCGCGAACTCTATGTACGCGTGAACGAAACTGCAGCATTGCTGCGGGATTTTGCCGGGCTAAAAGCTGGCGACCGCGTCACAATTCACATGCCAATGATTCCAGAGCTGCCGATCACTATGCTGGCGTGCGCGCGGCTGGGCGTTGTGCATTCGGTGGTCTTTGGCGGCTTCAGCGGCGAGGCTTGCGGAACGCGCGCGGCGGATTCCGGCAGCCGGGTGTTGATCTACGCAGATGGGTACTGGCGCAACGGAAAATGGATTGACCACAAGGGCAACGCGGATCTGGCCATCGAGAGCGCGAAAAAAGAGGGCCAGGAAATTGACAAGGTACTGGTGTGGCGGCGGTACGCAGGGAAAACTTCTTCGGAAGCGCCGATGGTGATCGGACGCGATTTTTTTGTGGATGAAGTCTTGAAGGATTATGCCGGAAAAACTGTGGAGCCGGTTTCGCAGGATGCCGAGGCGCCGCTGTTTTTGATGTACACGAGCGGAACGACTGGCAAACCAAAAGGGTGCCAGCATCGTACCGGCGGATATCTGGCGTATGCGGCGGGAACTTCGAAATATTACCAGGACATTCATCCAGGTGATGTGTACTGGTGCATGGCGGACATCGGCTGGATCACGGGACATTCCTACATTGTGTATGGACCGCTGGCGCTGGCGGCGACCAGCGTTTTGTATGAAGGCGTGCCGCAATTTCCTGATGCCGGGCGGCCGTGGCGCATCGCGGAACGGCTGGACGTCAACATTTTTCATACTTCGCCGACGGCGATTCGCATGCTGCGCAAGTCCGGCCCCGACGAACCGGCGAAATACAACTACAAATTCAAGCATATGACGACGGTGGGTGAACCAATCGAGCCGGAAGTGTGGCGCTGGTATTACGACGTGGTAGGAAAAGGAAACGCGGCGATTGTGGACACGTGGTGGCAGACCGAGACTGGGGGATTTTTGTGCAGCACGAAGCCGGCGCTGGATGCCATGAAGCCAGGAAGCGCCGGGCCCGCGGTACTGGGAATTTATCCGGTGATCTGGGATGAAAACCGGAATGAGGTCAGGGCCGGGCAGAACGCGGCGGGAAATATTTGCATTCGCAATCCTTGGCCGGGAATTATGCAGACAATTTGGGGCGATCCGGAGCGGTTCACGAAACAGTACTACACAAAGTATTGCAAGAATCCGCTGAGCACGGACTGGCGGGATTGGCCTTATTTTGCTGGTGATGGAGCGATGATTTCAGCGGACGGGTATTACCGGATTTTGGGGCGCGTGGACGACGTGATCAATGTGGCGGGGCACCGGCTCGGCACCAAGGAAATTGAATCGGCGTGCTTGACGGTGCCGGAAATTGCTGAGGCTGCGGTCGTTCCGGTGGTCGATGAAATCAAAGGCCGGGTGCCGGAAGTTTATATTTCGATTAAGCCTGGGCTGAAGACGAATAAGCAGATCATCGACAAAGTTACGCAGACAATCGAAACAATGATCGGCAAAATTGCGCGGCCGAAGCGCATTCACGTGGTGCCGGATATGCCGAAGACGCGTTCAGGGAAGATTATGCGGCGGGTGCTGGCGGCAATTTCAAATCGCATGCATACCGGAGACACCACGACGCTGGCGAACCCGGATATCGTCGAACAGATTCGCGAGCTGGTGCAGGGGCGGGAGGCAACAGAGCTTCGTGAAGGGCCGGCGGATATTAAGTTGTTTGGTGAGGAGCAGTAGCACAGATTTCTTCTTGCAGCGGAATTCTTATCCGTTAGTGGTTGTCAAAGTTTGAACGGGTTGTGATCACTCGCACCCCGCCGTACATCTGTCCATGATTCAGATCTTCGGTGTATAGAGTCTGTGCGGCGGACTCTTGCGCTGCATACAGGATTAGCGCATCCCAAAAGGAAGTTTTATAATCGGCCTTCGATCTCGAGCGAATGCAACACCGATTTAGAATTGTTTACAAAAACTTCCCACTCGTCCATGTTCTCCAATGGGCGTGCGACCGTGCGGCGGAGGCAAATCACCAGCTCCTGAAGTACTTGCGTGCTGATTATCGCAGCGCCTGACTGCACCACTTCCTTCAGCAAAGAGAGCGCGATGGCGTGCTTTGGACCCGCGCAGTCATCGTAGGCATACACCAGGACGTTGGTGTCCACAAAGAACCTATCGTTCATGGAGTTCGTCGCGGGACTTGGGCGGCGCGAAGCCCAAATTGTAGCCTTTGCGCATTCTGGCGATGACGCGGTTCCTGGCTCGATCGTAGCCACCGCGGCTCCTCACGATTTCCTGGAGGTGTACGGTCAGAAGGGCGCTGATAGAGGTATCTTTTTCTGCCGCCAGGACGCGCACTTCGCGAAGAAGATCCCGATCCAACTTTAACGTGATGTTAGATTTTTGCCTGGCTGTGTTTTCTTTGGTCTTCATGGTCGCCTCACTGCCGGACTCACTGTGCTGCACGCGTTCCCGTGCTGCACACATTCATGTGCAGCACCAGTTTACGTGCTAGATGTGAGCCAGGCAAGAGCGCGTTCGCCAGCGTCGCCAGCGGCAGCTTTGGAAAAAGGGCGTGTTCTGCTTATTTTGCGCCGCAGAGAGTCTGCACGGCTTGCAGGACGTCGGGATCGAATTGGGCGGTGCTCCAACCGTGCGAGGAGCAAACCTGCGCGGCGGTTAGGCCGAGAGCGCCGCGAAAATCGGCGCCGTCAAGTTGAGCGCCATCGATGGGCGCGTCACGCAAAACTGCGCCGGGGAAGGCAGCCCCGCGCAGATCAGTGTTGCGGAGATCTGCGCCCAGCAGGATCGTGCCCTTGAATTGCGCGCCGCCGAACTGAGCTCCGGCGAGTTTTGCGCCCGAAAAATCCGTGAGCTCGAGATTGGCCAACGGCAGTCCCGCCTCCTGCATTTGTGTGTCGCGCATGTCGCTGCGCGCGAGGTCGGCGCGCAGCCAGTTGCTGTGCTTTAGGTTTGCGCCATAGAGCGAGGCGCCGCCGAGCTTGGCGCCGGCAAAACTGGCGTTTTCAAAAATGGCGTACGTCATGTCGCTGCCGCGCAAATCGGCGCCAGTGAGATTGGCATTGGTTCCATCGGCGGAGATGAGCAACACGTGATCGGCTCGTGCGTGGTCCAGCACTGCATCGCGCAAATGCGCTTCACGCAGATTGGCGTTTCGCAAATCAGCTTCGGTCAGGTATGCGCCATCGAGATCGGCACGCCATAAGCGCGCCCCGCCGAGCACCGCACGATAGCCGCGTGCATAACGCAGGCTGTTTTCATTCAATTTCGCGCCGAAGCCTTCGCCCGGCGCGTCGTTCGCGCTTGCGAAGGGCGCGCTGGCCGAGGGTGCATTTGCTGTGGAGGCGGCTGGCGCGCGCGAGTGCGCGGGGACCAATGTCGCTTCGATCAGATCCGCATACGGCCGGTAGCCCACCATGCGAAACGCTTCAGCGGCCCAGCGTCTGGGGCTGGCACTGAAATATTTTCGCGAAGCGTCGGAATCCGCGGGAATGCCGAGGATCACGCCGCAGGAGAGCAAGAGCAGAATCAGACCAAAGGCAATCGGAGCGCGCAACGTCAAAAAGGCAAGGCGAGCCACACTACGCGGGCTGTGGCGGCGGACTTCACCGCTGCGAATCACGCGGCTGACCACCGAAGGCAGACCCGTGGCCACGCTAACACTGAGCACGAAAAACAAAACATGCAAGGCGGTGCCGCGCATATCCTGGCGCACCAGATAGCGCATCCAGAGGGCTGCAATGGTGGCTGGCACGGCCCAGTAAGCAAGCAAGGTGGCAATTGCGTTTTCCAGCCAGGACACGGGAGTCTTGGTTTCGCGCAGCCAACGGAAATGGCGGCGCACTAGTCCCATCAAGTACCAGGGACCGCCGTGCTCGACGGTCTGGCCATCCGGGAAAACGGCGGGCAAAGCGGCCATGCTGCTCCAAACCCGCAAAAGCAGAAATTGGAATCGAACGAACATAACCACGAGAAATATTGGAGCGATCAAGTAGAACGCATTGATGGGCAGAATATTGCCGAGACGCGCGATGGGAATTGTCTGGCCGTCCAGAATCAGGCGCGGATCGCTGGTGGTGGCGACACAGAGCACGCACAGCGAGCAAATGGTAAGCATCAGAAAATAAAACCAGCGCGCGCTGCGAGTGGCTTCCCAAACAGCCTTCGAGCCATCGATGGAAGAGATGGTTTCCGGCAACATGGCGTCGTATAGATTCGCGCCACCCAGGCGGCCAAGCCAGAGGCCCTCGACTCCATATAAGGTTGCGCCCATCAAGTTTGCGCCGCGCAGTTCGGCTCCCAGCAGATTTGCATTGCACAGGTCGGCCTGAACTAGCGACGCGTGGCGCAAATTCGCCATGGAAAGATCGGCACCGCGCAGATTCGCGCGCTGTAGAAATGCGCCCTGCAGATTTGCACCGGTGAGGTCGGCATTTTCGAGATTTGCGCCGCATAAATCGGCCTTGGTACCGGCTTCGCCGCCCGATTCCACCCAGATGCGATGCTGATCGAGAATCACAGCAAATTCCAGCATCCAACTGCCGGCCATGCCTGCGGCATTCTCTGCGGCAGGCGTTGCAACGTCCTCAGTAATTTCGCTGGCGGCGGATGCAGTCTCGGGCTCGGTTGCGACTTTCGCTAGTTCTGCGGGTGGCAGTTCGACTTTGCTCGCGGAGTTGTTTACAGCCGCGATTTCGACATTCGCGCTTACGGCCAGAGCGGATTCCAACTCAGGCCCGGCAACTTGCGTGGCAATCTCCGCAGCGATGAAGCTGTCTTCTTTCGACGAATACTCGGTTTTCGCAAGCTCCACCAAAGCGCTCTCAACTTCTGCAATGCGTTTGAGCGCGTACAACTCTTCCGGTGTAGCCATGCGTTCTGTCTGGTTCCGGGCAGAGTTTTCTACGGGCGACAATAAGTCTTGGGCCGGCACTTCCGGCATACGCTTTCCCCCAGATCGGCGCGATTCTCGAAGCAGAGGTCATAATCGCCGACTGGTTGGGAAATGTCTCCTGACCTGAAGGTCAGGCGGCGCAAATGTAACATCGTCGGCCGCCATAGTGAGGATGGAATGCGGTTTTAGGCAGGAAATGTGCGGGCGGAGACAGTTGGAAACAACAAGAAAAATGCCGGGGCGCTTCGCTGAGGGGCCAAGGAGCCCCGGCTTTATCCTGCCCGCCTCCGCAGTGAGCGAGCAAGAAAACTGTGGCGGTTGCAAAAACCGCAAAATCAAATCAGAGAAACCGACTACTTTTCTTCGTCGCCGCGCAGAAATTCGTAGCGTTCAATGGCGGCAACCACTCCGACGGACGTTTCGTCGCGGGATTCCGTGCGCTGTACGCGGCCGAGGCAGCGAACGCGGACGGGGCCTGCGAGAGTGATCTCGTTGGGAAGCGTTAGAAGGATTTCAACGGGCGAACCTTCTTTCACATCTTTTCCGAGGTAGAAGTAAACCCCACGCGAACTGACGTCGCGGGATTCTGTACTGGTCTCCCCAACGGCTGCTCCGGTGGTCCAACGGACCGTGAGAGGGAGCCGCATGGTAAAGCGTTGGGTGGTACGGCGTTCTGAGCCCGACAAGGCAGAACCTCCTCGAATGAAGGATGAGTGTAGCTGTAGCGGGTACAGGGAACAATAGGCCAAGAGGTACAAAATCTGTTCGGTAGCGGACGGTACGAAGGTACTAGAACAATTGAGAAAAGTGGAGCAAAAGGGCTATCGGGCTGATTTTTGGCGTGAACAATTTCCACAGGTTGGTAGGTTTGCCTGGCTCTTTCAAAAGAATGCGTGCTGACGAGGAACACTGGCGCAAGGGATGCGGCTTTGTGTCGAGATGCGTGGCTTATGATGAGAGAAAAGAGAGAGCAGCGACATAAAGCTTGCCTGCGCCAAGCAGGCCGCTGCTACACAAACGTTCGAACGAACTTTGAGTGAGGTCGATTAGCCGGATGGAGCATGCTTCGGAGCGTCGGGACGAGACTGCTGCGCACGTCGGGGATGGAAAGTTTCGTATGCCGGTTTGGATGTCGGCTGCGCTGCTTGCCGTGGCTACGCTGGCGGTGTATTACCCGGCGATTCGAAATGGATTCGTTGATTTTGACGACCCCCTATACGTCACACAGAACCAACATGTGCAGGCGGGACTGAGTTGGCGGAACGTTGAGTGGGCGTTTCGAAGTATTGATGCAGCGAACTGGCATCCGCTGACGTGGATTTCACACATGGCGGATTGGCAATTTTTTGGATTGAACCCAACCGGGCATCACGCTGTGAGCGTACTGCTACATGCGATCAATGCGGTGCTGTTATTTCTGCTGCTTAATAAAGCGACTGGTTTTCGGTGGCGAAGTTTATGCGTGGCTGGACTGTTCGCGCTACATCCCTTGAATGTGGAAACAGTTGCGTGGATCTCTGAGCGCAAAAGTTTGTTGAGCATGCTGTTTTCGCTGATCGCTGTGGCCTATTACGGATCGTATGTACGCGCGCCGGAGCCGGCACGCGCAGAGAGGTGGCGACGTTACTTGGCGGTGGTGTTTTTCTTTGCGCTGGCATTGCTTTCGAAGCCAATGGCCGTGACGCTGCCGTTAGTGCTGCTGATTTTGGATTACTGGCCCTTGGAACGATTGCCAGTTCCCTTCTCAACGAACGACGTAGGCCTCGTTTTTAAGCGGCTGGGCAAGCTGCTGGTCGAGAAAATTCCGCTGTTCGTGATGAGCATTGCAAGTTCGTGGATTACCGTTGTGGCGCAGCGTCGCGGACAGGCAATGACCAGCAACGCTGTGCTAACGCTAAAAGAACGGGTGGAAAATGCGATCGTTTCCTACGCAAAATACATTGGCAAAATGTTTTGGCCGAGCGGCCTTTCGTATTATTACCCGCACCCGGGAAGCCGGCTGACATTGTGGACGATTTTGCCAGCAGTGACATTGCTGCTTGCGATCACTGCAACGGTATGGCGGTATCGCGACCGGCGGCACCTGGTCTTCGGCTGGAAGTTGTTTGTGGTAACGCCGCTACCGGTGATTGGAATTGTGCAGGTCGGGTTGCAAGCGATGGCCGACCGCTACGCATACATTCCGCTGATCGGATTGTTCGTGATGATTGTTTGGGAGGCGAGCGAGGCGGCGCAACGCTGGCGCGTTCCCGTGGCCGCGCAGGCCGGCATCGCGTCGCTGGTGGCGGGTGCGTTCGCGGTGGTAACAGTGATCAACATCGGCTACTGGCATGACAGCGTGACGCTGTGCACGCACGCGCGCGAAGTCATCCCGTTTGCGAATACTCGAATTGAAACGAATCTTGGGGCCGCATTGCTGGACAGCGGACGAGCGGCCGAAGGGATTGAGCATCTCAAAATTGCGGAATCGCTGGCACCAAACATGTTCATTCCACATTTCAATATTGGATATGCATTGGCGCAGACGGGTGACAACTCACACGCGGTGCCTGAACTGCAAGAAGCACTGCGTAGCGCATCGAGTGCGGAAGAGAAAGCACGAGCATTGAACAGTATTGCAGTGGCGTACCTGGATCTGGGCGCAAACGAGCAGGCGGCGCAAGCGTTTTCCCAATTGCTGGAGTTGCAGCCGAGCTCCCTTGCCGGACGCGCGGGGCGTGGGCAGGCGTTTTTTAATATGCGCCGCTTTGCAGAGGCTGGCGCCGATTTCGTGGCTGCCACGGAATTGCGGCCCGCACCACAATTGTTCTTGATGGCAGGAAAATCGCTGGAAGCGGATGGAAAATTGCGTGAGGCGGAAGAGCAGTATCGAAATGCTCTGGCCGGAAATGCGGGCCTAACGGAAGCGCGCGAGCGGTTGGACACTATTGAGAAGAAACTAGCCGGGAAAGCGCCACGGTAGAAGCCTGAGGTTCATGAAACCTCTTTCCGCCCTGGTTTGTTTCACTGACTTACTCGTAGCGGAGGGCGACCATGGGATCAACTCGGGTGGCGCGGCGGGCGGGTATGAGACACGCGAGGATACCCACGAAGATGGCGAGGAACGCTACGGCGGCGAAAGTGGACGGGTCGGTTGCGGAGACGCCCCAGATCTGGCTGGAGAGGAGACGCGTTAGGAAATAGCTGGCGAAAAGGCCGATGGCGGTGCCGGCTAAGACTAGCCGCGTGCCTTTTTTTACAACCAGGCCGAGGACCTGCGCGGCCTGGGCCCCCAAGGCCATGCGGATACCGATTTCGTGGGTCTGTGCAGCGACGGTGTAGGAGATGACACTGAAGACGCCAGCAGCGACGAGAAGGAGAGCGATCGCCGCGAAGGTGCAGAGAGTGATGAGGAGGAAGCGGGACCGAGCGTAGTAATAATGCTCGAGACGGGTCGCAATGGTTCCGGCTTCGCCGATCGCAACATGGGGATCGACCGCGGAAATTTCGGTGCGAATTCGCGGGAGAATCGCTTGCGGGTTGCCGGAGGTGCTGACCATGATGCCGCTCGTCGGAGCGTCGGCCAACGTGCTGGGAAGATAGATTTCGGGTCTGGGCGGCGACTGTAAGCCGCTATTTTTGGCGTCGGCGACGACGCCAATGATCTTGAAATAAGGGTCGTGAGGCCAATCAGGCCAAGTTTCATAGTCGCTGAACCTGACTTGCTGGCCGATGGGGTTTTCTTCGCCAAAACGATCACGAACGAATGCCCGATTGACGATGACCGCGTGATGGACTGAATCGACGTCATTTTGAGAAAAAAGAGTTCCGCGAAGCAGGGGCAAGCCTAGAGTTTGGAAGTAGCCCTCGGTACAGAAGATCGCTGCGGTGTTTCTGTTTAGAGGAGGCGTTTTTCCGCTGATGACGACTGTTGTCCAACCAAACGTGTAGGGCGGGAAAAACGTAGTTTCGGTGGCGGCCAAGACGCCGGGGAATTGAGTAACGCGATCCAGAACCTGGCGGAAGAGAAAATGCTTTTGCTGCGCGGTCTCGTATTGGCCCTCGGGAAATGAAATGTCCACATAAACAACCTTGGAAGGATTGAAACCAAGATTCACATTTTGGAGCGCAAAGAGGCTGCGCATGATCAGGCCGGAACAGATTGACAGAACGACTGCGAGAGCGACCTCTGCGACGACCAGCGAGTAACGAAGTCTCCCCTGGCGTGAGTCGGTACTCACTCCCTTTCCGGCACTCGTCAGCGCGATTTGGGAGTCGGCACGAAGGGCATAAAGGGCAGGGGCTAATCCGCAGATTACAGCGGTCACGATTGTCGCGCAGAGGGAAAAGAGCAAAACGGCCGGGCTGAGAGTGATGACGGCCTCGGGCGGGATTGTATCCGGAGGGATCACGGCAACCATTGCTTTCAATCCGAAATAAGCGAACAAGCAACCGAGAGCGCAACTGGCAAGCGCCAGGGAGAAACTCTCAACCAACAATTGACGCACCAGGCGAAGATGACTTGCGCCCAAAGCGGAGCGAATGCCGAATTCTCTTTCTCGCGTCGTGGCTCGCTCCAGGAGGAGGTTCGCGACATTGCTGCACGCGATGAGGAGCAATATCGTGACCCCGGCCAGTAACGCGAAGAGGCCGAACTTGAAGTCACCGCCGACAGACTGGCTGTTGAAGGTGTTGACTACAATTTTGAAGTGAGGGGGAAAATAGATAGGATCGGCTTTTTGAAGCGGCTCAGCGATGAGTTGGAGGTCGGCAGCAGCGGTTCCGGCGATGACGCCGGGCTTGAGGTGACCAACAGTCCAGATTTCGTTTGACACAATTCCAGCGCCTGGCACAAAAGTATCTTTGGTGATATCCAGAGGCAGCCAAAGATCGAAACCGCCGATTTGAAAACGCGGAGGCATGATGCCGACTAAGGTCATGCGAGTGTCATTGAGGGTGTGGGTGCTGCCGAGGATGTTCCGGTCGCGGTGGAAGAGGTTGGTCCATAGTTTGTAACTAATCACGAAAACGGGAGGGGCACCGGGCTTGGCGTCTTCGTCGGTGAGTGACCGTCCCAGGAGGGGCGGTATGCCTAGCGATTCGAAGGTGCCGGGTGTGACCGAGGCGCCGGTGAATTCCTCCGTGGCATTTCCGCGGGTGAAATGGATCTTGCGGTAGACCAGGCCGAACATGTCGTCGAAGGTGTGATTCTGTTCCTTGAAATCGACGAAGGCCGCGGCGGGAAAGCGCCATGCTCTGAATTGTTCGGCAGAAAAAACGACGAAGGTAGCGAGGCGTTCAGAATTTTTGTAGGGATAGGGATTAAGGAGAAGGCCGTCGATGATGCTGAAGATGACTGTGGTGGAGCCGATGCCTAGGGCGAGGGTGAGTACGGCGACGGCGGTGAAGCCAGGATTCTTGCGGAGTTGGCGTAGGGCCAAGCGAAAGTCGAGGAAGATGGACTCTAAGCGCGAAAACGAGCGAGTGTCGCGGACAGATTCCTTTATTTGTTCGATACCTCCAAGTTTTATCAGAGCGACGCGACGAGCTTCTTCCGGCGTCATGCCCCTGCGTAGATTGTCCCCGACGTACATCTCGAGGTGGCTCGCCAACTCCGCGTCGAGTTCTTGATCGAGCCGTTCTTTGCGGAACAGATTGCGGAAGCGTTGGAGCCACACTCTTAGAGCACCCATTGCGATTTCACTCACTCGTAGCGCAGGGCGACCATGGGATCGACGCGGGTGGCGCGGCGTGCGGGGAGGTAGCACGCGAGCAAGCCGACCACGACAACAACAACGGCAACGAGTCCATATGTCCAGGGATCAGAAACCGAGATGCCTGAGATTTCGCTAGTCAGGAACCGAGAGAATCCGTAGCTGGCCAACAAGCCGATGACCACACCGCTGGCAATGATCCGCAGGCTATTGGTGAAGACCATACCCAGAATATCGGTTCGCTGCGCGCCGAGTGCTATGCGAATCCCGAGCTCGTGTGTCTGTCGTGAGACTGTGTAGGCAACGACGCTGAAGATTCCGATCACGACCAGCAGCAAACCGATGAGGGCGAAGCTTCCCAGGGTGAAGAGTTCAAATTGTGGGCGCCGGTAAAACTCGTTCAAAGAACCCTCGAGTGTTCCAGAAGCTGCAATCTCAACATTGGGATCAATCGCGCGCACTTCTTGCTCAATGTTTTTGAGAAGCACCGCGGGATTGGTGACAGTTCTTGCCATGTAAGTGCGCCAGCTGAATCCCTGGACGCTATAAGGTATGAAAACTTGCGGAAAAGCCCGCCACGACCTGTTTTGGTCGTCAATCGCCTTGTAGTCGCGAACGATCCCAACGATCTCGAAATAGGTATTGTGCGGCACATCCAGGAACGGACGATCGAGCACCTGCAGCTTGACCTGATGGCCAATGGGATCCTCGCCGGGAAAATATTGCCGAGAGAATGTTTCATTCACAACCATGACGTGGCGCTGCGCGTTCATGTCGTCTTCGGAGAGGAGCCTACCGTGAAGAAGTGGAAGCCCGAGTATCTGGAAATAACCTTCACTGCAGATTTCAAAGCGAGTCTCCCAGCGCTCGGTGTGAGGTTTGCCAGGAATGATAGTGTCGCTCCAGTCGTACTGTAACGGTGGCGGAAGCATCGATTCGGAAACGGAGGTAACGCCAGGAAGCGATTGCATTCGATCGAGGAGCTGACGAGTCAGGGCATTTTTCTTTTGTCTGGTGACGTCAATATCAGTGTTGTATTCCTTGGGAAGTGACAGACGAAAATGCAGAACGTTTTGCGGATTAAATCCCAAGTCCACACGCGTGAGGATGAGAAAGCTACGCATCATCAGGCCAGCGCCGATCAACAACACGATAGACAGCGCTACCTCACCGACGACAAGTCCGGCCCGGAGCCGCCCATGCTGAAAATGTCCTTCGACATTTCTTCCTGCACCAATGAGCCGAGACTGTAGGTCTGTTCCCAAAACATGTAGAACTGGAGCGACACCACAGAGCATTGTCGTTACGAGCGTGAGCCCCAAAGCCGCGAAAAGGACGGGCACACTCATGCGAATCACAACTTCTTCGGGCAGGGCACCCGCCGGAATCAGCGCAACCACGACTTTCAGAAGAAGATTTGCCAAGGCGCAGCCGAGGATCGAGGCGGCCAGAGCAAGCACGAGGCTTTCCGCAAACAGCTGTCGTACCAGCCGAATGCGGCTTGCACCCAGCGTTGCGCGCATGGCCATCTCCCGCTCGCGTGTGGTGGCGCGCAGCAATAAAAGATTTGCCACGTTGCTGCAGGCGATCAAGAGCAGCAGCAGGACAGCGGCAAGCAAGGCATAGAGCGTCTTTCTGAATCCCCCGATAATGCTGTCAAGCAATGTTTGGGGCACGATCGCGAATTTGTCCGGGAGCATTTCACTTCGGTATGTCTTCTGGAGTGCGTGGGCAATGGGGTCGAGGTCGGCCCCGGCGGTTTGGACGCTCACGCCCGGTTTGAGCCGTCCCACCAGAAAGCCGCCGGCTTGAGAGTCGCTCATTGGGAGCCAGAAACTCGCGCCAAAAAAATTGAATCTCCGCGGCATAATTCCGATAAGAATTCTGGGCTTTCCGTCGAGGATGAAAACTGTGTTGAGGATCTTCGGGTCAGCTGCGAATTTATCCTGCCAGAGACGGTAGTTCATGATGAACACGGGCGGAGCGGCCGGGCGGCCATCTTCTTCTGAAAATGTGCGACCGAGGAGTGGAGGTACGCCCAGGAATTCAAACGTGTTGGTCGTTACCTCCTCGCCTCGCGGCCAACGGCGAATAGATTTGCCGTTGTCGTACAAGAGGAAGTAACCGTTGCGGACGATGACGTCTTCAAACACATGATTTTGTTCACGAAAAGCGCGAATCTCCTCTGCGCTGAAAAAGTTACGGCCCTTCCAACCGCCAACGCTGGCCAGATTTTGGATTGCAAAGACCACGTAACGGTTGAAGTTCTTGTACGGCAACGGATCAAAGAAAACATTGTAGACAACGCTGAACATGACCGTCGTGGCGCCAATGCCCAATGCAAGCGCGAAGATGGAGACGAAAGAGAGACCTCTGTTCCTTGCGAGCGAGCGCAGGGCGAAGCGCAAATCCTGCTGCAGACCTTCTAATAGCGGGATGCCACGGGAGTAACGATGGCTCTCTTTTGTTTGTTCGAGGCCGCCAAGTTTGATGAATGCGACACGACGAGCTTCTTCCGGCATAAAGCCCGCGCGGAGATTGTCCTCGATGTGCATCTCAAGGTGGCTCGCCAGCTCCGCGTCGAGTTCTCGATCGAGCCGTTCTTTGCGGAACAAGTTGCAGAAGCGATGGAACCACGCTCGTAGAACGCTCATCGATTTCCACTCACTCGTAGCGCAGCGCGACCAGGGGATCAACGCGGGTGGCTCGGCGGGCCGGCAGATAGCAGGCCAGGAGGCCGGCGGCGAGCAGTGCCAGAGGAGCCAAGACGAACGCTCCGGGATCGAATGCCGAAACGCCCCAGAGCTGCGACTGCAAAATGCGTACGGAAAGAAATGCAACCAACAGGCCGAGGAAGAGGCCATTGCCGACCAGCAAAACTCCCTTGCGAAGTACCAGCGTGAGAATGTCGCTGCGTTGGGCTCCCAGAGCCATGCGTACGCCAAGCTCCTGCGTCTGCAGGGCAACGGAATAGGACATGACGCCGAACAAACCGATCAGAGCGAGGCCGAGGCCGATGCCCGCGCAGGTGCCAAAGGAAATCAGGCGAAATTTAGGTTTCACATACTCATGAGTGTGCAGCAATCCTTCCAGCGTATCGGGGTGGGAAAGAATTGGATTGGGGTCCACATCAGCAAGTACTTGCCGGAAAGTATTGACGAACAAGTTTGGATTAGCTGCCGTGCGTACAAGGATATTGCGATCGCCGAAACCGCTGAAAGTATAGGGAACAAAGGCTTCCGGCTGGACGGATTGTTGCAAACCGACATTCCTGAAATCACTGACGATGCCCACGATTTCAAAATAGGCATCGTGAGGAGTTCCGGGAATTTGATCGAGAACATTGAATTTAATTTGCTGGCCGATGGGATTCTGGTTCGGGAAATATTGATCGGACAGCGTCTGATTGACTACGGCGATGCGGCGCGCCGGGGCCACATCGGACGAAGAGATCAGTCTTCCACGCAACAAGCGCGAGCCCAGGGTCTGGAAATATCCTTCACTGCAGGCTTCAAAACTAGTAGTCCAATGCTTGTCGTGAGGTTTGCCCGGAATGGTGACATCCTCAGTCCGCGGTCCGCCTTCTATCGGCCAGCCGAGAGCGGTTGCGGCGCTCACAACACCGGGAATCGCGGAAATGCGAGCGAGCGCCTGCTCAAAATACGCGCGCTTACTTTCCGCTGAATCGTACTGGTGACCTGGAAAATGAATGTCGGCGACGAACATATTTTTCGTGCTGATGCCGGGATCGAAGTTGGTGATGGCAATAAAGCTGCGAATGACGAGTCCTGCAAAGACCAGCAAGAGCACGGAAAGTGCCACCTGGCCGACGACCAGACCGGCGCGAATTCTGCCGCCGCGTTGCGAAGAATTTGCATTCACGCCGGAGCTCTGCAGGTTTTCGCGCAGGTCCTTCCTTACGGCGAAGAATGCCGGCGAGAGGCCAAAGAGCAACGCGGTCAACAAAGACACGGCAACGGCAAAGAGAAGTACTTGCCAGTTCAAACTGATGTCGGATTCGCCGGGAATTTGCAGCGCGGCGTCCAACGTCTTGGCGGCCTTCAGCCCCCCGTAAGCGAGGAAACTGCCCGCAAGACACCCGACGGCGCCAAGAACGAAACTCTCCAAGAGCAATTGGCGGATCAAACACCCGCGGCTAGCTCCAAGCGCGCTGCGCAAGGCAATTTCTTTTGCGCGTGCGCTGTGGTGCGTGAGCAAGAGGCTCGCGACGTTGCTGGACGAGATGAGGAGCAAAAGCGCGACCGCGCCAATCAGAAAGAACATCGTTTGCTTAAAATCGCCAACGATGGCGTCGCTGAAGCCGCGAGTGTTGATATGGAATTTTTCAGGATAATCGTCTTTATGCAGAGGCACAAGACGCTGCGCGATCGCGAACAGGTCGGCGTTCGCTGTGTCCCGGCTGATGCCTTTTTTGAGAATTCCATTGGGGAAGAAAAAGTAAGGCGCGTTGTTCGCCATGGCGTCGGCCATGGAGGGTTCGGTCCGGTCCCAGGAGATTAGAGCGTAGAAGTCGGCGCCGAAAAGGTAGAACCGGGGCGGCATTACGCCAATGACTGTGCGCGCCTGGTTATCGATAATCATCGTCTTGCCGACAACGGACTTGTCCTGCTGAAATTCCTTTTTCCAATATTCGTAACCGAGAAGCACGACTGGGTCGGCGCCCGGCTGCGCATCGCGTTCCATCAGGCCACGCCCGAGCATTGGAGGCACGCCGTAGAATTCCGTGGCGTTTGGCGTCATCACGCAACCGTGCACCAGCCCAGTAACGCCATTGCGAGCGTAGAGCACGTCCCAACTGGAGACGCCAACGATGTCTTCAAAGGTGTGATTCTGTTTGCGAAACGCGACTATCTCATCGAGATGAAACACCGGGCGAAACTGCTTGGTGGCATCGCGGTCGTCCATGACACTGATGGCCCTCAGTCGATTTGCATCCCGATAGGGAAACGGGTTCAGGACGCCGTTGTAGAAAATGCTGAAGACGATTGAGGAGAATCCTATTCCAAGGGCCAGAGCGAGAATCGCTACTACGCAGAAGCCGGAACTTTTACGCAGCATGCGTAACGCAAAACGCAGATCACGAAACAGCGTTTCGAGCCACGCGATGCCTCGATGATCGCGGTAATTTTCCTTGGTCTGTGCAATGCCACCTAATTGAATCAGGGCTTGTCTGCGCGCCTCTTCAGCTGACATGCCGTTCTCGCGATTTTCGTCAATGGCCAAATCCAGGTGCACCGCCACCTCCGCGTCGAGTTCCTGATCCAGCCGTGCACGGCGGAAGAGAGGCAAGAACCGCTGAAGCGATTGGCGCAACCGGTCGATCACGGTTCGACCTCCTCTCCCGGCAGCGCGAGCACGCGATCCATCACGGTTGAGAGTCTCTGCCAGTACGCCGCGTCCTCGGTCAGCTGTTTGCGGCCGCGTTTGGTGATCGAATAAAACTTGGCTTTGCGATTGTTGTCGGAGGTTCCCCATTCGGCGGAAATCCATCCACGTTGCTGCAGCCTGACGAGGGAAGCATAGATGGTGCCCTGGTTGAGCAATACTTCGTCGCCGCTGGCTTGCTCAATACGCCGGGCGATTCCGTAGCCGTGGAGCGGGCCCATGGAGGCGAGAGTTTGCAGGACCATCAGATCCAGGGTGCCCTGCAGTAGGTCGAGTTTGGTATGGCCCACAAGAACTCCTGAGCTGCAGCCACAGGAAAGTAGCAAATCCTCTGTGGGAATGCCACAGGAAAAATGGAATCGCTAAATCCCTGTGGGCTGGAGACGTGCTGCAAACGCGGGCGCATGATGCTACCTTGTGCTGACAGCACGATAAACAGAACGCGGGTAAGGTCAAGGGAGGCTGGCATGTCGATACGGCCGGTGAAGAGACTGATTAAGGCTAAGCCTACGATGGAGGGCGCGGGAGTGCACTTGCGGCGTGCGTTTGGATTTGGGAATACCACGGAGTTTGATCCGTTTTTGCTGCTAGACGATTTTCGCAACGATGTGCCGGAAGATTATCTGGCGGGATTTCCCTGGCATCCGCACCGTGGAATCGAAACGATTACGTATGTGCTGGCGGGAACGGTGGATCACGCCGACAGCATCGGGAACAAGGGCGCGATTTCGCCGGGCGATGTGCAATGGATGACGGCGGGGAGCGGCATCATTCACCAGGAGATGCCGAAGGGTGATGCCGCTGGACGAATGCATGGATTTCAGTTGTGGGCGAATTTGCCGGCTTCGCTGAAGATGACGGCGCCCCGGTATCAGGAAGTGAAATCGCTGGAAATTCCGGTGATTACGGACGACGACGGGACGCATGTACGAGTGATCTGCGGAAGTTTCTGGGGCAAGAGTGGGCCGGTGGATGGAATCGCGGCTGATCCTGTGTATCTGGATGTATCGATCGCGCCGGGGCGGAGAAAATCGCTGCCAGTGGGAACTACGCGGCATGCATTTGCTTACGTGTTTGCCGGCGGCGGTAAATTTTGCAATGCGTCGGATCCGCTGGCGGTGCCGACGGAACCGGTGGGCTGGCTGGATACTACACCGCCATTGGAAGCGGATAACCGTTCGCTGGTTTTGTTTGATCGCGGCGATGAAGTCGTAGTGCAGGCTGGCGAAGAAGGCATTCGGTTCTTGCTGGTGTCAGGCAAACCCCTGGAAGAACCCGTTGCATGGTATGGGCCGATCGTGATGAATACACAGGAACAGTTGCAGCAGGCGTTTCGCGAGCTGGACAAGGGGACGTTTTTGAAGGGCGGGAAGAAGTAGGAAACAGAGACTAGAGTTTGAGGGAGCGGAGGCGGAGGGCGTTGGCGATTACGGAGACGGAGCTGAAGCTCATGGCGGCGCTGGCGATCATTGGGCTGAGGAGCCAGCCGAAGACGGGATAGAGCGCACCGGCGGCAATGGGGATGCCGAGCGCATTGTAGAGAAAAGCGAAAAGCAAATTCTGTTTGATGTTGCGGATAGTGGCGCGGCTGAGTTTTCTTGCGCGTAAGATGCCGCGCAGATCGCCTTTGAGTAGGGTGATGCCGGCGCTCTCGATGGCAACGTCAGTGCCGGTACCCATAGCGATACCGACATCAGCGGCGGCGAGGGCGGGTGCGTCGTTCACACCGTCGCCGGCCATCGCGACGACTCGGCCTGCCTTTTTCAGGTCGGCGATGATCTCCGCTTTTTGCTTTGGCAGTACTTCCGCATGCACTTCTTCTAATTGCAGGTCCTTCGCAATGGCCTCTGCAGTGAGTTTTCGATCGCCGGTCAGCATTACAATGCGGATACCCTGGGCGCGCAGTTCAGTGATTGCTTGCGGCGTGGTTTCTTTGACGGGGTCGGCAAGCACGATGATGCCCGCCGTTTTGTTGTTGACAGCCACCAGTACGAACGTGACGGAGAAAGGATGACTCGAGCCAAACCCCGTCTTAAGGTTTTGCGCTTGCTGAGGTTCCTGCACGTTTTTGGATTTAAGAAATTCCGGCGTGCCTACGATAACGCGGACCCCGGAAATGTCCGCCTCCACGCCGCCACCGAACGTCGCGGAAAAATCGTTAGCTTCGGCAAGGTGCAGGTCCTTCTCTCCCGCCGCGCGAACGATAGCGCGCGCCAGAGGATGTTCGCTGGGACGCTCCACGCTCGCCGCCAATTGCAAAAGATCATCTTCAGTGAGGCCACTTTCCTTCGCCACCGCGGTCGAAACGACTGTGGGCTTGCCTTGGGTGAGGGTACCGGTTTTGTCAACTACGAGGGTGTCGATGGCGGCGAGTTTTTCCAGAGCTTCGGCGTTGCGAATTAGGACGCCGACGTGAGCGCCCTTGCCAACGGCTACCATGATCGACATTGGCGTGGCCAGGCCGAGTGCACAGGGGCAGGCAATGATGAGGACGGCGACGGCGTTTACCATAGCGTGCGCTAGGCGCGGTTGTGGTCCGATGACGGACCACGCGATAAATGTGAGAATTGCGGCGGCGACGACTGCGGGGACGAAAATGGCGGCGACTCTGTCAGCGAGGCGCTGCATCGGGGCGCGGCTGCGTTGCGCCTCGCTCACCAGTTTTACTATTTGCGCTAGCGTGGTTTCGCTGCCGATGCGTTCGGCGCGCATGACGAAGCTGCCGCTGGCGTTGAGCGTGCCGCCGGTAAGTTGATCGCCGACGGATTTTTCTACTGGCATGGGTTCGCCGGTGACCATCGATTCGTCTACGGCGCTTGCGCCTTCGAGGAGCGCGCCATCTACGGGGATCCGTTCGCCGGGACGGACGCGAAGGCGATCGCCTTTTTGGACGAGATCGAGTGCAATGTCCTGTTCGGCGTTGCCGTCGCCAAGCCGATGCGCGGTTTGCGGGGCAAGTTTCAGTAGCGCGCGAATGGCGGAAGAAGTCTTTGCCCGCGCACGCAATTCTAGAACCTGCCCAAGCAAAACCAATGTAGTGATGACTGCGGCAGCCTCGAAATAAACGGGAACGTTGCCGTCCATTTCGCGGAAAGAGGCCGGGAAGAGTTGCGGAAAGATTGTTGCGGCAACGCTGTCGAGGAACGCAGCGCCTGTGCCGAGGCCGATGAGCGTGAACATATTGAGACTGCGATTGACGAGCGATGACCAGAAACGTTCGAAGAACGGCCGACCTCCCCAGAGGACAACCGGAGTTGCGAGCAGCAACTCGATCCAGTTGCGTAGCGCGCCGGATAAGTGCAATCCCAGTTTTGCGCCAAACATTCCGAGTACAAGAACAGGAACGCTCAGGATCGCGCTAAAGAAAAACCGCTTGCGCATCGAAATGTATTCGGCGTCCGGAGTTTCGTCGGCGACGATGTCCATGGGCTCGAGCGCCATTCCGCACTTTGGACACGAGCCGGGACCGAGCTGAACAATTTCGGGATGCATTGGGCAGGTGTAACGGGTCTGCTGTCCTGGCGCTGCTGCCCGAGGAGCAGCAGGCCGTATCGAAGCGAGCGTTGCGATTGCGCTGGACGGTGCGGCGGTTGGGGAAGGGTTCAGATAGCGCTCGGGGTCGGCGGAGAATTTCTGGGCACAGCCCTTCGCGCAGAAAAAGTAGGTTTCGCCGCGATGCTCGAAATGAGCTGCAGCTTTCGCCGGATCAACGGTCATTCCACAAACAGGATCACGTGCCATTCATTCCTCACAAATCTTTGGTCAGCTAAAAAGCTAGCGCAAGCGCGCATTAGCGTAGGTGCGTATAGATCAAACCGAGCAGTTCGTCGTACATGGCGTTGGCTTCTTCTTTTTTGGCGGAACGCAGAGCTCTTGCGGCGCAATGATGAAGGTGATTCTTCATGAGATTGCGGGCTACGCCACGCAGTGCTTCCTGCACCGAAGCGATTTGCGCGATGATGTCCGCGCAGTAGCGATCGTCTGCCACCATTTTTTGCAGGCCGCGCACCTGGCCTTCAATGCGGCGGAGACGCTTCTGATTGCTGTCTTTGAGCGCTGGATCGACGGCAATGGCCTTATGGCCCGGGCCGACGAGGCAGGCACATTCCGCGGAGTGCGCGTGACTGGCTATTTTGGGTAGCATTTTCTCTCAGATACCCCCTGAGGGTATTTATACCCCTACCCCCTATTTGATGTCAAGTTGGGTTTTGTGCGGACGCGCGAGGAAACGCAGCGGACTGGCCGAGGCTGGTATAATGCCGGACATGACGCTCATGGAAATCAAATATGCTTTGGCCTCACCGCTGACGATCGAGCAGTTGAGCCGGTTGGGCGAATTTGCGAATACTTATGGATTGCGGAAGTTCCACCTGAACGACGCGAAAACGGAATTGTCGTTTGAGTATGACGCTTCGCGGTTGCGGGAGACGCAGGTGGAGCACGTGTTGGGTCAGGCGAAGATTGCGGTGGCGAAGAAGTTGAATTGAGGCAGGTGTGCCGAAGGCCACTAGTTTCTGCGGTTGCGACCAACGGATAAAATCGCGAAGCAGATTCCTCGATTACACTTCGCTCCGCTCGGAATGACAACCTTTTAGCGTGACAGTCTTGCAGAATGACAGTCGTCTTGTGGCCGGTCGTCAACGTGCCTGGTGCGTCGGCAAAAAAATGGGGCTCCAGCTTGGGACCGGGAGCCCCGAAAGCACGTTTCCTATCCGGCGTCGTTTTCACACCGGATGCGTGGGGTCATCCATCCTAGCTTCCCTCTCAGAGGCAGGTGGCAACGGCCTTTGAATTTCGCCAAGCAAGCCCCTTCCCCCTCACTTGGCATCATCCTTAGACCTTGATCTGAAATCCGCCCATACGGTTACTGATGCAATGGGTAATTATTGCCTGCAACTCATTGAATTAAAGAAACTTGATGATTTTGTCTTCCGCTGGCGAGTTCCCCCTCGGCAACCCAACCTAACCACATTTTAACGACGACTACACGGTTTCGGGGATGTGAGCCGTTTCTGACCGAGTGAGCTAGTTCTAGCACTCTGGTAACAAAATTATTTAGCTGGGCGGTCCATCGGTTTTTTGCTGACTCGACATAACAATGCTTTCATGTTCGGCAGAATCACCTTGGCCGCATCAGCTCCCTTCTTGCGCCGTTGCGCGCTGACGTTGGGACTGGCATTCACCTTGGTGATAAACTCGGCCGCGAATGCGCCGGAGATGCTGCGGCGATCAGTTCCTACGGCGTGCCGGTGTGGCTGCAGCGAGTCGCAGGCGAATGGTGGATGCATAAAAATGTGCCAGGCCTCGCGTCGTGCATTGCGCTGGGCGGCAAATACTTGTGCCAAGCCACGGATCAAAATACCGGCGGAAACGCCCGGGGCCGGACCACGCTTCCCCCGCTCAGACCGAGCTGAACGCGCCAGCCGGTAGATTCCGATCGCAGTCTTAAATTCTGTTTTGGTATTCCTATCTGGCGGTTTTCTGCAAACTTGGCGACGCGCTTTCCGGCACGAGAGTTTTCTGCAGCTGAGTGGCTAGAAAATCCGCAATTTCGAAGACGGCGCGATTTTGCAGGGATTTAACATTACGTTGCAGAGCTGCTAGCTTTCCCGGCTCGAGCAGCGAGCGCACTGCAGGGACCGCGTTTTTCAGGGTCTTCACCACAACACCTACATTTTTCTCCACAACCCATTCAGTGTTATAGCGCTCCTGCGGCAAGGTGCTGGAATTGCATTCGACCAGGACGGGCAAGCCGGAAATCATGGCTTCGGCGATGCTCCCGGGACCGGGTTTTCCGATCAGAAAATCCGCGGCGTGCATCAGGCGATTGACCTCGCGCGTAAATCCCACAATGTGCAGTGGAAGATTCCATTTTGCCGCGCGGAGACGAGCAGCAAGTTTTTCATTTTTCCCGCAGACCAGAATCATCTGCAGCGGCAGCCGTGCTGCATCAATCTGCTGAACGATGTCGTAAATCACATTCGAACCATAGCCGCCGAATAGAACAATGGCGGTAGGCAACTTTGCTTCGAGGCCGAGCTCGGTGCGGATTGCCGCCGGCGATTCTTTCTGCTCGGCGTAAAACTCCGGACGAAGAATCATTCCGGAAGCGCAAAACAAATTTCTTTCGGTTTTGCCAAAATCGCGGGCTTGCTGCTGGGCGCGTTCGCAACCAACGACTACAATCTGTTCCGAGATTGGTTCAATCCAGAAACGCGGCGGAAAGTCAGCCAAATCGGTAATGATGGTGACAAAGGGGCGGCCCGGATAGATGGATTGCCAGCTTTCTGCGATTTCGCGGTTGAAGTGTGGAATGACCGATACCAGCAAATCGGCGGGGTGTTCGCGCCAGTAATTCGCTAACAGCTTTGCTAACGGTTTGTGGAACACTCGGATCGTAAGTTGAAGAACCCGCAAGAGATAGACGCTACCCCAGGTCCAACCGTTGCGCAGCAGGATGTTGTACTGGTCCTGAATACGAATTCCGGTAAGGCGGCGAAGGACGTCCAGGTGGTCGGTAAGATCCTGGAATTGAACGAGATTGATTTCCCAAGGACGGGTTTGCTGGTCGCAGACGGCTTTGAGCGCGACTGCGGCATTGCGGTGGCCGCCACCTGCGTCGTGGAATAAGACATGAATTTTCCTGTTTGCCGACATCACAGCAGTGTCACACGAGGAGCACGAACTGAAACAAGAGCACGGGCCATGCCATGTGGATAACTCCAGAAGTCATTTGTGCTCAATAGTTTCCAAGAGCACATTCACCTAGTTTTCTTTGCCTCTTTATAGGCTGTTCATATCTACAGATTAAAAAGAGAGCATGCGATGCGACCTTCACATCCACTCGACCGCCTCAGGAATGTGCAACACTCCCTTGCTCGAGCGTCTTTGTAAGGAGTCCTACAATCGCCCTGGCGAGGTCTATGCCCGTTGCAAGGAATTGGGCATGTCCATCGTCACTTTGACCGACCATGACTCGATAGACGCTGCCGAAGAGCTGCGGGGTTATCCCGACTTTTTCGTGAGCGAAGAAGTGACCTGCCGGATGCCCAGCGGGTCGGAAGTGCACATTGGGGTTTACAACCTGCGCGAACGTGACCATCTGGAGATCCAGCGTCGTCGCGCGGACTTCGTTTCCCTGGTGATGTACCTCACCGAACAGAAACTTTTCTTCAGCGTGAATCATGTTTTTTCCGGACTGACCGGCAGGCGTAATGAAGATGATTTTCATTGGTTCGCGTCCTACGTTCCGGCGTTCGAAATACGTAACGGACAAATGTGGCAGAAAGCGAACCGGCACGCGCAAGCGTTGGCAAAAAGATTGGGGAAGATCGCCATTGGTGGCAGTGATTCGCACGCCATGCGGGGAGTGGGATTGACCTACACGGAAGTGCCGGGAGCAAAAACAGTGGTGGAATTTTTCGCTGGATTGCGCGCCAAGCGCGGCAAAGTGCGCGGAGCGGACGGAAGTTTTGCCGGGTTGACGGCGGACGTTCTTTCGATCACCAAAGCATTGTTTCAGGAGCGTCCGGCGACGCTGGCGCTTTCTCCGCTTGCTGCCTTGATTCCAGTGATTACCGCGGGCCACTGGATGAATGAAATTTTGTTCTGTCGCAGGTGGGCGGCGCATTTTCAGGAAGAAGCGAAAGCGCCGCGAATGCTGTGGGACCTGAATGCGGGGACTGAGCAGATTTGAAGTTGGTGTAAGGAACGGGTGAGCGATATGACCGTCGCACGCCAAGTATGGGGATTCATCGAACGACGTGACCACCGCTTAATGCGGCGGCTGAATCGCTGGCGCGCTCCGCGATGGATTCGCTACTGGATGATTGCGGCGACCCGATTGGGTGACGGATGGTTGTGGTATTCGCTGGCGGCGATCTTGTTGGTCTACGGAGGGCCGCAGCGGTTTGCAGCAGTAAGCGCGGCGACATTGGCTGCGACCGTGGGCGTCGGCGTCTTCAAGCTGCTGAAAAAATTGAGTCATCGGCAGCGGCCCTGCCAGCTGGAACCGCATTGCTGGTCGAAAGTCCTGCCTCCTGACAGGTTTTCTTTTCCATCCGGTCACACCATGACGGCGTTTTCTATCGCGCTGGTGATCAGTTACTTTTATCGCGGCGTGGAATTGCCGGTGTACTTTTTTGCGTGCAGCATTGCGATTTCGCGCATTGTGCTGGGCATGCACTTTTTGAGTGATGTGCTGGCTGGCGCGGTCTTGGGAATCGGATTGGGCTGCTGTGCGCTGACTGCGTTTGCTGCGATGGGGTTGATTTAGTATTTCCTAGAACCGGCAATCCTGCCTGTTCGGTTCGATTCAGGGATGGCTGACACGGCACCCAGGCAGGATTGCCTAGGCTACTAAATACTTGCAATTAATGCTCTATAGCACTATTCTCTCGCATCCGGACGAGACATAGAGTGGAAGTCTGTCCGGCTCCATCGATTCGACGAGAGGGCTATGCCGCTTACCACAACGGACTGGGTGGTCATCGTTGGATACTTGCTAATCAATCTTCTAATCGGAATTTATTACCGGCGACGAGCAAGTGGAAATACGGCGGAATTTTTTATTTCCGGGCGCGATGTGTCGTGGTGGCTGGCCGGAACGAGCATGGTGGCCACGACTTTTGCCGCCGACACCCCGCTGCTGGTGACGGGCCTGGTTGCCACGCAAGGCATTGCAGGAAACTGGCTGTGGTGGAATCAGTGCCTAACAGGAATGCTGACGGTGTTTTTCTTCGCGCGATATTGGCGCCGCGCGGAAATTATGACCGACGTGGAGCTTACCGAATTGCGTTATTCCGGAAAGCCCGCGGCGTTTTTGCGCGGATTGAAATCCATTTATCTCGGCTTGCTGATGAACTGCTTCATCCTGGGCTGGGTAACGCGCGCGATGGTGGACATCATCGCAGTGCTGCTGGGTCCGGCGATCGCGGCTGGAAAAGTGTGGCAGATTACTCTTGGTAATCACCTGCTTGTGCATTACACGCTAGGCGAGCCGCGACATACCGCGCTGATGATTTGTGTGTTTGTGCTGATTCCCTTCACCGGAATTTATACGTTTATTGGCGGGCTTTGGGGGGTGCTGGTCACGGACCTGTTTCAGTTCGTACTGAAAATGAGCATGGTGACGGTGCTGGCGTGGGTTGCAGTGAGCAAGCTAGGCGGAATCAACGCGCTGACTTTGCGCTTGCAGGCTGTTCGCGAGGCGACGGCCAGTACTGGTGTACAGACAGCAAATCCGCTGAAATTTTTCCCTGATTTTCATTTGGGAATGACCACGAATGCGATGTGGACGATTCCGCTGGTGTCGTTTGTTTTATTTTTGGGCGTGCAGTGGTGGAGTTCCTGGTATCCCGGAGCGGAGCCGGGCGGCGGCGGCTACGTGGCGCAAAGAATGTTCAGCGCAAAGGACGAAAAAAACTCGCTGGCTGCGACTTTATGGTTCAACCTGGCCAATTACGCTCTGCGGCCATGGCCATGGATTGTGACCGGACTGGTGGCGCTGGCGTTGTTTTCGCCGAACGGCGGACTGACGCCAAGCGCGGACTTTGCGGCAAGTCCCCAACAAGGCTACGTGATGGTGCTACGCGATTTTCTGCCGCCGGCATTGCGTGGACTGATGGTCGCGGCATTTCTTGCGGCGTTCATGTCCACGATCGGCACCCAGCTCAATTGGGGAACTTCGTACCTGGTGAATGATTTTTACCGGCGATTTCTGGTGCGCGATGCAGGTGAGCACCACTATGTGAACATCGGAAAAGTATTCACGGTGCTGCTGGTGCTGGCCGGTGGCTACGTTGCCAGCCAACTGGCTTCCATCTCCGAAGGTTGGCAAATCGTGCTGGGAATCGGAGCCGGCACCGGAGCGGTTTTGATTTTGCGCTGGTATTGGTGGCGGATCAATGCGTGGAGCGAAATCAGCGCAACGGTTACTGCGGCGGTACTGACCTTTGCGCTGGCCAAGATTAAATTTGAAGGCAGCGATGCGGTGGTGATTGCAAAAACCACGCTGATTACCGCAGGCGTAACTACGATTGCATGGATTATCGGTACGTTCGTAACCAAGCCGGAGCCGACCGAAAAATTGGTTTCGTTCTACCGTCGCGTTCATCCGAGCATTTACGGATGGCAACCAATTGCGAAATTGTGTCCGGAGCTTTCACAAGTACGCGATTTTGCGGCGAACGCGGCGAATTGGGTAGCAGGTTGTTTGATGGTTTATGCGGCGATGTTTGGCATCGGCATGCTGGTATTTCGGCATTGGTTGTCCAGCGTTTTGTTGCTCGGGGTGAGCGCAATCGCCGGCTGGCTGATTTTCTGGAATCTTTCCCGGCAAGGGTGGGGGACCCTTTCGGGAGCGTTGGAGGCCAAGTCCGCCAAGGATTAGCGCCGCATCCCCTATGAAGAATCGTCCCCTACTGGAAATTTGTGTCGAGACGCTTGCGGCTGCGCTGGCCGCGGAGCGCGGCGGAGCTGACCGCATCGAGCTCTGCGAAGACTTATCAGTGGGCGGAGTGACGCCGAGTGTAGAGCTGATGCGCGCCGCACGCGCGCAAATTCACATTCCGATCTTTGCTATGATCCGGTCGCGCGGTGGAGATTTTTTCTATTCGGAGGGAGAGTTCGGTGCAATGATTCGCGCGCTCGCGACCGTGAAAGAATCGGGGATGGACGGCGCGGTCTTTGGACTTCTCGACGCGGATCAGCGGGTCGACGTTGGGCGCACGCGGACACTTGTTGAGATGGCGCGACCGCTGCCGGTAACTTTTCATCGCGCATTTGATGAAACGGCAAATTTAATGCAGGCGCTAGGAGAGGTGATCGGTACGGGCGCCTCAAGGATTCTAACGTCGGGCGGAGAAGCTAGCGTGGAGGAAGGCATCGCCACGATCGCAGAATTGGTTGACGCGAGCCGCGGCAGAATTGCAATCATGCCGGGTGGCGGGATCAGCGCTGGAAATATTGAACGGGTCCTGCGGATGACTGGCGCGCGCGAGTTCCATTCCGGTTTGAGTACGGTACTGCCCTCCCCGGTAACGGACTTTGTGGCATTCCAGAGCGAGGTGTGCAAGCTTGCGGAGCTGTCGAGGAAAGGCTCACTGGTTTAGCCCGTAATATACAGCGAACGAATTCTGATCAAATCCGTAGGTTCCGGTGGACAGCGCTTACGCAGGCGCTGCCCCAGCGTCAAAACGAAAGCAGCCGAGGGACTGCTCGTATCCACGTATCCACTGGAGGACTTATGAAGAAAATTACGGGGCTTTCACTGATGGCCCTGACGCTGGTGGCGTTTCCAGCCGTGGTCTGTGCGCAAATAGCGGAAGTCGGAGAGGCAAATGTGCAACCTACTCCGGAGATCAAGAAGTTGTTCGAAGCGTTCGCGGGCGATTGGGATACCAGCGAGAAGAGAGAGCGAACGCAATTTTTCCCGAACGGAGGCGAGCGCAAAGGAAGATCGCACATACGGCTGGGAGCCGGCGGCGCCGTGCTGGTGATGGAAGGCCACTCCGACGGCACAGCCGGAGCGCTGAGCTACGTCATCGTGGTCTGGTGGGATAAGGACGCAAGCCTTTACGGCTTTTTCACCTGTTTCAAAGATACGGGAAGCGGCTGTGAAGTTCGCGGCACGGCCCATTGGGATGGGGACAAGTTCGTAAACGATTACGAAGAAGTTGTCGACGGCAAGAAGCTAAGGTTTCGCGATACTTTTCAAGATATTACAGCAAACTCGCACACGCTGGTTTTCGCGTGGATCAAAGATGATGGTTCGATGGAACCCGTGATCATCAGCAAGGCCGTGCGGCGTTCAAAACATTAGGAACACTTCTTTCCCGCGCTGCAAAAAGTGGGCTGGACCTTCTCACCACACTTACTATGCTTTTTGCGCCTGCCGACGCAGGAATGTGGGAACGTCGAGATCATCGCCAGGCACTTCGCGCGCGACATCGCGAACGTTCTGTTGGACTTGATGGACGACGGTTTGCTGTTCGTTAGAAGTCGTCGAGCTGGAGCTAGAGCTGGAACTGGAGCCAGCACCTGCCGCTGCTGCAACAGCAACTTCGGGAAGTTCCCTGCCGGCTTTCCAGGTCTTCGGCAAAAATTCCGGGCGCTTCGAAACATTTTTCTTGTTGGCTTCCTTGAAGCCGGCGGCGATGACAGTAATCTTCACCGAATCCTTCATGGTCTCGTCCTGCACCGCGCCAAAGATAATGTTGGCGTTTTCGTGCGCGGCTTTCTGAATGATCGACGAAGCTTCGTGGACCTCATGCAAAGTCAAACTCGGGCTGCCACAGATATTAATCAGGATACCTTGTGCGCCTTCGATGGAATTGTCTTCGAGTAGCGGGCTGGCAATGGCGCGGTTGGCGGCATCCACGGCGCGATTCGCGCCGGTGGCGACTGCCGTGCCCATAACGGCGTAACCCTGGCCGCTCATGATGGCTTTCACGTCCGCAAAATCGCGGTTGATGATGCCGGGCACGGTGATGATGTCTGAAATGCCCTGCACGGCTTGGCGAAGAATGTCGTCGGCGATGCGGAACGCGTCGAAAAAACTGGTGCCGCGTTCAACAGTTTCCATCAAGCGCTCGTTCGGAATGACGATGACGGTGTCAACCGCACCGATCAAATCCTGTAGAGCTTGTTCGGCCTGCAGCATGCGGCGTTTGCCTTCGAAGGCAAACGGTTTGGTGACCACCGCAACGGTCAATGCGCCGAGTTCGCTGGCCAGCGAAGCAACGACAGGAGCTGCTCCAGAGCCGGTGCCTCCACCAAGACCGGACGTGATGAAAATCATGTCTGAGCCTTCGAGCGCTTCGATGATTTTGTCGGTGTCTTCGAGCGCGGCTTTGCGGCCAACTTCGGGATTGGCTCCCGCGCCGAGACCTTTGGTAAGTTTTGCGCCGAGCTGCAACTTGAGTGGCGCCTGGCAGAGCTTGAGCGCCTGCAAATCCGTGTTGGCCGCGATGAATTCGATGCCTTCCACCTTGGCACGAATCATGCGATTGACGGCGTTGCACCCGCCGCCTCCGACACCAATCACTTTTATCTTCGCGGGCGACAACTCCTCGCTGAAACTCATGCGAATTGCCGTGTCCTTTGCCGTCATGTATTCCCCCTATTCCCCCCAATTTTCGGCTGGTAAGTGCCTTTAGCGAAGCTGGGCTTCGCGTAAACTTTTTGCCAACGACGGCCGGGATCACCCGGCGCTACAAAAACAAAATCGAAACCCTCACCAAAAGACGGCTGCGTAAAGCCGCCGCTACCCAAGCTAGCTACGCTCCGGCGAACATGGCCTTGAGTTTGGCAACAAAATTTGTCGAGCGCAGCGCGTGCGTGCGCCGCGCTTTCGCTCCATACAACACCAGGCCGACGACCGTAGCGTACTCAGGCTGCTCAACCTGCTCTGGCATGTCCACGAGTCCGCGCGGCTCCGCCACGCGAACAGGCAGATGAAAAGCCTGCTCCATCATTTCGACAAGACCAGTAAGACGCGCGCCGCCGCCAGAAAGTACGAATCCAGCGGGAATTTGCGAATCAAGCCCGGCGCGGCGCATTTCATCGCGAATCAGAGCCAAAAACTCTTGGGCGCGCGGCTCGATAATATCTGTCAACATGCGCGCAAAGATGGTGCGCGGCGGGCGATCGCCGACACTGGCAATTTCGATCGCGGCATCTTCGTGAAGTAGCGCGGCGGCCGCGCAACCGTGATGACGTTTAATGCGTTCGGCTTCCGGGATTGGCGTGCGCAAACCGACCGCGAGATCGTTGGTGAAATGGTCTCCGCCGACTGGCACAGCACCGGTGTGACGCACGACCCCACCGCCGTAGACGACCAGTTCGGTGGTGCCGCCGCCGATGTCGAGCAGACAAGTACCGAGGTCGCGTTCATCCTGAGTAAGGCAAGCCTCCGCGGAGGCCAAGGGCTCGACAACGGTGTCGCTGATCAAGATTCCGGCGCGATTCGCGGCGGTAACGAGATTTTGCGTCGCAGTCACCGACGATGTGACGACGTGTACGTTAGCTTCGAGGCGCTGGCCCACCATGCCGATGGCGTCACGGATTCCATTGTGAGAGTCCACAGAAAATTCGTGAGGCAGTACGTGCAGAACTTCGCGGTCCTCGGGAAGAGAGATGTTGCGGGCGGCATCAACCGCGCGGCGAACATCTTCGCGTTCGATATCGCGCGGACGATTGCCAAGCGTGACGCCGCCGCGGCTGTTCAATCCGCGCACGTGGCTGCCGGCGACACCAATCAGCGCCGATTCAACCGGGATGCCGGAAACGCCTTCGGCTTCTTCGACGGCACGCCGAATGGAGCTGACAGTAGCATCCAGATTGACGATGGAGCCTTTACGCAAACCTTTCGATTCGGCAGCGCCCAACGCCAGAAATTTCAACTGGTCGTCGGCAAGTTCCGCGATCAGGACGCAGGTCTTGGAGCTGCCGATATCCAGACCGACGAGATATTTATCCTTTTTCGACAATCGCCGCCCCCGCCGCTATCCTACTTTTTCTTCTGCATCGACACGTGCTCACCGCAGCCGCTCGAATCCGGATTCAAGACGACCTGGCGCGCATACTGCAAATCCACGGACTGTACGCAGCCAGCATTGGATTGCCACTGCGCAAAATTGTCGACCAGCATTCGGTATTTTCCGGCGAATTCACTGGAGCCGAAATGAATCGTGACCGCCTGGGTCGCGTTGGCTCCCGGAAAACCTGCCATAACCACACGGAGGTCGCGTGGATTGCCGAGATCGATTTCGCTAACGTGATCGGACGAGCCCGGGCGAACCAGGTCGGCATCCTTCAGGAATTCCTGGAAGGTTTGCACGCGTTTCTGACGATCGGCATCACTCATGGTGTCCGCAAGTCCGGTGACAATCGGGAAATGGAAATCCTCGCCGCGCGGCCGATCGAGAATTTTTCCGAATTCGTCAATCAGGGCGATCTCGCTGCCATTACGCACAAACGCTACGGGCGTGCGCTCCGAAATGTCGATGCGAATGCGGTTCGGCAGAATACGCTGAACGCTGGCGCTTTGTACCCAGGAGATTTTCTCGACATCGGCGCGGCGCGTATCGAGCGGAATGCGCAGCACGCTGTGCCCGCGGTCCTTGTAGAACGGTGCAAGCACCGCTTCACGCGAGACGATGTGATTGCCGGTCACTTCCACTTGCTCCGGCTTGAGCAGCAGAACTTTCGGCGAATGCAGCAGAAAATTTCCGGCGACGTAAGTAACAGCACCACAACCTGCGGAAATCAAAACGATGTTGAAGATGGTGCGATAACGGGCAAGATTTTTGCCGCCGAATTTCTTGCGGCGAATTTCAACGGGCTTCTGGCGACGCAAATAGCGCGGCTCGTCGTTTTCGACAAGCTCCGGCCGGTACGCTTCAGCGTCGGCAACGGTGGCATTTTTTCGTATGGCTTTCACGCGTCCCACACCACGACCTCGTGTTCAAGCTTGACCCCAAAAGCGTTTTCAACGCGCCCGCGAACGTCGGCGATCAGAGTGAGCATGTCTTTCGCCGAAGCTTCACCCGCGTTGACGAAAAAATTGGCATGGCGGTCGCTCACTTTGGCATCGCCGACGCTCAGCCCCTTGAGTCCGAGCTCATCAATCATGCGTCCGGCAGATGCTCCAGGAGGGTTTTTGAAGATGCAACCGGCACTTTTCTGCCCAAGCGGCTGGCTCGAACGCCGCTTCTCATTACAGATACGAATCCCTTGCAGAATTTCTTTGAACGGTTTGGAGGGAAGTTCCAGCGTCACTGCGAGCATCATATCATCAGGCGCAAACGAAGTGTGACGGTATTCAAATGAAATTTGCGTGCCCCTGAGGATTTCTATGCTGCGTTTGGCGGCGCGATAGAGCTTAGCCTCGCGAACGTAGCTGCCGATTTGCATGCCGTAAGCACCGGCGTTCATGCGAAGAGCGCCACCGATAGTGCCAGGGACACCGATGAGACCTTCCATGCCTCCCAAGTCATGTTTTGCACAGAAGGTGACAGTGCGGCCGAGGTCGGCGGCGGCGTCCACGTGAGCTAGATTGCCTTCGATTACGATTTCCGGGTCAGGTTTGGCGAGTTGCAGGATGAGCCAAGGGAGTTCGCCGTCGCCGATGAGAAGGTTGGAACCTCCGCCCAGGAATTTGTAGGGAATCTGGTGGCGCTCGAGGAGCAAGATCAGTTCGGGGATGGACTCGTGCTTGGTGATGCGAAGCAGGTTGGTGGTTCCTCCAATGCCGAGCGACGTCAGTTCAGCCAGGCAAGCGCCGGAACGGATGTCGACACCGAGGTCCGAGAGTTCGGCTTTTAGCTTCGGATCTTCAACGCGCATAGTGACTCGGATGTTCCGTGCCGAGCAAAATCATCAGTTCGTTGCTGGCTCGGCTGACGTTTCCGGCGCCGACCGTAAGTATGGCGTCGCCGGGCCTGGCGCTCTTCAACAAAAATTCGATGGATTCGTGCATGGAACGTATGTAATGGACGTTCTTGTGGCCAGCGTCGCGGATAGCGGCAGCCAGAGCCTCACTCGTAATACCAGGTATTGGCGGTTCACTGGCAGCATAAATATCGATGAGCACCAGCAGGTCGGCCCGATTGAAGGCGACGCGGAAGTCATCCCAGAGATGTTGCGTACGCGAGTAGCGATGGGGCTGGAAAAGCACCAGCAAGCGGTTGAAATCGCAGCCGCGAGCGGCTTCGAGCGTGGCGCGAATTTCCGCTGGGTGATGACCATAGTCGTCGATGACCGTGATGTCGTTCACACTGCCCTTTACGTCAAAGCGACGCCCAACGCCGCCAAAATTGGCGAGGCCTTGGCGGATCAGTTCAGAAGGTACATTCAGATAAAGGGCAACCGCGGCGGCCGCAGCGGCGTTGCGCACGTTGTGAATTCCAGGCGGATGCGGCAAGCGAAAGACACCCAGGTCTTCGCCTTTATACCTGACGCGGAATTCGCTGACTAGTCCCTGAAGCTGAATGTCGCTGATAACCAGGTCAGCCTGGCTTGAGACGCCGTAAGTAAGAATGGGCCGCTTCACGTTGGGAATAATGGCTTGAACGTTGGGCTCGTCGAGGCAGAGGATGGCCGCACCATAAAACGGGACGCGATTCACGAACTGTACGAAGGCATCCTGAATGTCTTCGAGCGAGCTGTATTGATCGAGATGTTCGCGATCGATGGTAGTCACCACGGCTACGACGGGAGCGAAGAGCAGAAAGCTGCGATCGCTTTCGTCGGCTTCGACGACAAAATAATCGCCACGGCCAAGACGCGCCGTGGTTCCTGCTTGATTGACTCTGCCGCCGATAACAAAAGTGGGATCGAGATGAGCTGCGGTAAGTATCGATGCGACAAGCGAAGTGGTGGTGGTTTTGCCGTGCGTTCCGCCTACCGCAATGCCGTATTTCAGGCGCATCAATTCAGCCAGCATTTCGGCGCGCGGAATTACAGGAATCTTAAGTTTATGGGCCTCGGCAACTTCCGAATTGCCAGATTGAATGGCTGATGACGTGACGACCACATGCGCGCCTTCGACATTACTTGCTTTGTGGCCTTCATAAACCACGGCGCCAAGATTTTGCAAGCGTTCGGTGACGGTAGAAGGCCTGGTGTCTGAACCGGAAACCGAATAGCCGAGTGTCAGCAGCACTTCGGCGATGCCGCTCATGCCGATGCCGCCAATACCGACAAGATGTATGCGCTGAAAATTGCGGAAGGAAACCATCATGACGTTGCTCCCAGGTGATTTGTGTGCACGCCTGCAGCCGTTTCCACTAGGTCCACAATGTCGCGTGCGGCATTCGGCTTGCCGAGTGCGCGCGCACGCGATGACAGCTGTTCGATCTCTTGTGGCTGGTCGAGGAGAGAGAAAATTCCTTTCGCGAGACTCTCGGCGGTAAGCTCTGGCTCTGCGATTAACCTGGCTGCGTTCGCTTTCACCATCTCCTGCGCGTTGCGAAGCTGATGGCTGTCCGTTGCTCGTCCGAATGGAATAAAAATTGCCGCCCGTCCCGCTGCGGCGATTTCAGCTGCGGTGATGGCGCCAGCGCGGCAGACGATCAAGTCCGCCCACGCAAAGCGTTCAGCCATGTTGCTGAGAAACGGCACAACCTCGGCGTTGAATTCGCGGCGTGCGTATGCGGTTCGAACCGCGTTGTAGTCACGTTCGCCGGTCTGATGTACCACGCTTAATTCGTTCTTGCGTGCGGCCAGCAGGTCCATGGCATCTACAAAAGCGCGATTGATGGGGAGCGCGCCCTGGCTGCCTCCGGTGATCAGTAGGCGAAACGGTTTTTGTAGTTTGCACGGCTGAATCGCAAAAAATTCTACGCGCACTGGATTGCCGGTCACCGATGCTTTCTTTCCGAGCGCGCGCGCTGTGACGTCATAGCCAGTGGCGATACGCTGGGATAATTTCACAAGCACCTTATTCGTGAAGCCGGGTTCCGCGTTCGGTTCAAAAATTACATTCGGGATGCCGCGCATCCACGTGGCGAGCAGCATTGGCCCTGCCGCGTAACCACCGACGCCAAACGCTGCGACCGGCTGGTGCTTGCGCAGAATTGTGAACGCGTCGAGCATGCCGGGCGCGAGCGTGGCGAAATTTTTCGCGAGCGTCAGCCCGCCTTTGCCTTTGAGGCCTGCGGCGCGCAATGTTTCGAGAGGCAGCCCGGCCTGCGGCACCAGCTTCATTTCAATCCCGCGTTGTGTTCCTACCAGCACTACTTCCCTTTCTTTGCCGCGCGACAGCCACTCCCGTGCAATAGCAATGGCCGGAAATACGTGGCCACCTGTGCCACCGCCCGCGATGAGCAGTTTCATCGCACCGATCCGGGCGTCGATCGAGGAATGTTGCGCGCCATCATTTCGCCGTCGCTTGCTGCGAAATATTCAGCAGCACTCCCGTGGCCAGCAACATCACCAGTAAACTCGATCCGCCATAACTGATGAACGGCAACGGAATGCCTTTTGTCGGCACCATTCCAAGCACCACGGCAAAATTAATCAGCGCCTGAAAAATAACCATTGCAGTGATTCCCAGCGCCAGCAAACGGCCAAAATTGTCCGGCGCGGAAAATGCCGCGCGCATACCGCGCCACCCATAAATTGCAAAGAGCGCGATTACTATCATGGCTCCGATAAACCCCAGTTCCTCGCAAATCACAGCGTAAATAAAATCCGTGTGCGCTTCCGGCAAATAGAACAATTTCTGTTTGCTCTCCATCAAACCAACGCCAGTGAAGCCACCGGAACCGATGGCGATCAGCGATTGCAATAGTTGAAAACCCGCTCCTTGCGGATCAACGTCCGGGTTGAGGAACGCCATGAAACGAGCCTGGCGATAAGCCACGTGTGATATCAAGAGATAGAGCGCCGGAATCGAAGCCGCAACCCCCGCGGCAACCCATTTCCAGGAAAGGCCAGCGACATAGAGAACGGCGGCGGCGATGAGCACAATGTCCACGGAAGTGCCAAGGTCAGGCTGCGCAAGAATCAGCGCTATGCAAACCAATATCGGGCCAATCGCCGGCAGAATGTTATGCAAAAAATCATCCTTGCAAAATTCCATGCTTGCCGCGGTGCGCCGCTTCGAATCCAAAAACCACGCTAGATAAAGGATGACCGCCAGCTTGGCAATCTCCGATGGCTGAATTCCAACCGGCCCAAAACGTATCCAGCGGTGCGTGGCATGAGATTTATCCAGAAAAAATGCGCTGACGAGCATCAAGCCAACCACGCACAAGACCGAATAGACAACTACCGGCTCACGCAGCTTGCGGTAGTCGGTGCGCATCAGCAAAAACATTCCCGCCAGGCCGATAAACAGCCACGCCGCTTGCCGCAACAGAAAGTAGTACGAATGGTGATATTGGTTTTCCGCGGTGACCGCCGACGCGCTGAAAATCATGACCGCGCCGAGCAGGCACAGCCCCAGCGTCACCCGAAACAGCCACTTGTCATTTTCCAAACGTCTCGGCATTGCGTTTCTCCGTGTTGGCTGCGTTCTTCGAATTGTGGTCTGGCCGAGTTTCGTCGTTGCGTTGCAACTGGCGAACGAGCTCTTTGAAAACGCGGCCACGATGCTCGTAATTTTGAAACTGATCGAAACTTGCGCAAGCTGGCGCTAGCAGAACCACGTCGCCAGGCTGAGCAGTACACGTCGCGATTTGGACAGCGCGCTCCAAAGTTCCCGCGCGTTCGATAGCCACGCTACCCGCGATTTGACGTTCGATCTTCTCGGCTACCGATCCAATCAGCAAAGCAAGAATTGCCCTTTCCCGCAGAAGTTCGCGCAAAGGCGAGTAGTCGCTGGCTTTGTCCTTCCCACCAAGAATCACGATGATCCGCCCCGGAAATGCTTCTAGTGCTTTTAGCGTTGCGTCAACATTGGTCGCCTTAGAATCGTTGTAGTAGCGCGCACCATGAATTTCCGAGACGAATTCGAGACGATGCTCGACGCCAGCAAAGGAGTGAACTGCTTCCGCGATTTGCGGGGACTGCACCCCGGCGAGTCGAGCCGCTATCGTGGCCGCAAGAACGTTTTCCAGATTGTGCGCGCCGGGGAGCGAAATTTCGGCGCAATTGAGAATTTCTTCTTCTTCATTGTTTCGGCGAAAAATGAGTTTTCCATTCGATACAAAAGCGCCTTGCTCAACATTGGTCTTCCGGCTGAACCAAAAAACCTGAGGGCGCGAAGGAACGATTTCGCGGCTTGCTGCATCATCCAAATTGAGGATCGCCGCGTCCTCCTCGATCTGGTTCTCGAAAATCCTAGCTTTGGCAGCAGCGTAAGCACTAAACGTCTTGTGGCGGTCCAGATGGTCTGGCGTAAGGTTCAGCAAAACAGCGATGCTCGGACGAAATGTTTCGATCAGTTCGAGTTGAAAGCTGCTGAGCTCCGCAACGGTAACCGTGCCTTCCGCCGTCTTGTTCGCCTGCGCGATCAAAGGAGTGCCAATGTTTCCCGCGAGTACCGTCGCGAAACCCGCGTGACGCAGAATGTGATCGACGAGCGTAGTCGTCGTAGTCTTACCATTCGAGCCGGTGATACCAATCAGACGGCCATGTAAGAACCACGACGCCAGTTCAATTTCACTCCACACTGTAATTTTCAGGTCACGCGCATGGATGAGAAGCGGCGCGTCTGCTGGAACGCCGGGACTCGGCACCACGAGTTCTTGCCCGTGCAAAATCGCATCGGAGTATCCGCCCAGCTGCAGTTGAACTCCTGCATCGCGCAATTTCGACACGCAGTCACCGAGTTCGTCCGCCGATCGCGTGTCGGTGGCAGCTACGCGAGCTCCGCGTTCCGCGCAGAAAAGCGCAGTAGCAACGCCGGTACGCGCCAGCCCGACGACTAGCACGCGTTTGCCTTTTAACTCCAACTTTCCCGCCATTTGTGCACCAATTCGCGGTTCTTCTCTACCGCAACTTCAAGGTGGTGAGCGCAAACAACGCGAACACCAGCGCCAGGATCCAGAATCGCACGATTACTTTCGATTCGCTCCATCCCAGTAGTTCGAAATGATGGTGAATCGGCGCCATGCGGAAGATCCGTTTCCCGCGCAGCTTGAACGAGCCTACTTGCAAAATCACAGAAAGCGCTTCAATCACAAAAACGCCGCCGATAAAAAACAAAAGAATTTCCTGCTTGATGATCACGGCGATTACACCAAGGGTTCCGCCGAGCGATAATGAGCCGACATCCCCCATAAAAACTTCGGCGGGATGCGCGTTGTACCAGAGAAAGCCCAGCGATGCGCCGACCAGCGCTCCGCAAAACACCGTTAGCTCGCCGACCCGCGGAATGTATTGAATATCGAGATAGGTGGACCAACGCGCGTTGCTGCTGACGTAAGTGAGCACCGTCAGCGCGCCAGCCGCAATCACCGTGCAGCCAATTGCCAATCCATCCAGACCATCCGTCAAATTCACGGCGTTCGACGAGCCGGTGATCACGATGGTCACGAACAGCAGAAAGGGCAGAAACGCCAGCGGCCACAGATGACCGCTCGACAGCAGTGAGTGAATCACCAGATCGGGATGAAATTTTTTCAAGAACGGAACGATCAGCTGCGTCGAGTATGCGCTGTGCGTTGAAAGCTCCAGCAACCCGACTCCCACCATCATGCTGACCAGCACCTGTAAAAGAAATTTGCGCTTGCCGGTAAGTCCGAGGTTCTGCTTTTTTGCGACCTTCGCATAGTCGTCTATGAATCCGATCACCGAAAAACCAATCAGGGCAAACAACGCCATCAGCACGAATGCGTTGGTCAGATCCGCCCACAGCAACACCGGCACGGCAGTGGACAGCACAATCAGCACGCCGCCCATCGTTGGTGTACCAGCTTTTTTCTTGTGTTCTTGCGGGCCTTCTTCGCGGATGTATTGTCCAATTTGCAGTTCACGCAAACGACGAATGAGCCACGGCCCAAACACCAGCGCCAGAAACATTGCCGTCAGGCTGGCATAAACCGTTCGCACCGTGATGTAGCGAAAAACATTCAGTGGGCTGAAATATTTTTGCAGCGTGTGATAGAGGAGGTAGTACAGCATCTAGCGGCTGACCTCCGCTGCCGTTCCTGGCGCGCCGTGCTGCTCCAGCAACGCTTCCACGATGCGCTCCATCTTCACGCCGCGCGATCCTTTTACCAGCAGCAAGTCCCCCGCGCGCAATTCTGTCTGCAGAAATTGCGCCGCATCTTTCGAGGAAGAAAAGAATTTCAAGCGGTCGCGGGGAATTCCGGCGCTCGCAGCGCCTTCAATCAACTCAGAAGCTTGCCCTTCAACCCCGATGATCCAGTCAATTGCTCCAGTTCTTGCGGAGTAAATTCCCGCCTCGCGATGAAGCTGGGCGGAAGTTTCGCCAAGCTCGCGCATTTCACCGGCCGCGAGAATGCGTCTGCGAAATCCCGGGGTCGCCGCCAGCAACGCAGTCATTGCCTGCAATGCAGCAGGACTTGAGTTGTAGCTGTCGTTGATGAGCGCTGCTCCATTCGAAAAACGCAAAAGTTCTCCACGCATCGACGGTGGCCGCAATCTCGGCAAAATCACCCGCGCTTCCTCGATACCAATTCCCCAAACGCTGGCTGCAGCCAGTGAAGCCAGAGCATTGGCGATGACATGGCGTCCCGGCAATGCCAGATCAAGCCGCACGCGCCCTTCAGGACTGACATAATCAAAAGTAGTGCCAAGCGCTCCGCGATCCTCAATATTTTCGGCTGTGAAGAAAGCCGGCTGCTCGATTCCATAAGTTAAAACCCGCCCCGGCGCGAAAGCTCCAAACGTCGCGACGCGGGCGTCATCTGCATTCAACACCGCAGTAGAATTTTTTCCATTCAATCCTTCAATCAGTTCGCGTTTCGCCAAAGCGATCTCATCCACCGACGAAAAAAACTCCAGGTGCGCCGGAGAAACACGCGTAACCACGCCAACATCGGGCCGCGCAATTTCCGCAAGCCGCGCCAACTCGCCGCGCCGCGACATCCCCATCTCCAGCACTGCCGCCTGGTGCGATTCGTCCAACTTAAATAGCGTCAGCGGCAGCCCATACTCGTTATTAAAATTTCCCTCCGACTTCAGAACGCGGAACCGCGCGCCAAGCAGTGCCGCCAGGATCTCTTTGGTCGTGGTTTTTCCCACCGAGCCGGTAACGCCCGCGATTTTCCCGCCCCAGGTTTCGCGTACCGCACGGGCAAACTGCTTGAGCGCGACGAAAGTGTCATCGACAACGATGCACTTCGTGCGAATCGCATCCGGAAGCTGGCCCACTTTTGCCGCGGCCACCACGGCTGCGAGAGCGCCACGTTCGAATGCGCCGGCCACATGATCGTGTCCATCGTGACTCGGTCCGTGGATGGCAACAAACAGTTCGCCGCCTCGAATGGTGCGAGAATCAATCGAGACGCCGGCCAGCCGGGCCACGGGGTCGAGCCCCGCTCCCGCCCGCGCCACCAGAACGCCAGCCACTTGTGCAATCGTCCACCGCATAAATACCTCAGGGGGTTCGCCTTACGAGCGCAACCCAGATCTTGTTTCGTGCTCACCGGTTCGCTGGCTCCTCCTTCCATCGTCTTGCAGATGGCGCGTTTCAGTCAGACTCTATGTTCGACTGAAACCCCGCCCGAACCGTGCTGACTACGAAGCGCGCTAGGTGCCAAACCCCGTGCCGGGCTTTTGCTCACTCGAACCCGCCGAATCGAATCCGCGCTTACGCAATTCCTGCTGCGCCACGGCGCGATCATCCCAAGGCAGCGTTTTGTCCGCGAGAACCTGATAATCTTCGTGGCCTTTTCCAGCCAGCAACACGATGTCGCCTGCACGCGCTTCATCGAATGCCAAGCCGATAGCGTTCTCGCGGTCCGGCTCGATCAAATATTTTCCGCTGCTTTTCTGCAAACCGACAACAATGTCGCTGATGATTTTCAGTGGATCTTCCTGGCGCGGATTGTCGTTCGTCAGAATCGTCAAGTCGGAGAGCCGGCCGCTTGCTTCGCCCATGATTGGACGCTTGGTGCGGTCTTTGCCGCCGCCGCAGCCGAATAGCGTAATTATGCGGCCCTTGGGATTCAGTTCGCGCGCGGTCTTGATCAGATTTTCCAGCGCATCATCCGTATGCGCAAAATCCACAATCGCCAGAAATGGCTGGCCCATATCTACGGGCTGGAATCTTCCGACGACATTTTCCAGCGCGCGGATTCCCCTTTCGATGATCTCATTCGAAATGCCAGCGGCCTGCGCCGCGCCAATTGCAGCAAGAATATTGTAAACATTGATCCGGCCGACGAGCGACGACGTAATCTGCAGTTTTCCTTGCGGGCTGTGCGCGGTGAACTGAAGTCCGCTGAATGAAAGCTGAACTTTTTTAGCAGTGATGTCCGACGCGTTCTCCATGCCGTACGTCAACGTCTGCCTAGCAAGGCCGCCGAGGCGTTTGCTGTACGGATCGTCAGCGTTGAGCATCGCCGTGTCAGGTGCGCCCGCGCCGGTACCTTCAAACAATCTTCGCTTGGCGGCGAAATAATCCTCAAAATTCTTGTGAAAATCCAAGTGGTCGCGGGTCAGGTTCGTGAACACTGCGGACTGAAAATGGCAGCCCCACAGGCGATCCATCAGCAGTGCGTGCGAACTTGCCTCCATCACCGCGTACTTTCCGCCTGCATCGCGAATCTCCGCCAAGAACTCCTGCAGATCCAGCGATTCCGGCGTAGTATTCGGTGCTGGATATTTGCCCAGCGGCGTATGGTACGCAATCGTTCCGAACATTCCAGTCTTCGCGCCGGATATGCGCAGTACCGAATCGATCAAGGACGTCGTGGTGGTTTTTCCGTTCGTGCCGGTTACGGCGACCAACTGTAGTGATTTTGTCGGATGTCCAAAAAAATTCGCTGCCGCAAGCGCGAGACTCTTGCGGCTCTCAGGTACGCGAACCCACGCTACATGCGCGTCCAAATCTGTTAGCGGGGCGGATTCGCTGGCGATCGCAATCGCACCTCGCTCAATTGCCGCTCGAACGTACCTATTGCCATCTTCTTTAGCCCCGTGCAGCGCAAAGAACACACTCCCCGGTGCAGCTTTACGCGAATCGCAGACAATGCTCCGAATCTGCAATGCATTCTCCGCGGCCGCCATGCTTGCGCCGGTCTTTGAAAACACTTCGCCCAGGCTTAACGAGCGATTTCCAGTTTGCCGGGTGTCCGCGTCGCGCCTTTCCATCACTTTTCCACTCTCTGCCGCGTTTTTTGGCTCCCGCAATTCCGTGGTCATCGATGCCTGCTTTTTCCCAACGCCTTGATAGCCTTCGCCGCTTCTTCGGGCGTTCCGAAGCGCACCGTGATTTTTGCGCCGCGGCGAACCTTTGCGCCGTCAACCGGCGATTCATCCACAGCAAGTCCGCTGCCAACCAAGACTGGCTCCAGTCCCAAACTCAAACACATTTCCGTCACGCCACGCATGGTCTTGCCGTGAAAATCTGGCACCGCGATGTCACCGCCTTCGTCTAGCGCTACGGTCAGTGACGGCTTCTCAGCTTCGGCATGTTTGCTTTTTTCCTGCACTGGCATTTCGTCCGGCTGCGCCGCAAAATCCACTGGTGTAAAATCTTCGAGCGATGCGCTTTCTTCCGCTTCCGAACTTCTATACGAGGCTTGCAGCAGCTTCGGGCTTAGCGGCACATCGCGTGGCACGTTCAGATATGCCAGCACTTGTTCCGCGATGCGTTTGAAAACTGGCGCCGCGACCTGTCCTCCTTCGTGCTGGCCAACGGGAGAATCCAGCGAAACCAAAATCGTCACCGCCGGATCATTGATCGGCGTAAATCCAGTGAACGATGCGATCAATTGAGTTCGCGAATAGCGGCCCGTTGCTGGATCAATCTTTTGCGCTGAGCCGGTTTTGCCGGCTGCGGTCCAGCCGTCCAGACGCGCTCGGGTTCCAGTTCCGCCCTCTAGCACTACACCTTCCATCAATCTGCGAAGCGTCGCGGCGGTCTCCGGTCGAATCACTTCTTTCGCTTCGGTCGGAGCGAGTGCGCCGGTTAACGGCAATACCTGGTCGCCTCTGCGCATTTCCGAGATCACGTGTGGTTTGTAAAGCGATCCGCCATTGGCAATGGCTGACACCGCGGTAACCAACTGCATGGGCGTCACGCCGATTTCCTGTCCCATCGAAATTGAGCCGATCGAAACGCCACTCCAATTATCAATTTTCTTCAGCAACCCCTTGCTCTCGCCGGGCAGCTCGACACCGGTCTGTTGGCCAAATCCAAAGGCGCGGATATATTCGTAGAATTTCGGCGCTCCCAGGCGCATGGCAATCTTGATCGCTCCAACGTCGCTGGACTTAGACAGAATTTCCGAAACGGTCAACAATCCGAACGGTTTGTGATCGTGAATGCGATGGCCGGCTACAATCACCGAGCCATTTTCACAATCGAAAATTTCGTCAGGCTTGGTCAGGTCTTGATCGAACGCCGCAGCTAGCGTGATCAATTTGAATGTCGAGCCCGGTTCGTAAATCGCGCTCACGGCGCGATCCATCCGTTCTTCGGTCTTTACCGCATTCGGCGTATTGGGATTGAATTTTGGCCAATTCGCCAGCGCCAGAATCGCTCCATCATTCGGATTCTGCACGATCACTGTTCCGGCCAGCGCATGAGTCTTCTCGATGGCCGCCGCCAGTTCGCGCTCGGCGATGTATTGGATCTTTTCGTCAATCGTCAGAACCACATTCGCGCCCTGATCCCTTTGCGCCGCGCCGCCATCGAACGAGTGTTGCCGCGCATCCTCCATCACCACGATTTTTTCGCTTTTTCCGCGGATCGTGCTGTCCAGCTGGTATTCGATTCCTCCCAGTCCCTTTTCATCCAGGTCCACGAATCCCAGAACGTGCGCGGCCAGCTCCCGCTTGGGGTAATAGCGCTGATTTTCCGCCTGCAGGTAAACGCCCTTCAAGTTTAGTGCACGCACCGCTTCGGCTTTGTCGGGCGGCAACTTGCGCAGAATCCATACGAACGATCCACCCGATTGGAAACGTGCGTCCAATACATCGCGAGGAATTCCCAGCACGCCAGACAACAACCGCGCCGCCATGGCTTTGTTATCGCCAATTTCCGAAGGGACTGCGAACGCCGACTGCACCGGCACGCTCATCGCCAGTGGATGCATATTGCGATCAAAAATTGCGCCGCGTTTTGGGGTGATTTCGATAGTGCGCTGTTGTTGCCGTTGCGCCCGTACCACGTACTCGCTATGCCGGACTAATTGCAGATACCCGAGCCGCCCGAATACCCCGGTCATCCATAACAGAGCCACGCCGGCGACGATCAACAAACGGACGTGGACTTTTTCTTCTTGCATGGCCCGCTGCGTTCGGGATTCTCTCCGCCTGGGGTTTCAGGGTTTGGTTTTACAAACCCTGAGATAAAACGAAACACCATTTCTGGAGCTCGTATCATTGCGTGCGCAGGCCGTTATTGTCTGCGATTATTTCGGTTGAACCGCACCGCGGCCAGCTGCATGCCGCTCGGCGCGTCATATTCGCGCACTTGCGTCGGCAATGGTTGCGTCAATCCCAACTGTCTCCGCGCAATTACGTCAATGCGCATCGGATCGCGCAGATTGGCGATTTCCAGCTTTAATTCCGAATTTAGCGCTGCCGCGCGCGTCTGCTGCGCTTTCAAGTCTTCCAGCGCAAAACTCAGATCAATACAGCGAAAGTGCTGAAAAATGTAAAACAGGAAAAACACCGCCACCACTCCGCCCAGTCCGGCGGTCTTGAACAAATTTTTCTGCTTCGCCGGCTCCACGTGCCTCACCAGCCGCGAATTATCGATACGCTTTACCGTGCGAAACTCCCGCATTGCCACGGCTTTCTGTTTCCTCATGTCAGCACCTTGGTGACCGCTAGGCGGTCAACCTTTCCGCGCAGCGCAGTTTCGCGCTTCTCGACCGCGGGTTCATTCGCTCTTCTTCTTCACTGGGCCGCACAACGTGTTTCGTCAGAATCTTCAGCGTCCCTTGCTTGGCCGCTTCGCGAAACGCTTCTTTCACCATCCGGTCTTCCCTCGAGTGGTACGTCAACATCACGCACCGCCCCTCTGGATTCATTGTGGCGGGGACCCGAGAAAGAAACTGCCCGAGTTCCTCCATCTCTCGATTCACCGCTATCCGCAGCGCCAGAAACGTTTTTGTCGCGGGATGCAGTCTCTGCCTTCCCCATTGCGTTCGGGACCCTGCCACAACCGTTGCCAGGTGCGCCGTGTCTCTGATCGGCCGCGCTCTTACTATCGCCCTGGCGATTCTTCTGGAATCGTGCTCGTCCGCTTCGCGGTACAGCAAATCGGCAAGTTCTTTTTCTTGCCAACGATTCACAATCTCATCTGCGGTCAGCTCACTCGCCCCGAACGGAGCTGAGGGGTCATCCACGCTGACTCCCATGCGCATGTTCAGCGGACCCGCCTGACGGAACGAGAATCCCCGCTCCGGCTGATCAAGCTGCATGCTCGAAACCCCCAAGTCGGCCAAGACCCCGTCCACCTTCGGAATCCCCAACTCGTGTACGGCCTCCGCAATCCTTGAGAACGGAGATAAAACGCAATTCACTTTCGACCCGAATCTCGTCAAACGCTCCTGCGCGATCTGCAGCGCCTGTTCGTCCCGGTCCAGGCTGATCAACCTGCCTGAAGAAAGCCTTTCGGCGATGGCTTCCGAATGCCCCCCGGCTCCCAATGTTGCGTCGACGTATATTCCGTCCGGTTTTATTCGTAGCCATTCCAGCACCTCTTGCGACATCACCGGCGTATGTGGCTCTTTCGTTCCCGCCCGCCACTCGTCACTAGCCACTCGCCACTTCTTCCTTAAATCCCCAAATCTTCCAGAGCCTTAAAGTCGTCTTTCGTGAACGGATCGTTCTTGATGTCGTCCAGTACTCTGGTGTGATTCATCACTTCCAGATAATCCAGTTCGCCGAACACATCCACATCACCTTTGGTCTGCGCCGCTTCCCGCAACACCGGTGGCAGCAAAACTCTTCCCTGCCCATCCATTTCGACCACTTGCCCGAAATAGCTCGTTCGCATCAAAAACTTGCGCTTGGCCTGGTTTTGACTGGAAACCTTGGCCAGCTTTTCTTCAATCGCGATCCACACCTGCATCGGATAGATCCGCGCCGATTCCCCGGTCGTGCTGGTGATATAGAACTGATTCCCGTACGTCCGTAAGTCCTCGAGAAACACGGCGGGTATTTTCAGACGACCCTTCTCGTCCACCTTCGCCTGATGGTTTCCACGAAAACTCATTTGACCTTTTTTGCCCCATTGCCCACACTACGAAGCGGCCTTCGGTTAAGCTATTGCCGTAAAACGACGCCATCCGTTGCCCCAGATCGCTGCGTTTCGTCTCAAATTGAGGTACTTGATGAAACTGTCGTGCTTTTGCCCTGAAACCGTATTCGCGAACCCTATTTCCCTCTACTTATTCCCACTACCAACCACTTTTGCCCACATCTTAATCTGACTACGATTCTTGTCAAGCGAATTCGTGCACTCAGCACATTATTTTTTCGAAATATGTGACTAATTTTTTTTCTGCTACCTCCACGTCGCCAGTTGCGTTCAATTTCCTCATTTTGTGGCACTGTTTTCGCTTCTTCTTCGGTCCCGTTTGTAGACTTCGGTCTTAGTAAATCCACATCCCGGCCGCGCCAGAAAAAATTCTCTTTTCGGCATTTCATCGCGCGTGCTATCCTTGATCCGTTCGAATGACACCAAGGAGTCATACCCATGGAATGGACCACGCCGAAGCACGAAGAGATCGACCTGAACTGCGAAATCAGCTCTTACGCCAACGCCGAACTCTAGTCAGCGTCCCTGCTCGCTTTCGGACTCGGCGAAGGGGAAATCTTGTGAAGGCCGGGCTTTAGCCCGGCTTTTGTATTAAAGGTACTGCTCAGTGCCATGGCTTCCGACCCTCCAAGTCCAAGCGATTACGGATTCACCTTCCCATGCACATTAGAATTCTAGGATCGGCTGCCGGCGGTGGCTTCCCGCAGTGGAACTGCGCCTGCCGCAACTGCACGGAACTGCGCGCTGGAACCCTGAAAGCCACCACGCGCACGCAAACTCAGTTGGCGTTTTCACCTGACGGTTCAGTCTGGTTCCTGCTCGGCGCGTCTCCGGACCTGCGTACGCAAATTGTGGCCACGCCGCAACTTGCTCCGCCTCCCACCGATACCACCGGAACTCCAATCGGCGGCGTATTTCTGCCCTCTGCTGACCTCGATTCCGTTATGGGATTGCTTCACTTACGCGAATTTCAATCCTTTTTCGTCTTCGCTACTCCCGCCGTGCAAAAAATTCTCAAATCGGAAAACCGCGTCTTCGACGTTCTGCATCGCGCCGATCCGCCGGTACAATGGCAAAACCTCACTCCCAGCGCAAGACTGGCTTGCCGCTTTGGGGACGATCCATCCGCTGCTCCATCCTTTGTCTGCACCCCCACGTCGCTTGGCTGCCATTATCCGGACTTCGTCAGCACCGAGCTGCGCCGCAGTCTCCCCACGCAGGAAGCCGTGGTGGCGCTGCGTTTCGAACAGCCAGGAAAGTCTTTTTGCTACGCGCCGTGCTTGGCAGAAGGTTCCACGGAAGGCCTGAAAGCCGCTGCGACCAGTAATGTCGCTTTCCTGGACGGTACTTTCTGGTCCGACGATGAACTGACTGAAATCGGGCGCGGCCAAAAGACTGCTCGCGAAATGGGCCATCTTCCTCTCTCGGGACGCGACGGCCTGCTGGCGCAATTCCCCAACGATTCCGAATGTCGCAAAATTCTCGTACACATGAACAACACCAATCCCATCCTGAATGAGGACAGCGAGGAACATCGCCTGACCCGCGAGGCCGGTTTTGAGATAGCCTACGATGGGATGGAATTAACTCTGTGACCCAGCACCACGAAAAGCTTGTCCTGTCTGAAGAAGACTTCATCGCTGGATTCCACGCGATCGGCGAAGATCGCTATCACCATCGTCATCCTTTTCACAAACTCATGCACGAAGGCGCGCTGAGCCGCGGTCAGCTGCAGGCTTGGGCTCTCAATCGCTACTACTATCAGAGCCACATCCCGCGAAAAGACGCTGTGGTGCTTTCGCGGTCCGACGATCAGGGTTTTCGCATGGCCTGGCGCAAGCGCCTGATCGACCATGATGGCGATGGCAACCGTCCCGGCGGCGTAGAAAAATGGCTAAAACTTGTTGAGGCTACTGGTCTTCCGCGCATTCAAGCCGTCCGCGGTGATGGAATTTTGCCCGCCACGCGTTACGCCGTCGACGCCTACGTGCAATTCGTTTCCACGCGCTCGCATCTCGAGGCCGTCGCCTCATCCCTCACCGAACTTTTCTCTCACAAGTTAATTGCCTTGCGGATGGACCGTCTGCGCGAGTTTTATCCGTGGATGGCCAGCGGACTCGATTACTTTACCGGCCGCCTCACGCAGGCTCCCGAAGACGCCGATTTCGCGCTAGCCTGGGTCGTCAAACACGCCCGGACTCGCGAAGAACAAGACGCCGCCCACGCTGCTTTGCGCGCCAAATGCGATATTCTGTGGGCCATGCTCGACGCTCTTTGTTTCGCCTACGTGAATCCCGCGTGGCCGCCCCCTGGGGCTTTTCACCCTAACCACGTCGATCTATGAGTCTCGACCCCAATTCGCGCCCACAGCTGGCACCAGGCTGCCGCCTCGGTGAAAATCAAGGCCAGAAAGTGTTACTGATGCCCGAACGCGCCCTCCGCCTCAGCGGTCCGAGCCTCGAAATCGTCACGCGCTGCGACGGCAAACACACCGTCGCGACCCTAATCGCCGAGCTGCAGAAGCTATACTCAAAAGCCGACCCAAAAAAGGTCGAGCAAGACATCCTAGGCTACCTGCAACTCTTACACCACCAACGTGCCCTGGATTTTGTGTTGTAGCGTCAGCCGTCATTGCCGTTTTTGTTTTTCGTTCTGCGTTTCGCTCTTGTAGCGGCCGCCTCTCGGCTCGAAATAATGAATTCACCTATCAACACCACAAGAGTCGTTATTCCGAGCGAGGAATCTCTCTTCGATTGCCACCGCGCCTGCCATTCATCCGTGCACCCATGATTGAGGCCCTCTCCACTCGTGAGCCATGATCGCCAAAATAAACCACCGCTGCCCCCTCCAGCCTCCCTTAATCAGCCACGGGGCTTGGCGTCTTACGGGCGTGGCTTTGGCGTAGCTCCCGCATTCCTCCACGTAATCGAATAGCTCTCTGCTCCCGGTTCGTCCATTTCTTTGCCCGAAAATGTCACCAAATCTCCGGAATCAGAGAAGGTGTACGGCCGTGGCTGCTTGGAGCCAACGAAGCCCGGCCACGAAGCGACATCCGGAAGATGCATCATCACGTGCTTCGCTTCATCCACTTCATATTTTCCGCAATACGCAAAAAATCCGTCGAAGGCGGAAATTTTCTCCGCGTCCGTCGGATGCCCCGCTTTTTTCCAAGCCGGCCGGTCCGGATTTATGAGCTGCGCGCACACGTGGCCGTCGAGTGCGTACATCAGATAACCCTTTCCGTGCGGCCCGACATCGGGATACGGCCGCCGCGTCCCATCGGTATAGCGATACTCCGTGGACACAAGTTCCCATGTCCCCAGAAATCGCTCGCGCACCGAGACGGACGGCGCGATCCCAGTGGTATCCTTAATCTTCGCGGATTGCCTTGCGGAACTTTTCTGCGTAACGAAAGAAACCGCGATCACGAGAAGAAAAATCAGCAGAATTATAGCCTTGCTCTTCATCGTTGCTCCCGAGGTATTTCGTAGTACCTAGATGAATGATTTGAGATGTTTATAGCTCAGTTGCGCAAATAAAGGAACTTCGACATCCGGCTTGCCTCAGCTTACGCTCCACGCGACGATAGCCTAAGGACTGCGATTTGCTGGTTGCTTCCAATCCGCTCGCGCTTGTGTGTGAACTTACGCACCGCTGCCCTCTTCACTGCGTCTACTGCTCCAACCCGCAAGAACTCACTGCGCGTACAAACGAACTTTCCACTGAAATCTGGTTGCGCGTCTTCCGCGAAGCTTCCGAAGCCGGCGTCATGCAACTCGATCTCACCGGCGGCGAGCCTCTCGCCCGTCCCGACCTATCTACACTCATCCAATCCGCACGCGCCGCCGGCCTGTACGTCAACCTGATCACGTCCGGCCTTCCGCTCGACGAAAAACGTCTCGACGAATTAATCACCGCCGGCCTCGACCACTTTCAACTCAGTTTCCAGGGTGCCCGCGAAGAAACTGCCGGCGAAATCAGCGGCAGCAAATCCCACGCGCAAAAACTCCGCGTCCTCGACTGGCTAAAGTCCCGTCGCGTAGCCGTCACGCTCAATTTCGTAGTGCATGGCAAAAATCTCGATCAACTCGAAGAAATGCTGGCCATCGCCGAAAACTCCTCCGCCACCCGCATCGAATTCGCTCACGTCCAGTATTACGGTTGGGCCTTCGCCAATCGCGAGCAACTTCTTCCCACCCGCGAACAACTCACGCAGTCTCTGGAATTTTTCAAGAACGCGCAAGACCGTCTGCGCGGCAAAATCCGTGTCGAATACGTAGTCCCCGACTACTATGCAAAATTTCCCAAACCCTGCATGGGCGGCTGGGCACGCAAAGTAATTCTCGTCACGCCCAACGGCGAAGCGCTTCCCTGCCACGCCGCAACCGTGATCCCCGGCCTACATTTCGAAAATGTAAAGGAAAAATCCCTGGCAGCAATCTGGCAATCAAGCGAAGCATTCCAGAAATTTCGCGGCGAAGACTGGATGCAGGAGCCGTGCAAATCCTGCGACCGCCGCACGATAGACTTCGGCGGCTGCCGCTGCCAAGCCATGTTACTCGCAGGCGACGCAGCCGCAACCGACCCAGTCTGTTCTCTCTCGCCACAGCGCGCCAAAGTCGATTCAATCATCGCTGCAATTCCCGCAGCGCTGCCGTCCCTGGACACGCCAGCAAATATTGTCCAGCCGCCGTGGCTCTATCGCCCCAATCCCGCTTGAGCCTGCGCGGCCTCTGGCGTAGCGCGCATCCGCATCATCACCCACACCGCAAAAACCAAGCTCCCGGCTAAACAAAGCGACCCAAAAAACGCCAGCGTCAGCGGCGCTCCCATCCGCTTTGCAATTCCTCCGGCCAGCAGCGCTCCAATCGGCTGTACTCCCATGAACATCGTCGCGTACACCGCCATCACTCGCCCGCGCAACTCATCCGGCACGCGATTCTGCACTGTAGTGTTCGTCGCGGCCATCTGCGAAGTTGCCGCAAATCCCACCACGAACAATACCGCGCAGGAAATCCAAAAAATGTGCGATTGCGAAAATCCGATCAGTCCAATCGCGCAGATCACTGACATCGCCGCAATCCATTTCGCCAACCCTTTGTAACTGGTGCGCGCTGCAAACTGCAGCGCACCCAGAACCGCCCCGACTCCAGCGGCGCTCATCAGCAGTCCCAATCCCCGCGCGCCCACATGCAAAACGTCATTCGCGAAAATCGGCATGAACACCGAATATTGCAAGCCCAACAAACTCAACATGCTCAGTAACAGCAGCGCCGACCGTGTCGGACGGTCCCGCATTGCGTAACGAAATCCCTGCAGTAAATTTTGTAATGGCGATTCTTTGCTCGGCTTCCGTTCCAGTTTAGTGATGCGCATCGCAAGCAACGCCAGGATCACCGCAAAAAAACTCAGCCCATTCAATAAAAAGCACCAGCCTTCGCCAATCCACGCTATCGCAAATCCCGCAATCGCCGGACCTACCACTCGCGCGCCATTAAAAATCGAAGAGTTCAGCGCAATCGCGTTCGGCAAGTCTTCTTTCCCCACCATCTCAACGAAAAACGCTTGCCGTATCGGCACATCAAACGCATTCACGATTCCGACCAAGAAAGTTATCGTGATCAACGACCATTCATGAATGTGATGAGTCAGCGTCAATCCCGCCAGAATGAATGCCAGCAACATCGAAACCGTCTGCGTTGCAATCACTCCGCGGTGCCGGCTGTAGCGATCGCCCACATATCCGCCCACCGACGCCAGCACCAGCATCGGGATCTGATTCGCAAATCCAAAAATTCCCAGCAGCGCCGCCGAATGCGTCAAATCGTAGACCAGCCACAACTGCGCGGTCGTCTGCATCCAGGTCCCAATCAACGAAACTAGTTGCCCCACAATGAATAATTGAAAATTGCGATGCTTCAGCGCCCGGAACCGCGTCATAAGGCATTAACCGTTCGGGATCTGCTTACCACTCGAACCTGACGCATCTGACGTTGGGGCGCAGCATGCTGCGCCCAAGCTTGCCAGGGTCTATAAATCAACGCATTCTCTTTTGGATTTTCTGCGCGGAAGGAACAACAATCACTCTGCAACAGGCCCGCCTCTACCATTTCGATGCACCGTTTCAACACAAGTCACGATGCCGCGAGAGCCGCCACTCTGTCAATTTGGCCGGTTGATTTTTGTTTGCGATGGCAACGACTTGCGCACTAGCGAAGATTGCCCAATTGTCTCGGTTTAAATTTTATTTTGAACCTCAAACTTTGAACTTTAAACCTTCCTCGTCACTCATTCCCCGGCGGATCGGGCGCCCCGCCCACATGCAAATGGCTCAAATCATGCAGCGTCTGCCGGTCGTCATCGCTCATTCCGCGCGTAAAGTTCGGATCGCTCAGCCGCCGATTCCTTGCCGACTCCGGCATATTCTGAAGCACGCCCAGTTTCTGCTGAATCACCTGCTGACGCTCCCACGGAATCTGCCGCCATCTCGGCAAAACGTCTTTCTTCACGTAGCTCCGCTGCTCTGGCGTCATTCTCCGCCAGGTATCTTCCTTCGCACGCAGGTCCGCACGCTGCTGCGGATTCAAATGGTCCCACTGATTAAATTGCTGCCGGATCCGGCCCTGCTGTTCCGGCGCTAAATTCTGAAACGCGCGGCTGCTCTGCAACACGCGATCCCGCTGCTGCGGATTCAAATCACGCATGCGATCAACAAAGGGACGCGGCGCTCCAACCCCAACCTGCTGCCTCGGCCGCAACGTCGTTCCGGGCCCATTTTCATAAGGCCGATTATTATGATATTCATTCGGCCGGTTATTGAAGTGTGATGGCGGTGGCCCGCTCATCGAATTCGGCCGACGATTCGATCCGTTATTTGGCTGGTGCTGCGGAATTGGCTGATGTTGCGCCGTGCTCCCAGCCTGGCGCTGAGTCTGACCCGCGGGCGGACGATTCGCATTCTGCTGACTTGTGTTCGGCCGTGCCGCAGGCTGCGACGGCGGTCTTGGCGCGGGCGCCTGCTGCCGCTGAGGCGGACGATCCGCGTGATTCTGCGCCGGCCGTGCCATCTCGCCACGAACTGCAGCAGCGCTCAGCGCCATTGCGCCAATCAGCGTCACCGCCATCCACCCGAATTGGAATCGCTTGGTCATTTCACTTTGAACTGGCCGGCACAGCTACTACCGGTGCCGTCTCTATCACGTCGCCGCGTGGGTCCACCTTACATTTGTTGGTCGTTGTCGTCCGCCGAATCCGCGGTCGCTTCCACTGGTGGCGGCAATTCCTTCAACGGCTCAAAATTTGCCAGCGTGTCGTGATCTTCCATCACCGAAATGTCCTGCATCATCGATGCATCCGCTTCTTCCGGACTGATTGGCAGCGGCGCCACCGGCTGCGTGCGATATCCAATCCACAGCATCGCCAGCAGTAGCATCGACGCGGCAAACGCGATGCGTGGAGATGGCCGCATCCATGCCCACCAACTGTGCTTCACAGGCTCAGCCGCCACTCGTGCCCGCACCCGCACATCGAACGCCGGCGTAGGCTCGACCATCGGCAGCTCGCCCAGCAAATCGCTCACCCAGCGGAATTCATTCACACGCACCCGGCAAATCGCGCACGCGGCAAAATGTTTTTCCGCCTCAGCCCGTTCGCTATCCTTCAGCCGGCCATCCATGTACGCCAGAATCCGGCTTTCCATTCGTTCACAACTCATTGCGCCCATCCTTTTGACCCAGTACCAACGTTTTGCAACAATCGCAAATTTTTCCGACCAACTCGTCGTTACCTCGTTACTTCCTTAACTCATTACTTCACTCCATGCCGCGCCACCAACGGGGCCAATTCCACCCGCAACACCTCATAAGCCCGAAATAACAACGATTTCAACGCACTTTCCGAACAACTCAAAATTTTCGCAATTTCCGCGTAATCCAGTTCCTGATACTTGTGCAGCAGCACCGCCACTCTTTGCTTTTCCGGCAACTTCTCAATCGCGCGCCGGATCATTTTCTTCCGTTCGTTTTCCACCAACTCCTGCTCGATGGTCGGATGCTTGTCCGCCACTTCAAATGGCCTTTCGTCGCCCTCATCCGAATCCGCCGTCAACGGAGCGTCGATGGACATCTCCAATTTCTGGTGCCGGTGGTCCCGCAGCGAATTCAGCGCGAGATTCGTCGCAATGCGAAACAGCCAAGTAGTGAACTTCGCGGTCGGTACATATTCTTCCCGCGCGCGGTACACTCGTATAAATACTTCTTGCGCCAGGTCCTCCGCCTGTTCGCGGCTCTTTACCATCCGGAACAGGAAATTCACCACCGGTGTCCGGTAGCGCTGCAGCAGAAGTTCGAACGACTGTTCGTCGCCCCCCTTCACGTCCAGCATCAGTTGGACGTCGGTCCTGCTCATTGCCACCACACCGTATCTAACACGCGCTTTCTCATAAAGTTGCAGCCGCCATTTATCCCGCGTTTAACCTTCCCCGCCACCTTAACCTGCCCATTTCCTTACCCTTAGAGCCGGCCCACCACCGCCATTTTGCACAGCCAGCCGTAGAATTTACCGCTTTTCTGGAGTGCGTTTTACCCCGACCCAACCGACAGCGCCCTCTCAGCCCGCCAACCAATGCAATATCAGCATCGTCGCCACTCCAGCAAAAACCAGCAGCGCCATCCGCCAATTCGGCTCCCGGTTCACTTCCGGCAGCAGATCCGTCCCCGCCACATAAAGCGTGACTCCGCCCGCCAACGGCAAAGCATACTGCAACTGCGACTGCATCACGCCAGTCAAAGCCACACCCACTAAAGTAGCTCCGCCTAGAGTCGCCGCCGCCCGCAAAGCACTCTTCCGCCCCTGCCCACTAGCCAGCACCATCGAAGCCACCGTAAATCCCTCCGGCAGCTTATGCAAAAACACCGCAATAAAAATCACCGCGCCCAACCAAGTCGAAACCAGAAACCCCGCCGCAATCGCTACCCCATCAAAAAACGCATGGATCGCCAACCCCAGCAAAACCGCTCGCCGCGCATTCCGCTTGGCAAACTCCTCCTCATGCGTCTCTTCGCCAAAATGAAAATGCGGCGCAATCGTGTGTTCGAATAAATGAATCAGGAAAAATCCCGCCAGCACAAACGTAAACGCGTTCTGTCCCCCAAGCTTCACGGACTCAGGGATAATTTCCTCCAGCGCCACCGCCAGCATGTACCCGGCGCCCAGCGCCAAAAAATACTGCAAAAACTTTCGCGGCCATTCCCGCCGCACCACAAAATATCCGCCCAGCAGGTTTCCGCCCGCGGCCACCAGCCCCAGGACCGCCGCCCACCCCATCCTCACCGTTTCTGTGTTTCCCATCCCCAGTTGCCAACTTTTGTGGTACTCGAATTAGAAGTTTGTCAGTCGAAAAGTCGAGACTAAATTCTTCAATGCAGAACAAATCCAAAGAGATCGTAGGGTGCCCACCCTCGGTTTGTGAGGGTGGGTCTTTCCTTTCTTCTCCGCAGGGTGCCCCACACGCCGATGTGGCGTGTGGGTCTTTCTTTTTTTCTCCGCCAGCCTCAGCGTACGGCGCCTGCCCCGACCCGGTTGGGCTTCTCAGCGTTATCTTTGGTCTACCCGCTGTGCCGGAACAAAATCACATCGCCTTCCCGCACGATGTACTCTTTCCCCTCCAACCGCACCTGCGCCTTTTCCCGCGCCGCCCCCAAACTTCCCGCCGCCAGCAAATCATTCCATCGCACCACTTCCGCGCGAATAAATCCCTTCTCAATATCGCTATGAATCGCTCCCGCCGCCTTCACCGCATTGGTGTTCTTATGAATCGTCCATGCCCGCACTTCCGGCTCGCCGGCGGTAAAAAACGAAGTCAGCCCCATCAAATCATAAGTAGCGCGAATCAACCGGTTCAGCCCCGGCTCTTTCAATCCGTACGAAGCCAGCAACTCCGCTGCTTCCGCGTCATTCATCTCCGCAAGCTCTGCTTCGAGTCGTCCGCAAACCGCCACCACCGCCGTATTCGGCCGCCCCTGCAAAGCGCCAAGCTTGTGCCGCGCGACAGCAGTTTCCAACTCCCCAGCCTCTTCATCTCCAAGATTCAGCACATATAGCATCGGCCGCTGCGACAAAAACAAAAATCCGCCAATCGGCTTCCGCTCCTCAGGAGTCAGCGGCAACTCACGCAAAGGCTTCTCAGCCTCCAGATGTGCCTTGCACTTTTCCAATACAACTTTCTCAAGTTCAAACTGCTTGTCCGCCTTCTTCTTCAAATCTTTTTCCAGCCGCTCCAGGCGCTTCTCGATCTGTTCCAGGTCGGAAAGAATCAACTCCAACTCCAGGTTCGTCACATCCCGCAAAGGATCAACCGTCCCCTCCGCATGTGGCACGCTGGGATCGTCAAACACGCGAATCACATGCGCAATCGTATCCACCTCGCGCAAAGAAGCCAGCGACTCCCGCATCCGCTCCTTCTGCATTCCACCCAAATCGACGTACTGCACCGTTGCATAAGTAATTTTCTTGGGATTGTAAAGCTTAGCCAGCTCCACCAGACGCGGCTCCGGCACCTTCGCCACGCCAACCCGCGTCTCCTGCCCGCCCTTCGCCGGATCCACATGCGCCTTCGTCAAAATTCGGAACAGTGTCGTCTTCCCAACCTGTGGTAGTCCAATAATTCCCGTCTGCATAAGCGAAAAAGTTTAGCACACCCGTCCTGTGGGCCTTCCGCCGGTCCCGCGAATGGGCTTCGATAACGCGACTGAGGTACAACGCGCCGTGTCACATTGCGGTCCTTGGAATCAATATGCCACTTCGGCGAGTACTGAGACCCAACTCACAATCGGTAGAAATATCGCAGCTGCTACAAGTCACCGCCGATACTGGATCCGTCCCCAGACGACCCACGGAACCGCAGCCAGAAATAGCAGCACTTCAACATGAAAGGATTGCCGCAACAAGAGCTGGTAGTGAACTAATGGTGTCCACAGCGCGATGAACAAAAGCGCTTGTGCCGAAACGAGGAGAACACCGAACCTGGCGACGCAAAGCCTCCGCGAATATTGCGCAGAACCTATCGCTGTCATAGGCTTCGATGACCAACCAAGAAAAAGCGCCATAAAGGCGACGATGATCATCGCGATAAGGATAGCCGACGGTAAAAAGTCACTCAGCACGGGCCGAGGCTAGCACGATAGCCTGAACAAACCAAGACAGGTTAGAAGCTTAAGGCGACAGCGCTGCGCCAACATTCAACTCCTATTTCGTAGTTTGTGCCAAATCTCCTTCCTTTCCCTGTAGCCAGCTTCTTGTCTCTTCCGACCTCTGTGACTCTGCGGCAATCTCCTTCTGACTTTCTGTTTCTCTTCGCTTGGATTAAAATTTTTCGCTATGACCGACCAGCCGCCGCCGCTGCCCTTCGACCTTGCCACCGCCGTAGCCCATCTCTCCAACTGCGATCCCTGCATCGCACGCCTCGTCCAGGAAGCCGTCGCCTTCGATCCCAACATCGATCACTCACAATCTCCCTACGAAGCCCTCCTCGAATCCATCGCCTACCAATCCATCTCCGGCAAAGCCGCCGCAACGATCTACGCTCGAATCAAGGCACTGAGCGCCTCCGGCGGACCTCCCACCCCACAAGAAATGTTGCTGCTCAAAACAAAAGCCCTAAGAAAAGCCGGCCTCTCCGGAGCAAAAGTCCTGGCGATGAAAGACCTCGCACAAAAAACCATCGAGGGCATCGTCCCCACCCACGAAGAAGCCCTGAAACTCTCCGATGAAGAATTAGTCGAACGCCTAGTCTCCGTCCGCGGCATCGGCGCCTGGACCGTAGAAATGTTTCTGATCTTCCGCCTCGGCCGTCCTGACGTTCTCCCCATCCACGACCTCGGCGTAAAAAAAGGCTGGTCCGTGGCCTACGGCAAAAAACACATGCCCCGTCCCAAAGAACTCCTGGCCTTTGGCGAACGCTGGCGCCCCTACCGCACCGTAGCCTCCTGGTATATGTGGCGCGCCTTCGAAAAAGCCGGCTACGCCGCCACCAACAAAATCCGCCCACCCAAACTAAAACGCAAACGCAACAAGCCTAAATCGACTTCGAAATCCGCTCCATCTCGCGCCAAAGCAAGACGCAAGCGCCCTCGCCGTCCGTAGCCTACGAGCCTGGGGACCAAGCCTATTGACATAACCCTCTGTCGCCTGTCCCGATCGCTACCGCACCGCCGCGTCCTTCACCATCAAAAACAGTGCCGCCATCCCAGCCAGCAACACGCCGCTCTCCAGTGCAACTGAAATGGTGTGCAACCGCGCAAACTCCGCCAGCCAAGGACTCCCCGCCGCGCTAGCTTCGATCGACCCCATATGCACCCGCAACACCGCCATCTTAGGACTCACCGCCACCTGCGAAATCACCGTCAAAATAATCATAAACATCACGCACAAAGCAGCTGGCGCCACCAAAGCAGTCAAACTCCGAATCCGCAAAAGCCGCGCCAACAGAATCACCACGCCGCAAACAATCCCCATCCAATGCATCCGCCCCAGCGAATACCCCACAATCGCCCCAGCCTGAGCCCGGCTGGCCAGCACCGAAAACGCTCCCGGCGCCACCACAAAACTCAAAAAAATATCGCTGCCCAGCCAGATGCCCAAACCTAGAAACTCGATCGCACGCAAAAAAATACTCATGACTTACTCCGATGATATACAGCTGGAAGAAAAGAGCGGAACTTACGTTCTTACGAATCCTATTCCACTGCACCCTTCAACTCACGCTGCGCCGCAACGTAGTTCACCGTGTTCGTCACCAGGTAGATGGGCGTAATAATTAAAGAAATTACTCCCCACGGTCCTAACAGCAGATTCATGCCTTGGAAGTTCCAGAATTCTTTGCTGGCGCAGGTCTTGCAGAGGTTGGCCTCAAGCCGGCGCGTCTGTCGAAGCACCAGCATTCCGATATTCCGCGCAAACTTCACATGTGCGGTTTGGCGCATGCTTCGGCACAACTGGCATTGTCCTAAAGCGTTCGCATTCGTTGCGTTAAAGGCCGGAGTTGTATTGGTCACGGCTGCCTCCATTGGTTAGGCTTTTCACGGAACTCAAAGAGTAGCTTAGTGAGTGCTAACTTATCATGAAGGCACGGCCGAACCGGCGTAGTTGCGTTGGAGTAGTTGCGCGGGCTTAATAACCATCGTTTGGACACAACACGTCGCGCAACGTCTCGATGAATCCGCAATTCCGTGTGACCATAGATGGAAGTGGTGGGCGATAAAGGATTTGAACCTTTGACCTCTCGCGTGTGAGGCGAGCGCTCTAACCGCTGAGCTAATCGCCCGTTTGTAACGGGTGGACTGTTCCTCGAATCGTTCCATTGCATCAAACGAAATCGCAGCGCAGCCTTACTTTTGTATCAGGATTATCCGGGGTTTTCAACCAATGCCGGCCGCCACCTCTCAAGTCGTTTCGCAGTTGCAGCGCTCCATTGCGCGCGCCATCTACGGCAAAGAAGAAGCCATTCAGCTCGCGCTCATCACGCTTTTCGCGCGCGGCCATTTGCTCATCGAAGACGTTCCGGGTGTAGGCAAAACCACTCTTGCGCAAGCACTTGCCAAATCTTTCCACTGCAGTTTCCAGCGCGTTCAGTTTACTTCCGATCTTTTGCCCAGCGACGTTTTGGGTGTCAGCGTCTACCAACCCGACACGCGCGAGTTCGAATTCCGTCCCGGCCCGCTCTTCGCCAACATCGTACTCGCCGACGAAATCAATCGCACCACGCCGCGCACGCAATCCGCTCTGCTCGAAGCCATGAACGAAGCGCAAATTACCGTGGACGGCAAAACGCATCCGCTGCCGCAGCCATTTCTGGTCATCGCTACGCAAAATCCCGTCGAGCATCACGGCACCTACCCGCTTCCCGAATCGCAGCTCGATCGCTTCCTGATGCGCATAAAAATGGGTTACCCCTCGCACGAAACCGAACGCGAAATTCTGCGCCGCCGCGCCTTCGATAATCCAATCGAAACTCTCGAGCCGGTCGCCGACGTCAGCGAAGTGCTCGCCATGCAGGAAGCCGTAACCCACGTAAAAGTGGACGCCAGCCTGCACGACTACGCGCTAGAAATCGTCAATCGCACCCGCAACTCCGACCAACTCGCACTCGGCGTAAGCCCACGCGGCACTTTAATGTTGCAGCGCGCAGCACAAGCCCGCGCATTCCTCGAAGGCCGCGACTATTGCGTCCCCGACGACTTCAAACAATTGGCCGTCTCCGTTTTCGCGCACCGCGTAGTAGCCAGCGCCCGCCACGCTTCGCTGCAAAAAAAATCCGAAACCACCGAAGCCGCTCTGCGCGAAATAGTAGACTCCGTCCGCGTCCCGCTATAAAAGGCCGTCATTCCGAGGGAGCGGAACGACGAGGAATCTCTCTTCGATTGTTGAAGCGCCACGGACACCCAAACGCCACCCATGCCACAGACCACCTCCACCCTCGCGCAACTCTGGGCCAAAGCCGACCGCCCCTCCGTCCGCGCCTTCTTCCTCTCCATACTCGCCCTCGGCGTTGCCCTGCTCCTCGCCGTCTACTCCGGCGCCGCCGCCGAACTCGGCAACCTCGGCGTAGCCGCCAGCTCCGCGCTCTTCGCTCTCGCAATCGCCGGCTGGGTAGCCGTCACCCTCGTACCCACGCTGGCCAAGCGCACACCGCTTCGCTGGATCGGGCAAAAAGTCGAATACCAAATCAGCCGCGCCGGCTGGCTGTACTTCGGTGCAACGCTGCTGGTGGCCCTCGCAGCCCTGAACACCGGCAACAATCTCTTGTTCCTGATCCTCTCCTGTCTCGTATCCATTATCTTGATGTCGGGAATTCTTTCTTCCATTTCCCTCGCTGGTATTGCGCTGCGCATCGGCCTTCCCGAACACATTTTCGCCGGACAAACAGTTCGCGCCCACGTCGAGATCATCAATGGCAAGCTGACGTTGCCATCTTTCGCCCTGCGCGTCGAAGCCGTCGTTCCCAAAAATTCTCCAGCGGCTGCTTTGCTCGAAACTCCTGTCTTTTTTCCTTATCTTCCGCGCCAGCAAAACATGAAGCAGAGCGTTCCCGTCGCCTTTCTGAAACGCGGTTTGCACGTACAGGACACTTTCAAAATCGTGACGCGATTTCCGTTTGGATTCTTGCAGAAGGCACGCCGCATCGCTCTGAAATCCGAAGCTCTGGTCTATCCCAGCGTCGAATCGAATTCCGAGCTCAGCGAAATTTTTCCCGGCATCGATGGCAGCATCGAGAGTTATCACAAGGGACGTGGCCAAGATCTGCACGCCCTGCGCGAGTACGTTCCCACAGACAGCGCCAGCCACGTGCACTGGAAAGCCTCCGCCCGCGCCGGCTCGCTAATGGTACGCGAATTCGCGCGCGAGGACGATTTTCGCGTGCTTCTGGTTCTGGATCCACATCCTGGCGAACTACCTGAAGACAGCAATACCGTTCCAAGCGAACGCTTCGAGCGCGCCGTCACCACCTGCGCCGGAATCGCCTGGCATTTTTACGAACGCAATGCCTTCCTGCAATTTCGCAGCGCCGGAATCGAAACCAGCCTTGCTCCCGCGGAAGAAAATATTTTTGCGATCCTGCGGCATCTGGCAGTCGCACAGCCGCAACCTACCGAAGCTCAGGATGCTTTGTTACAGGATCTCGCAGCTTCGCCTGATCTCTTCAAAGTGATCGTCACCAGCCGTCCTCGCGGGACAATTCCCAACGAACTGTGGCACTCCTCTTACGTAATTTTCCTGGAATCGCTCGAAGAAACCCGCTAAGCGCGTTAGCATTTGTCCTTCGGGTGAGAAATTGAAGAATGTCGAACTGCAAGAATTCCGCAAAGCGCTTCTTGGGTGGTTTCAGGAGTTTCAGCGCGACTTGCCGTGGCGCAAGAACCGCGATCCTTATCGCATCTGGATTTCGGAAATCATGCTGCAACAAACGCGCGTCGCGGCGGTAATTCCGTATTACGAAAAATTTCTCGCCCGGTTCCCCGATGTGCAATCACTCGCTTCCGCTCCGCAGGAAGAAGTGCTGCGCCTGTGGTCGGGACTCGGCTATTACAGCCGCGCTCGAAATCTACAAAAAGCTGCGCAGCAGATGGCCGCAAAACATGCCGGGCAATTTCCCCGGCAGCGCGAAGAACTCCTGGCGCTCGAAGGAATCGGTGAATATACCGCTTCGGCAATTCTCAGTATCGCCTTCGACGATAAACACGCCGTGCTCGACGGAAACGTTGCGCGCGTGGTCGCACGGCTGGAAGCCATCCGCGGCGACCTGCGCGAATCGAAACGCTGGCGAGATTTGCAGTGCAAAGCCGACCAACTGCTCGAGCGCGATTCCGCAGGCGATTGGAATCAGGCCATGATGGAACTTGGCGCCACGATTTGCCTGCCACGCTCGCCGCAATGTTTATTGTGCCCGGTCGCTAATTTTTGCCAAGCGCGCAAACTCGGCATCGCCGAAAACATTCCGGAAAAAAGAAAAAAGCGTGCCACGGTTTCGATCCAGCTGGTAAGCGTCGTGCTCCTCGATACAAAAAACAGGTCGTTGCTTTTGCCGGCGCCCACAACATCAACCAAAAATAATGCCGACGATCACATCCCTTCGCTGGTGGCAAAACTCTGGCATTTTCCCACCGTCTCCGCTTTGGCGAACTGCGAGGATGCTCTCGAACGACTGCTTCATCACGAATTACGCATAAAATCTGGAAAATCAATTCGTCCGGAACTGTTAGACAAAATACGCCATGCCGTGACGTATCGCACCATTTCCATAGCCGCATATCTCATCGGAGTGAAACAGCTTCCGAAAATTTCCGGCGCGCAATACCTGTCGCTCGAGGAAATCCAGTTTCTGCCCATCTCCAACCTCACGCGCAAAATCGCAAAAGCCGCTTTCAAACATCTTTCCGCCACAAAAAACATGCACTGAACCGTTATCCATTGGTCCGCCGCAACTCTTGCATCTGACGCCGAATGTTATGATGAAAGTTCGGCCATGGCTGCCAGCACGTCACCTCCGATCGCACAACTCCTCCCCGCGGAACGTTTTTTCCGTCTCTCGCTTTTTCTATTGCTGCTAACAGCAATCCTCACCCTTATCGGCACCGGAAAAATCGATCTCTTCACGTCGCTCATCGCAACCTTTGCTCTGCTATACCGCGCACGCCGCTGGTGGTACGGTCACCAGCCCGAGTTGACTTCGCGCGCCGCTACCTTCATGGTTCTGTGCTATTTGATTTTTTTTCCGATCGATATGTTTTTTGTGTCGCGCAGTCTGGCTGCCAATTCTCCCAACCCGCAGCTGTACGCCGCGCTGATCAGTTCAGTCCACTTTCTGATTTTCGTGCTTCTGGTCCGGCTGTACAGCGCTCGCACCGACCGCGACGCGCACTTCCTGGTGATGCTAGCGTTCGCGGCGGTGCTGGCTTCCGCCGTGCTCACTGTGGACACAACCTTTCTCTTTCTGTTTTTCCTATTTCTTCTGTTCGCCGTCGCCACCTATGCGGGGCTGGAATTGCGCCGCGGAGCTGCTGGGGCCCTGGTGCCCGCCGCGGCGGCCGTGCCGGACGCAGAACAAAAACTTTCGCGCGCACTCAGCTTTGCGGCTGTCGGCGTTTCCGTCGGAGCCATTTTGTGTGGAGCTGTTTTGTTTTTTCTTCTGCCGCGTGTCAGCGCCGGCTATCTTGGCAAGACCAGCTTCAATCCAACGCTTCTCAGCGGTTTTACCGACCAGGTGGAGCTCGGACAAATTGGCCAGATCAAGAAAAGTTCGGCGGTAGTATTGCGCGTTGAAACCGGTTCACCCGTCAACTATCCAGCGCTGCGCTGGCGCGGCAACGCGCTGGCAAATTTTGACGGAAGGCGATGGACTTCAGCGGAGCGCGCAGCGGAAACGCTTACTGCCAATTCCGATGGTTGGATCGCTCTGCGGGAGAAGCCGAAGCCCGGCGAAGCTCGCGGCGAAATTCTGCAATTCACGGTACTGCAAGAGCCGATGGCCTCGGATGCACTATTCGTCGCAGGAACCATGCTGGCGATTCGCGGAAGTTTTACCGGAGAAACCGGCGGGATAAGCCACCGCCGCAACTACTTGTATCGGGATTCCTCCGGCTCGCTGATAAATCCATTTCACAATTTCGTTTCCGTACGCTACACAGGAATTTCGCAGCTTCCGGCTCTGAATCGCGCCCAACTGGAAGCAGCCGACACGGATTATCCCGCGGAGATAACCGGTGTTTATTTGCAACTGCCAGAAATCGATCGGCGCATTCCCGAGCTGGCGCGCTCCGCGACCCAACGCGCGTTCACTCCGTACGACAAAGCCGCCGCGCTCGAGACTTTTTTTAAAACCAAATATAGCTACACGCTGGATCTAACGGGAAATCCCGGAAAAGATCCGTTGGCGCACTTTCTTTTCGAAACCCGCGCCGGCCACTGCGAATATTTCGCCTCTTCGATGACCGTAATGCTGCGCACGCTGGGCATTCCCGCGCGCGAAGTGAACGGCTTCCTGCCGGGCGAATTCAACGAACTGGGCGGCGACTATATCGTGCGTGCCAGCGACGCGCACAGTTGGGTGGAAGCATATTTTCCGGGAAGCGGCTGGATTGTCTTTGATCCAACGCCCGATGCTCCAGTGGTATCAGCGACTTTACTTTCCCGGCTTTCGCAATTGACGGACTGGGCCGAGCTTACCTGGAACGATTGGGTCATCAGCTACGATTTCGCGCATCAGACCGTGCTGGCACAAACCTTCCAGAGCAAATCGCACAACTGGCGCGAACTGGGCGCTGCGTGGTTCGCCGAAAAGCAGTGGCGAATGAAAGACCGGCTGACCAGATGGCAATTGCGTCACGGCGCTTTTTCTTTTGCGCTGCCACTAATTTTGGTGGCGCTGCTGGTCGCACTGCGCTACGGCTGGATTGAACAACTGCTGCGCAAGCTGCAAATCGCCCTGGTTTTGCGCGGCAAGAACGCGGGAGCGGCCAGTTCGCAAATTGCGTCGCGCATGTATGCGGAAATGCTGCACCTGATGGGACGCCACGGCTACGCGCGCACTGAAACACAAACTCCGTTTGAGTTTGCGGCGGCCGTCAACAAACCAGTGTTGAGTCCGATGGTGCAGGAATTCACGCAACTTTATTCGGTTGCGCGATTTGGCGGCGCTGTGTGCGACATCACGCGCCTGCAGGAACTGCTCGTCACGATTCGTGGCCAACTGCGAACGAGATAGTGGGCAGTAGGACAGCGTTCGGTAATCCAACTTGTCGGGAGCTGGCGTCAATTCTGCTGCCCCCGGTACATAAGCCATGCCTTCGCACCGGCAACTTCTCAGCGAATTCAATTCCTTGAGTATCATGGTCCCCAAGGATTCGACCCAGGAAACAACTACCCACATGTTCCCTCACATCTCCGACGACGATAAATTCCTGCTAATCGTGCTCGTGTTGGCTCTCTTCTTCGGACTTTTCTGGTGGTGGAACAGGAGTGCGAAGAAGTGGCTCGAGGATAACGGCAGGGAGGAAGCGTGGCCGAGCGCACTGGATTGACTACTGCGTGACACGCAACAAAAGCCCGCGACGCCCCTGAAATATTCGGAGCAAGAGTTTCAAGAAATGGTAGCAAAGGCCCTAGACGAGGTTCCGGAGGAATTTGACAAGGAATGGAACAACGTTGCGGTTACGGTCAGTACAGATTGGCCTACGGAGGCAGAAAAGAAGAGGATGGGAGTGCCAGAGGGGCATCTAGTATTCGGAACTTACTCGGGAGCTAGCCGGACGAAGGGATTTCCTGCTGCCGATGCTTCCAGACATGTCATTGTGATCTATCAACCTGCACTGGAATTGCGTTACGGTTCCGACAAAGACCGATTGGAGCAGGAAATCCATCGCGTGGTGCTCCACGAGCTGGCACACCATCTTGGGATGTCGCATGAGAAAATGAAAGAAATTGGGTTGTAATCTGGCCGAATATCGTAACCCCTGAATAAAGCGCTTATCGGAAGCTGACCGATTATCGATAGTCGGGGCGTCCGCAAGTGCGATCGGGCCGCGTGCTACAATAGAGAATTGCGGTAAGGCGCAATTTTCTCCATGGCAAAGGTCGGATTTGTCAGTTTGGGCTGCCCGAAGAATCTCGTTGATAGCGAGGTAATGATGGGCATTCTTGCGCGCGGCGGCTATGAACTGACGCCACGCGCGGATGAAGCCGACATCCTGGTAGTAAACACCTGCAGCTTTATCGAGTCAGCGCAAAAAGAGTCCGTGGACGCCATTCTGGAGATGGCGGAACACAAAAATTTCGGCGCCGCAAAAAAACTGATCGTCGCGGGCTGCCTGGTGGAACGTTATCGCGACCAAATTCTGGAGCAGGTGCCGGAAGTGGACGCGGTAGTAGGTACTGGCGAAGTCGAACGGATTCTGCAAGCGGTGAACGGCGAATTGCGCGTGCTTCCGGCCGAGCCACCCAGGTTTCTTTATCACGATTTGACCCCGCGCATTCTCACCACGCCCAAACATGCCGCGTATATCAAAATCGCCGAGGGCTGCGATCATCCTTGCACTTTCTGCATCATCCCGGAATTGCGTGGTAAATTCCGCAGCCGCCGCTTCGAATCGGTTCTGCGCGAAGCAGAAAATCTTGCTGCAGCGGGCACGCGCGAAATCACTTTGATCGGCCAGGACACTACGTCTTACGGCGAGGATCTCGGGCTGCGCGACGGGCTGGCGCAACTGCTGGCCGCGCTGGCGAACGTCGACGAACTGTTGTGGGTTCGTTTCCTGTACGCCTATCCGAATCGCGTCACGCAGAAATTGCTGGATACGCTTGCTGAACATCCGCGGCTGGCGAAATACATGGACATGCCACTGCAACATGCCAGCCGCAATATGCTGGCGCGAATGAAGCGCGGCTCGCATGGCGATGCCTTTTTGAAATTACTGGAACGCATACGCTCGACGATCCCTGGAGTTTCGCTGCGCACGTCGTTCATCGTGGGATTTCCCGGAGAAACCGAAAAGGATTTCGAGGAGCTGTGCGGCTTCGTGCGCGCCGGCCGGTTTGACTGGATGGGCGTGTTTGAATATTCCGATGTGGACAACGCGGAAAGCTTCGCGCTCGACGAAAAAGTTGCAGGGGAAGTGATCACCGACCGGCGCAATCGCCTGATGGCCATCCAGAAAAAAATCTCGCGGGAAAAATTGAAGAGTTGGAAAGGCCGCATCGAGACGGCCTTGATCGAAGGCCCTTCGAAAGCCAACCCGCTGGTGTGGGAAGCGCGGTTGCAAGGCATGGCGCCGGAAATCGATGGGAAACTTTATTTGACGGACATTGAACTTCCCGACGGCCGCTTTGCGGACACCGGCGACGCCGCGCGTGTGGAAATTATCAAGACCGACGCATACGACCTGATTGGACGAGTGGTGGAACTTCTGCCGCGCAGCAAAGAGGGCGGCCTGAAGGCCGCCGCTACACAGGCGAAGAGTCAAATTCCCGCACACGAAAAGCTCCATCGCATTACAACTGGAGCGGCGCTGCGCGTTTTGGGATAAGATTCCGGCATGAAGCACCGCTGCCCTATCTGCAAAAGAGCGACGGACTCCGAGCTGGACAAGGATTTTCCGTTCTGCAGTGAGCGCTGCCGTCTGCTCGATCTGGGCGCCTGGGCCAGCGAAAAGTACGTGGTGTCCGATCCGATCTTCGATGAAGCAGAGCTTGACGAACTAGACCGCGACACACACGCTCGGCGAAAGCTTGATGACTCCATCCACTGAAGAAGTGAAACAGAAACCCAGGCTGGCTGTGGCGATTGCAACTGCCCTGGGCGTGGGCTATGCGCCAAAAGCTCCGGGCACGTTTGGCTCGCTGGTCGGCGTTGCCACGGCGATGCTCACTTCACTTTTTTTCCTGCGTCCGCACAGCGTTGCAGATTTATTCTCGCGGCAGCGTCTGATGGAACGTACGCTGATCGATCACCATTTTCTGGTTCCCGGCGCGGATATTCACGACGCCCCACTGATCGTTCCGGTGACTTGTGCAATTCTTCTGATGCTGTTTCTGGCATTCGTTGGAGTGTGGAGCGCCGGAAGAACTGCACAGTTTGCGGGGATCAAAGATCCGCAATTTGTAGTGATTGATGAAGTCGCCGGCCAACATATCACTCTGATTCTTCCGTTGGTTCCAGTGGCCATGCCGAACCTTGCCGCGCACATGGATTTCTCGCAGTACGCGATCTATTCCGCGTTGAGCCTGTTGAATTGGCGATATCTTCTGGCCGGCTTCGTTCTTTTTCGCCTGTTCGATATTTGGAAGCCATTTCCCATTCGCGACCTGGAAAAACTTCACGGCGGCTGGGGCATCATGGCGGACGATTGGCTAGCTGGAGTCTATGCTGCCATTCTGCTGAAGGTCGCGTTACACTTTAGCCTGCTATGAAATTCGGTTTAGGCCCCTCCACGGAAAAGAACGGCATCCCCCGCATTGAGAGCGTCGCGCCCGCGGCTGCGATTCCCGGCGGCGAAGTGGAAATTCGCGGCACTGGATTTGCCACGCGCACGCATGTGCGTCCGCAGGTTCGCTTCGGCGAAGCGGAAGCCACGCTGGCGCTAGCCAGCCCGCAGCGGCTAGTCGCACGAGTTCCAGAAGGCGCAAACGGCGGAGTGGTTCGCGTGGTCGCTTCGGAACACGAGAGCCAGCCGTTCCCCATCGCAGTCGGAATGCAAATCGCCGACAATCTGCATCCGGTAGCCAGTCCGGCGGTCGATATGGATGGCAACATTTTTGTTACTTTCAGCGGTCCGCGCGGACAACGAGTTCCGGTGTCGCTTTACAAAATCACCGCGAACTTCGGCATAAAGCCGTTCGTCACTTCGTTGACCAATCCCAGCGGACTGGCTGTCGATCGCGCCGGCAATCTATTCGTTTCATGCAGAAACGATGGCACCATTCACCGCGTTTCCGGCGACGGCCGCTCCGAGCAGTGGATCGAGGGGATGGGAGTTGCGACAGGCTTGGCGTTCGACCGCGATCATAATCTTTATGTCGGCGACCGCAGCGGCACGATTTTCAAAATCAGCCCAAGCCGCGAGATTTTTGTTTTTGCAACGCTGGAGCCTTCCGTCGCGGCGTACCACCTGGCGTTTCATCCCAGTGGGGAACTTTATGCAACCGGGCCGACCACTTCGAGTTTTGACCGCGTGTACCGGATTTCGCAGGGCGGCGACGTGACGACTTTTTTCCGCGGGCTGGGGCGTCCGCAAGGATTGGCGTTCGATCGCGACGGGAATTTATTTGTTGCGGCATCGTTGGGTGGACGTCGAGGAATAATTCGCATCAATCCAAATGGCCGCGCCGAACTTGCGTTGAGCGGATCAGGAGTTGTGGGGATGGCACTGCTGCCGTCGGGACGCGCCATCGTTACCACATCCAGCGCGGTTTTCACGTTGGATTGGGAAGTGCGCGGCCTGCCACTGCTGGGATAAACCGAAATTCAACTCGCCATGTATCTAGATCGCTCCTGACGCACTCAACCTAAAATTTGGTACTGGACAAAAGCACGCAAGCAAGATTGCTTGTGCTACTCGTAGCGAGCCAATCTTGGCTGCGCTCTGCGCAAACACCACAGACAAAAGCAGACAAGCAAGATTGCTTGTGCTGCCGCTTGCACCAAGCGAACAGCTAAAGGTTAAAATGAAGAACGATGAAAGCAGAGATTATCGCCGTAGGTTCGGAACTCCTGACGCCCGACAGGATCGATACCAATTCACTTTTCCTGACGGAAGAATTGAACAAGCTTGGCATTGAAATCGTGCGTAAAACGGTGGTGGGCGACGATCGCGCGCTATTGCTGGAAGCTTTTCGCGACGCGGTAAATCGCGTGCCGCTGACGATTGCTTCCGGCGGGCTGGGGCCCACGGAAGACGACTTGACGCGCGAGACCGTCGCGGAATTGCTGGGCCGCAAGCTAGCGCGTAACGATGTGATCGTGCGCGCGATCGAGGCCCGCTTCCGTTCTTTCGGACGGCCGATGCCCGATAGTAACGTGCGTCAGGCCATGGTGCCGGAGGGCGGCGAGCCGCTGGATAATCCGCGCGGAACCGCGCCGGGTCTATGGATTGAAGATCGCGACCGCATGATTGTCCTGCTGCCGGGGCCGCCGCGCGAATTGCGGCCGATGTTTCGCGAACAAGTTTTGCCGCGTTTGCAGCGTCGCATTTCGCCGCTACGAATGTTCCATAGTGAGTTGCGCGTTACCGGGCTCGGCGAATCGCATGTAGACAGCCTGGCCGGTCCCGTGTACACGCGCTTTCCTGAAGTGCAGACCACGGTGCTGGCTTCGCCGGGCGAAGTGCAAATTCATCTGCGCATGTGGACCGTGGATGCGAAACATGCGGCGGCCACTTTTGCCGACATCGAGCGCGGACTCGATCTGGCACTCTCAGATCGTATTTTTTCCCGCGACGGTTCGCCATTGGAAGTTGTGGTCGCAAACGATCTGTTGAAACAAAATGCGACCATTGCCGCGGCGGAGAGCTGTACCGGCGGGCTTTTCGCGGAACGGCTTACGACCATCGCGGGCAGCTCCGCGTATTTTCTGGGCGGTGTGGTGTGCTACAGCAATGAGATGAAAACCGCGTGGGCCGATGTGCCGCAGGAAATGATTGCGACGAAGGGTGCGGTGAGCACGGAAGTCGCGATCGCGCTGGCGGAAGGAATTCGCCGCCGCGTGGGAAGCACGCTGGGCGTTGGCATCACCGGCGTTGCCGGGCCGGGTGGGGGCAGCGAAGAAAAACCTGTTGGCACCGTGCACATTGCGCTGGCCAATGCCACTGGAGTCCGCGAACGGGCATTGCGCTTGCCGGGCGATCGCGAGATGGTGCGGCTGCAGGCTTCGCAAGCCGCGCTGGACATGGTACGCGTGCATTTCCTTTACAACGGCCAGACACCTCCCAAGCGGCCCTGACGATGCGTCTCTTTGTGGCCCTGGCGATTTCCACGGAATTGCGTGAGAATCTTGCCTCGCTCATTCGCGATCTGCACACTGCAGACTCGCATCCGAAATGGGTAAATCCAGATAATTTACACGTTACGTTGAAATTCATTGGAGAAGTTGCGCCGGAAAGAGTGATTGAGATCAGCGATGCTCTTGCGGTTGTCCGAACACAGCAGCAGGTCATTGCCGAATTCCACGGAATTGGATTTTTTCCGGATGAGCGACGCCCGAGTGTGGTGTGGGTTGGCATCCAGCCATCGGATATTCTTTCCACTCTCGCGGCTGAAGTGAATCGGGTGTTAGCGATTGTGGCTGTTCCTCGAGAAGAAAAAGCTTTCGTGCCGCACCTCACGATTGCGCGCTCTAAAGAAACGCGGTTGTCCGCGTGCCTGCGCGACGAAATCGAAAAAAGGAAATCTCGCGCGTTCGGTACGCTAGCGGCCAATGAATTTCATCTCATTGAAAGCAAGCTGAAAAGCTCGGGAGCGGAGTACACTACGCTGCGCTCCTTCCGATTCGCACCGATTCGCACCGGAAGATTCTAAAGGCTAAAGACCGTGAACTTGACATCCCCGATTCCAGTGCTGGATCTGCTACTGATTTCTTATCTGCTAGGTTCCGTCCCATTTGGCGTGATTCTTGGAAAACTTTTTGGCGGCACCGACGTTCGCAAAGCGGGCAGCGGAAATATCGGCGCGACCAACGTCGCACGAGTCGCGGGGCCTGCGGCGGGCGTGCTGACTCTGCTGCTGGACGCCGGGAAAGGTTGGTTCGCCGTCTGGCTCGCCGGACATTTCATGCATGGCGCCTCTGGTCTTCTGGTGGCGGCGGGATTTTTTGCGCTGCTCGGACATTGCTTTCCGCCATGGCTGCGTTTTCGCGGAGGCAAAGGCGTTGCCACCGCCGCAGGAGTTTTTGGCGCGTTGTGCCCGGAAGCGCTGTTGGCGGCACTCATTCTGTTCGGACTGGTGGTTTGGTTTTGGCACTACGTCTCGCTCGGCTCGCTGGCGGCCGCCGCGGCGATTCCCTTACTCGTCTATTTTTTATGGGCGCCGCATTTTGCGCCGCCAAATATTGTGACCGTGGGATCGCTGGCGATCGCGGCACTGGTTATCTTTCAGCATCGCGGAAATATCGGACGGCTCACACGCGGCGAAGAGCCAAAATTTTCCTTCAGCAAGAAACAGGATGAAGCATGAAAAAAATCGCCATACTTGGCGCCGGTGGTTGGGGAACCGCTCTGGCCATCGTGCTGACGCGCAGCCGCCAGCCGCATGAGATCTCCCTGTGGGTGCATGACCCGGAGCTGGCGGAATTTCTGTGCCGCGAGCGCGAAAACTCTGCTTACCTTCCGGGGCAAAAACTTCCGGCGCAAGTACAAGTCACGAATGACATGGCAGCAGCAATGAGCGACGCACAAATCGTCGTCGGCGCGGTTCCTTCGACGTACGCACGTAAAGTTTATGCGCATGCGCGCCCGTACTGGAATCCGGAGATGATTGTCGTCAGCGCTACGAAAGGTCTGGAACCCATTTCGCACGCGCGAATGAGCGAAGTGATTCACGATGTACTTGGTGACGCCGCGGCCGCGCGCGTTGCGATCCTTTCGGGTCCGTCGTTCGCGGCAGAGGCCGCGCGCGGGGAACCGACAGCCGTGGTGGTGGCGGGTCGCGCAGTGCTGGAACTTACACGAGTAACGGGGAGGCATTATGCGGATCCCGCGGGAGAAGTGCAATCCGAATTTTCCGGCCCTGGGTTTCGACTGTACACCAACAATGACGTACTCGGCGTGGAGCTGGCCGGCGCGATGAAGAACGTGATCGCCATTGCAGCAGGCGCGTGCAACGGTTTGGGCCTGGGCGCGAATGCGCTTGCGGCGCTGATCACACGCGGACTTGCGGAGATGACCCGGCTGGCGGCACGGCTCGGCGCGAAACCGGAAACGATGAGCGGGCTCGCTGGACTGGGCGACCTGGTGCTGACCTGCAACGGCGCGCTCAGCCGCAATCGTTTTATTGGCATCGAACTCGGCAAAGGCCGCGACCTGAAAGAAATTCTCGCGGACATGAAAATGGTTGCCGAAGGAGTTGGAACTACCGCAGCGCTTTTGCAGTTGGCAAGCGAAGCCAGTGTCGAATTGCCGATCACCGAACAGGTAAACGCTATCCTGCACGAAGGCAAATCGCCGGCGGACGCCATACGCGATGTGATGGAGCGTCCTTCCAAACGTGAATAGTGCTGGGCGCGAATAGCCTGTACCACAGGACAGGTACGTAAGAATCAATGCCCGTTCCGCACTTTCTTCGGCAAGGACAGGCCATGGCGCGAAGGTACTCGATAAAATCAGTACTGAAATATGGCGGAGAACTTCAGTGCGATTGTGGAGAAGTTGCGCGCGGGACGCGTGCGCATCTTGTGGCTGGTTTTGGGCGCGATGCTGCTGGTCAGCGCGCTGCCGCTGCTGCTCTATCATCGGCAAGTTTTGAAGTTGAGCCAGGACAAACTGGTAGACACCGAGCGCGTACAACAAACCGAGCTAACCCGGTCGCTGGCGCAGGAACTGCAGCAATACGAATCCAACGTCACGCAGCAGTTGATGAGCGAGCGCCAGATCCTGGTGCTGACCGGGGCGATTCAGGATGTTGAAGATCCTGCTTCAGAACCAAAAGTTACTCGCTTGCTGGAAAATTCCGTCGAGAGTAATCCATCAACATTCTTGTATTTGACGGCGGTTGGCAAATCCGGCAAAGGCACCAGCGCTTCGCAGGGAAATTTCCAGGCTGAGAAAGATCCGTTTGTCAGCAAGGCTTTGCAGCGTGCATTCATCACTTGCGTGCAATCGCCGCAGCTGGGTTCGGTGAAATTTCGCAGCGATCCCTTGGCGCTTGAACCTGATAGCCAGCCTGCGTTCGTTATCGCGATTCCATTGAACGTCGACCAGCAATTCACTGGAATGATTGCAGCAGTAGTTTCACTGAATCCCATTTTGCACAGGTTGAAAGACGCCAGCGTGCGCGGTCGCAGCGTTTTCGTGGTGGACCACCAGGGCCACGTCGTGGCGCATCACGACGCGGTAAAATTCACGCCGGGCGAAGATGTGAGCTCTAGCTCTCCGGTGGTGGCGCGCGTGCGTTCGCTGCCGCAGGAACTTCGTAGTACCGAGACGATGCGATTCACAGAAGTCGAAAATAATCATCGCGTCGAGATGATCGGAACGTACAGCACGTTTCCGGAAGTCAACTGGGCGGTAATCGCGCAGCGTAGCCTTTCCGAAGCACGGGCCGACGCCGGCGTGACCGAGCTGAATCGTCAAGCGCTCACCTTCGTCAGCATGGTGGTGCTGATCGCCATCGTCGTGGGCTATCTTTTCGCAGTCGCCATCAGCCAGCCGATTCACGGACTGGCCGCGTCCACGCGCGCCATCAGCCGTGGCGAATTTCATCAGCGCACCAAAGTTCGCGGCGCATCGGAAATCAGTGAACTCGCCGAAAATTTCAACAAGATGGCCGGCGACATCGAAGAGTACATCGAAAAGCTTAAGGAAGCCGCGGAAGCCAATCGCGAACTCTTTCTTGGCTCCATCCGCATGCTTGCCGCGGCCATCGACGAAAAGGATCCGTACACCCGAGGCCATTCCGGCCGCGTTGCGAAATATTCCACGCTCATTGGCCGCGAGCTGGGCCTCAGCGACGAGGATTTGGACAGACTGCGCATTGCGGCGCTGTTGCATGACGTGGGAAAAATCGGCGTCGACGATCGCGTTTTGAAAAAGCCCGGCGCGCTAACTGCCGAAGAATTTGAACTGATGAAGCAACACACGGTCAAAGGCGCGAACATCATGCGCCCCGTTTCGCAATTGAAAGAAATGCTGCCCGGTATCGAACTGCATCACGAACATATGGACGGCCACGGCTATCCGTACGGTCTGACCGCGCCGCAGATTCCGCTGATGGCCCGCGTGATCGCGGTGGCCGATACGCTGGACGCCATGACCACCAACCGTCCCTACCAGACCGCGATGGAACTGGAATTTGCTTTGACCAGAATTAAAGCTCTGACCGGCGCGAAGTTTGACGCGGTCATCGTAGGCGCCCTCGACGCGGCCATTACCAGTGGAAAACTTCGTTTGACCGCGGTCGAAGTCCAAGTCTAAACACTTCCGCAATAATTTACGTCGCCTGGCGCGTCGGCTCTTTGCAGTCGCTCCTCAAACCGTCACCCCGCGGCCATCTGTTACACTTTGAATTGAATATGATTTCACTTTTTGGCAAGCCGGAGAAAATCGAGCCGTCTTTTCTGGACAAGCTTAAAGCCTCGGTCACCAAGACCAAAGCCGCGCTCTCAGAAACTGTCGACAATATTTTTCTGGGAGAAAAGCAGATCGATCCTGCGGCGCTGAAACACTTGGAAACCGCGCTGCTCTCAGCGGATCTTGGCGTGAAAACCACGCGGGAGATTCTAGACTCCGTAAAAGAAAAAATGGATCGCAACGCGCTGTCGGACACTTCGCAACTAAAGCGTGAAATCAAATCGCACGTTACCCGGATTCTGCAATCCGGAAACGGAGTGCAAAAAGAACTGGGTGCAAGTAATGGCGACAAGCAGCCGCGCGTCATTTTCATTGTGGGCGTGAACGGAGCAGGAAAAACCACCACGATCGGCAAGCTCGCGAATCGTCTGCGCCAGCAAAATCTTAATGTTGTGTTATGCGCGGCGGACACGTTTCGCGCCGCGGCTATCGAGCAACTGGAAATTTGGGCGCATCGTAACGGAATCGAGGTTATCAAGCAAAAATCGGGCTCTGATCCCGCTGCGGTCGTGTTTGATGCTATGGCCGCGGCTAAAGCGCGCAACGCCGACGTGGTGCTAGTTGACACCGCCGGGCGGCTGCACACCAAATCCAACTTGATGGCCGAGCTGGAAAAGATGAAGCGCACCGCCGCGAAAGTAATTCCCGGCGCGCCGCATGACATACTGCTGGTGATGGACGCTACCACCGGACAAAACGGACTGGCCCAGGCACGCGAATTCACCGGCGCGGTAGGCGTCACGGGAATTGTGCTGACTAAACTCGATGGCACCGCCAAGGGCGGAATCGTCGTGGCAATTTCGCGCGAACTCGGATTGCCCATTCGTTTCATCGGCACTGGCGAACAGATCAACGACATGGTTCCGTTCGACCCGGAAACCTACGCATCTTCTCTTTTCGACTAGCTGATGAACGAACATGACATTCGCTTCATGCAACGTGCGCTGGAACTTGCGCGCAAGGGCGTCGGCCTCACTAGCCCCAATCCCACTGTCGGCTGCGTCATTGTTCATAACGGTCAAATTGTCGGCGAAGGATTTCATCAATACGATTCGCGCGATCACGCGGAAATCATCGCCCTAAAGGCTGCCGGCGAAAAAACGCGCGGCGCCACAGCATACGTAACGCTTGAGCCGTGCAACATCATCGGTCGCACCGGGCCCTGCACCGCGGCATTGTTGGACGCCGGAATCTCACGCGTGGTCTCCGCGACGAGAGATCCGAATCCAACAGTAGCAGGCCGCGGTTTGGATGCACTCCGCGACGCTGGGATAACTGTTGAGGCCGGAGTATGCGAAGCCGAAGCGCAGCGCTTGAATCATGGATTCGCCTGCTGGATTCGTACCGGCAGACCATTCGTCACACTAAAATCGGCGATGACGCTGGACGGACAGTTGGCGCTGAAAAATCAGGGCACATCCAAAAAACGCCACTGGATCACTTCGGAAGAATCTCGCGCTGAAGTGCAGAAGCTTCGCCACGCCTCGGACGCGCTTGTTACCGGCATCGGCACCATCCTTGCCGACGATCCGTTGCTTACCGATCGCAGCGGCTTGCAGCGCAGGCGGCGCCTTCTTCGCGTGATTCTCGATTCCAAACTGCGTCTTTCTGCACAATCTCGCATCGTGAAATCCGCGGACAAGGATTTGCTCGTGTTTACCTGGGTGCCGTTGAAATCCGCGAAAGCTCGCAAACTGCAGGGTGCAGGCGTCGAGATCGTGTACATGTCTCATAAACGCGACCTGCTGGACTTGAAATCTGTTCTCAGCGAACTTGGCCGCCGCGAAATCCTGAATGTCTTGCTCGAAGCCGGACCACGGCTGAACGGTTCGGCTCTAGCGGCAAATCTGGTTGATCGTCTTTTCCTATTCTACGCCCCTAAAATCGCGGGCCACTCTAATGCTCCCTTTACCACCGGTCCCGCCATTGCAAAGCTGGCTTTTCGCGAAAAGACTCTGCACGAATCTGGCGCTGATTTTGCTGTCGATGTGCTGCTGCACAATTATTTTGAGCTCTAGCTCGCCCGAATCTCTCATTGGTGGTTTTTCAAAATTGAGATAAACTTTACTCGAAATAAATAATCTCCTTTTCCGTCAGCCCTTCACGATCGTTGAGGTACTTCCTATGTGCGCCACAGCAGTTTCTGATATCCGTATCCCACATTTTATCGGCGGCGAATGGGTCAACTCCAAGTCCACCGAATGGCAGGATCTTGTCAATCCGGCCACGCACGCCCCGCTGGGAAAAGTTCCTCTCGCGGGCGTTGCCGAGGTAAACGCCGCAATCGAAGCCGCAGCCGCTGCATTTCCCGATTGGCGCCGTACCCCTCCCGAAGATCGCATCCAGCCGCTCTTCAAATTAAAAATGCTGCTGGAAGAGCATCTTGATGAACTCAGTCGCCTGATCACCATTGAAAATGGCAAAACGTTCACTGAAGCCAAAGCGGAATTCCGCCGCGCCATAGAAAACGTGGAAGTTGCCTGCGGCATTCCGATGATGATGCAGGGTTATAACCTGGAAGACGTCGCCCGTGGCATCGATGAGATGATGATTCGCCAGCCCATGGGCGTCGTCGCCGCCATTACTCCGTTCAATTTTCCCGGCATGATTCCTTTCTGGTTTCTTCCGTACGCGATTGCCACCGGAAATACTTTCGTCCTGAAACAGAGCGAACGTGTGCCATTGACCATGCAACGCGTGTATGAGCTGCTGCAACAGACTGGGCTTCCCAAAGGCGTCGTCAATATGGTCCACGGCGGCAAGACGGCGGTGAATACAATTCTCGACCATCCGAAAATTCGCGCGGTCAGTTTTGTCGGTTCCACACCAGTGGCGAAATATATCTATGCCCGCGCCGCGGCAAGCGGCAAGCGCGCGCAGTGCCAAGGCGGGGCAAAAAACCCCGTGGTCATTCTTCCTGACGCCGATATGGCCATGGCCACGCAAATTATCAGTGACAGCGCATTCGGTTGCGCAGGGCAGCGCTGTCTCGCGGTCTCTGTCGCGGTGGCGATTGGCGATGCGCAAAAAACTTTTCGCGATTCCATTGCCGAATCCGCTTCGAAACTTCGCGTCGGTTTCGGACTCGACGAAGGCGTGCAGATGGGTCCGGTGATCACGCCGCAAAGCAAGCAGCGCATCGAAACATTAATTGGCGAAGGCGAAAAGTCCGGCGCAAAAGTTCTAGTCGACGGGCGCAACGCGAAAGTTCCCAGCTATGAGTCCGGCAATTTCGTGAAGCCCACCATTCTCGATGCGGTGCCAGCTGACAGCGAACTTGCGCATACGGAAATTTTTGGCCCCGTGCTTAGCCTGGTTCACGCAAAAGATTTGGATGAGGCGATGAATTTTCTGGAAAAGAATCCGTTTGGCAATCAAGCGTCGCTTTTCACTTCCAGCGGCGCGTCGGCGCGCAGATTCCGCTACGAAGCTCCGGCGGGAAACATCGGCATCAACATTGGCGTCGCCGCGCCCATGGCCTACTTCCCCTTCAGCGGCTGGAAAGATAGTTTCTTTGGCGACATGCACGGCCAGGGTCGCGACGCCATCGAGTTTTACACCGACAAAAAAGTTGTCGTCGAGCGCTGGGCCAAAGATCACTCCCGCAAGTTCTAAGAACTTTTGATAGTTCGCCGTCATTCCGAGCGCAACGAGGAATCTCTGTTCGATTTCTTGCGTTGTGGGCGAGCAAGTCTGTTGAGCGAATGCGCCTTAACTCACCCAGTCCAAAAACTTGTACCACATCCCCGCAAACGGCAAGAACCAGGGCTTTCCGTTATAAACACCCAGCGGCGCGCCCGGAAATGGAATTCCCGCAAACGGATTTTCGTCGCGCCCGGCCAAAACAGACTGCGCAATTTTCTGTCCCAGCAGCGTCGCCATTGCCACGCCGTGCCCGGCGTACCCCACCGAGTAAAACATGCCGTCTATTTTTCCTGCGTGCGGCATGATGTCGAACGCAAAGTCCAGCGTTCCGCCCCAGACGTACTCCACTTCGGCCTGACGCAATTGCGGATATACAGAGATCATGCCTTCACGCAGGATCCGCGCGCTCTCGCGCACCGTATTTTCACTTTCTGGGAAAAATGCTGCTCGCCCACCGAACAGCATCCTGCGATCCGGTGTCAGCCGGTAATAGTATAAAAAATTTTTCGAGTCGTAAATCACCCGGTTGCGTGGGCTTAATTCGCGCGCCAGTGTTTCCGGCAATGCTTCGGTCACAATAATAAACGAACCAATCGGGATAATTTTCTTGTGCAGCGACGGTGTAATCCCGCTGGTATATCCGCTGGTCGCAATCAAAACGTCGCGTGCATGCAACGTCCCTCGCGGTGTTTTTATGCTCCATCCTTTTTCGCCCTGGCGCGAATCGCGTTCCAATCCCAAAACGCGTGTTTTTTCGTGAATCGCGGCTCCTGCTTTCGCAGCGGCGTAGGCCAGACCAGCGACGTACTTCGCAGGATTGACGCCCGCGCTCACTTCATCGACCATCCCGCCGTAATAAATCGCCGAGCCGATCTCCTGCAGCAAATTCTCTTTCTCCACAATTCGCAACCGGTGCCCGAACTCGCGTTCAATCGTTTCCGCACCACGTCGAAATTCTTCAAAGTGCCTCGGTTTGCACGCGACTTCCAGATGCCCGCAACGCGAAAAATCACAATCGATGTTTTCCTCACGCGCCAGCGCTTCCACACAATCAATGGATTCAAGCGACGCTGCATACATACGCTTGCTCGCCTCGCGCCCGTACCGCGTTATCAGCGTTGACGTTCCCAGCTTCAGCCCGCTCAATACCATGCCGCCGTTGCGGCAGCTCGCGCCCCATCCAACATTTTCAGCTTCCAGCACTGCAACCCGCGCTCCGCCGTTGGCAAGTGTTCGCGCAGCTGAGAGTCCGGTGTAGCCACCGCCAATCACCGCGACGTCCGCAGTCTGCGGCAACTCACGCGCGGGAATCCGCGGCGCCGCGACCGTCTCCAGCCAGAAATTCTTTTCCTGAATCGTCATTCGTTGCCATGACCTGTGGTTCCGTCGATTTCCGGAAGCTCCCGCACCGCGCGATAGGCTTCGTCGATCGCCGCATCCGTGTACGCCCGCGCCGCTGAATCCGAATTCGCGATCGTGATATTTCCAAACGGCGCGCGCCCAATGACATTCGGAGGCGGCCCGGGCGGCAGATCACGGTCCGAGTACCAATCGTATTCATATGCATAGCCGTGCGCCCAGCGATTCACGGTGATCCCTTCAATATCGCGTGCCGCGTCGAATCCCGCGCCGCCTAACATCCGTTGCAGTTGCTCGCGGATATTTCTCTCGATGGTTTCGAATTTCGTATTTAGTAATTCGTATCTTCCCGCGCGATATTGATCGCGGCGCGGCGCACCCGGACTGCACGGCGTACGCAGCATGAACAACACCGCCGGCTCCTCTGGCTTGCTGGGAAATTTGTATTCACCGACGCTCACCGGAAAATCAAGAGCGATAAATGAGTGGTAGCCGCCCGGCGCCATGATTTGATGAATACCCAATTTCTGGAACGCTTCCCAGTTTCGAATCGCCACATGCGTGTAAATAAACGGCGCCTTTACACAATAATGCAGAGCCTTTTTCTGCTTTTCCGGAAGTTCCGGACACAGATACGGCACCATTGCGTGGTAGCAAGCCAGTACGCAGTGCCTGGCCTTTACGCGATACAATTCCCCGTCGCGCGCATACGCAACACTCACACTTGGCGCTGTTCCTACCGCGCGATTCTGTTTGGCATTCAGCGCGGTGCTGCCGAGCCTAATGCGCACCGCGTTCTCAGCCTGGTCCAGCTTGCTGTAATCGGCTTTCGCGGTGACGACATCTTCCATCGTGTTCCCGCGCATGCTTCCGGGAATCAGTTGCCGCACCAGCAGCCGTGCCACCGTCGCGTTGCCATCGGGAAAATGAAAAATGTACGGTTCTTCTTTTTCCAACTCGCGCAAACCCAGTCCGTCGAATCCCGCGTAAGAGAACGAACCGTAGTCGTCAGCATTGCGGTAGCAGGCGTAGGCGGAAATCGCTTCAATCCCCACCGCAAATAAATCGTGCGAATACTTTTGAAAGAACGCCAGAGATTCCGGCAGCGCGGCGCAATGCTTGGTCAAGAATCGGGCGTAGCTCATAGACTTCAACAAAGCAATCTTCTGCGCCTTGCTTTTCCCCGCGAAATAATCTTTCTTATCGGTGTAAAGCCTGGTGATGTCCTTCTGTACCTCCGGCGAGAGCGGCGTCTTGGCAAGAAATTCGGCCCACGGAGTTGCACCCATTCCCGTCACCAGTTTGTCCGCGCCAAATGTTTCCCTGTCGAAATAGCACGCGGTGCCCAGGTTCGCATAAAGCTTCTGGTCGTAATCCTTATAAAATTGTTGTACGTCGATTCCCAAACTCTTCAGCACGTTTTTCGCAACCTTGCTGTACTCGCCTGGACTCTCAATGGATTGCGTGCCGCCGTTCGCCAGCAACAACCTTCCGCCAACTTCAAATTCGTTGCGTCGCGCGTGCCCGCCAAAGTCGTCGTGACTGTCGAGAATCAAAATTCGCGCGCCCTCTCCCTTATGCTGGCGATAGAAATGCGCCGCGGCTAGTCCGCTGATTCCTGCACCAACAACAATCAGGTCGTACGACTCCGAATCTTCTTCGATGGTGCCAAATGTTTCCCATGATTTTCCGTCACGCAGCTTGTGCGCGTACTCAAACACACGATCTTGATCGCCGCGAAGCCCGGTCAAAGCGGGAGGATAGGCAGGCAAAGCATCCGCGCGGCCTTGCGCTCCGGGAATGCGCAGGCCCAGCGCAACTCCACCGACGGCCATCGCCGCGCCATCCAGGAAATCCCGGCGCGTGATCTTACGACTCATCCCCAGTTCTCGGTCTCGCGACTCAAGCATCATTTATAGCGGGCCGCCCTTGCCAGAAGGAATATATAGTGCTCGCAATCTTACTAAATTCTAGTAAGGTTTGGCACGCTACAAGACTGTCTTCAAAATCGCAGCGCACCGTTTTAGCCTTGTCGTTTTTTACACTCGGATTTTCCCTTTCCGCTCGAATCCGCTATCTTGGATAACCATCATGTTTACCGGCATCATCGAGCATCTCGGTACGGTCTCGCGCCTTGAAGTAAATTCGAGCGGCGGAAAACTTACGGTTCGCGCCCCGTCGCTTGCTCCAAACATCGCGGTGTCCGCCAGCGTCGCAGTCAACGGTTGTTGCCTGACCGTCGTTCACCGCGACGACGAGAACTTTTCCGCCGATCTTTCTGGCGAAACGCTCGGCAAGACTTCTTTCGCTTCGCTGAAGGTGGATGCTCGCGTGAATCTCGAACAGCCGCTAACCGCCGGAAAAGAATTCGGCGGCCATTTTGTTCTCGGCCATGTGGATGGCACCGGCCGCGTCGCGCATCTCGCTTCCGATGGCGCTAGTTGGCGCTACGCAGTGGAGGTTCCGCCGGAACTCAGGCATTACATCGTGAGTAAAGGTTCCATCACCGCCGATGGTATCAGCCTCACCATTGCCCGCTGGCAAAATCACGTCGCGGAAATCGCTGTAATTCCCTACACCTACGAGCACACAAACATCCGTGATCGTGTCGCCGGCGATGCGGTGAATCTTGAAGTTGATATTTTAGGAAAATATATTGAGCGCTATCTCGCGCAACGCGACTCAGCCGCTGGCGAGCCCGCACTGCGCGTCGAAGATCTCATTCGCCAAGGTTTTTGAGCGATCGTCGCGATTCGCAGCAAAGTCCCACGGTTGCGAACATTAACCCGAAACGGCAGCCTCTTTGGCCTTCTCGCGCGCGCCGCGCCAGTACAGCACCAGTCCCAGAAGGATCGCAGCGACCGTCCCGCCGACCAATTTCACCTCAAATACCACTTTGTGCAGTTCTTCGCCCGGTGGAAATAGCGACAGCACGATGCTCCCCAGCACCACGGCAAATCCCAAGCCGCCGGTAATCCACACACCGAATTTGCCGCCCGGCACCAATACCGCGTGCTCATTATTTTTGCGGTCGGGACGTGCAGACAACTTAATTACTGCCGCAAACATATACAAAAACGGAATAAAGTAGAGAATGATCGCGGCAAGAATCAAAAGTTGGTAAGCAGCTTGCACCGTGTCCGTCTGAATCTGGCTCAGCAGCAAAATTATTCCCGACACCCCGGCCTGCACCAGGATGGAAATGTGTGGCGTCTTCCATTTCGGATGTATTTTTCCAAATGCCTGTGGCAAATACCGATCAATTCCGACCACGAAAGGAACCCGCGCAATTCCTGCAACCGTACTGCCTACGCCGCCTGCATTTCCAACGGTCACCAGAATTGCCGCAAGAACCCCTACAAATGCGACCTTCAGGATTCCCGCTCCCAGCCCGATAGCTTGAAACACGCCGCTCTTCGGATCCAAATCTCCTGCAGAAACCAGCGTCAGAATCGCAAAAGTTCCGGCGACATACATGAAGGCGATCAACGCGCCCGCAGCGAACACCGCCCGCGGCAACGTGCGCCGAGGGTCGCGCACTTCTTCGCTCATGGACGAAACCAATTCCAGCCCGGTGAACGCGAACGCAATTTGCGACCAGAAATTTACTGTGTCCAAATTCCACGTCGGCATCATGTTGGCCCACGTAAAGTGCGTGGCCGAGCCATGCTTGGCGTACACCAGCAGCGCAACCGCCGCCAGCATCAGCAGCGGCACGTAAGTGGACACTCCGCCGGCATTCTGCAGCCACTTTCCAATATTTAGTCCAATGATGTTCAGAACCACGGCCACCAACAGCAGTGCCAGCGACACCATCAGCAAAAATGTTCGGTCTTGAGAGAGTGCAACGCCTTTGCCACCGAAAATGTACGCACTCATGGACGCGCTGGCCAGCAGCAGTCCGGGGAAATAAAATACTGTGTAAATCCAGTAGGTCCATCCGGCAACGAATCCGTGAAAATCGCCAAACGCTTCCTTGGCCCATACGTACAGTCCACCCTCTTCCGGAAAACGCGAGGAGAGTTCGTTAATGACGAATGCCCCCGGCACAAAAAAGAAAAACGCCGCAAGCACCCACAAGCTGATGGATGACGTCCCGTTGTGGCCCGCGGCGGCGATCCATCGCGGACCGAGCACGGTCGCAATATTGAAGAGTAAAACGTCCCAAAAACCCATCGCCTTGCGTAACTGCCCGATGGGACTAGCTTTGGATTCTGGCGTTGGCGTCACTCGGTCACGCTCCTCATGGATAAGCCGCGGCGCTCCGTTCACTTGGAGAGTTGTTGGTAATAGCGGTACCACTCGCTCTGGAACATTTCTGATGGATCGTATTTTTTCTTTAACATAAGAAAATCAGAAAATTGCGGGTATGCAGCATCGAGTTGGCTACGCGTCGCGAAACGGTTATAGGTTAGATAAAAGCTCCCGCCACGTTTTGTCGCGGCCTGTTCAAGATGCCGGCAAATATCCCGCGCGCGTTGCATCTCGGAATTCCCGCCGGCAACGTGCGTCGTAAAAATGACGCAAGCATAGGATTGCTTGGCCCATGCGAGGAACGATTCCTTGTCTCTTTCTATAAATCGGATGGTGCCATAGACGAGCGGCATGCCGCTCTTCAAAAGCCGGTAACGCGCATTCTCAACGAACGAAATCAATTCCTGCCGCGGCAGGTAGACTTCCAAAATCAGGTCCGCGCCCGCTAGCTCTGCGCCCCGGTGATTTTCGATTTTTTTATGGTAGCCCGCGGGATAACTACTGAGTTGGTGCAGGTCAGACCATTCGATTTCGCCATCGCGTGCAAGTTCGAGCGCGGCGTACTTGCCATATGCCGCTCTGCGATCGAGGTGTGCGAGCTCCAGAAGATCTGCCAACAGCTCGGGATCGATGTCCTTGGTTTCAGAATCGATTGCCGTGGCGTCCGCCACCGGTTCGTAAGTCGTCAACACTCCGGCGCGCATGAATTCATCGGACGTTTCGTCGATGGAATATTGAAAATATCCGTACGGCACCCCGCTCTTTGCGCGTTTCTCAATCAAGGGCAGAAGCTCGGCCAGGGTGCGCTTTTCCACGCGCCGCTTAAGTTTAATTCGCTGCGCCAGCCGCAACCCAACCGTGGTAATGATTCCAAACAGGCCGTATCCGCCAATCGCCAGCGTAAAAAGCTCGCGATTCTTTTTGCGGTCGCAGCGTTCTACCTTACCCTCTGCGGTGACGATCTCAATCCATTCCACGTCCGCGATGATCGGCGGACTGTCTAGACAGTGGCCATGTGCGTTTGCTGACAGAGCTCCCGCAAGCGTCATTCGGTCAGCGCCACCCTGCTTCTGCCGAATTCCCCAGACTGGCTGTTGTGTTTGCAAGGCCAGATAGCCACGCAAAAGTTCCGGCCATTCAATTCCGCTTTCGACTTGGAGTATTCCCGTGGCGTTGTCCAAGCCTACGACGCGATTGAAGCCGCGCATATCGAGCAGCGTCGATCTCTCGGCGAACTGCTGGCCCCCCGCCGCGTGGCGGCTCCCGGAAACGGAGAGCGCCTTGTTCTGGCGATGGCACTCGTGAATAACATTTTGAATTTCGACGATTGACGTTGGCCGAACCACGCGGTCCACCCACGTCGGGTTCAAGCCGGTATGAACGTCGTTCACTAATTCTCGTGACGAGTCGATTGAAATCGAGCTGGCGCTGAGGATTGGGACAGCGGCGACGCCTTTGACGAAATCGCGCCGGTTAAGAGTCACCGCAACCTCAAAGGGTCACGTCCATGGCGGGAATCAATTTGTCCTGCATCAGGAAATTGTGGAAGAAAGGATCGGGCGAACTTTCAAATTCTGCCCAGGAAGAAAAGACGCTGGCCTGACCTTCCTGCAAAAACACGATGGTGTCAGCAAGTTTTCGCGCCAGGTGGGTATCATGTGTCACCACAATCGAAGTTTTATGAAATTTTTCTTTCAACCGCAAAATCAGGTCGCCCATGTGGACGGCCATAATTGGATCAACCATCGTCGTCGGCTCATCGTACAAAATCGCTTCGGGATTCTGCGCCAGTGCTCGCGCGATGGCCACCGCGCGTTTCATCCCAGTGGACAATTCGCTGGGCACTTTATCCAGCACGTCTTCCACTTCCAATTCTTTGGCCAGCTTTTCCGTGTAGGCTGCGGCATCTTCGTATGTAACCCCTGGCTGATCCATCAAGGGAAATGCAATATTTTCGCCGATGGTCAGCGAATCGAACAGCGCGCCAGACTGAAAGACCATGGTCACTTTGCGGCGCACTTCATAAAATTGCGGTTCTGTAAAATTCGTCACGTCTTCGCCGCCGACGAACACTTGTCCGGAATCCGCGCGCAAGAATCCCATGATGTGTTTTAACGCCACCGATTTCCCCACACCGCTGCGCCCCATGATCACACAGGTTTCGCCGCGCTTTACGGCGAAGCTCACCTGATTCAGCACCGTGCGTTCGTCAAATGCTTTTGAGACACTGCGAAATTCAAAATAATAGGCGGAATCTTTCCCGCCCGCGGCGATCGCACTGGTAAGGCCGGTCTCGCTCACTTTTGTCCAACTCTCCACATCTGCAAAGCCTGGTGATAATCCTGGGGCGTGTTCATATTCCAGAAAAGCCGCCCCGCGCTATCAAACCGTTTCCAGTGCGTCTCGTCAAGGATTTCCATGCGCAGGCGTTTCATGGCTTCAGTGACTTTGCGCACACCGTCCTCGAATGTCCTCTGCAACGAATCCGCTGCCGATGTCCGCCAACACGCGCAGAGGGGTTCCAGTCCGTGCTCCGAACGTGGAACAACTACTTCCGCATCACTTCCGCGCGCACGGGTGCACAGGTATTCCAGCCACTCTCGCGTCAAAAACGGCATGTCACAGCTTACGATCAAGTTCCAAGCAGCGCCGTTTCTGTCGTTCTCAGTCGCCCGCAGCGCGGTGATAATTCCGCCCAGCGGCCCTTGGCCCGGCCAACGATCCGCGACGATCAGCGCGCGCAAATCGGGGTAACGTTCTGCGAGCGCCACAACCTGGACTCTTCTCGCTACGTCGTCAACAAGATCGCACGCTCGCTGCAGCGCCGTCTTTCCTGCCAATTCAACCAAACCCTTATCGCGACCGAAGCGCGAACTCGCTCCGCCGGCCAGCACGTATCCGTCTACTTCGCCGCATTTGGGTTTGTCATTCACCTATCGCTCACCACTGGCCCGGTTTATGTAGCAGCGCGTTTATCCCGCTGCTCTTATGTCACGGGTCGCTATCTTCCATCGGTTCCCTGCCCGGGCGTCGAATGCCAAGCTCGCGCAATTTTTCCTGCAAGCTTTGCCGGTGCAGTCCAATCGTCGCCGCGGTCCGCGACACATTCCAGCGATGCGAAACCAACTCCTTCGTAATCCACGCAATTTCAAACTTGCGCTTGCCTTCGCGAAAATCCCGCTCGCTCATCCCAGCATCATCTCCACGTGCGCCCTCTTTGCGTGTGAGCGCTTGACCGGTTGCCACTTCGTTAGGCAAATCGCTTAATCCAATTTCTTCGCCGCGACACATCACCACGCCGCGTTCCAGAGCGTTTTTCAACTCGCGCACATTCCCCGGCCAGTCGTAGGCTTCCAGCGCCGCCAGCACATCCTTATTCAATCGCGTCGAGCGGCCCATCCGCGCTCCATGCATTTCCAAAAAGGCATCCGACAGCACGCTGATGTCAAGTTTGTGCGAGCGCAGCGGCGGCAGTTCAATGGTCACTACTCGCAGCCGGTAGAACAAGTCTTCGCGAAATTTGCCGCTGCGTATTTCAGCCGGCAAATCGCGATGGGTCGCGCTGATCACTCGGACGTCAACGGGAATCGTCTGCGAACCGCCCAGACGCTCGATGGTACGGTTTTCCAACGCCCTCAGAACTTTTGCCTGCGTCACAGGATTCATGTCGCCAATCTCGTCCAAGAAAAGTGTCCCGCCGTGCGCCTGCTCGAATTTTCCCCGTCGCTGTTGCGCTGCGCCGGTAAATGCGCCTCGTTCATATCCGAAAAGTTCCGATTCGATCAGTGTTTCCGGCAGCGCCGCGCAATTCACCGCGACGAATGCTTTGCCCGCGCGTGGCGAGCGCGCATGAATCTCCTGCGCCAGCAAATCCTTGCCGGTTCCGCTCTCGCCAAGAATCAGCACTGTGGAATCGGTCGGCGCAACGCGGTCGGCAATCTCGAATGCGCGGCGCATTTCCTCCGAGCGCCCAATCATCGCGCCAAACTGACCTTCGGTGACGAGTTGCCGCCGCAGCGAACTGTTTTCCTCTTCCAAGCAAGCCAGCTTCAGTAAATTTGCGACGCGCTGCCGCAGCTCGTCCAGTTCGAATCCCTTCACCAAATAATCGGCCGCCCCCAACCTCAGCGCATCTACCGCCGTTTTCGCTGCGTCCAGCGCGGAAATCATCAGCACTGGCATAGTGCTTCCCTGGTCGCGAAGCATTTTCAGAAACGAGAGCCCATCCCGCCCCGGCAAAACCACATCCAGCAGCACCAGGTCGGGCTTCTCGGTCAGCAAAGCATCGCGCGCTGCTTCGGCAGAGTCAGCCTCAGCAATGCGATATTTCGATTCCAATGCCCGCCGCAATCCGTACCGTGCCGCCGGCTCATCATCCACAATCAAAATCGTTTTCACGTAATCTCCGCACAAACTCCGAACTCGCCGGTTCGTCTTTACCTCGTTACTTCCTTACTTCCTACTCCGTTACCTCACCTTTCTTCAACGGCAGCCAAACCGAGAATTTCGTTCCGCGTCCATTCGCCACAGGGCTCTCCAGTTCCATCCTTCCTCCAGCCTCGCTCACGCGACGCGCTACGATTGCCAATCCCAATCCTGTTCCCTGCGTTTTCGTAGTGAAAAACGGTTGCATCACTTTTTCGCGCAGCTCGACGGAAATTCCTTTGCCACCGTCCTGTACGGAAATCACCGCGCTCCCATTGAGCGCCTCCGCTTTCACTCGCACTTCACCGCCGTAGCCGCTTGCTTCCAATCCATTGACCACCAAATTTGACACGATGTCGCTGACCGCCTCCCTGCTAGCCGTAACACCTAGCGCCTCGTGAACCGTCACACCAAATTCAATGCCCTTGCGCTCCGCCTCATGCTTCATCACCGAACTCACTTCGTTCACAATCTCTCCCACGTCGCACAATGCGGCCGCACCGCCCAAAACCGCCGGTCGGCTGAACTGCAGCAATTGCCCCAATTTATTTGAGAGCCGCGAAACTTCTCCCAACACCATCCGCGTTTCTGCCTTCAACGACTCCGGCATCTCCGCACTCTCCATCTGCACCTGCAAAATCGTCTTGATCGACCCCAGCGGATTTTTCAAATTGTGCGAAATACTGGCCGCCATCTGCCCCAGCACGGCCATCCGCTCCCGCTCCGCCAATTCCCTCTCCAGCCGCAGCTTCTCCTCAATCAACCGGCACAAATCCATGGATGCGGGTAGCTGCTCGCATAACAGTTCGAGCGCCGCTGTGATTTCGCCAGAAAGCATTGCACCGTGCGGTCGAACAAAAAGCATTGCGTTAAGCAATCCCGGTTGATGAACGGGAAATCCTTCGGCGCCAGCTTTTTGAGCGTTGTCACGAATGGTTTCTTTGAGGATAGGTTCAAGAACCTCCAGCCAAGCTTCTTCAAACTCGAATTGCTGCTTGACGCCGTCGCCGATGAACTGAATGAAACCTCGTAAATCTCCGTCGCGGGCTTTCTCTCTAATTTTGACGATCAGACGTCGAACATCATCCATTTGGTGCTGAGCGGTCTCATGTAGCTGCTTTCCCAGCAGCCTTTGAATCGGCTCCACAAAGATGACCAAGACAAAGAGCAGGATCGACGCTGTCGCCTCTGGAGGTAGAACGGATTCAAGCAGTCCGCTTATTCGCCGAACCAGCCCCAGATAAAGGAGCGCCAGAAACGTTACCGAAATGGCATACATGAGATTGGTCTGACGACCGATTTGAAGAAAGTTGTACTTTTGTACAGCGTAGATGAGAGCTGCAAAAAGCGGGATGGGTAGAGAATCGAGCGTCGTCGTCAGACTTGCGGCGATCTGGGGACTTGGCCGCCAATTGAGAACGTGGAGAATTAAGACCAGCAATGTGCAAACCGTCAGACCGGAACCGGCAAAATAGTGAAAGAGCTTTTCCTTCTGATGCGCCGTCGTTTGGGCAAATCTGAATTGCCATCCGGCGCTCCCGCCGAGCGAAATAGCCAGACACATTCCGAATAACGGACCAAACGTTCTGGCTGGCAGGAGAAAATCAAAGTCCTGACCGGGCACGAGCTTTGGGTACGCCCAAATCGCAAAAAACACTACGAGTGCGTAAACAAACGTAAGCGTCAGGCGCTTGGATTGATCGGGATTGCTCTTCCAAGGTAACAGGCCGCGCATTGAGGCGTACTCAAGATGGAGATGAAGAAGCAGTGCTGGAGTGAAGCAGAGCCCGGCGCTAAGGACTGTCCACGCAAACGTCGTGAGCAACGGCGGCGGCTGCAGATAATAAATCTGCGCATTGAGCGCCAGCAGCGATCCGCCGTAAAACAAAAACAGCGAGAGGCACAAGAAGAAGAACACCCGCTCAAAATTCCGCTGCCTACGGTAGCCAAGTATTACTACCATCCAGAACAGCATCAGCAGCGTCCCCGCCGTGAAGCCGATCAGCCGAATATAGAGAAGCGCACCCACTCAGAGCCTCGCGCGGATTCTACGCCGTGCGGGAAAGCACGGCAATCTCCAAGTGCAAGATTTTTCTTGCATCAGCTAAGGTTATGTAAATAATAGATTTAGATAGAATATGGTCGATGTGAAATTCTGGCGAGAACCGTTCACCGGCCACGCTCAGCCTTGACATGACAGCAAACTCTGCTATATTAGCACTCGACTGTGAGGAGTGCTAAAACCCTCTCTGGCACAATTCCACAGTTCACCTGCAACTAATAAATGGAGGTTTTCCGAAGATGGCAGTCAATCTCACCCCGCTGCACGACCGTGTAATCGTGAAGCGCATTGAAGAAAAAGAAACTGTAAAAGGCGGCATCATCATCCCGGATTCGGCGAAAGAAAAGCCGATGGAAGGCGAAGTGATCGCTGTCGGCTCTGGCAAGCGCGAAAAGGGCGAACTGATCCCTCTCGACGTCAAGCCTGGCGATCGCGTTCTGTTTGGCAAGTACGGCGGCACGGAAATCAAGCTGGACGGCGAGGAATTCCTCATCCTGCGTGAAGAAGAGATCCTGGCCAAGCTCGGCGGCGCCGCAAAGGCCGCAAAAAGATAAGCAGTGACTGGTGATCGGTGACTAGTGATTAGTGGCCGACGACCAGCGACCCACGAAGCGAGCAGTAAGTAGTGCAGGGCTTTAGCCTTGCGGGTTTGATTCGGAATTAAAAAGAATTAGCAGCAAAGATCATTAGGAGGAAACAAGAAATGGCGAAGCAGATTGTTACGGGAGAAGCATCCCGCCAGGCGATTTTGCGCGGCGTGAATGCTCTTGCCGATGCAGTGAAGATTACCCTCGGCCCTAAGGGCCGCAATGCGGTCATCGAAAAGAAGTTCGGCGCGCCGATTATCACCAAGGACGGCGTTACCGTAGCGAAAGAAATCGAACTCCGCGATCCGCTCGAGAACATGGGTGCGCAGATGGTTCGTGAAGTCGCTTCCAAGACTTCCGACGTTGCCGGCGATGGCACCACCACCGCCACCGTGCTCGCTCAAGCCATCTTCCGCGAAGGCGTGAAGACGGTCGCCGCAGGCGCAAGCCCCACGGCTCTCAAACGCGGCATCGATCGCGCCGTTGAAGTCGCCGTAGAAGAAATCAAGAAGCTGCACAAGGACGTCAAGGGCGACATGATCGCCCAGGTCGGCACCATTTCCGCCAACAACGATAAGCAAATCGGCGGAATCATTGCCGAAGCCATGAAGAAGGTCGGCAAGGATGGCGTCATCACCGTCGAGGAATCCAAGACGATGGAGACCACACTGGAAGTCGTCGAAGGTATGCAGTTTGACCGCGGCTACCTCTCCCCCTACTTCATCACCGATCCAGAGCGGATGGAATGCGTTCTCGAAAACGCGATCATCCTCAACCACGAAAAGAAAATCAGCTCGATGAAGGACCTGCTCCCGTTGCTTGAGCAGATTGCCAAGCTCGGCAAGCCTCTCTTGATCATCGCGGAAGACGTCGAAGGCGAAGCCCTCGCGACTCTCGTGGTCAACAAGCTGCGCGGTACCCTGCAGTGCGCTGCAGTGAAGGCCCCTGGCTTCGGCGATCGCCGCAAGGCCATGCTCGAAGACATCGCAGTCCTGACCGGCGGCAAGTCCATCACCGAAGATCTCGGCATCAAGCTCGAGAACGTGAAAATCGAAGACCTGGGCCGCGCCAAGAAAATCACCATCGACAAGGACAACACCACCATCATCGAAGGCGGCGGCAAGTCCGGCGAAATTGAAGGCCGCGTCAAGCAAATCCGTTCGCAAGTGGAAAACACCACTTCCGATTACGACCGCGAGAAGCTGCAAGAGCGTCTGGCCAAGCTGGTCGGCGGCGTTGCAGTCATCAAGGTAGGCGCGGCAACCGAAACCGAACTGAAAGAAAAGAAAGCTCGTGTTGAGGACGCCATGCACGCCACTCGTGCGGCAGTCGAAGAAGGCATTGTTGCCGGCGGCGGCACTGCGCTTCTCCGCTGCATCTCTGCCATCGAAAAGCTCAAGCTGCATGATGACGAAGCAGTTGGCGTCGGCATCGTGAAGCGCGCTCTCGAAGAGCCTGCTCGCCAGATCGCGCTCAACGCCGGACACGAAGGCGCTGTGGTGATCGGCAAAATCCGCGAATCCAAGGACGAAAACTTCGGCTTCAACGCCGACACTGGCGAGTACGGCGACATGGTCAAGGCTGGCGTCATTGATCCAGCCAAGGTCACCCGCCTCGCCCTGCAAAACGCAGCCTCTATCGCCGGCCTGATGCTCACCACCGAAGCTCTGGTGGCCGAACTCAAGGAAGACGACAAGAAGTCAGCGGCTGCAGGCGGTGGCCCAGGTGGCCCCGGCGGCATGGGCGGAATGTACTAAAATAGCGAGATAGCCTAGCCGGTCGACGAATTGTGCGGTCGCACAGCGACCGACGAATTTTCCAGCTAGCCCAATATCTCAATCCAACAAAGGGCGGGCCGATTTATCGGTCCGCCCTTTGTGTTTCATCGCCGGTACTTGATCAAGCAGCGGGGTGCTGGCCGCCAGCAAGGTTTATCCCGCTGCACTTCGTTTCTGATTGTAGTGTCAGGCTGCAGCCCGGCCCGCTTCGCTCTCGCCATCACTCACCAATTGCTCTTGCACAAAAAATCTGGCCTCGGTAGCATCGCGCATTATCCATGTCCGCCGATTCTGCGCCTTTCTCGAATTCCTCATTCGCTCGAAAAAATCCCGCCGCTACCTATTTCCTGCTTACGTTCGCAATTTCCTGGACCGCCGCGCTCATCATCGCCGCACCCAAACTTTTCCAGCTCGCGCCAATTCCAAAATTAACTGGCATCCTGATGTTCCCGGCAATGCTTCTCGGCCCCAGCATTGCCGGAATTTTTCTGACGCGCAAGCTCGATGGACGTGATGGGTTAAAAGATCTCTTCGCACGAATGCGCCGCGTCCGCTTCCCACTCCGTTGGTACACGGCCTTGCTTGTTCCTCCGGTTCTAGTCCTCAGCGTTCTTTTCTGCCTCAAAACGTTCGTATCGCCCGTCTACGCGCCAAACCGCTTCTGGATCGGCGTCACTTTCGGACTCCTCGCCGGATTCCTCGAAGAAATCGGTTGGACCGGCTTCGCCTACCCAAAATTGCGCCAGCCTTTCGCCGTTCTTCCCGCAGCCGCAATCCTCGGCCTGTTCTGGGGACTCTGGCACGCCCCAGTGATCGACTTCCTCGGCGCAGCTTCTCCTCACGGCAAAACTCTTCCAGCTTTCTTCGCAGCTTTCGTAGCGGCCATGGCCGCCATGCGCGTCCTGATCGCCTGGTTCTACCAGCACACCCAAAGCGTCGCCCTCGCCCAGTTCATGCACATAAGCTCCACCGGCTCGCTGGTAGTATTCAGCCCTCCCGCAGTCACCCCGACGCAAGAAGCCACCTGGTACGCCCTCTACGCGTTCGTCCTGTGGCTCTTCGTCCTGCTGCTTACTCGCTCCTTCCCTAACAACCGCCGACCCGGCTAACATCGACGAGGTTTAATCGGACGGCCACCCTGCCTGTTGGAGGAATCGCTATGAGAGAACTCATCTCGGACCTGTTCATCTCGCTCGATGGCTTCGCCTCTGGCGTGGACCAGCCTCCTTACTTCGGTTACTTCGGTCCCGATCTCGACAGCTGGGTGCGCGAACATCTTGCTCCACCTCAACTCATAATCCTGGGGCGAGTCACCTATGAGGCGCTCGCACAGTTCGCGCCGTCCGCCACCGATGAAATCAGTGTCAGAATGAATGCCCTCCCGAAGTTGGTATTCTCGAACTCGCTTGCCGATCCGCTTGCCTGGAAAAACACCCGTCTGGTGAAGCGCCCCATCGCGGACTAGATCAAGGCGCTCAAACAGCAGCGTGTGGACCCACTCCGATCAATCGGCAGCATCAGTTTGGTGAAGAGCATGATGCAGCAGGGGCTCGTGGACCGCCTTAGGCTCATGGTCTTTCCCCTAATCCTTAGCAGAGCGGGCAGGGAGCCAATCTATTCCGGCTATCCTCAAGCAGGCCTCAAACTCATCGATAGGAAGGTTCTTGACTCGAGGATCGTCCTCCTCGAATACCGGCCCGTGCACCGCTCAGCCAGTTAGCAACGCTCGTGCCGCGCGCATTCTCAGACTACGTTCCTTGCCTCCCCGCCACACCTTCGCTAGACTCTTCTGGCTTCGCCACACAACTCCTCAGGGGGGAGTTGCCCAAATGCCTGGATTCTTGCAGCGCCTGTTACCGCGCGAAGAGGGCTTTTTCGACCTTTTTGCCAAGCAATCCGAAAACATCGTCGTGGGCGCCAAAGCCCTCCAGCAAATGCTCTCTCACTACACAGGTGTCCCCGAACAGGTGCAAACCATCAAGGCCATCGAGCATCAGGGCGATGAGATTACTCACGATATTCTCACCAAGCTCAATCAGACGTTTATCACGCCATTCGATCGCGAAGACATTCACGCGCTCTCATCCCGGCTCGACGACGTTATCGACTTGATCGACGCTGCCGCCAGCCGCTTCGTTCTCTATCGCGTCAACACCATCCGCGAAGGCACCATCGACCTCGTCAAAGTACTGGTCTCCGCCACCGTGGAAGTCTCCGCCGCGGTCCACGCCATTAGTACTCCTGATCAAGCTTTGAAACACTGTATCGAAATCAACCGCTACGAAAACGACTCCGACCGCCTCTGCCGCACCTTGATCGCGCAACTCTTCGACGAAGAAAAAGATTCCGTGCAAATCATCAAATGGAAAGAAATTTTCGAAGTCATAGAGACCGCCGTCGACAAGTGCGAAGACGTAGCCAACGTAATCGAAGGCGTAATCCTGAAGTCCCACTAATCCGCAAATGCCGCCCAGATTGATCGTTCGCCTTACAACAAAGCAACATCGTCATTCCACTGGCGTGCGCCGTCCCACCTGCATGCACCGTCATTCCGAGCCTACGCAACTCCGTCATTGCGAGCCTGTCTGCGCAGGCAGGCCAAGCGAGGAATCTCTCTTCGATTTCAGCACCGGCACAGCTCGCAACTTTCGCGTCCTGTCCTTTACCTCCTATACCTCCCTTACTTTCTTAACCTCACTCCCCAGGTCTTCCACCCGTGCCTAGCTTCTCCCTACTCGTCGTCGTCATCGCCCTCACCCTGGCCTTCGAATTCTCGAACGGCTGGCACGACGCCGCCAACTCCATCGCGACCGTCGTCTCCACTCGCGTACTCACACCCTTCCGCGCCGTAGCCTGGGCGGCCTTCTGGAACTTCATTGCCGCCTTCGTCTTCGGCACCGCCGTAGCCAGCACCATCGGCAAAGGCATGATCCACATCGAACTGATCACTCAACAAGTCCTTCTCGCCGGCCTGCTCGGCGCAATCTCCTGGAACCTCATCACCCTGGTCCTCGGGCTACCCACCAGTTCCTCGCACGCCTTAATCGGCGGTTACGGCGGCGCAGCCGTAGCTCACGCCGGCCTCAAGTCCCTGATCCTCGCCGGATGGATCAAACCAATTATTTTTATTTTTCTATCGCCGGTAGTAGGAATGGTTCTGGCTATCGCCATCACCACCATCGCCAGTTGGATCGTCCGCAAACAGCGCCCCAGAAAAGTGGACCGTACCTTCCGCGGACTGCAACTTCTTTCCGCCGCACTCTTTAGCCTCGGTCACGGCACCAACGATTCGCAAAAAGGTATGGGCATCATTACTACTGCTTTGGTAGCCGGTGGCCTGATCAAATCATTCCACGTCCCATACTGGGTGATTATCTGCTGCCACCTCGCGATGGGCGGCGGCACCATGGCCGGCGGCTGGCGCATCATCAAGACCATGGGCCAGCGTATCACCAAGCTGACGCCCTTCGGCGGATTCGCCGCAGAAACTGCCGGCGGCCTCACACTCGTAATGAACGCGGTCTTCGGTATCCCTGTTAGCACTACTCACACCATCACCGGCGCCATCGTCGGCGTAGGCGCTTCCCGCCGCCTCACTGCCGTCCGCTGGGGCGTCACTCGCCGCATCGTCTGGGCGTGGGTGCTCACCATCCCTGGTGCTGCCCTAATCGGCACCATCATCTTCCATTTGGTAAGAATTTTTCTCCCAGCCGGATCATAATGAATCCAATTCGATTGTGTGTTTTTCTCTGTTGTAGCGGCCACCTTCAGGTGGCGCGACGGCTTTGCTACCCTCGGCAGACTTGGGTTCCAGGCCGATCAACTCCTGGAGCGTCAGCTACTTGGGACTTATCGTCGGACATCCCGGCTAAAGCTCCGATAAATCGCGTGGCCGGAAACCCGCTACCTGAAGAGAGAAACGTACCAACGAATGTAAGTTGCCAACCCTAGCAGGAGCGCCAACCACCAGAGAATCAGGACGCTCCGCATCCAAACTTTGTAGTTTGTCAGCCTCAAACGTTCTGGCAAAAGGTTCGTCCCGGCAGCAAGAGCGACATACAACCCCCCGGCTTCCGCAAGGCTTCCGAGCGTTGCGTGCGCTGTGGCCAACGCGTAAAAAGACCGGTCAAGCTTTTCCGGAACCTTCGGCTGAACACGTTCGTGAAAGGAAGGAATCATGGCCACCGCAATCAGCACGCCATTAAGGAGAACGACCGAGGACTGACACCAGCCGTGTGCGCGATACCGTTTCTTGCGTGCCAGGACAGCTCCCAACAACAAGCCTATTCCGATGACGACCTCAAGCAGCAACATCAAGTCTGCCGACGCTGGTGCTGCCGTTCCAAGGAATCCTGCGCTCATGGTGTGGCTTTTCTCCGCAATGATAGAGACTCCTTGCGGCGGCAAAATATTCCGCCTGTCTATACTCCAGCATTATCGACAGGAGGTAGGACGTCGTCCCGAGTCCTCTACCTCCTTTACTTCATCTACTTCCTATACCTCCATCACTCGCGCTATGATTTTTACAGATCTAACAGGCCAATCCATGACTGCCACAGGCAAAACTCCGTTCTGCACCGTCGAAGAAGCCGTCGAAGAAATTCGCAACGGCCGAATGATCGTTCTCGTCGACGACGAAGACCGCGAAAACGAAGGCGACCTCACTATGGCCGCGGAAAAAATTACGCCCGAAGCCATCAACTTTATGGCTAAGTACGGCCGCGGCTTAATTTGCCTCACGCTCACCGAGCAGCGCTGCGACGAACTCCACCTCCCGCTCATGTCGCCGATCAACACTTCGGTCCACGGTACTGCGTTCTGCGAAGCCGTCGACGCGCGCGTCGGAGTCACCACCGGCATCAGCGCCTCCGACCGAGCCATTACTGTCCTTACCGCAATCGATCCCAAGACCAAGCCACAAGATCTCGCGCGGCCGGGGCACATGTTTCCGCTGCGCGCCCGCAACGGCGGCGTCCTCGTCCGCGCCGGGCAGACCGAAGCCAGCGTCGATCTCTCGCGCATCGCCGGCCTCAATGATTCCGGCGTCATCTGCGAAATCATGAACGAAGACGGCACCATGTCCCGCGTGCCCCAGCTCATCGAGTTTTGCCGCGAACATAATCTAAAAGTGCTGACGGTCGCGGAACTAATTCGCTATCGTATGCAGCACGAGCGCTACGTTCGCCGCGTGGCCGAAACGATTCTACCCACGGCTTTCGGCGATTTCCGCATGATTGCCTACGCCAGCGATGTGGATCACGATCAACACATCGCGCTGGTGCGCGGCCAACTCGAAGGCTCGGAACCTGCTCTCGTGCGCGTACATTCGCATTGTTTAACCGGAGATGTTTTTAATTCCGCCGCTTGCGATTGCCACGAACTCGTCGCGCGGTCGCTGGCAGCCATCGCGAAAGAAGATCGCGGCGTTTTTCTCTATCTTCATCACACTGGACGCGGCTTCGGCATCGAAGCCTCTTCCGAACCCGGCACCCTCCCGCAAATTCACGTTCACGCCCGCGGCCAACTGGATCGCTCACCCGCGCGCCAGCGTCTGGTCCAACACGAAAGCGGCATAGGCGCGCAAATCCTGATCGACCTCGGCCTGAAAGGCATCCGTGTTTTAACGAATCACCCGAAGAAGGTAGTAGCTCTGGAAGGTTACGGCATCACTATCGCCGATCAGGTCCCGCTCCGCATCGATCAACCACGCGAAACGCACCAGCTTCTCTAATAAGAATTTAATACTTCCGATTCCTTGTCGGGTTGTCTCGGTTTTGTAGCGGCCGGTCTTCAGGTCGGTTCTTTTCTTGAATTTGTCTGGTTTCAGTTCGACGTAGGAGGATTTTGATTCAAGTTTTTCGACCCCGCGCGTGGCGGCGATTTGGAGGTTGTCGGCGACGTGGATGACGTCGCCACGCTGCCCGCCTGCTTCTTCGGCGCAACGCTCTTGCCTATGGTGATGTACTTGCGCATTTTTTACATGCGTTTCGGCCCGATGCCTTTGATCGCACGCAAATCGTCCTTGAAGGCGCCATCGATTTGCTGCATCTTCAGAATTTTGCCCGCGATCGAAGGGCCGATTCCAGGAACTTGCTGCAGCTCCCGCCGTAGCCGTATTCAGATTCACGGGACACAGCGGCGGCTTCTTGGTGGCGGCAAGCATGGGCCAGCAACCAAAAGGAACGCCAGCACGCACAGGCCCATAGCGCAAGATGACCAAGTGAATTTGTGGAGCAGCCGCATGCGCGGCGATAATAACAGGCGTACGTACCTTATGCAATAATAGAGAGGAGCCAAGCGCTGTTGCTGCTGCGGCTAGCTGACGCGATTCCCTCTGGCGTCATAAATTCCCAGTGCGCCAAAGAGCGCAGCTTGCGATTCGATGTGCTGGCGGTCGCCGACCACGACGATTTGCATGTTTGCGGAGTCGAAATACGTTCTGGCGGCGGACATAACATCTTCGGGCTTTAGCGCACGAACTTTTTCACGGTAGGTTTCAAGATAATCGTCAGGAAGATCGTTCAGCGCCAGCGTGGAAATTTGCGACAGCAATCCACTTTGCGTAGCGAGACTCATGGAGAAAACGCCGGTCAAATAATTTTGTGCATCGAGCAATTCTGGTTCGGGGACGGGCACAGAACGGAGTTTGTCGAGCTCGTAGAATATTTCGGTAAGCGACGCGGCCACAACGTCGTTGCGCACCGCGGCGGAAACCGAAAAATAGCCGTATTGCTGCAAGGGATTTACTCCGCTGCGCGGACTGTACGTGTAGCCTTTGTCTTCGCGGATATTCATCACCAGTCGCGAATTGAAAGCGCCGCCGTACAGGCTGTTGGTGAGACCAAGCTTGATCCAGTCGGGATTTTGTCGCGTAATGGCGTGGCAGCCACAAAGAATCTGCGTTTGCACCGAGCCAGGCAAATCCACAAGATATACGCGGCGGCCTTTGGGAACTGGGGGTTTGGCGCTCTCGAGCGCGGCAGGTTTCTTGCCGGTCCAATTTCCGAAGACTTTTTCCGCGCTTCTCTGCATGCTGGCCGCGTCGAAATCGCCAACGAGAATCAGGATGGCATTTTCCGGCGTATAAAAATCGCGATAAACAGATTGCAGTTCGTCGCGCGTGTATGCCGCCACCTGTTCCCCAGTTGGAGAGATCTGTGAATACGGATGTCCGCCGAACAAAACTTTGCGCAGGCGTTCACCGGCGAGAAAACCGGGCTGGGTGCGCTCCAGTTTGACTTCTTCGAGTTTCTGACGGCGCTCGCGCTCAAATTCTGCCGCGGGAAAAGTTGCCTCGCGCGCCAATTCGTTCATCAGTTGCAGCAGCGGTTCAGCGTGATCGCTGAGGCCTGCGAAGGAAATCGAACTGTTGTCTTGGCCTGCGTTGACGGAAAGGTCAGCGCCAAGACCGCGAAGAAGTTCTTCGATTTCGCGGCTGGAATGTTGTGCGGTTCCCGTGCGCACCATGGTCGCAGTCATTTCCGCGAGTGCGGTGCCACGCGAAGCTGCGAATGCGTTGCCAGACCGAAAATACAGCTCGCCGTGGAATTTTGGAATGGTGTGCGATTCGAGCAGAATCACTTCCAAACCGTTGGCAAGTTTTGATTTGGCTCTTTTCGGCCAGCGGACTTCGCGCTCCGGCGCGAGTGCGGGAATTGAATTTGCCGAGCGTTGCGGTTGCGTGGCCATCACGCCGCCTCCTGCTCGGATTTCGCGATAGGTTTACGAAACACGATGGCACGATTTTGCGGTTGCAGATACTTGCGCGCCGCGTCCTGAACCTGTTCTTTTGTGACGGCCAGGAATCCATCGAGAATAGTGTTAACAAGTTGCGGGTCGCCATCAAACAAAGTGAAGCAGGCAAGCAAATGCATCAAGCCGTACTTCGGCATATGCCCGCCGCGGCCGCCTTCGAGGGTGGCGAAATAATCAGAGCGCCATTTTACTTTCAGCTGATCTAGTTCGGAATCACTGATTCCCTTCTCCTGCATTATGCGAACGATTTGGTCCAAGGCAGCAAGAGTATCTTCGCTGGAAATCTCCGGCTTGTGAAAAATGCGCGTAGTCATTTGCGATGGGCCGGCGTAACCGAAAATGTCGTCCACACCGCCGTCTGCTTCCACGGCGATCTGTTTTTCGAGAACCAGTTCGCGGTACACGCGACCGGCGCGACCGCCGTGCAGAGCTTGATCGAGCAGAGCCATGGCGCACCAATCGGGTGTGCGACGCGGAGGCATCACATAGCCGACGGCCATAGCTGGCAAGGTGCCGAATTTTTCAACCACATGGCCGCGGCGTTCTTCAACTTGCTGTGGTTCAGTCGGGTCGGCAAATTGCGGTGGCGGTCCGGCAGGAATGCTGCCGAAATATTTTTCCGCCAGTGAAAAACCATCCGCGACATTGGCATCACCGAGGATCAATAGAACAGCGTTGTTGGGAACGTAATAGGTACGAAAGAATGTTTGCACGTCGGCAAGGCTGGCGGCATCCAGGTCGGCGAAGTCACCGTAAAAATTATGAGCATTGGCCCAGTTGCGAAACGCGACCGGCGGCATATCCAGCCAGGGGAAGCCGCCATACGGCTGATTCATGACGTTGACGCGAACTTCCTCCTTCACAACGTCGCGCTGATTACGAAGATTTTCATCATCTACTTTCAGGGCGCGCATGCGATCGGCTTCGAGCCACAGCATGCGCTCGAGCGCGTTCGAAGGCACGGCTTCAAAATAATTGGTGACGTCGTACATGGTGGAACCGTTTAGGACGCCGCCGCTGGAATTAACCAACTTGATGTGCTGCATTTTTGGCGCGTTTTCCGAACCCTGGAACATCATGTGTTCGAAAAGATGCGCAAAGCCGCTGCGTCCCCGCGGCTCAAGGCGAAAGCCAATTTTGTAATAAACGCCCACAGTTACGACCGGCGCAGTCGAATCCGGCGCAACGACAACACGCAGACCGTTTGCGAAAGTTTTGTGCTCGATGGGAATCTGTAATGGCTTCACGCGCTTACCCCTATGGATTTAGATTGCGAATCAGCTTTTGAAGAAATTGTTGCGAGTTCGCGAAGCACGGAATCCGGATCGCGAGCCAGCAATCTGGCGGCGAGACGGCTCACCGCGCGATAGGCCTGCAAATATTCTAGCGGAAGAGCTTTCAGTGCGTCTTCGTGCATGGCGATGACCGAGTAATCGCCGCGCGCAAGCGGGCCAGTCCACGCCGCGCGCGCGCCGAGGTGTTCGAGATTTTCCAAAACCTGGCGAGTGAGCGGCGAGACGGCCATTAGAGCCTCATGACGCTTCATGCCAAGCGAAGTGAAAATGCGAACTGCCGTTTCTTCGAGGGCAAGCATGTGGCCGGCAGAAATCGTAGCGGCAGCGTGATAAAGAGGCTTGCTAGATGCCGGCAGATGGACCGGCTGTCCACCGAGAGCGCGGGTGATCGCGCGTGCCACGCGAATCGCGCCGGGATCGCCCTCGATGACAAAAATTCGTCCATCAAGATCCGGAATTCCCATACCACTGAAAGATTGCAAGGGGTGAATGGAGCCGACCGCCGCGCCAAGAGTCTGCAATCGCGCAAGCACATCCGAACCGAGAGCGCCGCTGGTGTGCAGCACGGTCCTGTTTTGCAAATCGGCGCCAATCGACGCAAGGCGAGTTGTGACCTCCTCGATCACAGAATCGGGAACTGCAATCAGGATAACGGGAGCGACAAGGACACCTGGCGCCAAATCCGAACAACCGCGGCCGCCTCCGATGGAGCGGACTGCGCGCCGCGCCGTGGCTTGGCTGCGCGTGACAACGGAGTGAATCTTCCAACCGTGTTCGCGCAAACCACGGCCCAAAGCGCGGCCAATTCGTCCTGCGCCGATAATGGAAATTGCCGATTTCTTCACTATGTTAGGATACCGTGTTGGCACCTTCCAACACCAATTCATGAGGATTATAGGGCTGCTTTTCTTCGGGATTATCGCAATTTTCTGGATTGCGCACGGTTTGCGCGTGGCGTTGGGCGCGTTGACAATTCCCTGGTTGAAAGATTTCGACGCAGCCGAGGATGGCGATTGCCCGCCTGTGACCATTCTTTTCGCGGCGCGCGATGAAGAAGAAAAATTGCCGCAAGCATTGGAAACGCTGCGACAAATTGACTATCCGGCGCTCGAAATCCTGGCGGCGAACGACCGTTCGAGCGATGGCACAAAGAAAATATTGAATGATGCTGCGCAGCGCGACTCGCGCTTGAAAGTGGTGAACATTGCCGACTTACCCGCGGGCTGGCTGGGAAAGCCGCACGCGTTGCAGCGCGCCTATGAAGCATCGAGCGGCGAATGGCTCTTGTTTACCGACGCTGATGTGCGATTTCGTGTTGATGCGATTCGCCGTGCGATCGCCCTGGTTCAAACAAAGAAGTTGGACCACCTGACGCTGATGACCGACGTGGAGATGCACGGCTTCTGGGAAAAGACGGTGCTTACATTTTTTGGAGTGGGATTTCACCTGGCAACCAATCCGAGGGGCGTTTCCGATCCTCGGTCGAGTGCGTACATCGGAATCGGAGCGTTTCAATTGCTGAAGCGAGCAGCGTACGAGACGAGTGGCACGCATCGCCGGCTGTGCATGGAGGTCCTGGATGACATGAAGCTGGCAAAAATAGTGAAGCAGGCTGGATTCAAGTCCGCGGTCGGCGTCGCGCAAGATTTTGTGACGGTGCGATGGCATGCGGGAATTAGGAATATCGTTCGCGGCGTCACGAAGAATTTTTTTGCAGGGGCGGAATTCAAGCTGTCCATTGCCGCGTTACAACTTCTTGGAATACTCTGTGTAAATATCGTGCCGTACGTGGCGTTGCCGTTTGTGCGTGGATGGATGCTGGCCTTCGTAATTGTCAGCGTCGTGATTGCATTGGGTTTTCATGCGGGAACTGCGTGGGTGATGCGGGCTTCGCCGTTTTATGCGCTTACGCAGCCTTTGGGCGCGGCGATTTTCGGCTACATGCTGTTACGGTCGACTATCGTGACACTCAGGCAGCGTGGAATTGTCTGGCGGCAGACCTTTTATCCGTTGGATGAGTTGCGGCGTGGGATCGTGTGAGCCGATCGATCAGGCTGCAATTGCAAGAGCAGCGGCATAACCCTTCCTTCGTCAGGGCGAGAAGCCGCTGACCCAGACAAGAGCACGGCCGGTAGGGATTAATCGGTGGAGGTTTGCTGCGCGGATGGTTCGCGGCCGAAGACGCCTGCCAGGTCCTGATTTTTGATGGAGCGAATGCGGTCGCGGAGTTGAGCGGCTTTTTCGAATTCGAATTTCTTGGCGGCTTCGCGCATCTGGGATTCGAGTTTGCCAAGTAGTTCGGCGACTTCTGATTCGGTGCGCGCAGTGGCTACCGCGGCATCCAGTTCGCCAGCATCCAGCGGAATGGAAACGTAATCCGCTTCAACGATTTTTGCCAATTCCATGTCGGTGCTTTTGATGATGGATTGCGGAGTGATGCAGTTTTCCTTGTTGTAGGCGACCTGTTTTTCACGACGGCGATTGGTTTCCGCGATGGCTTCGTTCATGGAGCGCGTGCGCGCATCAGCGTAGAGAATGGCGCGGCCTTCGACGTGACGAGCACACCGGCCGATGCTCTGAATCAAGGAGGTGGTGCTGCGCAGAAAGCCTTCCTTGTCGGCGTCGAGAATCGCGACGAGCGAAACTTCGGGCAGATCGAGGCCTTCCCGCAAAAGATTAATACCGATGAGGACGTCGTATTCGCCGCGCCGTAGATCGCGCAGAATCTTGATGCGATCGAGGGTTTCGATTTCGGAGTGCAAATAGCGGCAGCGCACACCGATTTCCGTGAAGTATTCGCTGAGATCTTCCGCCATGCGCTTGGTCAAAGTGGTAACCAGCACGCGCTCGTTTTTCCCGGCGCGAATGCGAATTTGCTCCAGCAGATCGTCCACTTGGCCCTTCACCGGACGAATTTCGATTTCTGGATCGACCAGGCCGGTCGGCCGAATTACCTGTTCGACAAAAACACCGCCGGACTTGGTGAGTTCATAGGGACCGGGAGTAGCTGACACGTAAACGATCTGATTGGTGCGATTTTCGAACTCCTCGAAAGTCAGCGGGCGATTATCCAGCGCTGAAGGCATGCGAAAACCGTAATTGACCAGCGTCTCCTTGCGCGCGCGGTCGCCGTGATACATGCCGCGCACCTGGGGGACGGTCTGGTGCGATTCATCGATGAACAGCAAATAATCCTGCGGAACATAATCGAGAAGCGTTGGCGGCGCTTCTCCGGGAAGGCGTCCGCTAAGGTGGCGCGAATAATTTTCAATACCGTGGCAATAGCCGATGGTGCGCATCATTTCGATGTCGAAGAGAGTGCGTTGCTGAAGGCGCTGCGCCTCGACGAATTTTCCCTGCTTTTCCAGTTCTTTTTTCCACCAGCCGAGCTCTTCCTGGATGGTCACGATGGCGCGTTCGCGCTGCGCCTGCGGCATGACGTAGTGCGTTTTTGGGTAGATAGGAACCCGCGATAAATTCTGCTGGCCGGGGCGAACTTCTCCTGTCAACGGATCGATCTGGCGGAGTTTATCGATCTGGTCGCCCCACATTTCGATGCGGTAGGCGTTGTCTTCGTAGGTGGGATAGATTTCCAGGATGTCGCCGCGAACGCGAAACGTGCCGCGGCGCAAATCCTCGCTGCGTTCGTATTGAATGTCGACAAAACGGCGGAGCAGCGCCTCGCGGCTGGTCTGAAAACCTTTTTCCAGCATGACCAGCATGCCGTAATAGGCTTCTGGCGAGCCGAGGCCGTAAATACAACTGACCGAGGCAACGATGATGACATCGCGGCGCTCGAACAGCGAGCGCGTGGCGCTCATGCGAAGCTTGTCGAGCTCGTCGTTGATGGTGGATTCTTTCTCGATGTAAACATCGGCAGCGGGAACGTACGCCTCCGGCTGGTAGAAATCGTAATAGCTGACGAAATACTCGACAGCGTTTTCGGGGAAAAAAGATTTGAACTCGTGATAGAGCTGTGCGGCCAGCGTTTTGTTGTGAGCAAGAACCAGCGCGGGGCGATTCGAAGCCTCAATGACCTTAGCCATCGCGAAAGTTTTGCCGGAGCCGGTGACGCCGAGCAAAACCTGGTGCTTGTCGCCAGCTTCGACGCCATGCAGAAGCTGGGCAATGGCGGCGGGCTGATCACCACGCGGCTGGTAGGTGCTCTTGAGTTTGAAAGTCATGAAGGGCGCTC
>WNEZ01000156.1_pt1 | contig 118882 bp, 107 predicted proteins | sample 5400521 | NCBI WGS metagenome assembly WNEZ01 (sample SAMN13153339, study PRJNA577476) | soil metagenome | isolation source: 120 cm saprolite under Douglas fir tree site 2 hole 1 replicate 1 | place: USA:California | collected 2015-04-18
ATTGATCTGATCCAACGTCCGCCGAAATTCCTGCAAAGCGACCGGGCTCGAAGGGTCAATCGTCGAGGCATGCTGAAATTCCGCGGCCGCGCCCTGCAAATCGTCCTTTTCCCGCAGCGCCAGGCCCTTCTTGATGTGCGACTCGCCGGCCTCAAATCTCATCTGGTCGACCCTGATCCTGAGCGAAGCGTTACGGGGATCGCCTGCCAGCGCCTTCTGGTAATACGCAAGCGCGCTGTCATAATCCTGAATATTTTCCGCTTTTTGCCCGGCACTGTACTGCTGCGCGCTTTTTGGACAGCCTGCAACCAGCAAGCACGTCCCAACACACAAAACTAGTTTCCCCCAACTCTGCATGCACTCTCCGTGAAAAGCCACGCCCTCGACGAAACCGGCTTTTACTCTAGCATTGGCTTAGAGGCCCGACAAGAAGTCTCGGGTTGGCTATCCTGCAATCAGTAACGCCTTTTCATCTAATGTTATAGTGAAGGGCTGTGGCCAAGCCCAGTAAAAAACCGCTGCAGTCCGCCAATAAAGCTGGCGAAGTTGTCGTCGCGCAGAATCGCGCGGCCGGCTACAACTATCACCTGCTGGAGCGTATGGAGGCGGGGATCGTCCTTCATGGCACCGAAGTAAAAGCATTGCGCGAAGGCAAAGCCAACATTCGCGATGCGTTCGTGGATTTTAAGCCCAGTGGCCCCTGGCTCGTCAACGCCCATATTGCACAATATCTGGCCGGCGGCCCGTGGAATCACGAACCTCTCGGTAACCGCAAACTGCTGCTGCACAAGAATGAGATTCACAAATGGGCTGGCCGTACGCAAGCAAAGGGTTTAACCGTCATTCCCTTGCGGATTTACTTCCGCGATGGCATTGCCAAATGCGAAATCGCCCTGGCGCAGGGCAAAAAAGTGTGGGACCGCCGCCAGGACGAACGCAACAAGGAAGCCCGCAGGGAAGCGGAATCAGCGATGTATCGCAACCGGAGGCGATAAACTAAAGTCATGCAAATCACGTTAGAGTCCAAGCCGTTCGCGCAACTCGAAGCCGATGCGCTCGTCACCTACATCTTCGAGGAAAGCGACCCGATTCAGGGACGTGTTTCGGAAATCGATGCCGTCACGGGCGGTTTGTTGAAGAAAATCGCCAGCAGCGGCGAATCAACGGGTAAAACACTCGAATTTACTTTGATTCACGCGCCGGTTGGGCTGAAGGCCACTCGTTTGTTGCTGGTGGGAGCAGGCAAGCGCGCGCAATTTAGCGGCGCCACGCTGCGCAAAGTGGCTGGAGCCGCGCTGCGCTACCTTAAGTCCCGCTCTATCAAGAATTTTGCTTTTCTTGTGCGCGAAGACGCAGCCAATGCAGACACTGCGCAGGCAGTCGCAGAAGGATTCATCACTGCTAATTTCGAGACCGACAAATACAAAACCGAAAAGAAAAACGGCAAGGAGATTGACGCTGTTCGAATCGCTGGATTCTCCGATTCTGAAAAATCGGCGGGCGAAAAAGGTTTGGCTACCGGTAAAATAATCGCCGAAGCACAGAATTTTGCGCGCGACCTGGTCAATGAGCCTTCCAACAAGCTGACGCCAAAGATTTTGGCTGAGCGCGCTGAAGCCATGGCCAAAGAAGCCGGCCTCGCGGTTGAAATTCTCGACGAAAAGAAAATCGCTGACCTGAAAATGGGCGCTATCTTGAGCGTCTCGCAAGGCAGCGTCGAACCGCCGCGCGTCATCGTCATTACCTACACGCCTGCGAACGCCAAGCCCGGTGCTCCGGTTATTGGCCTTGTTGGAAAGGCTGTCACCTTTGACACCGGGGGCATCTCCATTAAGCCTGCCGACGGTATGGAGAAAATGAAGTACGACATGGCTGGAGGCGCTACCATGCTCGGAGTCATTCGAGCGCTCGCGGCGCTAAAACCCAACGTGAAAGTGATCTGCGTCGTGCCGTCCACGGAAAATATGCCCGGCGGAAAAGCGCAAAAACCTGGCGACATCCAAACCGCTATGTCCGGCAAGACCATCGAAGTCTTGAACACCGACGCCGAAGGCCGGCTCATCCTGGCCGATGCCATCCATTACGCCAAGCAACTCGGCGTGACCCATATCGTTGACGCGGCAACCCTCACCGGAGCCATCGTCGTTGCGCTGGCAAACATCAACGTCGGCGTCTTTGGTTCTGACCAAGACTGGACAGACAAACTCCTTGCCAGCGCTAAAGCCTCCGGCGAAAAAATGTGGCCCATGCCTATGGACGACGAATACCGCGAATTCATCAAAGGCAGCTTCGCCGACATGCAAAACATCGGCAGCGGAAAAGGCGGCGGCTCCATCACCGGTGCTTGGTTCATCCGCGAATTTGCTGGCGACACGCCGTGGATTCACCTCGACATCGCAGGCACCGCCTGGAACGACGACGCCAAGCCCTGGCTCGCCAAAGGCCCCACAGGCGTAGCCCTGCGCACGCTGGTCCACCTAGTACAATCGTTCTAAGTAGCGAGTGGCGTCAGATGTCGGCGTTTAGATTCGCCTCGGCGGTGAGGTGAGGCGTTTCTCGTAAGCGAGCAAATCCTGGTCGAGGCGCTACACTTTTCCGTGACGCCGGACGGCCTCGACAACTTCGCAAATCGCTTTCGCTACATCGTCAGGCGCCTCAAGGTTCATGTCGTGCCCGCTACGGACGATGACCTGTCTGCTGTTGCTTGAAAGCAGAACCAGCTTCGCTTGACCGTCTTTGCGCTCTTTTTCCATTTGCGCGGCCGGAGTATCGGAATTAGCGTCACTGTATCCGCCGTCCGCCCGAGAAAGGACAATGAGAGGAATCGTGCGTAATGTTCCTTTCTGTGGCGCGGCCAACCACTCCGCAAAATACTCCCCGGACCACTCGGTTTCGCTATTTTGCGCATCGTAAACTGCCGGCAATAACTGCGCCCAGAGATGCATTTCCTGTTCTTCCGGAGGAAGAACCTTGTAGATCGGATCGAGAGTCTTCAGTTCTTGTGGCAGGTCTTCCGCTCGCACCATCGGCTTGTCCGACGCACTTAACTCCTCGCGTGGCGCGGGAATACTTGTGCCTTTGGCACCATCGCCCAGGCGGATTGTCTTTTTGCCGCCGATGCCGACGCGTAGTCCTTCGTGCGCTGCGTCTACCAGCACCATTCCCGCCACGTCGTGCGGATAGATAACGGCAAAGTTTCTCAGCACCGGGCCACCGTAGGAGTGCCCTACGAGCACGAACGGGCCACGCTCTCCGAGTTTCGAAAGTGCATCCCGCAGCTCAAGATTCAACTGGGCAAATGTGCGCGGTTTGGGCCCGGCATCGCTCCAAGCATATCCCGCACGATCATAGGTACAGATGCGCGTGAAGGCAGAAACCCGAGCTTGCACCAGAGTCCAGTCCAGGGAAAAATCCCCCAAGCCATTCTCCACTACAACAGTAGGGCTGCCTTTCCCTGTACAGTTCACATGCAGTCGGTGGCCGCCCAGGTCCACAAGTCTCCCGAGCGGTTTGGGGTCCGAAGTAGTTGCCGCAAAAACGGAACACGCGCTGAGGATGATCAAGCAAATGTGCTTTAGTGGTTTGAACGCCCGAGGCGTCGGATTCGGCCAGACTACCTCACGCAAGTTCATTTTCTGACCCTCCGCTCCAACTTCGACGCGGTTTGACTTCACGGGTTAGCAACGAAGGGCACTTATGAGACAAGCTTTGGCACGTCGCCACATAAACGCGCCGAACTCCATAATAAACAGTCCGGGCCTTAGCATTTACCAATGGGTTGACCTCCGTTACATTCTCTCTGGCGCTTCAATTCCCAGCAGCGAGAGCGCTTTGAGCAATTGACGCTCGACTACTTCCGTAAGCCCTAGCAAAAACCCGCGCTTCTCCGCATCCGTCTCCGACAAAATATGGTGCTTGTGATAAAAATTGTTGAATGCCTGCGCCAACTGAAACGCATACTTCGCCACGAACGCCGGTTCTTGCGCTCCGATTGCCGCGTCGCTCGCATAGCCCAGCATTCCTGCTTGCAGCAGTAATTCCCACAACCCCGATCCCTCGACAGCTGTTAAAAACCTCGCTGCGGCTTCTGCGCTGACCTTGCCCGCCTGCGCTTCCGTACCCTTGCGCCGAATTCCGCGAATCCGCACCACTGCATACTGGCAGTACGGCCCGGTCTCGCCCTCGAAACTAAGCGCCTCCTCAAAATCAAACGCGATAATCGTGTTGCGCGTAAACTTCAGCAGAAAAAATCGCAGCGCCCCGATTGCGATCTTATGCGCTGTCGCCGACTTTTCCCCCTCGGCCATGTCCGCGTGCCGCTTGGTCACCTCAGCCAGCGTCGCCTCTTCTAGCTTCGTAATGAGGTCATCCGCCTTCACACCGAATCCCTTGCGCCCGCTCACTTCCACATACGGCTTCTTGGCGTCCTCCGCGTTCAACTCGTAACCAAGTTCCGCGGCGCAGCGCGGCGTCAGCGCCACGATCTCATACGAAAAATGAATTGAATTTGCCGCAGCTTCTGCACACCCCAGTCCGCGCAATCCCTGCGCCACCACGTCTTGCAAATACGATTGCCGCGTATCAATCACGTTGTAAACACGCGCCGCCGGCTCCCCAAAATGCGGCGCAGCAGGATCATCGGCGTCCGTCGTCGTTGTCCAAACCGTCTCGCCCTCAGGCGCATTCATCCACCGCTTGTAGCGAAAATCCTTCCCTAACAATCCAAATTTCCAAAGCTGGTAGGCAATATCCTTCCCGACGTAAGTCACCGTTCCGTTCGACCGCACAATAATTTTGTCCTGCCTGTTGTCATCGGAAGCCACGCTATCGGCCTCGAGATTTGCGGAGTTTTTTTCCTTTTCCTCCTCAACCTCCTTAACCTCATTTACTTCCTTTTCTTCTCGCATAACCCAGCAGCCGGCCATCTTCCCGGTAGTTGCCAGTTCGATCGCCTCCGCCTCTTTCAATTTCGCAAATGCCGCATCCCAAAACTTCAAATGCAAAATCTCGCTTTCCCGCGCCAGCAATTCATACGAAATCCCCAGCCGCTTCATGGTTCGCAAATGAAATCCGACAATTGCGTCCGCAATAATCGTGCCCATTTCCGCCGCCTCGCCATGACCCTCTTCAATCGCGCGCAGCGTCGCTCCACGTAGCGCCGCGCTCTGTGCCTTGTCCTGCTCATAAAACTGCGTCACCCGCGCGTACAAATCCCAACACAGATAAGCAAATCCCGGCTGCGCTGACATCGTGCGCACTTCGGAAACATCCTTTTTCTCCATGTGCAGAAACCCAATCACCACATCCGCCACTTGCACGCCAGTATTGTCGATGTAGTTCTGCACCTGCACCCGCTCGCCCGCGTCGCGCAAAATCCGCGCAATCGTATCCCCCAGCACCGCATTCCGCATGTGCCCAATGTGCGCCGCTTTATTCGGATTAATACTGGTGTGCTCTACGATGACTTTCTCGTTTGTCGGAAATTCTCCGCGTACTTCTGCCTCGGTGTTTTCTTGCGCGTTAGCCCAAAACATGCCGCGATCGAGAAATATGTTCAAGTATCCCGCGCCAGCAACCTCTACACGCAAAACACCCGCCACCTTTGGCAAACTTGTCGCAATCTCCTGCGCAATCTGCCGCGGCGCACGCTTCAGCCGTTTCGCCAACTCAAAACAAACCGGCGATGCCGCTTCGCCCATCTCCAATTTCGGCGGCTTCTCCAGCGCAACCGCAATCCCCACGCCATACTTCGCGAGGATATGTCCGGCCAGCGCTTGTTTCAGCTTCCGCAGCAGAGTTAGATACACGTCGCCTCAATTTTCTGGGAATCAAGAATCACACAGTATAGAAAATGCTAGAAACGCGGTCAAAGTAACGCGCCTCCGTTGCAATCCGCACGGTTTGACACGCCTTTCTGCCGCCGATAGTATCAACAAGGAATGATTCGTTTCTTGTTTGTGAAGCATGACAAAACTTGCCTATTTTGACTGTTTTAGCGGGATCAGCGGAGACATGACGCTCGGCGCACTCGTCGACTCCGGTTGTGACCTGTCCCTGCTGCGTTCTGGTTTGGAAGGTTTGCAGATTCCCAGTTGGGCCATCTCCGCCGAAAAAGTCTGTAAAAACGGCATGTCCGCGACGTTCGTCCGCGTTACCGCTGAAGACCAGACCAAGCACCGCAGCCTCTCGGCAATTCTTGAAATGTTCGATAAATCGCAACTATCCAATTCCGTCAGAAAGAACGCTGCCGCGATTTTTCGTAGACTTGGCGAAGCCGAAGCCTCGGTCCACGACGTGCCGCTCGAAAAAATTCATTTTCACGAAGTCGGTGCGGTAGACGCTATCGTGGATATTGTCGGTGCTTGTATCGGCTGCGAAGCGCTCGGCATCCAGAAATTCGCCTGCTCTCCGCTGAATGTCGGAGGCGGCTCCGCCAAGATGGCTCACGGTATTTTGCCGGTGCCCGCGCCGGCCACTGCAAACTTATTGCAAGGCAAGCCAACTTATTCGAACGGCGTGCAAAGGGAACTGGTCACGCCAACCGGCGCAGCCATCGTCGCCACCCTCTGCGACACTTTCGGCCCGCAACCGGCCATGAGCGTGGCTTCTATTGGCTATGGTGCGGGCTCCGCCGATCTCGAAGGCCAGCCCAACGTTCTTCGCATCATGATCGGCGAAGCTGCAGAAAAAGCCGTCCCCGGCTTCGACGAAGAAATTTCCGTTATTGAGGCCAATCTCGACGACATGAATCCGCAAATCTACGGCTATTTCCAGGAAAAGGCCTTGGCCGCAGGTGCGCTCGACGTCTACACCACTCCCGTGCAAATGAAAAAGAACCGGCCGGGTACTCTGCTCACCCTGCTCTGCAAGCCGCAAGATGCCAACGCACTGATGTCGCTGATCTTTGCCGAGACCACAACTTTCGGCGCGCGTACTTATAGCGCACAACGCCGCACCCTTCCACGCGAATCCGTAAACGTGCACACACAATACGGCGACGTCCGCATCAAACTCTCGCGCGTCAATGGCCACATCCAGCATGTCGCGCCCGAATTCGAAGACTGCCGCAAACTAGCCGTGGAAAAAAATGTCCCACTTCAGCGCGTCATCAGCGATGCCCTTCGCGCCTACGAAGGAAACCTGTAAACTAGTTTGACTTCGGCTGGAATCACAATCAGCGTCGCACTAGTTTTTTTGATTTGTCTCGTGCTGAGAACATATAACTTATTATTCAAAGCGCTTAAAAATGCCCGCTAAACAAAAATTTTATCTGACGACGCCGATCTACTACACGAACGGCCTGCCGCACATCGGCCACACCTACACCACCGTCGTCGCCGATGTCATCCGCCGCTACAAACGTATGCGCGGCTACGAAGTTGTCATGACTACCGGCACCGACGAACACGGCGTCAATGTCGAACGCGCCGCTAAAAAAACCGGTGTCCCCGAATCCGAATTCGTGGCGAAAATGGCCGACGCCTGGCGCGCGTTGTGGCTCGAACTCGGCATTCCTGCCGACGAATTCGTTCGTACCACGGATCTTCAGCACGTGCGCACCGTGCAATGGCTCTTCAAACTCTGCCGCGAAAACGGCTACGTCTACAAGGGCCACTACACCGGCCAATACTGCATCTACGACAACGCTTTTGTGAACGACGCCAAGCCCGGCGACAATTGTCCCGATTGCGGCCGCCCCACCGAAACCGTCACCGAAGAAAATTATTTCTTCAAACTTTCCGCATTCCAGAAACCGCTGCTTGATTTCTACAAAAAGAATCCCGAGTTTATCCAGCCGGAAAGCCGCAGAAACGAAATTGTGACCTTCGTTGAAGGCGGCCTGAAGGATCTCAGCATCACGCGCACCACCATCCGCTGGGGTATTCCCGTTCCCGGCGAAGAACCGCACGTTTTCTACGTCTGGTTTGACGCCCTCACTGCCTATCTCAGCGCTGTCGGTGGTCCCGACTACGAAAAACGCGCCATGTGGCCTGCCGATTTGCATCTCGTCGGCAAAGACATCATCCGTTTCCACACCGTCTACTGGCCCGCGTTCCTGATGGCCGCCATGCTCCCGATTCCCAAACAAGTTTGGGCGCACGGCTGGTTTCTGATGGACGCCAGCAAAATGAGCAAGTCCAAAGGCAATGTAGTTCTCCCACGGCCCATCGCCAACATGCTTGGCATGGACGCCCTTCGCTACTTTCTATTGCGCGAAGTCGTTTTTGGCCAGGACGGCAATTTCAGCTACGACGCCCTGGTCACGCGCTATAACAGCGATCTCGCCAACGGCCTTGGCAATCTTGCCAGCCGCACTGCCGCCATGATTGAAAAGAATTTCGCCGGTAAAATTCCGAAAGCAGGGAAGCTCGAGCCGCAAGACGAAACCCTCGCGCGCGAAACGCAAACCGCCATCGGCGACGTGCTCGACTATTTCGAAAAACTGAATTTTGCCCGTGCGCTCGAATCGCTCTGGACCGTTATCGCCACCGCCGACAAATATCTCACCACGGAAAAGCCGTGGGCACTCGGCGATTCCGAAGCCGACACACAACGCAAAGCCACAGTCCTAGCCACCACCGCGGAACTTCTCCGCATCGTCACTGTTCTGGCGCATCCAGTTCTTCCAGACAGCACCACAAAAATCTGGACGCTCCTTGGTCAGCCCGGCTCGGTCTCCGCCGCTGAACTAGACGGCCTGCGCTGGGGACAATTAACCACTGGTGTGCCGCTTGGCAAGCCGCAAACTTTATTTCCACGTGTAGAAAAATCCGAAGCAATTGAGAGGATCGAATCCATGGCCAACGAAGAACGCAATCCAACCGCACCACCTGCACCCGCTCCAGCAGTGGCTTCCAGCGCAACCGCAGGTGCAGCGACCGCTGCCGCGCCCGCAGCCAGCGAAAAAATCGGCATCGAAGACTTCGCCAAAGTCGAAATGCGCGTAGGACAAATCAAAACCGCCGAACGCATCGTAGGTGCCGACAAACTCTTGAAACTCACCGTCGACATCGGCACCGAAATCCGCCAGATCTGCGCAGGCATCGCGCAATTCTACGAACCAGACTCCCTGATCGGACGCAAAGTCGCCGTAGTCACCAATCTCGCCCCACGTAAACTCCGCGGCGTTGAATCCAACGGCATGATCATCGCCGCCTCCGTCGGCCCAGAAGGCCGGCCCGTCCTAGCGGGTTTTCTCGAAGACGTAGAAGTCGGCGCTCGCCTGAAGTAGGGGCGCGATATCTGGTGCCCTCGGAAGCGTCACCAATTCTGATCCGCTTACCATGGACTTAATCGACTCGCACGCCCACATCGACTTCCCGCAATTCGCGAACGACCGGGAAGCCATGCTGCAACGCGCCCGCGATGCCGGTGTCAATACACTCCTCGCAATCGGCACCGGCCCAGGCCCAGAAAAATTAGACGCCGCGCTACCATTCGCCGAACAATACGAATGGATCTACACCAGCATCGGCATCCACCCGCACGAAGCCAAAGAAGTCACCCAACAGCACCTCGACGAACTCGCCCGCCTCGCGCAACGTCGCAAAGTCATTGCCTGGGGCGAAATCGGCCTCGATTATTTCTACGATCACTCCCCGCGCGACACGCAAGCCACCGTCTTCCACTCGCAAATGGAGCTTGCCCACGTCGCAAAACTCCCGATCATCATTCACTGCCGCGACGCCTGGGACGACTGCCTTGCCCAACTCGAGCAACATTGGAAGCCCACCGGCCTCGGTGGCATCCTCCACTGCTTCACCGGCACGCTCGATCACGCCAAGCGCGGCCTCGACATCGGCTTCCACATTTCCTTCGCCGGCAACTCCACCTACTCCAAAACGCAACATCTCCGCGACGTAGCAAAAGAAATTCCCCTCGACCGCATCCTCATTGAAACCGATTCTCCGTACCTCGCTCCCCAACCCTATCGCGGCAAACGCAACGAGCCCGCCTACGTCGCGGAAGTGGCCAAAACCCTCGCCGCTGTGAGAAACTTACCTCCGGAAGAATTCGCTGCCGCCACCGCGGCCAATTTCAGGCGACTCTTCCGCATCGCCCGGCCGGACGTTTCTTAGGCCATTGAGTCCCATCACGGTAAACTCGCAGGCCGCAAGGCCGGCCCAGGGGAGAAGTGCCATCGCGCTTCTGACGGTTAAAGAAATTTTTGATTTAGTGCGCGACGATTTGGTCCTCGTCGAACAGGAGCTCTCCCGCCAGAGCGCTGCCGCCTATCAACCGGTCGGCGAAATCACCAGCTATCTTCTCGGTGGAGGCGGCAAGCGCCTGCGCCCCGCGCTGCTCCTGCTCGCCAACGCCTACGCCGGAGAAAATCGTCCCGGCGCAATTCGCCTCGCCGCCGTAGTCGAACTCCTGCACAGCGCTACGCTCATCCACGACGACGTCATAGACAGTGCTGACACTCGCCGCGGCCGGCCCTCCGCAAATTCCCGTTGGGGCAATCACCGCAGCGTTCTCGCGGGAGACTGGCTGTACATGCAGTCCTTCCAGATGGCGCTCGAAGAACGCAATTTCCGCATCCTCGACATCCTTATCGAGCTCACACAAAAAATGGTGGAAGGCGAACTCATCCAGCTCGCCAAAATTGGCCGCATCGACGTCAACGAAGAAGACGCTCTGAAATTGGCCACGTATAAGACTGCATGCCTCTTCAGCGGTTGCGCGCGCCTCGGCGCGGTACTCGGGGGACTCAGTGGCGAGGAAGAAGAATCACTCGCGGATTACGGACGCTATTCCGGCCTGGCATTTCAAATGATTGACGATCTTCTGGATTTCACGGCGTCCGCCGAACAACTGGGCAAGCCGGTTCTCAGCGACCTAAAAGAAGGCAAAGTCACCATGCCGCTAATCTATGCCATGGAAAACGGCCATTGCGACGCCCGTGCACTCGTCGCCCGCGTCCTCGAAGAAAAAGACTTCGTCAGCGTCAAGCCTGAAACCATTGTCTCGCTGGTGCACGAATCCGGCGCTCTCGACCGCGCTCGTAATCTGGCCCACGATTTCGCTCGCCGCGCCAAAGCCTGTATCCACGGCAGCCAAGACTCGGAATACGCTCGCGCCCTTCTGACGCTCCCAGACTTCATTCTCGACCGCGAAAACTAGAAGATCTCTAGAACGTGGCGGTTTTAACCCCTGAGGTTCGCTTGCAGCGTCGGCAGTCGCATCGATAAAATGCCTCTGGCCATCCATCCCATGCTCCCCTTCAAACTCGTCTATCACCCGCGCTACGACCTGAATCTCGGCCAACACGTTTTCCCGTCACAAAAATTCCGCCTGCTCTACGAACTTCTCCTCCAAGAACAAATCGCCGCTCCCGGCGACATAGTCCGACCCGACCGCGCCACCGACGAAGACCTCCTCCGCGTGCACACTCCAGACTGGGTAAGCAAACTAAAAAACGGCACCCTCACCGCCAGCGAAGTCATGAAATTAGAAGTTCCATACTCGCCCGAACTCGCCGAAGCCGTCTGGCTCGCCGCAGGCGGCACCATCCTTGCCGGACAACTCGCGCTGCGCGACGGTTTCGCCAGCAATCTCACCGGCGGCTTTCACCACGCCTACGCCAATCACGGCGAAGGTTTCTGCGCCTTAAACGATGTCGCTATCGCCATTCGCCGTCTTCAACACAATAAACTCATCAAGAAAGCCATCGTCGTGGATACTGATGTCCATCACGGCAATGGCACTGCCCACATTTTCCGCAACGATGACTCAGTCTTCACTCTTTCCATTCACCAGCAACACAACTACCCGGCCGACAAGCCGCCCTCAAATCTGGATTTGAATCTCGACGACGGCGTAGAAGACCAAGAATATCTCGCCATACTTTTGCCCTCGGTCGAAAAATCGCTCGACGAATTTCGCCCCGACATTCTTTTCTACGTGGGCGGCGCCGACCCTTTTTGCGAAGACCAACTGGGCGGCCTCCGCCTCACAAAATCCGGCCTAAAATCCCGTGATAAAGCTGTTTTTCAACTCACCCGCAGTCGCAACATCCCCGACACTAGCTGGCGGCTACGCCCGCCGCGTGGAAGACACCATCCGCATCCACGCCAACACCATCCTCGCCGCCCGCGAGGTTCTCTCCGTTTCCTCGCTTGTGCGGCTGCCTTCTGAGGCGGGCGGTTTTTGAAACGACACCTGAACTTTCTATTCGATTTCAGCTTCGGTCGAACTATCCGGTTTGGACCATCCTCCACTAATGCGCGGCAGGTGCCGCAGGTATCGCGCTCTTTGCCGGGACCGATGCCGCCTGCTCAATCGCCTCGCTCAACTCCTGCTCTATCGTCTCCGGATCGAATCCGTTCGCGCGAAACACCACTTTCCCCGCATGATCCACAATCAACACCGTCGGAAACGAATCCACTCCGAACAGTTCGTCCAATCCATCCGCAAACACTTCGTTCGAACGCGGCTTCCGCTCCGCCAGGTACGGCGCCACCAACGATTCGTCCTCGTCACAATTCGCGGAAAGAAACACTACCTCCGCATCCCCCGCATAACGCGCCGCCATCTTTTCATAAATTGGTTCCAGCGCATGGCACGGTCCGCACCACGTAGCCCAAAAATTGATCACCAGCACTTTTCCTTTTTGCGCCGTCACCGGATAGGCCGCACCACCGGGCGCCCGCCGCAGCACGTACGCAAATGCATCCTTCGCTCCTGCATTGCGCTTAACGCGGGGCGCAGCGGCCGATGCCGTCACATCGTCAATCGTCCTTAACAGAAAATCTCCAAGCCCCGCTTCGCTTCCGTGCGCCAGTCGCCAAGCGTTTCCCATTTTTTCCCGTATCTCGCGCCGGTTTCCCGATTTCGTTGCCGTATCCGAAAGCGCGAACGCACGCCCGTACCACGTCGCAGCGCTCTTATAATCTTTCGCCAGTTCGTCGAATTCTCCCAGCCTCAGCGCGGCGCTCGCATTCGGCAGCAGCGCATAACTATTTTCGAAGTCTTGCCGCGCCGTGATGCTGGCCTGTAATCGCGCTTCCAGTCTTCCACGCAAGGCCAACATCGCCGATTCATCCCGTTTCTTCTGGTTCTCCCACTCCTCCGCCGACACGCGCGGCGATTTTTCCGCGATCGGGGAATTTTTCACCGACTCGTAAACGCGAGTAGCGTACGTCGCCGCCCTCCCAACAGACGCCGCATCTCCCGCTCGTTCCAGCAATTGAATCGCCAGCAGCGCCATCGAATCGTCATCCGGCGTCAACGAAACAATTCGCTCCGCGTAATTCGTCGCGCACGCATCGTCGTGAAACTGCATGCACGCTTCCACCAGCGCCCGGTAGATCTGCGGCCGTTCCGGCGCCTCCGGATATTTTTCCAGGTACGCCTGCAGGTTTTTCACCAGCGCCGCTCGGTCGTTTCCCGCGTCGCTGATGGCTTTCTGCAACTCCTCAGCCGGCGACAGCGGTTTTGCGGTAGCTTGTTTTTGCGCCGTTTTCTTTTCTGCTGAAGTTTGTTTTGCGTTTGTATTAGGCGTATTTGAAGACGACTGCGCACCCGACAGCGCACAAGATATCGCGCAGCAGAACCACAATACGGCTGCGACGACGATGCACCGGCTGCTCATGGGCTGGATTGTATCGCGATCCCTGAAATTAGGAAGCGGGCTCGACTCTGATTCCGCCGGAGACGGTATGAATCTCCACTCGCCCGCCGGCATTTCCCACTCGCGCGCGCAGGCTATGCTTGTCCTGGTCTTCAATCACGATGGGAATTCCCGCGTTGATATTTCCAGACACCGCTTGCGCCGAAAGATGGAAATTCGCCGATGCCGGCACTCCTACTTCTACCGTTCCTGAAGTTGTTTTCAAATTCCAATAGCTGTTCCCGGATGGATTTCCCTGCACGACGACGCGACCGGATACCGAACTCGCGGTTACATCACTGCCCGCGCCTGAAACTTCTACCGTACCGCTGGTCGTCGTCGCTTCCACGCGTGCGCCTGGCCCCGAAATATTCATCGAACTCGAAATTCCGTGGATGCGCACGTCACCTTTCACACTCGTCGCGCTGATATTTCCCGAAGCGGTACTCGCATGAAAGTCGTCGCCTAAATCCTGCGCCCGAATCGATCCGCTTGCTGAATTCACCTGCACCGACCGTTCGATCTTGCTCACTTCGATCGTCCCCGAAGCTGAATCAATCTTCACCGGCCCCTGCAAGTTGCTGATCGTCTGCGAGCCGGACGCAACCTTTGTCGAGACCTCCGCGTTCCGCGGCAATTCGATTGTGTAGTCGACCGAAACACCGTTCAGGTCGCTCAAATTCTTGCCCACTCGGATGATGTCCGGTCTCTGCTCGATCGGTGGATTCGCCGAAAGCTCGCGCGCTTGTTTCTCCGGATTGTTGAAAAGAAATCCCCGCGCGTGCACCTCGCCATGAATATGAACAGTGTTACCCGAAGTGCCCGTGATGTGAATTTGCCCGCTCGCATTGGAAAGATCCAGTCGAATTGGACCGCTCACGGTGTAAGTGCGATCAAACGATCCGTTTGAGGCCGCACCCGTTCCGCATCCCGCGATCAATAACGACACCGCTGTCGCAACAACTGGCAACACGATCTTCATTCCGCGCTCGCCAAACATTCTTCTTCCGCCCATCTCAGTGGCCATAACCGTGGCTTCCTTCCGATCGATCATTTCCCGTAGGGGCACGGCATGCCGTGCCCGCCTTTACCCGGTCGTCGGGTTCACTCTCTGGTTCCCTTGGCCCGATGCTGCGACGTTCGAAGCTACCCGCACTATTGCAGCACTATTCACTACTTAATGATACGAACTGAACGCTCCCGATGTTCCCAAAACTAACCGGAGCTCTGGCTACCGCTCCGGCAACGCCGCATTCAGCGACCCCTGCCGGTATCCTTCCAAATCCAGCGCAACATAAAGAAAACCCGCCGCTTTGAACCGCCGGGAAATCGTCGCGCCCATTTCCGGCGTCATCGCCAGCGGCAATTCCTCGCCAGCGATTTCGATTCGCGCCAGCTTGTCATGCAGCCGCACGCGAAATTGCCGAAATCCCAATTCGCGCAAAATCGCTTCGCCGTTTTCAATCAGCGTGAGCCGTTCCGGTGTCACTTCCGTTCCATACGGCAACCGCGAAGAAAGACAAGCCGACGCCGGGCGATCCCAGGTAGGCAATCCAGCACGCTGCGAAAGCGCACGAATATCTCCCTTGCTCATCTTCGCGTCCAGCAGCGGCGCAAGAACGCGATGCTCCGCCGCAGCACGATGGCCGGGCCGAAAATCGCTCGTGTCGTCCGCATTTACGCCGTAAGCAACCGCAGCAAATCCGCGCTCGCTCGCCAACGCACCCAGAACGCTGAAAAGTTCATCCTTGCAGTAATAGCAGCGATCGCCGGCATTCGCGCGGTATGCGGGATTTTCCATCTCGTGCGTCTGGACAAATTCGTGCCGCACTCCAGTGTGCGCAATAAACTTTTCCAACTCTGCGCGATCGTACGCCGAATAACTGGGCGATATCGCAGTCACTGAAAGCGATCGCTTACCCAGCGCCTTATTCGCAGCCCACGCCAGGTACGCGGAATCCGCCCCACCTGACACCGCAATCAGCAGGGAAGGTAGCTCCGCCAGCCGCGTCAGCAACTCGCATTCTTTACGCGCTGCGTCCGTTTCTCCCGATTCTTGCTTGCGGATTTGTACCAAGGAACTCATCGCCGGAAGTATATCTTACGCAATGGTGTACTCGTGTACAGCATTCGCCCCATCTAAACCCTATTTAAAATCCAACAGCACATCCACTGTTCCCTTCGCCGCATCCGCGCGCAGCCAGTGCCCCACGCTGTCATAGTGCACCGGCAGCTCGCCGAAAATGTCTTTCGAATGACTCTGCAACTGCACCAGATAATCTTCATATTTTATTTTGTCAAAAACGTCGCCTGCCGCGATCGGAAATGTTGTGCGTACCCGCGATTCACCATTGCTCGAAATCCCGGTAATCACCCAGCCGCCCATGTGATACTGCTTGCCTTCCGAAATAGCAATCTTGTACGAAACCGTATGCGCCGCATCGTCGAATGAACTTTCCGGTTGCACTGTCGCATCCAGATACCCGCGCCGCCCGTACTCCTCGCGAATCTGTTCCAACGCCGCTTCCATTTCCATTCCGTTGGCGACCGCGCCATTTTTCAAACCCAGATACGCGCCCAGCGCGATCGATGAAATCACATTGTTCCCAGACCACTGCACATCGCCAAAGTGATAGACATCTCCCGTTGCGACCGGGACATATACTGGAAGCTCTTCGGGCAATTTCGCGGTTGGCGGACCAGACAGACGCGCTTCAGGAGGTCCCAACTTGGCCTTCAAATATCCCTGCCGCAAGTAAACCGGACGAATCTGCTCCGCCAGAAAAACATCAATCGTCGTCCGCGAATACGGCTTGCCATTAATTTCCGAAAGGTGCTGTTGCACCACGGGATTCGCCACCAGCGCTGCATCGCTAAAACTCAAACTCGCAATCTTCAGCCCCGCACCTTCGACTGTAAATTGCTGAATATTTCCATCCCCCAACGGATTGCCAACCACTTGGTGTTGCACCGGCAGATCGAGCTTGTGCGCGACCAGCAGCCCGTGAATTGCGTCCGCGGCAATGTCCACGACGTTTCCGGCCTCCGGCAGCGTCCCATCAAAAAAGGGAAGCTGTGCGCGAATCGCGTCATTTAATTCCGAATCCCCGAACCATGGAAAATTATCGTAATAAGCCGGAACCCGCGGCGACTCCGTCACATGAAAATCCAGCGTTAATCCTTCAGCGCGAGTCTTAAAGTCGTACTTCACCGTAGCGAACAATCCCGAAGCCACCAACTTGTCCGCCGCCTTCTGCAAATCCTCCCGCCCCACCTGCGTGCCAGTCTGCAACCCGGTCAGCCCCGCGATCTGCCCCTCCGTCAATTTCTTCTGCCCATCACACTTCACCTCCCGCAGCTCCGCAGTCCCACTCCCTGCCGTCTGCGCGGTTGCAAGCGGCGCTTCGCAGACGCAGGCAGACACTAACGCCGCGCTGGCAATCAACGTGAAGAACATCTTTCGCATGAATTCATTCTACCGTAACGGATTTGGCCAGGTTACGCGGTTGATCCACGTCGCAGCCGCGGCGTACGGCTATATGATATGCCAGCAGTTGTAGTGGAATAATTTCGAGCAAGGGTACCAGCAGTTCCGGAGCGGGCGGCAATTCGATCAAATGATCGGACGCTTCACGGGCGAGACGATCATTCTGCGTTACGATCGAAATCACGATGCCGTCGCGGGCTTTTACCTCTTTGATGTTCGACACGCTTTTTTCGTACAGCGTGACGGAAGCGGGATCGTTGTCATCGCGCGTGGCCAGCACCACGACTGGAAGATTTTCGTCGATCAGCGCGTTCGGGCCGTGCTTCATTTCGCCCGCCGGGTAGCCTTCAGCGTGGATGTAGGAAATTTCTTTTAGCTTAAGCGCTCCTTCCAGAGCGATTGGGTAGTGAATGCCGCGTCCAAGATAAAGAAAATCCGAGCAGCGAAAAAATTGCCGCGCGAGATTTTCGTAGAAGCCATTGCGATCGGCTTGCAGAATAGTTTCAATCTTGTGCGGAATGGTGATGAATTCCTGCAAAAGATTTTTCGCTGCCTCACCTGATAACGCTCCGCGAACTTCTCCAAGATACGCAGCCAGCAAAACCAGCGCAGTAAGCTGCGCGGTAAACGCTTTGGTGGACGCGACGCCAATTTCCGGCCCAGCGTGCGTCAGAATCGAGCCGGCGGCTTCGCGCGTAATCATCGAGCCTAGAACGTTGCAAATCGCAAGCGTCGGCGAACCTTTTTGTTTTGCTTCGCGCTGTGCCGCGATGGTGTCGGCGGTTTCTCCTGACTGGCTGATGCACACCGTCAAGGTTTTCGCGTCCAGAATCGGATCGCGATAGCGGAATTCGCTGCCGTAGTCCACTTCGACCGGCAAGCGCGCCAGCCGCTCGATCATGAATTTTCCAGCTAAGGCGGCATGCCAGCTGGTGCCGCACGCCACGATGCGAACATTTTTGAATTCGCGAAATTGCTGCTCGGTGAGTCCCATTTCGCCAAGATAGATTTTTCCGCTGTCCTGCGAAATGCGTCCGATAAAAGTGTCGCGCACGGCGCGCGGCTGCTCAAAAATCTCCTTCTGCATGTAGTGCTTGTAGCCGCCTTTTTCCGCCATGATGGGATCCCAGGCGACGTGATGCGGCTTGCGTTCCACCGGCTTGCCGTCATGGTCCATGACACGGACACCGTTTTTGCTGAGCACGGCGATATCGCCATCGGCCAGGAAAAACATGTTGCGCGTGTGTTCCAGCAGCGCGGGAATATCGCTGGCGACAAAATATTCGCCTTCGCCGAGACCAACGACGGCGGGTGGGCCGAGGCGCGCGGCAACAATTTTATCGGGATCGCTGGTGGAGAGAAAAACCAGGGCGTAGATTCCGCGCAGTTGCTTAAGCGATTTGCGAACGGCTTCTTCCAGAGGAATTTGTCCGTCGCCGAATTGCAGATTTTTCTCGACCAGGTGCGCCACGATTTCCGTATCAGTTTCCGTCACGAATTTGTGCCCTTCGCGCTGCAGCTGCTCTTTGAGCTCCAGATAATTTTCGATGATGCCGTTGTGGACCACCACGATTTGTCCAGAGCAATCACGGTGCGGGTGCGCGTTTTCTTCGGTAGGGCGCCCATGCGTCGCCCAGCGGGTGTGCCCAATCCCATAAGTTCCGTCGATTGGAGATTTCTGGATGACCTCTTCCAGGTTGCGCAACTTGCCGGACGCGCGGCGAATTTCCAGTTTGCCCGCGGCGTCGACCACCGCGATACCGGCGGAGTCATAGCCGCGGTATTCCAGTTTGCGCAGCCCTTCGATAATGACCGGAACAACTTTTTTGGGCCCGATATAGCCCACAATTCCGCACATGCGGCAGGTCTCCTGGTTCTATAGTTCAGGGTTTGCAAGTACAAACCCTGAAACCCGAGTCTTTCTAGAAGCGTAGCACGCGAATCAAAGCGGCTGGAAATGTGAAAAATGTTGCGATGCGGAACGCGACCCAGTCTTGGTGCGAAAGCAGAAATTGTAGGGAGGGCTTCAGCCGTGCCGAAAAACGTCTTTTATCTGTCCGAGCGAAGCGAGGAACCTGCTTTGTTCATGAACCGGCGGGGAAAGCGGATTCCTCGTCGCTGCGCGTCTCGGAATGACAAGCGCCGGGGTAGGAAACTCGGACGCGACGGAGGCTATTCCACGATCTCGAAGCGGTATTCCTCGATGACCGGGTTGGTCAACACGTCCTTGGAAATTTTCTCCAACTGCTGCTGCGCCTCGTCGCGCGACCAGCCATCGAGATTCAGCACAAAGAATTTCCCCTGGCGTACATCGGTAATCGCGGCGTAGCCGAGTCCGGAAAGTGCGTGCTGAATCGTCTGACCCTGCGGATCCAGAACCGTGCGCTTTGGCATAACCCAAACGTGAGCTTTCATGGGAAAAGTATAGCAGGAGACGAAAAGAGGGGTGGCGCACCCTTTGGACTTTGCTTTAACAACGGATGCGCGTTTAGAGGTGACTTCAAGCACGCATTCCGACCCGCAGCATTGGAGAGGTTTTCTTCAGCTCCGATTTTGGTAGTGGGTCAGTTTCCGGTAACGGCGCTAGTCCGGCAGTGACCACATACTTGGAGCTAATTCGAAAAACGTTCTTCCTCTGATTGGGTCGAAAGAAGTCCGAATCGAGGATGCTCGGATGCTTGTCGCGAGATGTCGTCGACGCCAAAAGTTCAACGGCCCCGCAGTAACTCTGCGGGGCCGCCGGTAGTCTGTCTGGGATTGGCTGAAGGCGCGAAGGCCTTTTGCGAATCCGAACTTCGCCAGGACTTAATAGCTCACGCCTTAAGCCTCAGCCACCTCACGTTTGTCACTACAATCAGAATTTTTCATGTTTTATATGGATCGCCCTCCTTTCCCGTGTATGCCCATACTATTTTCAAATAGCAGCAAATTCAATATTGAACTGCGGTCTGATCACCAACGGCATCTCCTCCACCAGCACGCCTCCGACGTGAGCGATCGCGTACGCACCGTACTAGTCGTTAAGGTTCAACGTCACCTTTGCGTTCTCCACTACTTTGATCCACCTAGGTCGAGCGACCCGTCGGCGGGCGGCTGCAATGGCGTCGCCTTCTCTTGTGTGAGCCTTCTCGCGAACCCGCAATGCGTCCAGCTCCACCTGAAAGGTGCCCCGATCGACTATTTTGGGCGCTCCAAGTTCGTCGCTCTTCGCTCTCTCCCTTTGCTAACCCTCGGTCATGCTTTCGCCTCTGCGTCGCGCCTTCGAGAGGCGGCTCCTTGAGGGTCGGTTATGATATCGACCCACTTCGGGTGAGGGGAGGCCTCGGCCCCGTCATTGTCGTGCCAGTTCCACCACTTGTACGGCGGCGTCTGGGGGTAGCCCTCCGGCGAATCCTCCCACTCCTCCTGGCGCCCGAGCGCAGTTATGTCAAGGTAGCTCCAGGTGCTGCCCATTGCCTCGTCGCCGCGGTTGTTGATGAAGTAGGTGCGAAATACACGCTCGCCGTTGCGGAAGAACGCGTTCGTGCCGTGCCACTCGTCCACGCCGAAGTCGGTGTCGAAGCTGTCAGTGATGGTGTACCACGGCATCTCCCAGCCCATCCGCGCCTTCACGCGCGCGATGTCAGCTTGCGGTGCACGCGAGACGAACGCGAGGGTGGTGTCGCGAGCGTTCAGATGGGCCAGATGGGCGACCTGATCGGCGCCCAGGGAGCAGCCGCGGCAGGCGTGATCGGGCCAGCCGAAGACGCCAGGCTCGAAGAAGGCGCGGTAGACGATCAGCTGACGGCGGCCGTCGAACAAGTCGAGCAGGCTCGCCTTGCCCTTAGGCCCGTCGAACTCGTACTTCTTCTCCACGGCCAGCCACGGCATCCGGCGACGCTCGGCGGCCAGCGCGTCCCGGGAGCGGGTGAAGGCCTTCTCCTTTACGAGGAGCTGCTGGCGCGCAGCCTCCCATTCCTGCTGCGAGACGATGGGCGGAGTTTTCATTGCGACCTGCTTTTTCGGGTGCTCCATGCCACTTTGCTTGCTGGTTGCCATTTTATTTCTCCTGTGCGCCGGCTAAACCGGCGAGGTGTAGTGAATGCAAAAGTCATACGAAAGTGGATCAGCGACCCACATCGGCCCCGAGTCAGCGGAGCTGCTTGCAAAGGCAGCGTCGAAGCGTTGACAGGGGAACGTGCGGGCCGGGTATTCAGCCGCGTAAGAAACTTCCTCCGGGACGCCGACGCTGTAGGTCCACAAGACTATTGTTTCTGCGCATTGTTGGCCTCGGCCCGTTCCTTGATTCGCAGCAACTGGTGTTTCCACAACCGCTCGAACGTGCTGGTCCATTCGTGCAACGGCCGGATTGCCATAGCATTCACCTTGTAAAGCATCTGCCGACCCTCCCTCCGGGCCTCCACCAGGCCAACCTCCTTCAAGACCTTCAGGTGCTTCGAAACCGAGGGCTGCTCCATCTCCATTGCGTCCACAATCTCGTTGACCGACCTCTCCCGCATCACCAGATAGTTCAGGATGTCCCGCCGCCGAGGTTCCGCCACTGCATTGAACGCGTCCGATGTTGTCGCTGCTCTTGCCACGCTTTCAATATATACCCATATAAGAATATATCAAGCCCTTTTTTATTTGCCAATCTTTCTGCCGCGTTTCCCGCTTATGGATTGCCGTAGATGACGCCTCTACCTTTGGCCAGTGCCCGACGAGTCGCGATCTCGGAAACTGACCCACTACTCCGATTTTCCTTGACCCCCAGTAACTTCCGTGATACTATACATTTGTGGTTAGCACGACGGTTCCTATAAGCCTTCCGGCATCCCAGCATCCGCTTGTCCACACAAAAATTACCCTAAGTCCTTTCCTTAGATACGCTTGCGCACACTTGGTCACGGCGCTTTCACTATCTCCCTCATTTTCAGTGGTTTCCGAACACTTGGAGCAAAAACACCGGGGGGGGTGGCGTACCCTCACTTCGCGTGTGGCCAACTCTTCCTTTACTCTTCTCGTTCTTGCACCCAAGAAAGAGCAGGCAGGAACGTCCGTGCCACCGATGAAAAAATCGCCGCGCTCAAGAAAAGCTACTGAACGGGCAGCAGGTGCTCCACTTCGTGAAGCAGTGTTTCGAGCCCGTCGGATTTTGCGACTACCGCGGAGACTCCGGCGCGATGGGCGTCGGAGTCGGAAACGGAGTCTTTGTGCAAAGTGAAAAGAACGACCTGCGTTGGAGGATGAGCCTTTTTCAAGGTGCGGCTGGCATCCAGGCCGCTCATGCGCGGCATAGACAGGTCCATGACGACCAAATCCGGATTGAGAGTGTCGGCTTTTTCGAGTGCGTCAATGCCGTCCACGGCTTCGTTCACAACGTATGACGTATGCATTTCGAGTGCGGATCTTACGATGAGCCGAATCACCTCGTTGTCATCTACGACTAGAACTCGCTTATTCATTCGTCACCTCTGCGCGGGCGTGAGGGGCTCCCAGCTCAACGGTAGGCTGGCCTACGTACCGGGGCAATACAGGATAGAGGGTAGAAATATTGAAATGAGTGTTATGGATGCCGCTGCAAAAAAGGGCAGCTATCGGCCTGGTTCAGGGGGCCGAAGTCAACGGAAACGGGCCGCGCGAATCTTTTTCTGGCTTAGTAGGGATGTGCAGACCATCGGCGGTTGGCGGAGTCGGGGAAGTCTGGGCGGCCTGCGAAACTCTTGCGAAGGGAATGATGGCTCGGACGACGGTACCTTCGCCGGGACATTGCAGTTCGAGTTTTCCGTCAACGTCGGCAACACGGCCCCGCATGCCGGCCAGGCCGACTCCGGATGGAGATTTGCTGCTGCGGAAGTTCTGCAGCGTGGCTTCGGGAATTCCTTTGCCGTGATCGGTGACGGTCATGACGATCTGTCGCGAGGCAGCGACGACTACGACTTCGGCACTGGAGCTGCCGGAATGGCGGTGCACATTGGTAAGGCCTTCCTGCAGAACCCGGAACAGAATGAGTTCCAGTTCTCTAGGCAGCTTCAGATCGTCCGGAGTTTCGAGAGTGACGGCGATTTTGCTGCGTTTAGAGAAACCGTCCACCAGCCACCTGGCGGCAGCATTGAAACCCACTTCGTCGAGCATGGGGGGATGCAGAAGATAGGAAATGGTGCGGGACTGAGTGAGCCCTTCGTCAGCGAGTGCAATCGAGCTGGATATAATTACGGAATCTTCCTTCGAGCGGGAATCGGTTTTTGCCAACTGGCTGAGTTCCATCTTCAAGGCTGCGAAAATTTGGCCGATACCGTCGTGCAAGTCGCGCGCAACCTTGCGGCGTTCTTCGTCCTGCACTTGCAACATTCGGCCGCTCAAGCGGCGAACAACTTGTTCGGCGTTCTGGCGCTGGCGCAACTGAAACATGAGTTCAATAAAATTCAAGACCGTAAAGATCAGCACCACCACAAAGGAAATGGAGAGGACAAGTTTCTGCGTGGCGTAAGTTTTATCGGAGATGATCGTTCTCTGGCCCAACAATTTTCGTTCTTCCGCTCGCAGCGATTCCAATTTAGCGAAAGCTTGTTGAGACAAGGATTGACTATCCGCAGAAAATTCCTGCAGCAGCTCGACGCTGCCACCTTTATCCTTCATGGCCGCTGAGGTACGCAAGAAAGCGATCTGTTGATTGAGCAATGGCTCCAAACTGGCGAGCAGCGATTGCTGGGAAGGGTTGTCTGCAGTAAGTCTGCGAAGTTCGGAGATCTGGGCGGAAAGGGCGCTTGCTGCAGATTCAAATTGTTGCAACGCTTCCGGCTGACCGGCAAAAACATACGCGAGACATGCATGTTGGGCCGAGTACAGATCGGCGCGGATGGATTCGATGGCTGTCTCTACCCGGCGCGTATGAGAAACCGCATTCATGCTGTCAGCGTAGCGAGACATAGAGCCAGTGGTGGCGACGCCGACGATCAAGAGAGCCAGTAGCGTGAGGATGGTGAGATACCAAAGCGATCGTTCAGACAGACGACGCATTAGATCCTCCAACACCGCGGCCGCATAAAAAAATTCGCACCGATAGCTGGGCAGAAGGCTTCACCGGACCTTGCAGCCCGTGTTTATTCTAGCAGCCTTCTGTGCGGAACGCTTAACGCCAGCGTTAGCGGGTACAGCAAGATTTTTGGCAGGATCTCTTTCCTGGGTTCGATGCGGCAGCGACGCGGGCGATACCGGATCGAGAACCGGTTTGAAACGCGAGTCGAGAAACTCACGTAACCCGCAACGTGGCTCAGAGGAAAAAATGCGAGGCGCGAAGTGCCCGGGCGTTTTAGCCTGCCGCTTTAGCGGCGGAATTCTGGCGAAGCGACAGTAGTGCGCTGGCTTCGTCGTTCTCGATGTCGAAGACATGATCCAGTTTTGTAATCTGCAACAATTTGTGGACGTTTTCCCTTGGATTCACAAGCTTGAGCTGACCGCAGTGACTGCGGACGGAGGCCAGGGTGCGGACAAGTTCGCCTAGGCCAGCGCTGTCTATAAAATCGACGTCCGCTAGGTTCAGGATGATGCGATTGTTTCCCTGTTTGAGGAAATCGTGAATCGTATCGCGAAGCAACATAGTTCCTCCAGCGAGGGCGATTTTGCCGACAAAGTCGGCGATGACGGGACCATCCATTTCACGCGTACTCACCAGGGATGTAGGGGCGGCGCTTTTCTTCATGCCAAGACCGAGCCGGTCCAAAATCTCGCAACGACTCGGTTCGAACAACGATCAGCGAGTGACCTTCGTTTAGGACGTGGCGGAAAAAGGCCAGATCTTCTGAGGAACCAGTCCCAGATGGCGACAACGGGGCAACGGAATCGCCGGCAATGCTTGCGCCGACGGCCGAACCCGTTCCCGCGCCCGCTAACCCCAGCAATGCCGCGGCGCCGAGTCCCAAGGCAAACACCGGACCGATGCCAGGAACGGCCAGCAGAGCAGCAGCGGCGACGCCGGCAGACATGCCTGCCGCGCCTCCAACTATGCCACCGGCAACTGCGCCGAATTGCTTACCGACAGTCATGGCTTCGCTCTCAGAGCGGGTCAGGTACACGATGGATTTTTCAGGAACGTGATTCTCCAACAGTTCCTTGACGGCTTCTTCGGCGCGACCACGGGTAGAAAATACTGCGATGGCGGTTTCCACAAAAACCTCCGGTCAAGCGCTGACTGGCACTAGTGTGGCCAGTAGCTCAGGCAAACTCATTCGATTGTGATAGCAAACAAGATGGCCCTGGTTGGGCAGGACGACCGGACGAATCGAGATGGACGTCGAAGAAGAAAATTCCGCAAATAGTGCTACAGGCCTGAGTCCAGCACACTGTCGATCGGCCAAGCCCAACTTAAACCTGGCGGGAGTCTAAGCCCGTCTGGTGGAGGCTTGTCAAGCGTAATGTTGCGGGGCGGCAGCGGGAAGAGCTTTCCGGGCAGGCGACTGGCGGCGGTTCGAAGGGAACATGATTCTTCGAACTAGTCGTCACAGGGCCAGGGAAACCGGCCACAGAGTCACAGATTGCAGCGTAACGAAACCCATTCGCCGGTAGGTCGCTATGGCACGGGAGTTTTGCTCCTTGACGTGAAGAAAAGATTTCAGCCCAACGGCGGCATGATCGTTCAGCAGCCGATTCATCAGCAGTGTGGCGTAGCCTTTGCCAACGTGTTCCGGGTGAGTAACGACTGCGCTGATTTCGCGAAAGCCGGGGACGGCAAGACGTTCGCCGGCCATGGCAACAAGTTCATTGTTGATGCGAATGCCGTAGTACGTTCCCATTTCGTAGGTTCGCGCACGAAAAAATCCTGGAAAAGCTAGGTCAGTGAGCGCGACCATATCTGGCGCATCTTCAGGTTTCATGCGCTTGATGGGTATGTCGCTTGATGCTGCGGTTGTGCCTTTGCCTGCGTTTGACGGGAAAAGCATCTGGAAGCAATTGAGAGGTGGGCCGACGTCGAGAATGTTTGTGGCCGTCGGCTGCGCACCAATGAGGTAGACAGGTTCGCCCGGTGAGAGTAACTCCGCGAGTGGCGAGAGGTCGGAATGATTTGCGTCTGCCATAGCGGCGTACGGGACCACGTCAGCGGGATAGCGCGCAGCCGGGCCATTGCGCACATTGAAGTGCGAATGGACGGAGTGAAGGGCGTTCCAGACGAGGTTGTCGAAGCTATTGGGAATCATCGGATTTAAGAATACTAAACGAAGAACCACAGAGGGTTAGGGAAGTTGAGCCAGGAAGGATTGCCGTGTTGCATTGGGAAGAAACGCGTGTTCGAACGCGGTGCGATTAATGGCAAGGACATCGTTGAGCGAAAGGCCGGTTTGCATGGCAGACGCGAACTCTTCGAGGAGCGTGGTATGAAACATAGCGGGGTCGTCGGTAGAGAGGGTGATAGGAATACCCCGGCGGAAGAACTTGGCGAGTGGATGATGCGCGATTCTGCAATGAGCGGAATTCAATTGAATATTCAAAGCGTTGGTGCGGAGGTTGCTGGTCAGACAAATTTCGAGCGGGATTTTGCGAGTGACAAGGGTGTTCATGAGCGCGGGACTGCGAATGGCGGCGATGCCGTGCCCGATGCGTTCGGCGTGGAGGATGTCGATGGCATCTTTGATTTGTTCAGGTCCACCGGTTTCTCCAGCGTGAGCTACGAGGTGTAAGCCATTTTTTGCCGCGTGCGTGTAGGCTGCCCGGAAATCCTGGAGCGGCTGGGAGAGTTCGTCGCCGCCGAGACCGAAGGCGACCACGTTTTGATTGCGAAGTTCGGCAGCGATTTTTGCGACTTCCATGGCGGGAGCGGGTCCGAATTGGCGGACGGCGTCGAAGACAAAATTTGTTTGCGGGCCAGTAGCAGATTTTTCGTGTTGCTGGAAGGCGTTGTGGATGGCGGCGAAATTCTGCGCGACATCTTGTTTCCGCAGAAGCATTACGCCGATGGACAGAGTGATTTCGGCGTAAACGACGCCCTGCTGGTGCAGAGCGGCGGCGGCATCTTGCGCGAGTTGCGCGTAGTCGTCCGGTTCGCGGAGAAAAGACGTGGCCCATTTAAAGAGTTCCAGGAACTGCGAAAAGCCGCGCAGGTTGTAGCGGGAGTTGAGTTCATCGTCTTCCAGAAATACCGAATATTTTTTCGCCAGGGATTTAACGCGGTGTGGGAGGAGCATGCCTTCGAGGTGCAGGTGTAGTTCGGCCTTTGGGAGTTGGCGGAGGAGCAGTTCGGTTTCGGAGGTCACGAGGACAGTTTAGCAGGTGGGACAGTAAGAGAATGGAGCCGCAAAGGAAGCACAGTTGCATTAGAGTGAGAGGCAAACAACCGAATAGTTGGAATCGCGGAGGGATTTAGTTCGGGAAAGCGGCCCAGCTGCCGCAGTCCAAAGGCACGCCGCCTGTAAGGCCGGACATTTCTGCTTTGCACACGACGGCAATCTGATCGTAGTTGCGGACGGCGATACTCACGTTCGCGGGTACGACCGCAAGGGGAAACTGCTGTACACCGCAGAAGCCGGTTTGCTTGAGCCGTGCGACTTGAGTTTGTCGGCAGACGGAAAGACATTTGCTGTAGCAGGGGCGGTAGGCGCGATCGCGTTGCATGACAGTGCAACCGGCCGCGATGGGATTAGCCATTCGCCGAAGGAGTTTACAGCATGGGTGGATGTCGGGAATGGGGCGGAGGTGCTGTATCGGACGGTGGTGGAGTTGGATGGGGACGCCAACAACGCCAACAAAAAAGACCGATGGAGCGGGTACAAGCCGTGCTGCCACGGTAAAAGGAAAGGAAGCTAACGCGGGAGTTGGGGTTGGCCGGCGTTTTTCCAGGCGGTTAGCCAGTAGGAGCCTACGTCGGTGGCAGCGTCGGAAATTTGGCGGATGAGGACGGCGCCGGCTTGATTGTAAAAGTGGTCGTAGTATTCGTCGGTGTAAGAGTTTAGGCCGTGGCGAGCATCGCGGTCGGCGTAAAGAACGGTTTCCAGCCAACTATGCGAACTGAGGCAGGCTTCGAAGGCGTGGTCGGTGGGATCGGCGATGAAAGTGGCGTCGTTGGGGCGCATGAAGAAAAAGGACGAGTAGCGATCGACAAGAGATGTGCCGAAGCGTTCGTTGATACCGTTTTGCGCGCTGAGGTGCCCATCCATGTTGTCGGTGGTGTTGAAAGGATCGTGGGCGGCGGCAACGTAGCTGGCGAGAACGGCGGCGTATAGCTTGGCGTCGGCCCATTTCCCGGTTTGCATGGCTTCCGTGAGTTTTGCGCTATAAACGCCGATTTGCCAGGGCAGCAGGCCGTTGGATTCGAGTTTTGATTTGCCAAACTTGGTGACGGCGGCTCTGTAGTTGCGCGGGAGTAGTTCGAACGGAAAGCGGCCGTATTTTTCCAGATAGAGAAACTGGTTTTTACGTTCGGCGGGAGTTTTTGCGACGGTGACGAATGGGTCGTTTACGTGGTTGAGCAGTTCGGCGCGGCTGTTATCAAAGAAGGGGCGGAGGTCGGCGGGAAGAGTGTCTATGGCGCGATTGACGATGAGTTTGTTGGCGTTGTTGCCCCAAGCGAAAGCGGCGGGTGCGTAAATCGCAAGCGGCAAAGTTAGCGCGAGCATGGTCAGAATTTGGAGATGAAACCGTCGGGACATTCTGCTCGCGCCTCGCGGATTAGTTTGAAGCTTCCAAGCGTAGCGTACTGCGTTTGCGGCTATAGGAAAAGTAAATCACAAGTCCAATTGCCAGCCATACAAAGAAACGAATCCAATTCATGATCGGCAATCCGGCCATCAGCAGCAGACAAGTGAGGATGGTGAGGGCTGGAGCGATGGGTCCGCCGGGCGCACGGAAGGCGCGGTGGCGGTTCGGTTCGCGATAACGGAGGATGAGCACGCCAGCGGCGACAAGAGCGAAGGCGAAGAGCGTGCCGATGTTGGCGAGGTCGCCCAGGGTGCCGATATCGAGCAGGCCTGCGGGAACTCCCACGACGAATCCAGCGACCCAAGTGGAGAAATCCGGCGTGAGATAGCGGTGATGCACGTGGCTGAAGATTTTTGGGAAGAGGCCGTCGCGGGACATGGCAAACCAGACGCGGGCCTGACCGATCTGGAAAACGAGCAGCGAAGAGATCATGCCCATGAGCGCACCGATCAATACCACCAGGCGTAATCCGGAGATGTGGAGTTTCTTTAGGGTGTTGACGACGGGAGCGGCGTCATCGACGAGAGTGTCCCAACGGACGAGTCCGGTGAGCACGACTACGACGCCGATATAGAGGAGCGTACACACGACGAGAGTGGCGATGATGCCGCGCGGGAGATCGCGCTGCGGGTTGGTGCATTCTTCCGCGGCGGTGGAGACGGAGTCGAAACCGATGTAGGTGAAAAAAACGATGGAGCCGCCGGTGAGGATGCCGGGCCAGCCGTTGGGCGCAAAAGGATGCCAATTAGAAGTGTGAATGAAGCGCGATGCGAAGGTGATAAAAGCAAGGATGGCGATGATCTTGATCAGCACCATGATGTTGTTGGTTTCCGCGGACTCGCGGATACCGCGAACCAGAATCACCGTAAGCAGCATGACGATAATGAGGGCGGGCCAGTTGAAGCCGAAGTGCCAGCCGTGGCCGTAAATCATGTTGCCGGAAAGATCCGAAAGGCCACTGGGCAGATAGGCCGGAGAAATCCATTTGGGATCGGGATGGACACCGAACCAATCGAGAAGGTCAACCATGTGCGCGGAAAAACCCACACTGACGGCCATGTTGGAGACGGCATACTCGAGAATCAGGTCCCAGCCGATGATCCAGGCGATGAGTTCGCCCATGGTGGCGTAAGTGTAGGTGTAGGCGCTGCCAGCGATGGGAATCATAGCGGCAAGTTCTGCGTAACAGACGGAAGCGAAGCCGCAGGCGATGGCGACAAGGACAAAAGAGAGCGCGATGGCCGGGCCCGCGCCCGGACGGCCGAAAGATGCGGAATGGTGAACGAGGTATTGAAGCAGCGGCGCATTGAGGATCGAGGACGTTTCGAAGTTCTGCCCAGCGATGGCCGTGCCGACGATGGTGAAAATGCCGGAACCGATGACCGCGCCAATGCCGAGAGAAGTGAGACTGAGCCAGCCCAGAGATTTTTTCAGGCGAAATTCGGCGCCTTCGCAATCAGAAATGAGTTGATCAATGTTTTTGCGGCGGAAGAGGGGTGATGCCACCCGGGCGCTCCGATCGAGTCCGGCGGCGAAGAAATTCGCCGGAAACGCGTGTGGGGTTTAGGTGCGAGAGAGAATGTACCGCGAGAGGCGGAGGGCGTGCAACATTGCAAGCGGATGGAGATCGAGGGGTAGAGGAAGTAAAGGAGTAAAGGAAGTGGAGGAACAACGGTCGAGCTTTGATTTTTTGGCATTCGAAGTATTCGCGCGGGAAAAACGGGAGCTGGCTCCCGCACTCCAAAGGCATCCGTTCCCGCGAGGGGCCGGGGCAGGCAGAAGGTAGCCACCACAAAAGAAAGAGCCGGGCTAAAGCCCGGCACTACGAAAGCGTAAGAAACGGAAAAACAAGAAACGAGTATTAGAGTTGCTGGAGTTGGGCGTAGCGTTCTACGAATTTTTTGGTGCCGCGGCCGGGGAAGGTGACGGAAAGGCGGCGGTCGTCATCGTCGCCTTCGACGCCGATGATGGTGCCCACTCCGTATTGCGGGTGGCGGACTTTTTGGCCGAGCAGGGGATGGGCATCCGCGCCGGGACGAATTGCGGCGCGGCCAAAACTTGGCGTGGAGCTGGAACGCTGGGGCTGGCGCGCGGCTGGCACGGGGCCGCGGCGCACGCGGCGTAGAAATTCGTCGGCGGAGTAAGAATATTCTGGATCAGGTTCGTAGCGTCGGGTTTGGCCGATTTCGGCCATGGAGCCGCGCACGGTGTCCACGAGTTCGCTGGGAATTTCGGCAAGAAAGCGCGAAGGTTCGGAAGCGCGGAGTTGTTGTTCGTGACCAAAAACGCGGCGATAGACTGCGCGGGTGAGCGTCAGCGTTTTGCGCGCGCGGGTCATGCCGACGTAGACCAAACGGCGCTCTTCTTCGACGCCCTTTTCTTCGCTCACGGAGCGGCTATGCGGGCAGATATTTTCTTCCATTCCGGTGAGAAAAACGTGATCGAACTCCAGGCCCTTGGTGCTGTGAAGAGTGATCAGGGTGACGCCGGGTTTGCCTTCGAACGAGTCGGCATCGCTGACGAGAGCTGCGGCGTCAAGAAAATCGGTGAAGGATTCTCCGGCATCGGTGCTTTCCGCGACGGCGCGCGTCAGTTCTTCAAGATTTTCGATGCGCGCAACATCTTCGGGAGAGTTGCGATCTTTCAACATGGTCATGTAACCGCTTTCATCGAGCACAAAACGGATGAAGTCGGCAGGTTCTTTTTCGTTGAGAGCGGACTGGATGCGTGCGACGAGCTCCATGAACGCTCGAAGCGGAGCGACAGCGCGCCCGGCGATGGTTGCGGTTACGAAGTCTTCCATGGAGGTCCAGAGCGAGGAAGAATCTTTGCGAGCAACGTCGCGCAACCCTTCGACACTGGTTTTTCCGATGCCGCGCGGAGGGACGTTGAGCACGCGAAGGAATGCAATGTCGTCATCGGGATGCATAGCCAGGCGAACGTAGGCGAGGGCGTCCTGAACTTCGGCGCGTTTGTAGAAGCTGAAGCCACCGACGAGTTTGTAGCGAACGCCGCGGCGGCGAAAGGCTTCTTCAAACGCGCGCGACTGGAAATTGGTGCGGTACTCGACGGCGCAGGTTTGATCGGAATCGTCATCGAGTAGCTTCTGCAATTCTTCGGCGACGAATTCGGCTTCGGCTTGGGCGTCGCGCGCCTCGAAGTAGCGAAGATTGGCTCCGGCGGGCTGTTCGGCGCGCAGAGTTTTGCCGAGGCGGTCGGGATTATTTTTGACCACGGCGCCGGCCGCGTCGAGGATGCTCTGCGTTGAGCGGTAGTTGCGTTCGAGGCGAATAACTTTGGCGCCGGGAAAATCGCGCGAAAAGCTTAGTAGGATGGAGACATCGGCGCCGCGCCAGCGGTAGATGGATTGGTCTTCATCGCCGACGACACAAATATTCTGGTGAGGTCCGGTGAGCAGGCGTAGCAGATCGTACTGCACGCGATTGGTGTCCTGATATTCGTCCACGTGAATGTATTGAAAGCGGCGCTGCCATTTTTCACGGACCAAGGCGGAATCGCGCAGAAGTCTTGCGGAACGAAGCAGGAGGTCGTCGAAATCGAGGGCTTTGCTCTGCGCAAGAATTTTTTCGTACTGCGCGTAGATGTCGGCGGTATGGCGGGCGTCTGGAGTGAAAGCTTCGCCGCGCAACATTTCCGGTGTTTTGGCGTGATTTTTGGCAAAGCTAATTTGGCTCAGGATGACGCGGGGTTGCAGTTCGTCGTCGGCGAGATTGAGCGTGTTGATGGCCAGTTTGATGGCGGAAAGCTGGTCGGAATCGTCGAAGATCGAGAAATTTGACGGAAGACCGGCGGAGGGGGCCTCGCGGCGCAACAAGCGCGCGCACAGCGAATGAAATGTGGAGAGCCAGGGACGATCAGTGGGAACTCCGGCGCGCAACAGAAGATCGGAGACGCGATTCTGCATTTCCTCGGCGGCTTTATTGGTGAAGGTGACGGCGAGAATGCATTCGGCGGGCGTGCCGCGTGCGATGAGGTTGGCCATGCGGAACGTAATGGCGCGAGTCTTGCCGGTGCCAGCGCCAGCGAGGATGAGAACGGGACCCTCGGTGGTTTCGGCGGCGAGACGTTGTTCGGGATTCAGGGAGTCGAGAAAGTTTTGCATTAGTTTGGGAGAGGAAAATTATGTAACACAACGATTTTAGCTGACGCTGATGAAGCGCGCAAATTTCGTGAAAAACAGGGAATAGGGCTTAGTGAATAGGGAATAGAAAATTCTATGCAATTGGCAAGCGAAGCTGATTGGTAGAGAACAGTCAACGTGAAGAGGGATGACTCAGGTCGATGTCGAAATACATCAGGTTACGATTTTTTTCCAGGGCGAGCAGATCGGGGATGTACAAGCGGGCATTGGAGAGCAGATCGAACTGGCCTTGCAGATCGAAGTAGAGAAGTCCTTCGATGGAAGAGTGGGGAGCGACAATGCTGGAGTGTAAACCGGCGTCTTCGGCAAGCTTTTGGTATTCCTGCCAGTGTTTGTCGCGGCCGCCTTGAGAAGTGGGTATCGGCAGAGGAAGGCGCGGTTTGTTGCCTTTTATTCTTGGATGTAGAACGGCATCGGCGAGAAGCTCTGAGGAAAGTGGAGGAAGGTCCTGGCGATTGCTGTCGTCGAAAGTTAGATTCAGGCGGATACGGCTGAGACCGATTTTGATGCTGTCGTGGGAATCGTTGCGGAAATTGACTTTAATGGCGAGAACTCCCGCGGCATAAGGCGTCTTTTTGGAGAAAGTTGATTTATAACGCTCTGCGGAAAGCCAGGGATCAGCGGCGACGGTCAGTTCGTCGTGGGAATCGAGCGATGAGGTGGTGATCGGCTTTGTTGCAGGCGACTGCTGAAGAAAAGTCGCCCGGGAAAAAACTGGAATTGCGACGAGAGCGAGCGAGGTGAGAAATGCGATAGGCTTACGGCGCAGGTTCGTTATCCAGTTATAATAAACTTTTTGCATCTTGACGCCTTCGATTCCCTGGGATTGTGTGGGGTTGCCCTGCGCCCAGCGGGTCAGACCGGAGCCCGGCTGAGTGTATCTCGTTTATAGCCTATTAATGGGGCTGGCTGCGATCTTGTTGACGCCGTACTGGCTGATCCAGGGCATTCGGCATGGCAAATATCTTTCCAATTTAAAAGAGCGGCTGGGTTTGGCATTTCCGGCGCTGGAAAAATTGCCGGCGGAACGGCCTGCTGCGATCTGGCTGCACGCGGTATCGGTGGGCGAGGTGTTGGCTGGCGTGACGTTGGCGAAGCGGCTGAAAGAGGAAGTTCCTGAGCGTGCGCTGGTGGTTTCTACAACCACGATCACAGGCCAGGCGCTGGCGAAGGAGCGAATGCCGTTTGCGGATGCGGTGATTTATTTTCCGTTGGACTGGGCGTTTTGCGCGCGGCGGGCACTGGCGGCAGTGCGGCCGGCGCTGGTAGTGGTACTGGAGACGGAGATCTGGCCGAACTTTTTACGGGAGGCCGCTCGGCGAAATGTGCCAGTCGTCTTTGTGAGTGGACGAATTTCCGACCGGTCTTTTGCGCGTTCCCACACCTGGCTGAGTCTTGCGGGATTTTATTTGCGGCCGTTTCTGAGAGATGCGTTGGCGCACGCCAGTGGCTTCTGGATGCAAAGCAAAAAGGATGCAAAGCGGGTAATTGCGTTGGGGGCTCCGCCTGAAAAAGTGAAAGTCGGCGGAAATTTGAAATACGATTTGGAATTGCCGAAGAGTACGCCGTTGGCGGAATGGCTGGAAATGGAGTTGCAGCGGAGCGGGCGGCGACCACTGATTGTGGCTGGAAGCGTGGTGGCTACGGAAGAGCCGCTGGCGTTGATTGCGTTTGGAGTGACGCAGGGAGAACATCGCAAAGCGTTGATGGTGCTGGCGCCGCGAAAACCAGAACGGTTTGACGCGGCGGCGGCGTTCGTCACCGAATCGCAACGAAAATACGTGCGGCGATCGAGTTTGCATGTGCCATCGCCGGGCGGGCAGGCGCTGGGCGGAAATGAGACGCAGCTCGGGGATGACGTAACAGTTTTGTTGTTGGATAGCATTGGAGAGTTGGCGTCGCTGTACCGGCTGGCAGACGGAGTATTTGTGGGAGGGTCGCTGGTGGAATCTGGCGGACACAACATTCTGGAGCCGGCGGCATTTGGAAAAGTGCCAGTATTCGGCGAATCGATGGAAAATTTCGCAGAGATCGCACATCGATTTGTCGCGGCAGAGGCGGCGATTCAGGTGGCCAGCCCGGAAGACGCTGGCGTTTCCTGGATTGAACTGTTGCGCGACCCTGCGCGAGACAAGCGCATGGGGGAAACGGGACGGCGCTTGATGGACGAGAGCCGCGGAGCAACGGACCGGGCGCTGGATGCGATTCGGGCGTATATTGCGAGCGGGCAGTCGTCCAAGTGAATGAATATACCTTTGCCATTAAGGCTGCTACTTTGGCCGTTTTCGGTTGTGTATGGCGTTGCTGCCAGGTTGCACGGGTGGCTGTATGCCCAGGGCATTTACAGCAGGAAGCATTTGAACGCACCGGTAGTGAGTGTGGGAAATCTGACGATTGGAGGCACGGGAAAAACTCCGATGGTGCTTTGGCTAGCGGAGAAATTTCTGGGGGAGCACAAACGGGTGGCGATTCTGACTCGCGGATATCGCGGGACGGGAGGGACCAGCGATGAAGTTGAGATGATGAAAGAGCGGCTCGGGGATCGAGTGATTTTTGGGGTTGGGCCGGACCGTTACAAGGAAGGCAAGCGAATTGAAGCCGAGCACCCCGTTAACCTGTTCCTTCTTGACGACGGATTTCAGCACCTGGAGTTGATTCGCGACGTTGACATTGTCCTCGTGGATTGCCGTCCGTTGCCGTCGGCAAGATTGCTGTTGCCGGCAGGGAGCATGAGGGAACCGCTTTCCGCTTTGCGCCGCGCAACGGCAGTTGTATTGACGCGAGTGCCGAGCGACAGTCCCGGCACAGCCGAAATGCAACTGATTCAGAAGTTCGCGAACGTGCCGACTTTTTGCGCGGAAACCAAGCTGCTTGGGTACCGCTGCGTGAACTGTGATGAAGAAACGCCCGCTGCGGGCGAGGCGGTGCCGCCGCAGCCAGTGTTCGCATTCTGCGGAATCGGGAATCCGGATGCGTTTTTCAGCGACCTACAAAACTGGGGAGTTGAAGTTGTCGGCCGAAAAGTGTTTCGGGACCATCACGCCTATACAGCGCATGACGTGAAGACACTGGAAGAAGATGCGGAGCAAGGGGGAGCGAAGGCGCTGCTGACCACGGAGAAAGATATACAGAATTTGAAGAAGCTGCGTTTCGCAAAGCTGCCGCTGTATTGCTGCAAGATTGCGATTGAGACCCGCAATGGCGAAGCGCTTTGTGCGCTGATCAAGAAAAAGATTGGGTTGCGTCCCGGAGCTGCTGAATGAAGCTGCTGATCCGGGCGACAAACTGGGTGGGTGACGCGATCATGGCGCTGCCTGCACTGCAGGCGGTTCGCAAAAGATTCCCGCAGGCCGAGATCGCGATTTTGGCACTGCCTTATGTGGCGGATATTTATCGCGGACAGGGTGTTGCGGATGAATTGATTGGATACGACCGCAAGGGCCAGCACGCTGGGATACAGGGCAAAGAGCAACTGGCGGCGGAGCTAAAAGCTAAAAAATTTGGTACGGCTTTGTTGTTGCAGAATGCGTTCGATGCGGCGTGGATTGCGTGGAGAGCTGGAATCCCGGAACGTATCGGCTACGATCGCGATGCGCGCGGCCTGCTGCTGACCAACGCGATTCGCGTGCCGCGTGCCGGGGAAATTCCCGCGCACGAAAAGTTTTACTATTTGGAATTGGTGAAACGCGCGGGATGGATTGATGCGTTGCCGGATGTTTCGGAGATCTCGCTGGTGGTAACCGACGAGCAGGCGTTGCGTGCAGAGGAGAAACTGCAGAGTTTTGGAGCCCGACGCGGCGCGATGCGTGTCGCCGTCGGCGCAGGCGCCTCCTATGGTTCGGCCAAATGTTGGCCGCCAGAGCGGTTTGCGGTCGCAATTAATCGTTTAATGAACGAAAGAAAAGCAGAAATAATTTTGTTCGGAACGCTGGCGGAAGCTGCGGTTTCAGCGGCGATCCGGGCGGGATTGGATCAGGCGGTACTGGACTTGACTGGAAAAACAGAAATTGCCGAACTTCCCGCGCTGCTGTCGAGGTGCACGCTGTTTTTGGGAAACGATTCGGGCGCCATGCACGTTGCCGCGGCAGTGGGGTTGCCGGTGGTTGCGGTATTCGGGCCGACCGATCCATGTGGAACCGCTCCGGTGACGGCGCGGTGCACGATCGTTCAAGAAAAGCCATACTGCAGCCCATGTTTCTTGCGTAAGTGCCCGACGGATCATCGCTGTATGACGGCGATTGCTCCGCAAAGAGTAAGCGACGGAGTTTTGCGCGCTCTGGCGGAGGTGTCCGCTGGCTAACACGACCGGACGAGCGGCGTTGGGTCGGGATCGCGAAAGGTGCACCCATCAACCGCAATTCGTGCCTGCGGACTTGCCGAAGGCCATGCAATGGATTTTGAAGGAAGTGCAACGATGAGCGCTGGTCAGAAAGACGGGCGTGAAAGTTCGATGGACCTTGCGGCGCTGGGCGAGATCGTGGAACGCTTCGCCGGCAAGAAAATCGTGCTGTTCGGTGACTTCGTTGCCGACGAATTTCAATCCGGCGAGATCTCGCGGGTATCGCGCGAAGCGCCGGTATTGATTTTGCGGCATCGCGCGACAACCGTGGTCCCGGGCGGGGGAGCAAACGCAGCAAATAATCTTGCGTCACTCGGCGCGGTAGTTTATCCCGTTACAGTTGTTGGTGAAGATGCCGCAGGGTTGTCTCTGACAGAATATTTTCGCACTATTGGCGTGGACACCAGCGGCATCTTGCGCGCCAGAGAGTGGGTTACTCCTACGAAAACGCGATTCCTGGCTGGGTGGACGCACACGGTCGCGCAGCAAGTATTGCGTGTGGATCGCGAGCCTGCGGAGCCCCCACCGGAAAAGATTCTGGTCAAGCTCGCCGCGAAGTTACAAACAAGATTGCGATCCGCGGATGCGATAGCCATTTCTGACTACGGATTCGGCGCGGCATCGCCGTGGGCGGTGAAACAAGCGCTACTCGGGAAAAAATCATCTAGCGTGGCGACGCTTGATGCCCGGCGCCGGCTCGATGAGTATGCAAATTGCGGGATTACCGCGGCGACGCCGAATGAAGCGGAACTGGAAGCTTTGTATCACCGCAGCATTGGGCGAGATCTGCATGAGCTGGAGCGATGCGGAATGGCGACACGCAAAAAGATGGGGCTGCAATCGCTCCTGGTGACGCGTGGCAAAGATGGCATGGCGTTGTTCGAACGCGCGCGAAAGAAGTTTACAAGAATTCCGGTGCATGGAGGCGATCAGGCGGTGGACGTGACCGGGGCTGGGGACACTGTTTTGGCAGCGTACACGCTTGGGCTTGCGTCCAGCGCTTCGGCATTAGAAGCGGCGCAAATCGCAAACATTGCGGGCGGTTTGGTGGTGATGAAGCGCGGCACGGCGGTGGTTACACGCGAGGAATTGCTCGCCGCGATTCGCGCCGAGATATCCGGCCACGTGAGCTGACGCGATGCGACCTGCTGAGACAAAAATAGTTTCGCGTGCCGAGATTTCTGGAATAGCCAACAATTTGCGAAAACAAGGAAAGCGTATTGTGTTCGCCAACGGTTGCTTCGATATATTGCACGCCGGGCACGTGCGATACCTGGAGGGCGCGCGGGGCGAGGGCGACGCGCTGTTGGTCGGAGTGAATGCCGACTCTGGAGTGCAGGGGTTGAAAGGACCAGGGCGTCCCGTGCTGCATGAACGGGCGCGGGCGCTGCTGGTGGCGGCGTTGTGCGTGGTGGACTACGTGATCATTTTCCCCGAGTCGAACGTAGAAAGGTTGCTCACAGAATTGCATCCTGATGTGCACGCGAAGGGAACTGACTATACGGCAGAGACAGTGCCGGAAAAAGCGACCGCGGAGCGCTTAGGGGTTCGCGTGGCGATTGTTGGTGATGCGAAAAATCATTCCACCCGCGAACTGCTGCAGACTGTGCGTAAGGCGCTGCATGACTGAGCCGAGATTTTTGCTGGTGCGTCTGGGTTCGCTCGGCGATATTGTGCATGCATTCCCAGCGGTGAGCGGGCTGCGAACGTCATTTCCAAATGCCGAGATCATCTGGTTGACCCATTCCAAGTGGGAATTTCTGGTGAACACCAGCGAACTGGCAACGCAAGTGTGGACGGTGGATACGCGAAATTGGTCGAACGTGCGAGGCATCGTGGCGCGTATCCGCAAGCATCGATTCGAAGCAGCGATTGATTATCAGGGATTGTGGAAGTCGGCGGCGATTCCTTTTCTGGCGCGGATTCCACGGCGAATCGGATTTTCTTCGGAAACGATTCGGGAATCGGGCGTGCCGATTCTTTACACGGACCGCGTGAAAGTGTCGGCGCTGCGCCACGTGGCGGACCAGAATGGGGAACTGTCTGCGCGAACCGGCGCGCGTGTCTCAACAGGAAACGTAAATTTATTGATCCCGCCCGACGACGAAAAGGTAGTGAGGGCACGGATCGCTCAAGATGGCACGGAAGAATATATCGTGCTAAGCCCGGGAGGCGGCTGGCGATCGAAATGCTGGCCGGCCGAGCGCTATGGACTGCTGGCACAAAGAATTTTGCGGCAGCTGGGATTGCGTAGTGTGATTAACGTTGGTCCTGGAGAAGAAGATTTGGCCGCGAAGGTGGCGGATGCCGCGGGAGATGCGCAACCGATACAGTTCACAGGCAGTTTGGGACAGTTGATGGCGCTATTGAAAAATGCCAGCGCGATCGTTGCCGGAGATACCGGACCATTGCACCTCGCGGATGCGTTGCGCACCCGCGTGGTCGCGATTTTTGGTCCCACTGACCCGGCGCGAAACGGACCTTACCGGTGCTCGGGAGTCGTGTTGCGCTGGGAAGGCGCTGCGACTACCTACAAACGCGAAACGGAGCCGGATGAATCGTTGCTGCATATCAGCGTTGACGAAGTGATGAAAGCAATACGCGGGCTGTGTGAAGCGGCATGAGTAATGCCGCGGCGGTGTTTGCGCGTTGGCGAGTGCGCCTGGGATATATTTTGGCGGTGTTTGTGCTTTGGTTTGCTCGACCGACGCCGGGATATGTGGCGATCGGCGCGGCCATTGGATTAATTGGATTGTGGTTGCGCGCGTACGCGGCTGGATATTTGCACAAACAAGAAAAATTGACAGTGACGGGCCCTTACGCTTACACACGCAACCCTCTTTATTTAGGAAGCGCGATATTGGCACTCGGTGCTGGTGTCGCGACGCGCTCGTGGATTTCTGGAGCGATACTTCTTCTTTATTTTGCCGTGGTTTATAGCGTGGTTATGCGACGCGAAGAGGGTGAATTGCTGGGACATCATGGCGCGGCGTTTCAGGCGTACGCAACGACCGTCCCGCTTTTCTTGCCGAGAATCACTGCGCTGAGAATGCCAGGTGCAAGTGCCGGACAGTTTTCGCTCGCGCAGTATAAGAAGAATCATGAATACCAGGCGGCGCTCGGTTATTTATTGCTGCTGATTGCTCTGCTGATCCTGTGGCGTCTTCGGCTTCTCTGAATTGACCTGCGCCGTGATTGGCGCTGCCAGCTGTTCGTCGTGCGGCGTGTAGCTTGCGCGCAAGCCGCCCTGGATGGAGACGGACCGCTCCTGATAAGCAACGTTGGCCAGTTCGATTTCGTGCGAGGTTCCCCACGGCAGCGTTGCAAGTTCGTCACGGAGTATGCCGTGCCAGCGAAGCGGCGCGTGCAAATCGAGTTCGCCGGAGTTGAGAACGTTCAAAACGTAGTTTTTTGGTTTGGGCTGTTGCGCGATAGATGCGGCAAAGAAGCCGAGAACCAGCCAAGCCGCCAGCGAGAGGAACGTGGCCGCTCGCAAATGTTCGCGAGACAGAAGAAATATCGCGGCGGCGATCAGGAGAAACCTCGCAGCCAATTCGCCGAAATAAAATCCCCGTGAAGATGCACGGTTCGCGGCCATCGGCCAGAGGCCCATCGCGATGCCAGAGGCAAAACAAATCGCGATGGCGACGGCCGGAAAGTTCATCACATGCGCCGTAGCCGCACAAGAGCTTCAATGTGATAGTTCTGCGGGAAAAGGTCGAAAAAATCCATGGAAGTAATTTCGTAGCGGTGCGTTGGAGCAGAGTCCGCAGGCTTGCGTGGCGTTTGCATTAAGATTGCCAAATCCCGCGCTAGCGTTGACGGATCGCAGGAAAGGTAGGCGATTTCTTTCGGCCCCAGGTCCGTGAGTTTTTGTGCGGAGGCCTGGCCTAGCCCGGCGCGCGGAGGATCAAGCACGACAAAGTCCGGCGCCTCGGTCGCGGTCTTCAGGAATTCCTCAGTTTGCACGTGATGCGAGACGATGGATATGTCCGCGGTATCGGCGTTTTCGCGTAGATTTCGCGTGGCGGAAAGATTGGCGTCCACGCTGACCACGCGCTGGAACTTTTTGGTCAAAGGCAGCGTAAAGAAACCGACGCCGGCGTAGAGGTCCAACGCGAGGTCGCCCGTGGCGCCGGCAATTACGGTTCGAAGCAGGTCTTCCACTAAAAAGCGATTCACCTGGAAGAAAGATAAATGACTCACGCGGAATTGGTAGCCACCCGCTTCCTGAATTAGGTAACCGGGGCCAGACAGTTCGAAGCGGTTCTTTTTCCGATCCAATAGCAGCAAACTTTGCAGAGCAGGAACGGTGTCGTGAAATAGGTTGGTCAGTTCCGGAACCGGATTTCTGAATTCTTTAAACGCGACGTTGAGCGCGACTTTTGCGTCGGAGGAATCAACAAACGCTTCTATTTCCAAAACTTCGGACGGAAGCGACCCGCTTCGCGTGACCTCCTGCAAACGCGCAAAGGTATCGGCCAGTCCCGGAGACAGAACATCGCAGTGGTCGATGGGGACGATGGCGCTGCTCTCCGGTAAATAATAACCAAGTGCGCGCGGATTGGCGTTGCTTACAGCCCACTGCGCGCGATTGCGATAATGCAGCGGTTCCGCGGTATGCGGCGTGATTTCGCCGGTCCAGTTCACACCGCCCATGCGGGAGAGCGTTTCTCGTAATATCTCTATCTTGAAATTTACCTGAGCCTGGTATGAGGCGTGCTGGTAGTGGCACCCACCGCAAGTTCCGAAGTGTAGACACACCGGTTTTACGCGGGCAGGATTTGCTTTGAGGATCTCCAGCGGATTAGCCCAGACCAGTTTCTTCTTGCGCGAAGTGATTTCTGCGCGAATCTCTTCTCCCGGCAACACGTGCGGCGCAAAAACGGTATTTCCATCGGCGTGTCCTAACCCGTCGCCGCCATACACCAACTTCTCAATCAATAACTGTAATTCATCAGGCATGATTGCTTCCTATTCTGCATGATTCAAACAAAAACATAAACTTTAAGTCCTTCACTTGGATGAACGCGTCGAGGCGGCAGCACTTCGAAGGAATGTTACGAAAGATAGAAAAGACTCAAGCGCGGAACGCGAAATTCCTCAAGCAGTCTTTTTTGCAGAAACTGTTTTTCTACCAGCGCGAGTTGTTCCGCCCGCATCCTGCGCCGGTAGGTTGACAGCGCGCTGTCCATCTCGCGGCGCAATCGCAACAGCAATTCTTCGCTGGCATGCAGCAACAGTCCGGCGTGGATTCGTTCGTCCAGCAGCGTTAAACGGCGCTCAAGGTCTTCGACGTCCAGCGGTCCTGGCGAATCAAGCAGCAGTACACAAGATTGCAGCGCTCGCAACGCCTCTTCCCATAATGTCACGAGTTCAGCCTTTTCGGGGTGGGTATTCGCCGCAATTCGCAATAACTCTGAATTTCCTTGCAAATACTGGCGCAGTTCGTCACGCCCGAACGGTGACGGCTTGGCCGCAGAGTTTGCCGGGGCACGTCCAGCGGCGGCTTCAGTCGCCTCTTCGGCGGCATCCAACACCGCGTCAGTGCAGTACGCCAGGCTTTTTAGCGGCTTGCCCGCACCGCGCCGCGAACGGCCATAACTTTCGAACGCGCTGTCAATGCCCTTGTACACAGCCTCCAGCGGCACGCCGGCTTTTTGCCACGTTTCCATGATCGCCCAGTCGAGAGGAGATACCAGCAGGTGCGAGCCGCGCTTCTTCCAGAAATACTCTTCGATTTCCGTGAAATAGTTGAAGTAGTTCCACTGTTCCATCGCCCGAGCCTACCGGGCAGCTTTCGGCTCGTGCTTTTTCGCTGCGTCAGCAATCTGATTTTTCTCCCAGATGATGCGCAAGCCTTCCAGCGTCAAAAAATCGTCGGTATGTTCAATATGCTTGGAGCCTTTTGCCACCAGCTTTGCCTGGCCGCCAGTGGCGATGACTTTAGGTTTTCCGCCAAGCTCCGTTTTCATGCGGGTGAGCATGCCATCCACCATGTCCACTGCGCCGTAGTACAGACCGGCCTGCATATGCGTCACGGTATTTGTGCCGATCACTTTTCCCGGATCTTTGATTTCCACACGGGGAAGCTTTGCCGCGCGCGAAAAAAGCGCATCGGAAGCGATGCCGAGTCCCGGCGCGATGGCTCCGCCAAGATATTCGCCTTTCGCGGAAATCGCGTCGAACGTGATGGCGGTGCCGAAATCCACCACGATGCACGGACCGCCGTATTTCTGAAACGCTGCAACTCCGTTCACGATGCGGTCCGCTCCCACCTCCAGCGGATTGTCCACCAAGACCGCCATTCCGGTTTTCACGCCCGCTTCCACAAACATGGCTTTCTGTCCGAAATAAACTTTCGCAAGTTCCGACAGCGTCCAGTTCATCGGTGGAACGACGGAACTGATGATCACGCCGGACACTTCTTTAGGATCCAGCTCCTGCAAAGTAAACAGATTGCGCGTCAACACGCCGTACTCATCCACCGTCTGTATGCGAGCGGTGGTAAGCCGCCAGTGCGCCACTAATTCTTCGCCGCGAAAGACGCCCAGCACCGTGTTGGTGTTGCCTACATCAATCGTCAGCAGCATCGCCTCATTCTCATCTACCTGATTTCGGTCACATCGCCTGCAAGGACCAGGACCACCGCGCCGTCTTCGCGCTGCACTTGCAACAGACCCTCTGGCCGCAGTCCGGCAGTGACCCCAACATATGTCTCATTCCCATTGGTTACGCGAACTTTCTTGCCAAGCGCGTAAGAAGAGATTTGCGTGAAGCGTTCCGTTACCGAGCTTGAGCCTTCGCGCAAGAATCGATTGTAATCGGTCTCAAATTCCCGGAGCAACCGCGCCAGCAATTCCAGCCGCGATTGATTTTTCCCGGTTTGCACGTGCAGAGAAGTTGCCAGGCCACTCAGCTCGCCGGGAAATTTCTCCTGGGTCACATTGATACCTATCCCAACGATCACGAATCGCACCAGATTTGTCTCTGCGTGCATTTCGGTCAGGATGCCGCCCAGCTTTTTGCCGCTCAACATCAGGTCATTCGGCCATTTCACGTCCGGCCGCAAGCCAGTCTGCGCCAGAATTGCCGCGTGGGCGGAAAGTCCGGCCATCATCGTCAGCAACGGTGCCTGCACCGGAGAAATCTTTGGCCGCAGCAGCAACGTCACGTAAATTCCGGCGGCACGTTCGGAGTGCCAACTGCGCCCTGCCCGTCCACGTCCTGCAGTTTGCTCTTCCGCCAAAACCACAGCGCCCTCCGGTTCGCCCGCGTACCCCAGTTCCATGGCCACGCGGTTGGTCGAGTCGGTACGAAAAAAATGATGAATTCTCTTCGCGAACATGCTGCCCTTCAAGCGGTCGCGAAGCATGTCCGGCGTAAGAATGTCTGGCACGCGCTCGAGAAAGTAGCCGGTGTTCGGCCTGCCTTTCACGCGCACTCCGACTTCGCGCAGGCGCTCGACCCATCGCCACACCGTCGAGCGCGAGACACCAATCTCTTTCGCGAGGCGCGATCCGCTGATAGCGATGGTCGCATTGTTCGCAAGCAGAGTGAGCAGGGAAGCCAGCCGACGGTCGGTGGTGCCGGAAAGAGAATTGGAAGCCATGGAAGTTGGGCGTAGCTTACTTGTCCTCGATGCAGTCCACAAGCAAACTGAGATTTGCCGCCGGCGCGGAATGGGTCAGCGTGCCGGAAGAAAGAAAATCCGCGCCGGTTTCGGCGTAGGCGCGCACATTTTCCAGAGTAATGCCGCCGGAAATTTCGACCACGCAGTCGGGACGCAGTCCACGCGCCAGCTCGACGCACTGTTTGGCCTCAGCAGGCGTCATGTTGTCCAAGAGCACCGCTTCCGCACCCGCGGAGAGCGCCTCGCGCAGTTCCCGTTCGTCGCGCACTTCGATCTGAATTGGCAAGACGGTATCAGCGGCGCGCGACGGAACGGCTTCCTCGTAAGCCGTCAACGCATCCGGTTTTGAATGTAGCGCAGAGTACGAGTGTGCCTGATCTAGCGCCTGCTTCACGCCGCCAGCCAGCGCAATGTGATTTTCTTTTAGCAGAATTGCGTCATACAGGCCGATACGGTGATTAGTCCCGCCGCCCGTCTTGACCGCGTACTTCTCAAGTAATCGCAGTCCCGGCGTAGTTTTGCGGGTATCGCGAATCCTTGCGCGCGTGCCCTGAATCTTTTCCACGAAGTGATGGACCGTCGTCGCGATTCCGCAGAGGCGTCCGAGAAAATTCAACGCCGTCCGTTCACCCGTAAGAATCGCGCGCGCTCTCCCTTCGAGATGAAGCAGGACCGTCCCTTTGCTCACCAAATCGCCGTCGTGCACGCGCAACTCAATTTTCATATCGGGATCGAGCGCACGAAACACTTTTTCGGCCATTGGCAATCCGGCGCACACCAAGTATTCGCGAGCGATAATCCGCGCCTTGCCCGTAGCGCGAGCGGGGATCGTAGCCAAAACAGTCGCGTCGCCGGCACCGATATCTTCTTCCAGTGCCGTCTGCACCGACCGTTGTACGTATTCGGAATCCCAATTCACGATAAAGGCTTTCTGCCTGTATTTCTCATTTACTCATCCGCAGGAGCGCAGCATACTGCGCCCAAGCTGCCCGAACGTTCAATTCAACGGTCATCCCCCTGATTCCAGCTCTCGTATTCTTGCTGCAACTTTCTGAATGTCGATTCGCCGCTCTTCCAACGTACCCTGCAATCCACGAATAATTTTCTCAGGCGCTCGGCTGCGAAACGTATCGTCAGCAAGCTGTCGTTCTTTGGAAGCGATGTCCCTCGTCAGGCGCTCGTGTTCTTTCTTCAATTGCATCAACTCCGCCGCGACATCAATGGTCTCGATATACGGAACACGCACATCAAACAGGGAAGTAGAACGCAAACCACCGCTCGATTGCGCGAGCTTCCCGTCAGTGACCGTTAACTCCGTCAGCAGCGCCAGTCTCACGATGCCGTCCAGATTCGCCGCGATAGTCTCACGGATATACGCGGTTTCGCTGGAAAATTCTGCAGCGATGCGTTTTTTCGGGTCCAGCTTCATGTTTGCACGAATCGCGCGGACCGACTTCACGACCTCTTGCACTAATTCAAACTGTTCCAGCGCGGCGGCGTTTCGCCAGCTTTCACGCGCCTCGGGATAAGGCTCCAGCGCGATCGATTTGGCCCCAGGGACCTGAGGCAACTGATGCCAAAGCTCTTCGGTCAGAAACGGCATGACCGGATGAAGCAGCCGCAAGGCCGCTTCGAATGCGGCAAAAAGATTTTGCCATGCAATCTTGGCTCGCTCGCGATTCGCTCCAGTCAATTCCGGCTTGATCCATTCGATATACCAGTCGCAAAAATCATTCCAGAAAAATTGATAGATACTTTGCACCGCTTCGTGAAAGCGCTGTGTTTCGAAGGCCTCCTTCACCGTGTCCAGAGTGGCGGCTAAACGCGCAAAGAGCCACGCGTCAATCAGCGGCACTTTGCCTGCGAAAGAGTACAGCGCCTTTTCACGAATCGCAGGAGACGCCAGTTCCTCGAGCTTCGCGCCACCCTCTTCAAATTTGTCCAGGTTCATGAAAACGAATCGCGAAGAATTCCAGATTTTATTGGCGAATGAACGTGCGCCCAGCAGCCGGTCATCGGACACCACGATATCGCTACCCGGCGCAGCCATGGACGTGAGGCAAAAGCGCATCGCGTCCGTGCCGTATTTCTGATTCAACACGACCGGGTCGAGTCCAGTACCCTTGGACTTGGACATCTTCTCGCCGCTGGCTGTGCGTACCAGCGAATGCAAATACACGGCGCGGAAAGGAACGTTTCCGGTGAAGTGGATGCCCATCATGATCATTCGCGCTACCCAGAAAAAAAGAATGTCGTACGCGGTGATCAGCAGGCTGGTCGGATAGTAGGTCTTGAAGTCGGGCGTCTTTTCTGGCCAACCCATGGTCGAAAACGGCCACAATGACGAGCTAAACCATGTGTCCAGGACGTCTTCGTCCTGCTTCAACTCCGACGAGCCACAATGCGCGCATTTCACCGGCGTCTCGCGCGCCACTGTGATTTCCTTGCAATTTCCGCAATGCCACGCCGGAATACGATGCCCCCACCACAGTTGCCGCGAAATCACCCAGTCGCGGATATTGCGCATCCAGTTGAAGAATTCTTCGCGCCGGTTCTCCGGGACCATCGTAATTTCGTTGCGCTCGACCGCCCCCATGGCTTTTTCCGCCAGCGGCTTCATCTTGCAGAACCACTGATTCGAAGCGCGAGGCTCAACCACCGTGCGGCTACGTTCGCACAGTCCAACCGACAATTTGTGATCGGTGATTTTCTCCAGCAGCCCCTGCGACTGCAAGTCTTCCACTATTTTCTTGCGAGCGGCAAAACGATCGAGACCCGCGTACAGACCCGCGTTGGCATTCATTTTGCCGTCGTCGGTCATCACGTCGATCGCCGGTAATTTATGCCGACGCCCGAGTTCAAAATCGTTTGGATCATGCGCCGGAGTGATCTTCACCGCGCCGGTTCCGAATTCGCGGTCCACCATGTTGTCCGCGATCACAGGAATTTCGCGATTCATCAGCGGCAGAATCAAACTCTTGCCTACCAAATGCTGGTAGCGTTCATCCTCGGGATGAACCGCAACCGCCGTGTCGCCCAGCATGGTCTCCGGACGCGTCGTCGCGACGATAATAAATTCCGAATTGCCAGCGACGGGATATTTGATGTGCCAGAGATGCCCCTGGCGTTCTTCGTGCAGTACTTCGAGATCACTAAGGGCGGTTAGACACACGGGGCACCAATTAATCAGATAGTGCGCGCGATAGATCAGCCCTTGCTCGTACAATCGCACGAAAACTTCGCGCACCACCCGGGAAAGTTCCGCAGACAGTGTGAATTTTTCGCGCGACCAGTCGCAGCTTTCGCCAATCTGCTTCATCTGCGCGATGATCGTTCCACCGCTCTCAGCTTTCCACTCCCATACGCGTTTTTCGAATTCCTCGCGGCCCAACTGGCGATAATCGATACCTTCATCGGCCAGCTTTTTCACCACCACCCGCTGAGTCGAAATTCCGGCGTGATCCATTCCTGGCAAATACAGCGTGTTGAATCCGCGCATGCGGTGCCAGCGAACCAGAATGTCGATTTCCGTATGGTTTAGCATGTGCCCGATGTGCAGCGAACCGGTCACATTCGGGGGAGGAATGACGATGGAAAAAACCGGACCCGGCGCGTTCGCATTGGCGCGAAAAAGATTGTCCTTCACCCAAAATTCCGCCCAACGCGACTCAATCTGCTGAGGGTCGTAGGCCTTCGCGATCTCCCGAGGCATGCCGGATGATTCTCCTGAAATGAGGGTTCCTGGGTTTGTACTTACAAACCCTGGCATAAAAAGATCCAGGGTTTCAGGGCTTGTTTTACAAGCCTTGAGGTGAAGAAGTTGTACTTACAAACCCTGGCATGAAAATGGTGATTCCGCTATGTGCAGCGCAATGCTCGACTATAAGGGCGGGAAAGCAGAGCGTCAACGCGGTGAGCTGCAGCGCAGAAAACAATTTTGGTCCAAATGGAAGTGCAGGGAACTACTTTTTGGTGAGCTCGTCCTTAACCATCGCTTCGACCAGCGGCTTCAAGATTTCGCGCGTGACCGCCTGCAAGACTTCGGGATTCATCTTAGCCAGGACTTTCGCCACGATTTCATCCATGTTCGGCGCCGCAGCCGATGCAGGCTCGCTTACGTCAGCAGTGCCTGAGTATGTCGATTCAAGCAGCTCGGGCTGCTGGTCCGCAATCGCCTGCGCCGTCTCTTCCTGAAGGATCTCTTTGGTCTCGGGAGAAAGCAGCGTTTCGATCGCGGGAAGATCTTCGATCGCACTCACGTGTGGCAATTCCGGTGCTGCTGGTTTTTCCAGCGAAGTTACCGCTTCCTCTACGACCGGATTTTCAACCACTGCTTCATCCGTCGCACTCTCCAAGCCGGCGCTAAGAACTGTTTCGCTAGCCAGCGTACCCTCGACGACCGCCTCTGAAGGGCCCTTAGCAATTTCCCACTTAGCAGCCAGCTGGCTCGCGTGTTGAGATTCGGCGTCCCACGGACTATTGATCGCTCCTGCCATCCAGGAATTCGCGTTGGGGCCTGCTTCTGGCTCCGAAACGGCAGCAACAGGGGCGACCTCAGAGGCGGGTGGCGCCGGCGGAGGAACCGCTGCGAATGGCGCAAGGAATGGCTCGCTCGCGTCCGGAGCCGATGATTCTGTAACCACCGGTGCTTCCTTTAGCGGCTGCGGTATGGTCGGAAGAACCGCTTCAATCGCTTTGCTCCAGTCCTGGAGAACGGGCGAATTCGCAATCGCTGGCAGCCCATCGCGCTTGCGCGCCAATTCCGCGGCCTCTTCCTCGGTAATCGCCAAACTATTTTTTTCAATCGACGGCGCCCATCCGGCCTTTTGTGTCTGTCCAGAGCCGATTCCTGAAAACGCAGCCTCGCGCCAGTCGGTCTGCCCAGCCGGGGTTTCGCTCACCGTTTCTTCTATCGCCGAACTGATGCGCCAACTTCCGGTCTTCGATGATTCTTCTGGTTCTTCCTCTTCTTCCGTGCCGGCAGAACTTCCCCAATCCCGGTCCGGAGCAGTCTGCTTCGGGGAAATCGCGAACACTGCCTCATCTTCCGGAGTTGCTGTCTCCAGCAAACTTCCAAACGCCAGCGGTTGTGCGCTTGTAGCGATGGTGAGCGGAGAGGGACGAGGGACGGAAAACACCGGTGTCCCCAAATCGTCTTCCCGTTCTTGTAACGACGCTGGCGCTGGCGCCGCGATCCTGGCAACAGGCGGCGGCTGAGGTTTTGCGGCGACGGGCATCGGTGGCGGCGGCGTGGACGCGGGCGCTCCCAATGAAACCCCCGCGCGTGCCAGCGCGGCCTTCACCATTGAAATCAGGGGATCGGGTGGCACAAACGGTTTCTTCAGTACACCGTCAGCGCCCACCCGCTGCGCTTCCTGCTCGTCCAGCGGATCGAATGCCCCGACCAGCAAAATTACTGGAATGTGCGAAAGTGCGGAGTCATCCTTAACGAATTTGCAGACTTCATACCCGTTGCGAACGGGCATAAAAATGTCGGCTAACACTAAATCGGGCTTTATATCAGCAATCTTGCGGACCGCAGCTTCGCCATTTCCCACGGCAACAACTTCAATGCCCTGATCTTTCAGGGCCAGAACCACCATCTTCTGGATGTTGCTGTTGTCGTCCGCAACCAGGATCTTGGCCACCGGAACTTCCTCCAATGCACCTACACACACCGTGCGGCCACACAAAACACTGCAGCCTCACTCAATTATTGGAGCATTGGGCGTGGGAAGCGTCAACGCAAACTGGTCATACGTGTGTCGGAAGGGAACATGCCGCTATTGGCAGAACCTAGTGCCTGCGGCATCGGAACTGCGGCGGAAAATTACCAGGGAATGATTTTTTTCAGACCCTTTTTCTTCTTGCTAGTCGATTCTTTTTGCGGATCGGCGGTGTTGTCTGCTGGCTTCGCGTTCGGATCGGCCGCAGGGGTAGTGCCATTGCCGGTAGCGCCTGTGGTGTCAGTCCCCGCAGTGGCCGCCTGAGGATTTGGCGTATCTGTGTTAGCGGCTGGTGGATTTTCCGCAGCTGGCGGAGGCGTTCCGCTGGTGTCGCCAGTCGTCTCACCCGTGGCCGGTGTCGCCGCTCCACTGCCGGTGTCGCCGCTCTCAACTGTCGAGCCGCCCGACGCACCGCTCTGCGGCGTCGCGACTTCCACCACCGCCGTATTGCCCATGGCGCCACTTCCGCCGCCGGCTCCCAGTTGCGTTTTACCTCCGCCGGTCAGAATGTCTGCGGCGCTCGTGGTGTCAGTTTCTGGCTCCATTTGCGGATTGCCAAAGTGCGAAGAATTCCGAAGTTCCTTTTCCGGTCCGTTTTTGACCAAACTCATCGGCTTGCTGAGCATGCCCGGCTTCGGCCGCGGAGCACTCACTTCAGCCTGCATCCATGCCAGCGCTTTCGGGTCCGCCTGCGGTACCGGGACGTGGAACGCCACCAGCTTGCCCTTCGCATCGCCGACCCTGGACGAAAGCGGATACTCTTTCACAATGCGCGAATAATAGATTGATGCGATTTCCTTCTTTTCGCTTTTTTCAAAAATATCGCCCAGCATCCACAGCGCTTCGTCGGACCTGCTGTAAAGAGGATATCGCTTGGTTACAGACAGCAGTCTGCCGGCAGAAGCTCGCCTGTCGCCTTTCACGTAATAGTAATAGCCAATGCGGAAGTCGCCTTCTGCCAGCACTTCCTGTACATCGCGCAAGTGTTGCTGCGCCTTGGGCGCTAGCGGATCCTTCGGGTATTTCGCCAGAAAAGTCTGAAATTCTTCTTCCGCCGATTTGGCCTCTGTTCGGTCGCGATCGGGCTTGGCCATCTCTTTGTAATGCGTCATCGCCACTTGAATCTGCGCGTAGGGCGCTTCCGGCAGGAAAGGGAAGAACACGATAAAGTCTTTGTATCCAGCAATGGCTTGCGTCAGGTTGGCGGTGCCGCCCTCCTTATAATAAGAATCCGCGATGGCCAGCTTAGCCTTGGCCAGATACTCGCTGTCCGGGTAGGTATTGATCAGCGTTTGCAGGTTCAGCCGGCCCACTTCATGCCGGCCCTTTTTTATGTCTACCAGCGCGCGGTCGTACAAAACCTTATCCGGCGCCACCGAATTGTCGGTTGCGGCAGGGGCTTCCTTCTTTTTTTTCTTGAAGATTTTGTTCTGGGCTTCGGCTGAAACGGAGGAGAAAAGTATTGCAAGGCCCATTACTACAAGCAGAGTTCGACGCAATCGTCACCTCTTCATTGATTTCTGGTTCGGACCGGACTTCTCGTGATCTTCGAGCGCACCTGCGCTCGCCGCGAGCTACCTCTCAGTATAACCTGAACCAAAGGACAGGTTTGCCTTAACTTTATTCCCTGTCGACCAGGTTTCGCTCTCAAGTCAGAGTCCCGTTTCTGACGACGGGTTGCTCCGCGGCTTCCAGCCATCGGACCTTTGCAGCCCTAGGAATCCCCCAAGGAGAATAGAGTTGGATGTATATTGACAGCGAGTCCTATGCCGGATTTTGCAAATTCGGTATCAACAAGGAGCTCTCGAGTGAATATCCGCCTCGTTTCTACAGCTATCGCATTGGTGGCTTCGGCGATGTTACTTGGAGCGGGCGTTTATGAGTCCGTCGTGGTCGCGCCGAATTTTCACGGTGCACCGGCTTCCTTGCAACATGCCCGCCGGTTTTATCATGCGACGAACCCCGGCATGCTCTTCATGGTATTGTCTCCCGCTCTGCAACTTTCCTCCTGCTGGCGTTACTATGCAATTGGCGGCCGGTTGCCGCGACCCGATGGAGGCTTGCTGCCGCGCTGGCGCTCGCGATTGTATCCGACGTGATCAGCGATCTATTCTGGGAGTTGGCCAACGGCCTGGAGCCGAAGTGGCGTACTCGTTCCGGCTTTCAAATCGGCGTGCGCATCGTAGTTCCGCCATTTCCATTCGACGATGACGCCACATTCGATTCCTTTTCCAAGAACGCCGCCATCGTCTTCAAGAAGCCCACCCAGGACGGCGTGCACATCGAAGACGTAAAAGAAGTAAACGGACAGTGGCTGGTCGCTGGAACTTGTCCTGATCGTCGTCGGCCTCGGCACCACCATGAAGCAGGCGCAAACCCAGGTTTACTCCCGCATCAAAAATATTCTGATTCCCAATATGTACTACCGCACTGACATCGGGGATCGCTGGGTGGAAGATTCCGACAAGCTCCACAACTGGGGTTATTTGAGATAAGCGTTCGTCGCTTGTTCAGCTACATCTCATCCAAATTTACCCAATTCGTGGAACTGGCGTCGCAATGGTCCACGCTGCAAACTTGAAAATTGGTGACCGGATGAACTTCCCACGTCGACACGCGCCAGCATTTGCTGGTGTCCGCATCGCCTAATCCGCAGTCATCCTTAGGAATGTGGTGAACGTTGTCGATCATCAGCTGCCCGGTAACTTTCACTTGTTTCCCGGTCACACTTTGCACCTTGGCGAGAGTCCGGGCCGGATGGAATTGCTCCCGGTAATACGGCGTCATTTCCACCACTACGCTTGGCTGATCCAGCAGATGTTGATCGGCGGGTGAAAGAATTGCGCTATATTCAGTGCCACCGCGAAGTTGATTCAGAACCGAATCGCTCAAAGGGAAAGCCCCAAACCAATGTGAAAATCCACCACCGACTCGTCTCCGGTCAGTTGGCAGTTACACGTCTCGGACCCGCCATGCAGCGTATAGAAGACCGTTCCAATCAGCGTGACGATTTGCCCTTCGCCTTGCTGCGCTAAATCAGTTGCATGCTGCGCATGATTCGTGGAAGTGAGGGTGTCGGGTATTGCGCTTTCCAGGGATGCGAAAAAATTTGCATCCAGCGCGCTTCCGCCGTTCACCGAACTTGAGGCCGTCGAAGTTGGGTCCGGCAGCCCGTTCTTCAGGTAGTTCAAATAGGCGTCGTAACGTGGGTGCGCGTGCATCCTGTCTTGTGGCTTGCATGGCAATCGTCAACCGTCTGCAGATTGTCTTCGCACGTTTCCCCCTGCAGCGACTCGACTTTCTTGGCAAATGACGACGCTGTCGCTGGATTGGTCAGCATGCTGCCGGCCGACGCGCCGTGTTTTATTTTTGTGCTGTGCTTCGCGGTTTTCGGGGCGTGGGCAGCAGCGGCGGCATGATGTGCAATCGTGGATTTCGATGTCACCGCGTCCAGAATCGCCTGCGACGCGCCCGCCGCTTTCAATTTCTGCAAGGCCGCAGGTGTGGCGTCCAGTTTTCCCGTACTGTTGTCAAATACCCACTTGACTGTGTTTTGCTCCACTCCGGCTTTCAGCATTTTTACAATGTCGGCATTTGAAATTTGGTTTCCGCCTTGTTGTGCCAGTGCGGCCATCCCAAAAAGCGTGAGTGCCGCGATCGCCAGAATTTTGCGCACCATGACCTACCTCCAGTCGAAGCCCTTCTGGGCCCCTCGTTCCGGCGGAGTATACACCAAATATTATTACTTGGCAGTTAACGAGATAGCAGTGACTTGGCTGTGTTTGAATCACACAATTACTTGACGTCAATCCTCGGTAGGACCTGGAATCGCTCTGGCGGACCGCAGCGTGATAACTCAGCGTCCTCGCAATCGCGCGAAAGCACTTCCACCGGATTATCAATCGTCGCCGAAATTATTTTCCCGTTCTTCAAGCTGACGTTGATCTCCACTTCGAACGTCTCTTTCCTACCTCCGCCACAGTCTTTTTTTCTCGGTGCTTTTCTACTTCCACTCAATTATTCGGCGTGTCCGCCACGGGAGCGCGCATCCAATCCGCTGGGTTCTTTATTTCCGGATTCTGCGGCGGCACGTGACGAACCACCAGCGTAGCCGTCTGACTGGTTTGATCAACTTTTCGTCAGCGTCAAATCAAAATCAATTGAGTCTTGCCCCAGTAACAGGTAATTTCAGTCCGCCCACGAATTTGGCGTGCCACTCTTGAAATAAAAATGATCGCCCGCCTTGGAAAAAATTCCCATCTTGTTGGCCAGCCACAAGTCACTGTAAATCGTCAGAAGATCCGTGATCGGTCCGATTATTTTCGGGTCCACATAGCTCAAATCCGGAACCGACAGCGAATCGTCCGGTTCCAGCGATAGCTTCTGGCAAAACTTCTGGCTCGCTTCGGGCAGGGAATGCCGCGCCGTCAGAAATCATTCCGCTCCACGCGTACTCCTCATAAAACTTTCCGTCGGCACCTCTTTTCACCACACCATTCGCGTCAATCTTGTAATGCCACGTCTGATTGGAACCTGTCATGTGGTAGGTCAACTCTTCGCCTTCGTCATAATGCCTGCTCAAACTACCGCCCACCCGGGAAGACGTTTTCTCCGCGTTCTGCGCGGCGTTCGGCGTAATCGCCGTCGGGCCAACGCCGGCCGCGACCGCCAGCACCACAGCAAACGCACCAATCCTCGCACGTTTCATGCTTTCATCTCCTGCAGCGCCAAGCACAAAAGTTAACATCTTTTCGCTTTCCGCAACCGCTATTTCGGATTACATTGCTTGCGACACTAGCACTCACACTCACCATTCTCCGCGCAAGGAGCATCCACATGAAACGCGCCGTTTGTGCCGCACTACTGGTCACCGTCTTACCGTTTTCCGCCGTAAGCATTCCCTCGGCTCAAAAGTCCGAGCAGGCCGCTCCCGACAAGGTCGCCAAAGTTTCCCTCAAAGTCGGCGACACCGCTCCCGACTTCACCCTACTCAGCGATCAATGGAAAACTGTCAAGCTGAGCGATTTTCGCGGCAAGAAAAATGTTCTGCTCGCCGTTTACGTGCTTGCTTTCACCGGTGGTTGAACCAAACAACTCCAGGCGGTCCAGTCTGGAATCGACGCAGGAAAAATCGACACATCGGATACGGAAGTCTTCGGCGTCAGCATGGATTCTCCCGCAGCCAACGCCGCTTTCGCGAAGCAGATCAACATCAAATTTGCATTGCTCAGCGACATGAACAAAAAGATGTTGTCGGCCTACGGCATCCTCAAAGGCTACGACATGCAAAATCAGTCCTTCGAATGGGCGCAGCGCGCCAACATCGTCATCGACAAAAACGGCATCGTCCAGCATATCGAAGAAGGCGACTCCGCCGTCAACCCCAACACCGCTCTCTCGGTGTGCACCGACCTGCACAAGAAACAATCCGCTAAGTAGCGGATTTGTGAGTCAGCGAGTACTCCACAATTCCCGCAGGGGCACGGCACGCCGTGCCCGCTCTCACTCTAAAGCAGCAACGTAGCCGCTATGGCACAAAACCGACGTCGCCGCCAGTTGTTATTTTGCGGGAATCCGACAAGGGTGCCCGATCGAGGATCCCGGCCCGGCCCGAAAGAATCTCGACTGCAGGCCATGCACTACTCCATGTACTAAGACTCGATCCTGTCTGTGAGCGCCGCCTGCCTCTGCTGCAACCACCGTCTCACCGCCGCGTCCCGCTCCAGCCCAATCGCGATTTCATATGCCGCACGCGCTTCGCCACGGGCGCCCCCTCGCGCCAACAACTCAGCACGTGCCGCCCAGTACGGCTGATATTCCGCCAATCGCGGGTCGCCCGCCACCTCTTGCATTGCAGCGAGCCCCGGCCCCGCGCCATGCAGCTCTGCAATCGCCAGCGCTCGATTGACCGCCACCACCGGCGAACCCGCCACCGCCATCAGCGCGTCGTAGAGCTGCACTACTTCCTCCCAGTTCGCGACTCCCGTGCGCCGGCGATGCACATGCGCTGATTGCAGCGCTGCTTCCAACTGGTATCTTCCAATCGAACCCATCCTACTCGCTCGCCGCAGAAGCGCCTCCGATTCTGCAATCATCGCCGCGTCCCACAACGCGAAATCCTGCTCCGCCAACGGTACATACTCGCCATGCGAGTCCCGCCGCGCCCGCCGCCGCGCTTCCGCATGTAGCATCAGCGCCAGCAAACCCAGCGCCTCCGGCTCTCCCGGCAGCAACTCCGTCACCACCCGGCAAAGAAAAATCGCCTCTTCCGCCAAGTCGCGCCGCGCGCCATCCGTTCCTGCTAGATCCGTCCAGCCTTCCGCGAACGCTCCATAAATCGCGCCCAGCACCGTATCCAGCCGCTCGCCAAGCTCCTCACGCTCTGGCACACGAAAGGGAATTCCCGCTTGGCGAATTTTCTCCTTCGCTCGCACCAGCCGTTTGCCCATCGCCGCAGGAGACATCAAGAACGCCGACGCAATCCTCTTCGCATCCAGCCCCATGACCACTTGCAGAATCAGCGGTGCGCGAATGTTGGCCGCAATCGCCGGATGCGCGCAAGCAAACACCAGCGCCAGCCGTTGATCCGGAATCGCCGGCACTTCGCCCCCTGCTGAACCTTCATCCAGCCCGAACCCCAGCACCCGCAATTCAACGCCGGCATGTTCATCCCGGCGCTGTCCGCGATACATGTCAATCACCTTGCGACGCGCCACCGTCAACAGCCACCCTTCCGGGTTTGCCGGGCATCCCGACACCGGCCAATCCGCCAGCGCTGCAGCGAACGCCTCCGAAAGCGCATCTTCCGCAGCCGCCACGTCCCGGGTACGCGCCGCCAGAAAGGCGACCAGCTTTCCATAACTCCGGCGCGCCACGGCCTCAGCTGCCGCCCGCGCCCGCTCGTCGCCTGCCTGCGACCCCACTTGGTACGTTTCGGGTTCGTCGCGCCTCATCCATTCACCGAACGAGTCACCAGTCACTTCTCATTCCTACATCGTCCACACGGGCCGCACTTCCACCGTTCCATGACCGGCACCCGGACAACGCGATGCCCACGAGATCGCCGCGTCCAGATCCGCCACATCAATCAGATAGTATCCGCCAATCTGCTCCTTCGACTCCACGTACGGACCATCCACCACCTGCGGCTTGCCATTCGCCACCCGCACCGTCGTCGCCGCCGAACTCGGCCGCAGCCGGTTTGAGCCGCGCAGCACGCCAGCCTGTTTCAGCGCCTCGCCATACGCCATATAAGCCGCCGCCCCTTGTTGTTGCTGTTCCTTTGTCAACCGTTCCCAACCAGCCTCTTCCGCATGAAGCATCAATAGATATTGCATTTCAGTCCTCCCTTTTAAGTATCCGTCGTAGTCGGGCATCATACGCCGCGTTCTGTGCTGCCCTCATCACAATGACGCTCCCCCACCCGCCCATTTGGACATCCCAAACATGTTTTTTATTTCACGCGTTCTACATTCCCGTTCACCACTAACTAGCCGCCGATCGCTAGTCGCCACCGTTATCCACACCCATCCACAGAAATGCACAGACTCACAATACGAATTCCATTGACGCCGAAATCAGAAAAATTTATTGTGCTCGCAGATTGAACCGGGAAGCTTAAGAACTTTACGGATCAGTTGAAGGCGCAGCAAACTTAACCGTATGCTTCGCCGCGAAATTGAACTGCAAAGCTCCAAGCCATTGCGGTACCGGGTGGATGAGCGATCAGCCTGAATGCCGTAGGCCGAACGGTCACAAGCCGAGCGGCCCACAGCACGAAGGCAAAAATTTAACGGACGGAAGTCTAAAAGCCGCGAGCCGCAAGGCGCAGAGCCGATAGGCCAAAGCCAATAAAAAGATCAGCCGCTCCACACGGAATTGCAAAGGTCAGAAACTTGACGGCTCAGTTAGAGCGAGTAACTTGCCTTCGGGCAGGTTGCGTAGCGAAATTGAACTGAAAAGGTCCAAGCCTCGACGGCGCTTCATGGAGGACGAGCGAGCCAGTCGGCCGAAAGCCTAAGGGTCACAAGCTCAAAGGCCAAAGCCGAACGGCAGGGCTATCCGCCAGATAGTATCGAAAGGGTTTAGAAACTTACAGCTCAGTTAGAGGGCGCAAACGCCGCAAGGCGAGTGCGCCCTCTCTTTTTGTGCCCAGACTTTTTGTCCGGCATCTTTTCTCTTTCTTTTTTCGTTCTTCCAGTAGGGGCACGATACACCTATCCCGATCCTATCGGGATCGTGCTCGCCTTGCCTTTCCGCCTTGCTCTCCGTGCCGGGTTCGTCTTGCTCACCCTTCTCCGCTAAGGGCGTCCATCAAACGAGTGGGGTGTTAGGCCAGCGCGATTTTCTGTGACGTCCAGTTTTGAGAGGAGAAGATTCGATCATGCGCAACGTGTCGAAGGGTGTTCTCACGATTTTACTAGGGTGCGGAGCGCTGGCAGGGAACGCCGGCGCGCAATTCAAGAACGGAAGTCAGGCCACGGAGCTGAAGATTCCGCGTGCCAGCCAGCGCGGCACCGTGACGCAAAGGATTGGGCTGACCGACATCACCATTACTTATCATCGCCCCTCCGTCGGCGGGCGCGAGATCTGGGGCAAGACCGTGCCCTATGGACAGGTGTGGCGCGCGGGCGCGAACGACAACACCACGATTGCTTTCACCGATGACGTTTCCATTGAAGGAAAACCGCTGCCGGCAGGCATCTACGGATTGCACACCATTCCCGACAAGGATCAATGGACGATTATTTTTTCGAAGAATTCAACCTCCTGGGGCAGCTTCAGCTACGACCAGAAAGAAGACGCGCTACGCGTCACCGTGAAACCGCACCCAGCCGAATCGTTTGACATGCTGACGTACGTGTTCGATGACATTAAACCTGATTCCGCGGCGGCAACTCTGCGATGGGAGAAGCTGGCCGTCCCGTTCCACGTTTCCGTGGACACGAAAGCCGTGGTATTGAAGAGCATCAAGAATGAACTGCGCAGTGTTGGCGGATTTACCTGGGCCGGATACGACGAAGCGGCGCAGTGGTGCCTGGACAACAATTACAACCTGGAAGAAGCGCTGAAATGGGAAGACACTTCGATTCAAAATGAGGAACGCTTTGAGAACCTGGAAACCAAATCGCGCATCCTCGATGCCATGGGCCGCAAAGATGACGCCGCAAAAGCCTACTCAGCCGCCCTCCAGAAGGCCTCAGCCATTCAACTCTACGTTTACGCCAGAGGCCTGCAACGGTCGGGCAACGCCAAGCGCGCCTTCGAGCTGTATCCCCAGGTTCCTCGGAAGGACGCGAACCACTGGGTGAGCCACTTGGCACTGGCACGAATCTCTTCGAACACGGGTGACTTTCCGACCGCTGCCAAAGAGATGACCCAAGCCATCAGCGCCGCCCCAGATACCACCAAGCCATTTCTTCAGCCTCTTCTAAAGCGCCTGGAAGCCAAAGACGACATCAATAAGTAGCCGCACCCCCCCACACGGATCGGAAGACGCCTACGCGAACGGTTTCTTAGTGTAGTGCCGGGCGTTAGCCCGGCTCTTTTTCTTCGCCTATTCCCGTACGGGCACGATACATCGCGCCCCCTCTTCCTGATTTCTGTCATCCCGACCGAAGTGGAGGGACCTTGGCAAGCTTCCAGCCTCACTCCACTCACCGAGAACAACCACCTCCGTCCGCGTATCTCTGGCTCGCAGCACGATTGTCATTCCCGAGGGCGGTTTTCGCCCGAGGAATCTGCTTTCTCCGCGCCCTTGCCCCGAGGAACGAAGGGTCAGCGTCATCCGTTTCCGACTTCTACTCCGACACGACCGAACAACGCTCCATGCTCCTGGCGCGTAGGTCGTACCGTAATCTCAACATCCTGCCGCAGCGCCGTTAGAAACTCCATCAACCGCCCCACCGAGAAATTCCCCGAGCGGTTGCGCAACAGCAAGGACACCTGCGGCTGCGGAACGCCAAGAATCTTCCCGATCTCCACCTGCGTCATGCCGCTGTCCTTGAGCAGGGAATAGATCTGCAAGGTAAGCTGCGCCTTAATCAGTTCCTGCTCGGAATTTGGCAACGCCATGTCCGCAAACACGTTCCCGCTGCTTTCGGTTATGCGCCCGACTCGACTGCGTGTCTTTTTTAATCTGCTCATTGGTAGGCTCCGTGTTTAGACGTCCTGACCGGACGTCGTGCTAATGATCAAAGTCAAAAACGGCGGCGGTGCAGATGGTCTACAGACAAACCGCTTTCATCTCAATTCTGCCTGTCTCGATAATCCCGCTCGGCATCGGGTGCGGGCTGTACTTGCAGCGTGCCAAGATATACGAGGAACTATTCCGCGATGGTCAGATCGACCACAGTGGACGCCGCCACTCGCGCACCCGGCGTTGGCGTCTGGTCGATCACTGCTCCGTGCGGCCATTGCGGCGCGCTCACGGTATTCAATTTGCGCTTCAGCGAAACGGACTCCAGCCGCCGCACCGCATCCGCGTCATTCATCCCGATCAGGTGCGGCATCACGTACGCCGCTTCGCGCGGACCAGCCGACACCAGCACATCCACGCGCGGCGAAGCGGCTCCCGCTCCCGGCTTGGGATTTTGGATCAGCACGGTATCGGCGGACACATCCGGAATCGTTACGTTTGAGACTTCGCCGACCTGCAATCCCGCGCGCAGCAACTCAATCCGAGAAACGCGCAGCGAGTTTCCCTCGAGCGACGGAATCTGCAATTGCCGCTGGCCCAGGCTCAACACCACATGCGCCTGCTGCGAAACTTTCATCAACAATCCTGCTGGCGGCGTTTGCCGCACCACGGTATTGATGGCTTGCTCGCTGTACACGCGGTCTGCGACGCGCAGGATCAGTCCGCGCGAACGCAATTCGCTGCTGGCGTCCGAAACATTTTTTCCCACCAGATTTGGCATGGAGACTTCGCGTCCGTGGATAGCAATGCGCATCGCGGTGATCGCGCTCAAAAATGCCGCCGACGCCAGAATAAATACCAGCAGCAGCATCCGGAACATCCATTCCAGTCGTTCGCGAAAGTTCATAGGAGGGCCGTCACATTTAATATATCCGTCATTCCGAGTGAAGCGAGGAATCTCTCTTGGGTTCGTCGCTGCGTCGGCAATACTATCTCTTCACTAACGGCGGCGCCGGATAGTACGGCAACTTATCCTTGCTGGTATCCGCACGCTTCACCTGCAATTCATCGAACAGCAGGGAAGGCGCAATCACTGTGGACGGAATTCCGCCGGTGCGATTACTGACCAGCGGATCGTTGCCGGCAGCGCTCAAATCGCTACGCAGCGCGCGTACGTCGAGCTCGCTGAACACTGCGCCGCGTACCAGCTCTTCATGGCCGTCTTTAGCATAGACGCGGTACAGCAATCTGGGCGCAGTCCCAGCCATGGTTTCGACGCGGTACCCGTAAGGCTTGTCCTGGTTGCTGACCATTTCTTGCACGCGTTTTTTCAACGCGTCCGGCGTTTGCGCTTCGGAACTTTTGATCAGCAGCACGCCGACATTCGGTCCAGGAGGAGCTGCCGGAGCCGCGCGGCCGTGGCCATTCGATTCCGGAAAATCGCGAATCGGAGTGCGACCGACCAGATAATTGGTCAGTACGCCTTTTTCAATGATGTCGACGGGCGCAGACTTTACGCCTTCGCTATCCACTTCGTAGGAGCCAGTGAGGCTTTTGCCGCCAAACTCCTTTAGCGTCGGATCGTCAACGACATCCATAAACGGCGGAAGAATGCGCGATTTGTAACTGGTGGCAAATGTTCCGGTAGTGCGGTTGGGCGCGCCGAGTTGCGGTTTGCGGCCCAGCACGTTGCCGCCGATCAGCGAAGCGACTACATCATCCGCGGCATCCGGCGAAAAAAGCACCGGCCCGCGATATTCTTCTTCGACGATGGGCGCCTTGCGCAAAGCGACCAGCGTGTCCAGCGCTTCCTTGGTGTCGTGTAGAAGTTTTTCGCGAGTGGGCAGCTCGCTGAGTTTCGCGACGGTCCACGCAGGAGTGCGGCCCAGGCGCATGCCGTCAGGAGCTTGCGTGGCGGCGCTGACTTGCACGGAGTAAATTGCGCGGCCGTTGCGCGTGACCGTGCCCTCGGTATTGAGCAAATACTCGTTGACCACGGTGAAGCGCGCCGAAGCCGTCACCGACTGGATGTCTGGATACTGACGATACAGTTCAGTGGCCGATTCAAGAATTTGTTTCCAGTCATCGTGATTCAAGCTCAATGCGATGGTCGGCTCGACTAGTTGCACCGGAACGCTTTTCGCGAAATCATCGACGGGATGTTCTTCGCCGTTGAACTGCTTCAAGACTGATTGCTTCTGGGTGAGCGCTTCGCCAGCGGATTTGTAGGCTTCATCGGTGGCCAGCCATATCTGGTGACGCAACGCAATTGGGTCGTTGTCGAGAGGCAGCAAGGCGTTGCCGCCAATGCCCTGGCCGTAGTAGCTGTCTTGTTTGTAGTCGCCCAGGCGCACCGTCACCCGTAACAAGCGCACGTGAACTTTTTGATCTTCGCGCGTGGCGCCGAATGCGGCTTCAGTGGTGAAGTCCTCGATGTCGCTGACGCGATATTCGATGTAGTAAGGCGTTTGCAATTGATCCATCTTCAATTGCGATTTGGAGCGCTCCATTTCGACCAGCAGCGCGCCGAGAACGGGATCGCCCTTGGCTGCGACTTTTGCGGCCAGCATTACGTCGCCGCCTTTGGACGCGGAATCCTTCGGAGTCGAAATGGCCGGCTTCGCGGCTACCAAATAAATAATCGCCAGAGACGCGATCAGAATGTGTCGAGCGATTTTCACGGTTTTGTCTTTCACGGTTTCACCCCGGCTTTCGCCTGCACAGTTTGTTTTGCCGGCAAATTGTCAAATCCGGGAGGAGGCAGAATTGGTGGACGATCGTGTTCGTGCGCGCGCTTTTGCACTTCCATTTCAGAAAAAAGCATTGATGGCGCAACCGCGGAAACTGGAACACTGCCACTCTCCGCTCCGCACACTCCGTTGAAGACGTGCTGCTGATCGCCGGTAGTGATGATGCGGGTCAACGCGGCCAGCGGAGTGCCGACAATGTCCACGCCGCGAACTAATTCGTCAGGGCGGCCGTCAGCGTAAACTTTGTAAACGATCACGGGAAGTACCTGAAAGGCTTGCGGAAGGGAACGGGTAGTCAGCGTGAAGCCGCCTTGAATGTCGTCAAAATAAAGTCCGTACGGTTTGTTTTGTTTTTTTACTTCGTCGATTAATTTCTGGCGCATATCTTTTTCAGGAACGCTCTGCGCGAGGTCAGAAAACTCTTTAGTACACCGTTCGTGATTAGTTCTACACGCTGAGCGGGAACGCCTTCGCTGTCGAATTCATAAGTGCCAGCCAATTTTGTGCCGTTGACTTCGCGGATGGTGGGATCGTCCACGATGCTCAAGAATTTCGGAATAACTTCCTGGCCAACTTTTTTGGTAAAGGTCTGGCCTTCGTCTTCGTCGCGCTGCCGATGACCTTCCAGGCGATGACCGAGCACTTCGTGGAAAAAGACAGCTGCGGCGCGGCCGCTGAGCAGCGCTGGTCCGTCGTATGGTTCGGCGACCGGAGCTTTGCGCAGCGCGTCCAGGTCGGTGGCCATTTTTTCTGCTTTGGCGGTCAGCCCGGCTTCATCCGGTAAACTTTTCGCAGAGGGGGCTTGAAAAGTTTCCACGCGCAGCAAGTCCATGCCATCGTCGGCGCGGGTTTGCGCTTCCATAATCAAGCGAGTGGAGGCGCTGGGAGTAATAATCGCCGTCCCTTCGCTGGTGACCATGCGTTCTTTGGCGTTTTGTTCCTGCAGGACCACGCTGGCGAAATAAATATTCGGATATTTGCGAAAGATCGCAGAGACGCGGCGAATTTCGCCTTCCCACGCGGTGCGATCGAGATCGGATAGTTTGACTTCTTCGCCGGTGTGCACGACGGCAGCTTCTTTGGAAAAATCAGGTGACTTGTCTTCTTCTTCCGCGCGCACGGCGGTGTTGGTCTTGACGTTCAGGAAAGCGGGCGAGGCGCGTTTGTAACCGCGGTCGGTCAGTTCCCACAAAACGCGGGCGATAGCATCAGAGTCCGTACCAAAAGGAATGCTGCCGGACATCATGCCACTGCCGCGGCTCTGGCCGTGAGTGTTGTCGAGAGCAGGAGAACCGACGCGGGTGGTGATGTCGACCTGGCGGCGGTGGTTGGCGCTATTGGTGAGCAGCGAACCGTAAGCGCCCGCGAGCACAATCTGGCTCTGATCGTACAGGGTGTAGCTGATGTAGTAGGGAGCGGGATCGGTCTTGGCCAGATCGACGGACGCGCGTTGCAATTCACCTTGCATGGTTTTCAATACCGGATCCGGTGTCACCGGAACGGGCGCCGCGTGATCGTCCGGAGTGTCTGCAAGAATTGCCGCAGGTTGAATCAACAAGACCGCAAGTAGCGATGAAGCGGAGGCGCGTGCCAAGCAATTCCAACGGGTGGGCAAAGGGTGGTGTGCGGGTACACCCCAGATGTGGCGCGATGCGCTAAATGTTTTCAAGTATGTGCTCCCGAGTTGCGTGACGTTCTACCGTGATTTCGTGTGCGAACGCGATGCGATTTCTAACCGTGACCGCGACGAAAGTTGAGTATGCCTGACCGTACAGTAACCTGCAATGCAACGTCAGGTGAAATGTTCTCCAAGCTGCAAACGTGCTCCGTTGGCGAATTCCAGCGCGGAAACGTCGTTTCGCCCCTCCACTTTGACGCGCGAGACTCCCAGAAGAGTTTCACCGCCGCAGCCGACCAGTAATTCGGAGCGTTCGAAGCGAATTTCGCCAGGAGCAACGTTTGATGCACGGTCTTTAGACACCGGTTGGCCCTGAAGTTGGCAAATCGAACCTCTGAATTTAGCGTAGGCGCCGGGCCAGGGAGTAAAGGCGCGCATGCGGTTGAAAATTGTTTGTACGGGAAGGGACCAGTTGATGTGGCCGTCCTCTTTTTTCAGGAGTGGCGCCAGTGAGGATTCGGAACTACTTTGAGGATTCGGTTGCAAAGTGCCATCGCGCAGGCCGCGCAGTGTTTCAGCCATTAGGGGCGCGCTGATTTCTGCCAGGCGTGTTGCTAGTTCAGGCGTGGTTTCGTGCGAAGCGATTGGCGCTTCGCGTTGCAGAAGCATTTCGCCGGTGTCCATGCCGGCGTCGATGCGCATGGTAGTGACACCGGTTTTGCTTTCACCGTTGGCGATGGCCCATTGCATGGGAGCTGCGCCGCGGTATTTGGGGAGTAAAGAAGCGTGCGAATTGATCCAGCCGAGTCTGGGAATGTTCAGGAGGCGTGCGGGGATTATTTGTCCGTAGGCGATGATGACGATAGCGTCGGGATTGGCTTCGCGTAGGAATTGTTCGGATTCGGGAGTGCGGATTTTTTCGGGTTGGAAGACATTTGTTTTGGCGGTTAGAGCCGTCTGTTTTACCGGGGAGAAGGAGACTTCATGCCCGCGACCGCGTGGACGGTCGGGTTGGGTGATGACGGCTACGATTTCGAAGTCTGGTTGGGCGAGGAGATGCCGCAGTGTAGGGACGGCGAATTGTGGGGTGCCGCAAAAGAGGAGGCGCAATGGATTGGTCCGGGTTGGATTATACGTTGAGAATCCTTCGTCCATCCTTATCAGATGAAGTCAGGCTGACAAATATCAGCGGTTGAGGGCGTACGTTGAAAGAAAGTAGCCGATCGCAGAAAACAGATCCTTCGCTACGCTTCAGGATGACAAGCGTTTTAGAACGTGCGCATACATTATCTGATTACACGGCCGCGCACGGAAACCTAGGAAGCATAAGAGGGTTGCGCGGGGCAGGATCACGGCCTCGCGGTTCGATTCGAACGAGGAAGTGAGCTGGATTCCTCGTCGACGGCAGATTCGTTCGTAAATTCCTCGGGCGTGGCTTTATGCATGGTGCGATCAATGAACCGGTACGTCAAATGCGGAGTGGGGGCGGCCACGTCGCCGGTTGCGGATGGTTCGACGACGATGCAAAGGTCCTGCCCACCTGTTTCTTTCATAAGTTCCGAAAGACGGCTAGCGCGTTCGGGCGTGTCGCAGCGGACAGCGAAAAGAACGGCTTGCTGCTTCAGGCAATCTTCGTAACGTTGGGCTTCGAGTTCGGGCACGCCAAGATTAATCAGATATTTCGCGAAGTTGCCTACGGCAGACGCCGAGCCCGGCAAGACCGGCTTTGAGGGTGCCTTCGCCAACGAGAGGGCCGAGACCGGGAAGGGCCAACATACTGAGCCCTGCCAAAACGCCGAGAGCGCCGCTGAAAATCCCGCGAGACGTGGGAACAGTGGGGGTTTGGTTGGCCAATTTCGGTTCCAACGTGGTGTTGTGCGCGAGAGCGGAAACGTGCTCAGGCAACAGAACGGAAATATCCGAGGATGTGACGCCGGATCGGATGAGTTTATTGGCGGCGGATTCGGCGGCCTCGCGGCTTCCGTACAACGCAAAGATGGTCAGTGCTTGGGGCATGGCGGTTCTCCCTTAAGGCAGAGAATTTTGGTCGCGTGGGCTTGGACGCGTGGCTCAGATTCCATGACGAAAGTGCTGCAATGATCAGGCGCCGAAGCGTGGAGGCGTTCTATCGGGGAAAGCTAGTAGGGGCGCGGCAGGGGGCGGATGGGGGTTGAGCGCGGAGTCACGAGGAGGAAGAAAGAGCGGCGGGATAAACCGGGTGCTACGTTAAGGCAAGACTACCACTCGCCTTGTTTTCTTAGTTTTTTGATTTTGCGGCGGATCATGTCGCGCTTCAGCATGCTCAAGTGCTGTAGAAAAAGAATGCCGTTGAGGTGATCGATTTCGTGGCAGAAGGCGCGAGCCAATAAATCCGGGAATGGAAAGGCAACCTTCCTCTTCGCGCTTTTCGCCTTCGAAATGGATGATCTCTGGATTTACCAGCACGATTTTGGCTTCGGGGTTTTTTCCGCCGGTGACGTCGACTACCGTGAGGCGGATGCTTTTTCCGATTTGCGGTGCGGCGAGGCCGATGCCTTGCGCGGCGTACATGGTGGCGAACATGTCTTCGGTGAGTTCGGCGAGTTCGGCGTCAAATTTGGAAATGGCATTGGACGGCTTTTCGAGGATGGGATCGCCGTATTTTAAGATGGTATAGATTTTGCGCGCGGGTCCGCTGGGTGGAGGCGCAGCGTTAGTGTCCGCGGCAGCCGTGTTTGCGTCCTTCAACTTAGAAATGGGCGCTTCAGAAGTCGTGGATTTGTCTGGCATAGCCCTCGAAGTTGCGGCGAAGCTCCTGCAGGGAGTCCCCCCCAAATTTTTGCAGAAAAGCATCGGCGAGGACAAGTGCAACCATGGCCTCGGCTGCGACGGCTCCCGCGGGCACCACGCACCAGTCGGAGCGCTCGTAAGCAGCTTGAACCGGCTCCTTGGTGATCATGTTGGCGGTTCGAAGGGCGCGGCGCAAGGTGGAGATGGGTTTGAGATAACCACGGACGATGACATCTTCGCCGTTGCTGATGCCGCCTTCGAGGCCGCCTGCCCGATTGGAGGAACGCGAAAACCTACGGGTGACATTGTCGTAGAAAATTTCGTCTTGTACTTCGCTGCCGAGCGAGCCTGCGGCGAGAACGCCTGCGCCGATTTCGACACCTTTGACGGCCTGAACGCTCATGACGGCCTGCGCGATCCTGCCATCGAGTTTTTCGTCCCATTGCGCGTGAGAGCCGAGGCCGACGGGAACGTTGTGGGCGACGATTTCGAAGACGCCGCCGACGGTGTCGCCAGCTTTGAGGACGGCGTCCACTTCGGCTTTCATCTTGTCTTGCGCAGCGGGATCGACGCAGCGCAGCGGAGATTCCAGATCGTTTGAGATGGCGTGGATTTCGTCCCAAGAGGGAGCGCGATCGATGCGGGTGTGGCCGACTTGAATAGTGTGGCTAGCGATTTCTGTGCCGAGGGCGCGGAGCAACGTTTTTGCAATTGCGCCTGCTGCTACACGGGCTGCGGTTTCGCGCGCGGAAGCGCGCTCTAGGATGTAGCGAGCATCGTGAAAATTAAATTTTTGCGAACCGGCGAGATCGGCGTGGCCGGGTCGTGGCGCGACTAATTTTTTCGCGGTGGAGTCATCTTCCGGATAGGCTTCGACGGCAAGAATTGTTTCCCAGTTGGCCCAATCGCGGTTTTCGATGCGCAGAGCGATGGGAGCGCCGATGGTTTGGCCGTGGCGCACGCCAGCGAAAATGTCGGCGCGATCTTTTTCTATTTTTTGCCGGCCGCCGCGACCGTAGCCGAGTTGGCGGCGGTGCAGTTCGCGATTGACGAATTCGAGGTCAATGGGCAGGCCGGCGGGGAGGCCGGACAGAAAGGCGAGCAGCGCCTGTCCGTGCGATTCTCCCGCAGTGTAGAAACGAAGCATCTGGCTGAAGTCCTGAAAATAGAAATTGGAAAAGTGAAAAAGAGTTTAACTGGCGAGTGGAGTTGCGTCTAGACGTTTGGACGAAAGGTGTATCGACCTTGGGGTCTCCTTTGGCAAATGTCAGGAGGCGCTGGGATTCCCGGTGTATTCTGTTTTCCACTAATGCTGGTTCGAACGGATTCCTTCCGCAAGATTTTATTGAGATTCATGGTCGCGGTGCTGTTGTTTAGCGGGGATCATGCGGACGCTGCGCCGATCTATGGGTACAGGGTAGTGGCGACGTTTCCTCATTCGACCGAGAGCTACACAGAAGGTTTTTTCTATCTCGACGGAATATTTTATGAAGGAATCGGAATCAACGGGCACTCTGCAATCCTGGCGGTTGCTCCAGAAACGGGAAGGATATTGCATCGTCATGATCTGCCGCCCGAATATTTCGGCGAGGGGATCGTTGATTGGGGTCCCTATGTTTACGAGTGGACCTGGAAGTCGCACGTCGGTTTCGTCTATGACCGATTCAGCCTGCAAGTGGTGAAGCGATTTACGTACGCCGGGGAGGGCTGGGCATGACGCGGACGGCGAAGGAACTGATCACCAGCGATGGGACGGCGACGCTGCGCTTTCGCGATCCGGAGACTTTTCGGGAAACGCGTCATATCGTTGTGAAAGAAGGAAGCAAAGTCATTAGCCAGATCAATGAGCTGGAGTTCATCAAAGGGGAGATTTATGCCAATGTCTGGCACTCGGAAATGATTGCGCGGATTTCGCCACGGGGCGGTCACGTTATCGCATGGATCGACTTGAAGGGATTGCTGCCCGTAGAGCAACGGATTGATGACGAGGCGGTCCTAAATGGGATCGCTTACGACGCGAAGTACGACCGGATTTTTGTAAGCGGGAAGCGATGGCCGACGGTGTTTCAGATCGAGGTTGTGCAGCGTCCTCGCTAATGGTCAATGGTGTGACTTGGGGTTTGCCGCCAACTAGGCTTTTGAGATTCCGAGAGCTCGTTTGCCTTTTTCGGTGATGGCCGATGGAAGAGGGTTGCTTCCGGGCGAGTGCAAATCGATGGCGATGTAGCCCGACAGATACAGCTCTCTGATAGTAAGTTTGTCCAGCTTCTTACCATGCGCGAAGATGCGCAAAAACCATTTCGCTTGTGAGGTGTCCATAGTAAGCGCTTCACTCATCGGCCGGCGCTTGCCAATGATGCATTTCTATCGCCAATGGAAGCGAAAACTAAGTGCAAGAGTTACTTATACTTACGAGAACGCGTTCAATGGGACCTTTCGGAAGGTCAACAATTGGTTACGCGAACCGAACCTCAGCAGAGAGTAGGTCACAGACTCTGCCGGGCTAGGCTTTGATGAACGTTTACAGGGCAGAAAGCTCTAACTTTTCTGACTAGCCTATTAATGCGAGTACAATGGGCGCGTAGAATCGGAGCGTAGAAATGGCTGCGAGAGGTGCGCTGATGGGCGGAAGAGGAGGCGACGGCGAAAACCTGGAACGCTTGTGCCAGGGAGTGTCACCTAACGATGAGCCATGCGATTTTCCGGCGACGGTGCACTGCCCAACGTGCGGAAGGTGGTTCTGCGATGCGCACGCCGAGAATGAAGAGTGGCATTCGTGTACGCTCGCGCCTGGGGAAGAGGGCGGCGAGGGATAGGAATGCCCAGAAAATGGAAATTAGAGAACGTGCCCGTACGAGAAACCTTTGCTGGCGCGAACTCAACTACGGCGCGATCTCAACTACGTCATTGTTTCCTGGAATGGAATGATCGCGGGGAATTGAGAGATGTTTATCGGCTTCGTATTCTGAGCCCGGACCGAGGTAGGTGAATTTGTTGAAGATAAACGGAACTCCTTCTGATTGCAGAACGGAGTTGCCATCGGTCAGCTGAAAATGCAGGTGCGGAGCAGTTGCATTGCCGCTGTTTCCCAGGCGACCCAGGACATCTCCACCATGAACTTGATCGTGGAGATGAACTCTAATGCTGCCGTTTTGTAAGTGCGCGTAGGTGGCGTAGCGATTCGCGGCGATGCGGACAGTGACGTAATTTCCTGCAATGTTGTCCAGAGTAACTGTCTTGGGAAGAACGCGTGGTGTGTTTTCCGGTATTCCGTCTACAACCTTTGTGACTTCTCCGTCTGCGACGGCATGGATCGGTTCGCCGTAACCCCACCAATTTTCGTTGCGAGTAGTTCCGTCATGATGAGAATCCCCGTTGGGGCCAACTTTGACCCAATCGATCGCGAATCTTTGCGCTATGTTGACCTGGCCGTCGACCGCGGTGATGGTGCGACGGTGGTCGGAGTCATTGGAAGGGCCCTCACCGGCAAACCAGCTGCCGCCTTCGAACGGCGAGCGAAGCAATGGAGCTAGATCTTTGCTGACCGTCACCGGAAAGTCGTCGAGCACAGTTTCCGTGGCCGCGCCAGAGTGTGCACCGGCCGCAAAAGTTATTCGGTGCCGCAAGACGTTAGGAGTTTGGCGATCCAGCGGCTGTGTGACGAACATGAAGAGTACAGAACGCTTTCCGGGAGCAATAGTCTGCGAAGATTTGGCGTGCATGTCCGCACCCACCTCAATTATGAGCTTGGACAACCCATCGCCGGAAATCGCGACTAGCGGCTGAGTCTTTTCAGCGTCCGCGAAAACTTCCAGATGATTCAAGGTTAGCGGTACTGAGTCGAAGTTGGTGACATGCAATTCATATACGAAAGCCTGCTGTTCCCCGAGCTTCACGGGAACTGGCGCGGACGGACACCGCACTTCTACGCGAGGGCCGCGTTCTCGTGCAGCTCCGAATTGCCACACCAGAAAACCGAGAATGGTCAGGAAAAAAACGCCTGGGCGGATTCCTGAAGCGAGTCGCATGATCGTTGCTCGAGGTCTGGAATATTAGACGAGGAGTCGCTGTTGGCGTGAGCCAAAACGCGAAGAGCACGCGGGTTTAGCAAATTGTTTACAACTGAGGAGCCTTCAGTAGGCCCAGTAGGGGCCGACACCGCCTGGGGTGTTTTGGTTGTCGATGGCGGTGTACACGTGGCGGCCGTAGAAAAAGGGGAGACCCCAATCGAAGGTTCCGGCGTCGGAGTTGGGTCCGGCAAGTCCATCGGCTACAGCGATGCTGAGGTTACTGGTCAGCGTGTCGGCATTGCCAACCGTGAAAGTGAATGTGCCGCTGGCGCCATTGGCGCCCTGGTTGGTAGCAGAAAGAGATTGCGTCGAGGTTGGGCAGTACCAGAAAGTCAGATCTTTGCAGGTGGGAATTCCCGTGGTGGCGGCGTTCAGGAAATAGATAGCGTTCGAACCGCTGTCCAGGAAGCTGGTGTAGGTGGTGTTGTTGAATCTGGTGGTGATCTCTCCGGTGGAAGGATTGATGGTATAGACGGTCGCGTTGCCTAGCCCATTGTTGGATTGCGTGCCGATGCCGAAGATCAAAGAACCGGTGATGCTGGTTTCTGCTCCGGTGACTGCGGGCAATTCGATGAGGACACCGTTGTTGTCGGAGGCAAAAAAGACCACGGGATTGGCGACCTGGTCGACAAGACTTTCTGTTGTGATTGTGCAGGATGAAGATGTGCATGTGTAATACAAGCCGGGATTCGATGAACCGGTTAAGGTGCAGGCATCGCCGCAATCCTGAGCGAAGCTGCCTACTCCCAAAATGCCATTTGCGCCCAGACTGCTGAGGTCGTCTTCTTCGGCACCGTTGCTGGAACAGCTGGTCGGGATATTAGTGAAAGTGGTGCCGCCGATTACCTGGATGGGCAGATTTTTGGCGTGCTCGCCGGCAATCGTTATATCCGCGGTGTGGACTGGTCCCCAAGTAAAGCCATCAACGAAGGGCAGGCACTCGACGACGGCATTGCCGCCGGCACCGGTCTGTTGGGGAAGCGAAATGGTAAGAGCTGAGGAGAGAATGCGCAGGCCAGGGGAGCCGGTGTCCACGAGGATGCCGCTGATAGTCTGGCAATTCGAAGCGCTGCCGGGTGCGCAAACGATGATGCTGGTGAATGCTGCGTTGATGGAACGGCGATTTGTACCGGCCGTCGGTGCAGCGTTGACGGTGATGGTTTGAACGTTGTTTGCGGCGTTCGAGCCGCCACCGCTGCTGGTGCTGGAGCTGCTGTTGCTGGAGCCACCGCAACCAACTGTCGCTGCCAAGATTCCTGCCAGGAGCAATGAGAAAAATTCATTGAGTCGCGCGGGCTTCATCGAATGTCCTCGACGCGCATGCTTACCGGCAATTGTTGGGGGACATACACTCTGCCTACGAATGACCTGAGATGGCCGGAGACTTGAATCACCAGACCAGGGTGTTGAATCAGGATTGGGCCGCGGCCGCTGCGTTGCGTGCGCTGGGTTCGAACGGCTCGAACATATTCGTCGTAATACGGGCCAAGAAGCTGGCGCAGATCGGGATGAAAAGGGCCCTTCCAGGTTACGGCGAAGACTTTTCCAACGGGCGATGCGTACTCTTTTACAGCGACACCGGTCGGGGTTTGAATTTCGTGCAGGGTATAGGAATCGCCGCTGCTGGTGCGCAGCGTGCCTTGCATTTTGGCGGCGTCTTCCTGGACGGATGTTGCGTCGCGACCCAACGAGGCTGACAGAGAAAAGGGAAGGGTGAGAATTGCGACGATGCCGCAGGTTATTGTCGACTTCATGGCGTGTGCTCTTCTAAGTTGAGTACAAGATGCTGCAAGTACGGCGAAGAACTTAGTATTTCTGAAACCCGACTTGCGGACGGGCTAGCCCTTCGCCGCTTATGCGCGGCGCGGCAAATTCTTTGTATCACGATTCAATAGGCTGGTGGGCGCAGGACTTTGTCACCATCTTGTCACAAGTCGCGCCTGCATCCATATCGATGAACGATATGGCCTGATGGGTTGCTTGGGACAACTTGCCTTGACGGCGATGGACGGCACGGTTACGCTTTCGACGAAGTGGTTTTCTGCGGCTGAGTTACGGCGAACCTGAGCGGAGTTTGCGTAACACGGTCGGCGGGGAAATTGTTGCGCAGCATAGTTATGACGACGGAATAGGGAAACGTGGCAGACACGCCTCTTCAGGTCTCCAGCAACGAAACTCCGGCGCCTCCCGCGGCCTCGATTTCCCAGGTTCTAATTGGCAGCGCCAAGCAAGCTGTGCTGCAAGTTCAGGAATACTCCTTCCTGGCGGCTCAATCCATTAGCAACGTATTTTCCGGACCGCACTATTTTCAGGACACGCTGGATCAGATGGACCAGATTGGCGTGGGGTCGCTGCCGATCGTGCTGCTGACGGGATTTTTTATTGGCGCGGTCATGGTGCTGCAAACGGCGTCGCAATTCGTGCGATTTGGGCAAACTTCGCTGACAGGCGACGCAGTTTCGCTGGCGCTAGTACGGGAGTTGGGACCAACGCTGACAAGTCTTCTGGTTACTGGGCGATGCGCTTCAGGGATTGCGTCGGAACTCGGGTCCATGTTGGTGACCGAACAAGTGGATGCGATGCGCGCGATGGGTACGGACCCGAGCCGCAAGCTGGTGACGCCGCGTGTCATAGCGACAATTATGGTGCTGCCGCTGCTGACGGCAATTTCTGATTTCATCGGGCTGGTGGGCGGATGCGTGGCAGCGGTGTTTTCGTTGCGGCTGGGCGTGGTGCAGTTCTGGACGCGGGCGATTGATGCGCTGGATTTTGCTGACATTATGCAGGGCATGATGAAGCCGCTGATTTTCGGGTTCATCCTGGCGACGGTGGGCTGCTACAAAGGATTGACGGTGCGAGGGGGGACGCAGGGCGTTGGGCGTGCCACGACGCAGGCGGTGGTAGTGTCGTCGGTACTGATCATTGTTGCAGACACTTTTCTGACCAAGCTGGCGCTGTATCTCGCAGGCAAACTTTTCTAATCAAATATGGAAGCGACGATTTCCTTTCGCGATGTCCGACTGAGTTTTCATGAAGGCGACATCTTGCGCGGTCTTTCCTTCGAAGTGTTTCCCAAAGAGACCTTGGTGTTGTTGGGAGAAACTGGCACCGGGAAGACACTAAGCTTGAAAATGGCGGCAGGACTGCTGAAACCGCAAGAAGGCGACGTCAAGGTCTTGGGCAGGCACATATTGGAGATGAAAGAAAAGGAGCTACTGGACTTTCGGCGAGAGATTGGATTTGTGTTCCAGGAAGGCGCTTTGTTCGATTCGATGACCGTGGAAGAAAATGTGGCCTTCCGGTTGCGCGAGGAAAAAGTCCCGGAAGAAGAAATCGCGCCGAAAGTACGCGAAGCGCTGCGCTTCGTGGAATTGGAGCATGCAATCGATCAGGTACCGTCGGAACTTTCTGGAGGGATGCGGCGGCGAGCTTCGATTGCGAGGGCGCTGATCACGCGGCCGCCGATCGTGCTATATGATTCGCCGACTGCGGGGCTGGATCCGGTAACGTCACAGACGATCATCGCGTTGATCTTGCGGTTGCGCGATATTTACGGAGTGACGGCGCTGTTGGCAACGCACCGGTTGCAGGACGGATTCGCGCTGGCAAATTTTCATTTCGATACTACGACGAATCGCGTGTTGCCGAACAGTCACAAACCGCGAGGCCGCGAGTCTGATGGCGGAGAATCAAGCACGCGTTTTGCGGTGCTGCGAGATGGCAAAGTATTTTTCGAAGGTACTCCCGAAGAGCTGGAAGCGGTGAAGGACCCATATTTGAAGCGATTTCTGGTGTGAAGGTAGGGTAGTCTTTAGCGCAAGGAAAAAGAGGTGGTCTAAGAATGGCGCAGCGCAAACAACTGACCTGGACGGAGTTGCGCGTGGGACTGTTCGTGCTGGTGGCACTTTTGGTGATCGCGGTGGGGATTTTTTATGTTACTGGCGCGGGATTTCTGGGTCCGAAATACCGTTTGCGCACCTACCTGCCGGAAGTTGCTGGAGTCACGAATGGAGCGCCGGTGCGGCTGGACGGAGTGGACATCGGCAACGTGGAGTCCATCAAGATGGTTCCGCGCACGCCCGGACATATCCCGGAAAAGAGCCGCAATATTGAATTGATCCTGCGGGTGGACAAGCGGTTTCAACCGGAGATTCTGACGGATTCGACCGCCAAACTGGTCACGGAAGGATTGCTTGGCAATCGTTACGTGAATATCACGCGCGGATTTACCGGAGTGCAGCTGAAAGAAAATCAGGAAGTACCGGGAACCGCGGAACAGGCGTTGTCCGATGTTTTGTCGAGTATGCAAGGATTGACGACAGATGTTCAGGAAGTGATCAGGAGCTTGCAAGCAGGCAAGGGAACGTTGGGGAAATTGTTGACCGACGATCAGGCCTACAACAATCTGAACGGATTGCTGGCCAAGGGCAACGACATGGTTGGAGGCATTCAACAAGGCCGCGGCACGTTAGGCAAATTGCTGGCTTCCGACGAAATGTACGGCAAAGCGAACGCGACGCTGGATAACGTAAATGGAGTGGTGAGTGATGCGCGCGCAGGCAAAGGCACCATCGGGAAACTATTGAATGATCCCACGCTTTATGATGAGGCCAGGAAAGCGGTTGAAAACGGGAATTCGATCATTGGCGACGTGCGAAACGGAAAAGGTTCGCTGGGCAAACTGGCCACGGACGACGAACTGTACAATAAATTGCGCGATGCGAGCGGGAACCTGGCGTCAGCGACGGCAAAACTGAACGACAACACCACTACCGCGGGGAAACTTTTCTCTGATCCGAAACTTTATGACAATCTGACCGGACTGACCGGAGATTTGCGGCTGTTAATTGGGGATTTCCGGCAGAATCCAAAAAAATTCCTGCGCATCAAAGTAGCCGTTTTCTAAGTAAGAGAGATTCACGTTTTTCGTGGAGCCCTTTGCGTGGCACGCGAGGCTTGTGATGTAATCCAGTTGTAACAATACCCAGCCTAAACTGTTTAGCTACAGGACTCGCTAAGCCCACTTATGGAAAGTCAAGATTCGTCGGCAAAACAAGGCAGGCCGGAAGCGCCAAAGTCCACACTGCCACAGCCCGGAAGGCCGGTCCCCAATCGCGCGTATCCCGGAGCGCTGATTGTCGTGGAAGGAACGGATGGCTCAGGAAAGAGTACGCAACTGTATCTGCTGAAACGTTGGCTGGAAATTGGCGGATACCGGTTACATTTTACGGAATGGAATTCTTCTCCGCTGGTGAAATCGGCGACGCGGCGCGGCAAGCAGCGGCGGCTGCTGACTCCAACTACATTTTCGTTGTTACATGCGGCGGATTTTGCGGATCGCTGCGAGCGGCAGATCATGCCATTGCTGCAAGGCGATTACCTGGTACTGGCGGATCGTTATATTTACACCGCGTTTGCGCGTGACGGAGCGCGCGGCTGTCCGCAAAAATGGCTGCGCAACCTTTATCGTTTCGCGCCCGTACCAGACATCACGTTTTATTTTCGCGCGCCGCTGGACGTGGCGGTACAGCGCATCCTGAGCGGGCGGCCAAAGCTGAAATACTACGAAGCGGGCATGGACCTGGGACTCTCCTACGACCGGCCGGAAAGTTTCCGGCTGTTTCAATCGCGCATTCTGGACGGCTACGACAAGATGGTGGAGTCGGATAATTTTGTGGTGCTGGACGGCACTTTGCCAGTGAATAAACTGCAAAAGCAAATGCGCGATATCGTCGCCTCGAAAATCGAGCTGAAGCGTTTTGCGCCGCACGCCGCAGAGGCGGAATAAATGCCGGACCACGAAAAAGAAAAAGAGAAAGAAAGAGAAAAAGAAAAATCCGGCGCTCCCGTGGTCGCCGAGCCTTCGCTGACGTCACCAGCCAATCCAGCACAGCACAAAGTCGCGCCGCCCACGGAAGAAGAAGCCGCGAGCGCCTTTTTTGCTGCGCCGCTTCCGGGATTTGACGCCAGCGAAATTAGCGGTACGTTGATCGTCATCGAAGGCATGGACGGTTCCGGCCGCTCAACGCAAATCAGTCTGTTGCAGGAGTGGCTGGAATCGGAAGGCTTTGCGGTGCAGACCAGCGGACTGCGGCGTTCGAACCTGGTAGGTCGCGACATTGACGAATTGCTGGCCAAGAACGCGGTTACTCGCTTGACGCTGGCGTTGATGTATTGCACCGATTTTTTCGACCAACTGGAGCATCGCATCGTACCGGCGCTGAAATCCGGCGCGGTAGTTTTGGCCGACCGCTATATCTTCACGCTCATTGCGCGCAGCGTGGTGCGCGGAATCAACCGCGACTATTTGAGCGGGCTTTACGCGATGGCGCTGCGGCCGAATCTTACTTTCTGGTTGAATGTACGCCCGGAAACCGCGTTTGGCCGGGAATTCCGCAAGGCGCAAGCGATCAGCTATTGGGAAGCTGGCCGCGATATGTCGCTTTCGCACGACCTTTACTGGTCATTTGTGCGTTACCAGACCATGATCAAGCGGGAATTCGAAGCGGTCGCCAAGCGCCATAATTTTCTGGAACTCGATGGCGAAGCCAGCGTGCCGACGGTAAACAAACTTTTGCGGCAGCGCATTGCCGAACAACTTGGCATTCGAACCACGAAGTACGCGCCATCTTCCGCGCTGGCTCACCTCTGGCGATAGAAAACTGAATGCCTGAACCGGTTCACATCGCCGCGATTGACGCCGGTTCGAACGCCGTGCGGCTCTCTATTGTCCGCGCATACTCCGCCCTGGACATTGAACCGCTGCACAACGAGCGCTATCCGCTGCGTCTGGGCGAAGGAGTGTTCGTCCGCAATCGATTCAGCGAAGATATTTTCAAAAAAGCTGCCAAAGCGTTTCGCCACTTCCGCGATTGCATGGACGAATTTGGGGTAACGCATTACCGCGCTGTTGCCACCAGCGCTACGCGTGAAGCGGCGAACCGTAAAGCATTCGTTACACGCATTCGCGTAAAATCCGGCATTCGGCTGGAAGTTATTAGCGCGCTGGAAGAATCGCGCCTGGGCAGAGAGGGTGTCTTCGCAGCGCTTGGACCCGAAGCGCAAGCACGCTGCATTGCGGACCTGGGCGGCGGCAGCCTGGAAATCAGCGTGTTGCAAGATCATTCCGTGCTGAAAACCGCGCAGCTTCCGGTGGGCACCGTGCGCTTGATGACCACGCTGAACATTCACGGCGAAATGCGCCCCACGCAGGCAGAGCAGGTGCGGCGTTATCTGCGCGCGCTGCTGGAATCGAAGCTGCCAACGCGTCCGAATCTGGCCGACGGATTAACGGTGGCGTTGGGGGGCAACGCCGAAACGCTCGCCAACGTTGCACCCGGCCCGCGGCATCACGGTATTCCCACGCTAGAACTTTCCTTGCTGCGCGAACGGCTGCCTGAGTTGCTGCGCATGGACGTTCGCGACCGCATGAAAGCCTATGCAGTGCGCCGAGATCGGGCCGACGTCATGGGAATTGCGGCCATCATTTTCGTTACGCTAGGGCGGTATTTGAACGTGCGTACGCTGGCCGTGCCTGCGGTCGGTATTCGCGAAGGCGTCATCCACGAAATTGCCACGGAAGCTTTCTCGCGGAAAGAGCCGCATCGCTACACGGCAAAAGCGCGTGAGCTGCTTGCGGGGACGCGCAATTTTTCGCGGCGGCTGGAGCGCGACCAGCGTCACGCTGAGCACGTGCGCGAGCTGAGCTTGCAACTATTCGATCAACTGCAGCCGCTGCATCATCTTTCTGGCGACGCCCGGGTCATTTTGGAAGCAGCTGCGCTGCTGCACGACATTGGACATTCCATCAGCCACAAGGGCCATCACAAGCACGGCGAATATCTCACGATGAATGGTGACATTCCGGGTCTTGAAGGGCGCGACCGAGCGCTCACCGCTGCTGTTGTCCGGTACCACAACCGCAAAGCCCAGCCTGAAAATCACCACGTGGCGTACGCTTCGCTCAACAATAGCGATCGCCGGCTCGCGCGCCGGCTGGCTTCGCTGGTTCGAATCGCGGAAGGCCTGGATCATTCACACCGCCAGCGCATCAATAGAATTCGTGCGGCTTTTCAGCGCGACGCGGTTGGTTTGCAAATAGAAGCGCGCGGCGACGCCAGCGAGGATATTCGCGACGCCAATCGCAGTATCGAGCTTTTCGAAAAGGAGTTTCGCACCCGGCTATATTTTCGGCCGCTAATGGGCTAACTGGAACCAGGTTAATGGCGGTATACGGCTGGCCGAGAATTCGTCTGTATAATGTTGGAGCGTTAAGAGAGGCAATTGGAAAAAATGCTGCTCTACATTGTTCGCCACGGTATCGCCATCGACCGCGAAGATCCGAAATGTCCGTCGGATCCGGAACGTTATCTGACGCCTGAAGGCCACACTCGCACCAAGGAAGTGGCTAAATGCATTGCAGCTTTGATCGACACACCAAAACTTCTGATATCGAGTCCATACGTTCGCGCGGTGCAGACTGCGGAAATATTCGCGGAAGCGTTGGATTCTTCCAAGGCCAAGATCGAGAAGAGCGAACTCTTGCTTCCCGGCGCCGAGCCGTCGGCGTTCCTGCGTGAGCTTTCGCGCAAGAAGCCGGTCGAGAGCGTGATGTGTTTCGGTCATGCGCCGCAACTGGATGAGTTGATCTCCGCGTCGCTGGGCGCAAAAAAGGATCTTACTGAACTAAAAAAGGCGGGTGTGGCGTGCATAGAGATGTCGCGTGTCCATCCCGCGGCTGGCAAGCTGGTTTGGCTGATCACGCCGCGAACCGCGCGGAAACTTTCCAAAGGGAAGTAGTTTGTCGGTCTTTCCGGGTAGACGTTGTTTTAGCGATCGATTGAAATCGGAACGGGCGGCTGCAGTTCGACCTTGGCGGTCGAGTCGGCGGCAACGGTCGGCTCCGCCTGTATCAAAATCGTTTTGCCCAGGCTTCGCTCCAGCTGCTGCTTTGCTGCCGTAAAACGCGCTGCGTTCTTGGGACTGTCTTCTACTCCGGCAACATGCAATAAGTATCCTTGCGGCAAAACCTCTAGCCGGAGAGAAGAGCTATTGGTCACACCACATTTCTGTGCGGCGATGGCCAGGCGCAAAATTCCCGCCAACAAGTAAACTTTCGTCTGCTGTTCGGCTGCCAATTGTGCGAAGCGCTTGTTGCGGCGGCCAGGCTCGGCGCCACGCTGGAACCGGATGGCCCAGGCAACGCGTTCCCATTCGGAATACGACCAAGCGGGAGGAACCGGCGAATCCAGCAAGAAGGATTTCGCCGATTTTTCGCGGGCCTTTTTGGTGCTGGCATCGCGCACTCCGCTGAGCCGCGCAGCTGCTTCCAACGCGCGGCGTTCTTTTTTGTCAAAGAAGATTTCACCGGCTTTGCGAAGGCGCAATTGCGACCACATGCGCATGGCTATGCGCGCTATCACCGAGCTGCGGCTGGGCTTGGGATCCATGGCCGCTCGCGTTGCGCGGATGCGGGCCTTTGCGTAGCGTTCCCATTCTTCGCGTGGGAAACCGCTCTGCCAATGAGTCCAAATGCTTGCCGTGCCCAGCGCCAGTTGCCGGTAGGTCTGCACGTTTAGCTGACGCTCGTTCTCGATGCGCAGTTCCCAGTCCTGGAGAATTGCACCGGACTGGCTCGCGTTCGCTTTGCAAAGCATTTCGCAAAGCACATCCAGATCGTGGATACTTCCCAGCACGTCCTGCACGCGCTTTAGCGTATCGCTCCACTCAGCGTGAGCGGCCGGTAGGAGCGATTCCACCGTATAACGAAAGTGTTTTACGCCAATTCGTAAGGCGTGCCAGGGTTTGGGGCTGTCTGTGCGCATCGCGCGACGGTGAAGTTCTTTTGCTTCTTCCAACCGCTCGAGGGCCTGGCAGTGTGCGGCGTCGCCATCCGCCGGCACGCGGCGAATTCGTGCGCGCAGCGACCGCGACAACTTCTTCCAACGCTTTTGGTCGAAACGTTCTGCTCGATGCTGTGCCTTTTCCTGCGCCGATTTCTCCCCCGCGGCTAGCGACTCCAGCATCTGATGTTTGAGCGCGTCTTCGTCGGGATGCAATTTGTTCAGCCATTCGGTCATTACGTGGGCGTCGCGCAGTTCGCCCAGCGAACGGAAAAGCTTTCGCGCGCACTCGCGCATCTCTTCCCAGTCGGGATGCGCATCGATCTCTTTCATCGTTGCGGCGATCGAACGGCAGCGCCGCAGCGCCACGCGGAGATCGTGGACGCTGTCGTTCGTCAAGTCGGAGCGTAGGTTGGCGAGCTCTTCGAGAGAGCGCTTCATCCAATGCGCCAGGTCGCGATGCTCGGACGGAGCACGGGAAGGTATAGAAACGGCGTGAGCCATAATTAAAATTACCCGTTCCGATCGGACAGCGTCCGAACCCTGTGGAACCGGGGAGCCTCAGGGTAGCGCAGCGAGGAATTCCCGTCCAGTCGGGTCATTCCGGCACGAAGATGGTTGCGGCTAGGTGTTACGGATGTGCAGCGCGTATAGCCGAATGTCGCCGTTCATGTTATTTTTACGTATCCCTGCCGGAGTGGCGGAATGGCAGACGCGGCGGACTCAAAATCCGTTGCCCGCAAGGGCGTGTGGGTTCGACTCCCTCCTCCGGCACCAATTTTGAAAATTCCGCGAAGTTCCAGTTAAACCTCTAATTCATTTCCCTCGGAAAAAACAGTTTTCTCCGGCATTAAATCGGTTTAATCTTTGTCCCGGCAGTGCAGTCAATCTTGACTGCGCTCTTTGTTGCTGTAGCCGCCTTCTGTTTACCCTGAACCTCGAAGGGAGGCGGGCCGTGTAGTTGAATCGCACACGAAATGAGGATCCATGCTCCGGCGTTTCTTGCTGACCGCTTTGCTTGGTTGCACGCTATGCGCGCTTTCGTCATTCGCAGACACTCCAGAATCAGTGACAAGGCCTTCGAGATCCATGGAACTGTTGCGCGGATGGGAGATTCAATCGTCATGCGAGGCGAAGCATCCCGGCGAGCAGATTTCGCAGGTAGGGTATGCGACGGCGGGATGGCACAAAACTACGGTTCCCAATACTGTGGTCGGCACTTTCGTGGACGACAAGAGTTATCCGGACCCCACAGTCGGCAGCAATCTGAAAAGCTTCCCTGGAATGAATTATTCTAGTGCGACGTTTTTCGCGAATCAGGATATGCCGGAGGGAAGTCCGTTCAAATGCTCGTGGTGGTGGCGAAACGAATTTGTATTGCCCGCGGCGTTTGCGAAGAATAATGTCTCCATTCATTTTCCTGGCATCAACTACCGCGCGAACGTGTGGTTTAACGGGCAGAAAATTGCCGACGCACAGGACGTCGCCGGAACTTACCGTATATTTGAATTTGATTTGACGAAATACGCCAAGCCCGGTGCGAAAAATGTGATCGCCTTGGAAATTACGGCGCCTGCTAAGGAGGATCTGGGCATCACGTGGGTGGATTGGAATCCTACGCCAGCGGATAAGGATCTGGGCATCTGGAAAGAGGTCTCGATTACTGCGACCGGGCCGGTGGCGATTCGACATCCGTTTGTGAAGACTCATTTGAATGATGATTTCAGGGCTGCGGATGTGACGATTTCCGCTGATTTGCGAAACGATTCTGGCGCGGCAGTGAAGGGTGTTCTGTTAGCCGAGGTTGACGGAAAATCCGTCAAGCAGCCCGTTGAGATTGCGGCTCGAGAAACGAAAACAGTACGCTTCGAACCAGGGCAGTTTGCCGAGTTAAAATTCTCGAAACCGAAACTTTGGTGGCCGTACACCATCGGAACGCCATATCTCTATAGAGCGAACGTTCGTTTCGAAACCGAGCTAGACCACGAGATTTCAGATTCGGCTGCTGTTTCGTTTGGGATTCGGCAGGTCACGAGCGAACTCACCGACAAAGGGCATCGCCTTTTCAAAATAAATGGCCGGCGGATTCTGATTCGTGGCGCCGCGTGGGCTCCAGATATGTTTCTGCGGCCGATGTGGAGGAAATTGGATGCTGACCTGCGCTATGTGAAAGACATGGGCCTGAACACGATTCGCCTGGAGGGGCGCATCGATCGTGACGAATTGTTCAACAAAACCGATGAACTGGGAATTCTGGTGATGCCCGGATGGACCTGCTGCGATGCCTGGGAATTGTGGGACAAATGGACGCCGGACACGCGCAAAGTTGCTGCTGCTTCGATGGCCGATCAGGCGCGGCGTTTGCGCAATCATCCCAGCGTTTTCGTGTGGCTGTATGGCAGCGACAACCCTCCGCCCGCCGACGTGGAGAAAATGTATCTGGCCATTTTGCATGACGCGGAGTGGGCGAATCCTTCGGTTTCGTCGGCCAGCGCAGCGCCGACAACGGTTACCGGAAACTCCGGCGTGAAAATGACCGGCCCTTACGAATATGTTCCTCCGGTGTACTGGCTGGCGGATACGACCGCGGGCGGAGCTTACGGCTATAACACCGAAACCAGCCCTGGACCTGCAATTCCGACTCTGGAGAGCGTGAAAAGATTTATTCCGAAAGAGCATCTGTGGCCGATGGATGATGTCTGGAATTACCACGCGGGCGGCGAGCGGTTTACTACCGTGAATGTTTTTACTGATGGGCTGAATAAACGATATGGAACGGCGAGTTCGTTGGAAGATTACGAGCGCAAAGCGCAGGCGGTTGCATACGACGGCGAACGCGCGATGTTTGAAAGCTACGGCCGGAATAAATATGTTTCGACTGGCGTAATTCAATGGATGTTGAACAATGCCTGGCCATCGCTGATCTGGCATCTGTACGACTACTATTTGGTGCCAGGCGGCGGATATTTTGGAACTAAGAAAGCGATGGAGCCCTTGCACGTGCAGTATGGTTACGACGACCAAGGCGTGGCAGTTGTAAACGACACCTATCAGGAGCGCAACGGGATGAAAGTTCGCGCGCGAGTATATTCGATTGACGCGAAACTGCTCGCCGACAAGGAAGAAACGGTCGACATTCCCGCGGATGCGGCGGTGAAAGCGTTCGACTTGCCTAAGCCGGACGGTCTGACGATGACTTTTTTTGTGAAATTGAGTTTGCGCGATGCGCGCGGAAAAAACGTCAGCGACAATTTTTACTGGCTCTCGGCGAAAGCCGATACGCTCGACTGGGCTCACAAACAGGACACGGTTTATACACCGCAGGCCGAATTTGGCGATTTAACCGGGCTGAATTCTTTGCCGCAAGTCAAATTGCAAACCAGCGCGTTGCTGGATCAAAAGGCTGGAGCGGCGACGGGCAAAGCGCATGTGCGCGTGAAAAATACATCGTCGAGCGTAGCGTTCCTGGTTCGCTTACGGCTGGCAGATAAAAAGGACGATCACGACGTGGTGCCGGTGCTTTGGGAAGACAATTATTTTTCGTTGCTGCCGGGTGAAGAACGCATTATCGCCGTGAGTTACAACGCTTCGGAGTTGCACGGCACGCATCCGGTGATTCAAGTTGGAGGTTTCAACATTGCCGCTGGAGAAGTCCCTGTGCAAACCAGCCCCACACCCTGAGTCGCTAGCAAAGTTCGGCTTGACCTGCGTTCAAAACGCCGAATTTGCAAAGTGTTGTGGCTTGATGCACAATTCGCGTCGATGAATACAAAAGACTCCCCTCTGAACAATTGGATTTTCAGATTGACACGCGCTGGCATCCTTTTCAGCGCGTGCCTCGGCGTTTGCGCTTTCGCGTTCGCGCAGGATGCCAAGCTCGCCACAGCCGAATCCGCAATTTCAGCACGGATAGCGAAGAGCGGTGCGGACGTTGCCGTGTATTTCCTGAGATTGGATGGAAGAGCGCAATGGTCGGTTCGCGCTGATGACGTATTCCATGCCGCCAGCACGATGAAGATTCCCGTGATGATTGAGCTGTTTCATCAAGTGCAGGAGGGAAAAGTAAAACTGACCGACACATTGCTGGTTAAGAATGAGTTTCACAGTATTATGGACGGCTCGGCCTACGTGCTCAACGCTTCCGACGATTCAGAAGGCGAGTTGTACAAAGCGGAAGGGCAGAAGCGCACGCTGCGCGAATTGTGCGAACTGATGATTACGGTCAGCAGCAATCTTGCGACGAACCTGCTGATTGAAAAACTGGGCGTTGAAAATATTCGCGCTGAAGTGCACACGCTTGGCGCGGATGGAATGAACGTGAAGCGCGGAGTGGAGGACAACAAAGCTTTTCAAAAGGGCCTGAACAATACCACCACCGCGAGCGGCCTCGGAATTTTGCTGCAGGCAATCGCGGAAGGCAAAGCGGTGGATGCCGCCAGTTCGAATGAGATGGTAGCGATCTTGGAGTGGCAGAAATTCAACGAAGGAATTCCAGCGGGCCTGCCAAAGGGGGTTCCGGTGGCGCACAAAACTGGGGAGATTACAAAAATCCATCACGATGCAGCGATTGTATTTGCGAAGCGGCCATTTATTCTGGTAATTCTGGTGCGCGGGCTGGCAGAGAAGATGGATAGCGCGGCGCTGATGGCGGATATCAGCAAGAGTCTCTACGAAGCGATAGAGTAGGAAGCTGCGCGCAACCAGATTAGGGCTTTGGCACATCCAACGCATGAGCGTGAGAGTGTATTGCGATTCGCGTTGAACTTCCGAAGAATTGAAAAAGGATATTGCGAGGGCAAGATGACGACACGAAATATTTCTAAATTCCTGATCGCAGCCTCGGCTGCGTTGCTTTTCGCCGGAATAGGATTTGCAGACACGCTGGAACTGAAAGATGGCCGGGTGCTGCAGGGAAGGTACCTGGGTGGAACGCAGGCGATTTTGCGTTTTGAAGTAAATGGCGATGTGCAGACATTTCCCACGCACGACATTGTGGCGCTGACGTTTACGCGCGGTGGGGGACGGCGCGCGGCTGAACCGCCACCACCTCCTCCTCCCAACAATCCGCCGGATAATCCCCCGAACGATCCGCCACAAGCACCAGCGCAGCCTGCGCCGCCGCAGGGGTACAACGGCGGTGACTTCACACTGCCGGCGGGACAGCCGATGATGGTACGCATGATTGACGGCGTGGACTCGTCCAAGAATCACGTTGGCGATATTTTCCACGCCAGCTTGGAGACGGACTTAAATGTAAACGGCGTGCTGGTGGCGCGCAGAGGCAGCGATGTTTACGGGCGATTGGCAAGCTCGGACGAAGGAGGAAAGTTTTCCGGGAAATCGGAGTTGCAGTTGGAGCTGACGCGGTTGGTAATCGACGGGAGGGATTTTCCCCTCATCAGCAGTGACTATAACGTGCAGGGCAAGAGCCGCGGAGCGGACAGCGCTAAGAAGGTTGGCGGCGGCGCGGTGCTGGGAGCCATCATTGGCGGAATTGCCGGCGGCGGCAAAGGCGCGGCAATCGGGGCTGCGGCCGGCGGCGGAGCCGGCGCGGGCGTCCAGATTTTGACGAAAGGGCAACAGGTAAAGGTACCCAGCGAAACGCTGCTGGAGTTTCGACTGCAACAGCCGGTGACCGTGACGCTTACCGGGAGATAAGCAATCTGAACGAAGACCCAGGTGTAAATCCGACACCTGGGACACCCGCCGATGCGAAATGTGCGCCGCAAGCACAAGTTGTTTCTTAGGAAGCACATTCGCTACATTTCATGGAATTCGTCCTTGCCACTTCTACTGTTAGTGACTAAGCTACCCCCTCAAGCAAAAAGCCCTTTGTTTTTGTGGGGCTCAGATGAGGGGAAGATGCCGAAAGAAAAACCGCAGGTAAACATCGGAGAAGTGATCAAGACCTATCGCGGGCAGCGCGGATTGTCGCAGGGGGATATCGAGCGGCGCACGGGATTGCTGCGTTGCTATTTGTCGCGCGTGGAGAATGGGCACACCGTGCCTTCACTGGAGACGCTGGCGAAGATTGCCGAAGCGATGGATATATCGCTGGCGGACTTTTTCCCCGGAACAGAAACTCCGCGGGACAAAGAGACCCAAAAGATGCTGGGCGAACTTTCGCAGGACGAAATCCGGTTCCTGGTGGAGATCAAGCGGTACAGCTCGACGCTTTCGGATGGCGATAAGCGGCTGGTGCTGGCGATGATCCGGAAGATGGCTACGATGATTCCGCCGCCGGTGCGCAAGCCGTTGATACGGCGATCTGCGGTTTAAGATCAAGCCGATGTGAAGATACAACAGTATAAGAAGAACGAATTCCTCATCGCGTTAAACAGCGAATGAGCGAATCACGCCAAGGTAGTCCCAAACGAGGAACGTCAAGGCCGCTGCAAAAACTAAAGAAGGAATATTCTTCTTTTTCATTAGGCGAGCGACCGCGGTGAAGAGCATCAGTATGCCGTTACAACCGATGGCACCGTAGTGGAAGCGTCCTATCGTTAAGGGGAACGCCAGTCCTAGGACTATCCAGCCGAAGCTCGCGGTGACCAACAAGAGAAGCCCCGCATCGCCTATCTCGAAGTTAGGTTTCGCGCTAGCAATCTCAATCCAGCTCTTGGCAAACGGCAATATCGGGCTAAAACAGAACGCCACTATAACCCAGTAAACGAACGTACGTATCGGATGGGCCATGATCACGAGCGGAGAACCAGGCAGCTGGCGATCATGTCGTGGAGGGCCTGCTTTTTTTCGGTGACACCGGCGAGGATGTAACCGATGCCGAGAGGAATGAGTCCAGAGATGATCTTCGCGAAGAATCGGCCCGAAGCGCGCGCAAAGGAGACGCGGTTGCCGTTGAGGTCGGTGACGACCAGGCCCATCACTTTTTTGCCGATGGTGCCTTGCCAGTCGGAACTTTCAAAGTACGCGTAGTAGAGCCAGCTACCGAGAGTGGTGACGCCTACCAGAAGAGCAATAGAAGATACGAAAGCAGCGATGGCAGCAGGGTCGGGTTCGCTGTTATGGCGGGCCATGCCTTGAATCGCCGCGCCGAGGCCGGAGAGCATCGCGACGGGAATGCAGATCGCGAGAAAAACGGCGCCGAGCAGGAGGCCATCGATCAAATGGGCGACGAAGCGGAGCCAGAAACCGCCATAGGCACGAGTGACCGGAGGAAGCCAGTGCGGAGAGACGGACGCCGCCGGGCTGAGTGAGGCATCCGAAGCAATGGCCGGCGCAGCGGTCGAAGTTGGAGCGGCAGCGCCGCAAACCTGGCAGAAAGCGGTACCGGGGGCAAGGTTGTTGCCGCACTTTGAGCAGAACATTATTTTCTCCTGGGCGAGAGAGAAGCCATGAGTTGCACGGGAGATGTTACAGGAAGTGTCGTGATGAAGTGAAGAAAGGGATTTAGGGACGATGGATTAGGGATTAGGACCAGCGCTTCAGCGTTGTTTGGGAGATGGAGAGAGCAAGAACGCAAAAGAGCAATGAACGGGCTACAAAGTTGGGGCGGCCACGAGCCGGCGCAAAGTCCGCGCTTTGCGGCCGAAGTACATGCCATTGAGCGTTTTCCATGGAGCGATGAGGAAATAGAGATAGCCGGTAGCGCCGGCCCAACTCGCAGGAAGAAAGAGACCGACAAGCACAGCGGCCAGGCATGTGATGAGGCCGATGGCGGCGAGGCCAAGCGCGTCGACTATGGAAGAGACGGTTAGCAGGCGTTCGAGACCGTTGAGAGCGAGAGATTCGCGGTGACGCCAGGCGTTCCAATAGAGAGCAGCGATGAGGAAATAAACGGCGGCGAATCCCAGGCCGTATAGAACCATTAGCTCGGTGACTTGAGATGAGGTGGCGAAGTGCACGGTACCTTCGCGACGGACGATTTGGCCAAACAGCGTGGTGAAAAGAAATTTTAACGGATAGACGTAAAAAAGAACTACAAAGAGCAGGCAGGAGTTAAGCAGGATGGTGAACTGATCATGCAGAGCGTAGCGCCGGAAGAAAACGTAGTGCGCATACCAAAGGGTGAGGAGCATCGTGAAACAAATGGCGAAGGGTACAAAGCCGCGCACGATTTCGTGCAGGCCGGAAAAATCTTTGGGAACTTCGAGGGACACGACGAGCAAGGTGAGCGCGAATCCGAATACCACGTCGCTGAAAGCGTCGATGCGCGACATAGCGACGCCGCGCATGCGGAAACCATTTTCGGCTGGCTGGTGATCGGGAGAGTCCACGCGAATTCTCCGGGTGCAGCGTTTCTTAGACTATGGGTCTCAGACTATGGGCCTCGAGACTATGGACCCCAAGGCTACGGGCAGAGCATACAACAAATTGGTCCTAGCGTACTGTGGCGCCATCCGTGCGCGGCTTGGCTATGGCTGGCGTGTCCACATTTAGAACGGAAGTCACGAAATCGCTTAGCGTCATGCCTAGATGGCCTACGACGCGCTGTTTGAGTGAAGTGTAGTCCTGCGTACCGCTGAAAATATCGGCCATGATCTGGCGGAAAATGGTGCTGCGGCGGAGGAATTGCACCATGCGCGTGGTGACGGCGGTACCGAGGAATGTGCCACGGTAAAAGCGGCGCACGATGCGCGCGGCGAATTCGAGTTCGCAGGAGAAGGCCGCGCGAACCCAGTCGGTGTACATCTGCGGATTGCCTTCGGCGATGGCTTTGCCGAGAAGTTCGCCAGAGCGCATGGCGTAGAACAGACCTTCACCAGTGAGGGGATCGACAAAAGCGGCCGCATCGCCGACGAGCGCCCAATTTTTGCCGACGACCGTGCGCTGCGAAAGTGTCGGAACTTGTGGCGAGGGAAGAACATGGCTGTAGAAGCGCGCGGTTTCGGTGGAAAGTTTTTGCTTGCCGATAAACGTTTGCAGGTGAGCGCGAAGTTCGTTTTGATTGTGCGAGGCCATGCTGCCGCAGATGCCGACTGATAAATGATCACAACGGGGGAAGGACCAGATGTAGCCGTCAAAGTGGGGAAGAAATTTGATGATGATGGAATCGGCAGGCTGGGGAATGAAGTAGCCTTGGGTGATTTCGAGTTCGTCTTTTTGCAGCGCACGCGTTCCCGGTAAAAGTTGATTGCGAGCGCCAGCGGCCAGCACCAGAAAATCGGCGGTGCGCCATTCGCCTTCGATGGAGTAGCGTGGTTTTTCACCGGAGGTGTCCACGGACACGATGCGTGAGCGATGCACCTGGCAGCCAGCGTTCTGGGCACGTTCGAGAAGCATGCCGTTCAGAACCATGCGCGAATAAATAACGATGGGGTTGCGCATTTCGAGTTTGGCGCGTTGTTCGTTGCTGGCGATGAGCTCGATGGAGTGAATCAGTTTTTTTGGATAGGGATTGTCGAGGAGAAAAGGAAAGCGCTGAATGGCTTTATGAGTGAGGCCGCCGCCGCAGGGTTTCTCCCAGGCGAGATGCTCGTCAAAAATATTGACGGTGTGGCCGGAGCGGGCGAGTTGTTCGCCACACATGGCGCCGGACGGACCGCCGCCTATGATTACGATTTCAGCCATCAGGTTTCTCTCGCTATGTGGTGAGACCGTGTTCGAGCGCGAAGTCCTTAAGCGATGGGGAGAATCGCCAGGACAAAACCAGCGAGGAGTATAGCACCGAAAATTGCGGAGGCCGGGATGGAGCGTGTCTGGACGCGTATTACATCGCTTGCCATCCGTTGCAAAAGCGAAAACAACGCAAAGTACACGATGAGCAGCACAAAAGCGAACTGCGCCGAGCGCAGATAAAAGATGGCGCCGACAAGAATTAGCCAAAGAATTCCGCGCAATACAAGAAAATGCACGAAGCGGCGGAGACGTGTTGAGGCCGCGGGACTTCCAAGGAAGAGTTCTTCGGCCAGATGCCACGGGAGGAGCGCGAGGAAAAGAATCGGAAAGCGAAGCCAGCGCGAGGGAGTGAGCCAGGCTTCATAGAAAGTGAGTTCGAACCACGCGCCGAAGAGAAGAATGAGCAATACGGCGGCAGCCGCGCTGGCCGCTGTGGTCGTACCGAAGAAGGCATTCAACGATGGAAGGGCCTTGCGACGTAACGCGAGTGTTGCCGGGCCGACGATGAACAGAAATGAGACAAGATAGTCGCCCTGGAAAATGTGAAGAAAGCGAAAAGGTACAAAGAAATGGAGCAGTATCACTGAAAGCACGGAAAAAAGCGCTAGCCCAGATGCGGTGCGAAGAAATGAATATGGGGGATTGGAGTCGAGAAGAGAGTTGTTTGAGGAAACGGTGGTCATTTCGCGAAGAAAGGGCGGCGCCAGAATGACGAGACCGAGCAGTCCGAGGATGCAACCGAGTTCGGGCGTATTTTTTGGCAGGGGCGCAGTGCGATCGGTGCCAAGAATTTGCGATGTCCAAGAACGCATGGCAGCGAAGGTTGCCGGAGCAAACAGGATGCTGACGTGAGAGGTGCGCGGGATGACTTCGTATTTTGTAGATAGGTTCGTTGAGTTGCTGACGAGATCCTGAGCGATTTGGCGGATAGCCGCGGGTTCCCAAGCAGCGCTGAGCACCAGAGAGTGAGCGGCGAGGACGGGCGGCGTTGGAAACAGAAGGAGTTCGGAAGCGACTCCTGGAGCGGGATGCATGGGCGCGGGGGAAATGGCGATGACGCCGGCAACGGGAAAGTCCGCCGCGACGCGAGTGGCGATCGCGCCGCCCATAGAATGGCCAGCGAAAATAGTGCGTTCGGGAATGATGGCTTTGCGCGCAGATAAGTCGCGAACCAGTGCATCGGCGCAAGTTTCCACGCGTTCTGGCGAAAACGGGCCGGGAGTTTTTCCGTGGCCAGGAAGATCGGGAACGAATACGCGCAATTCCTGATTGGCAAACTCTTGCGCGGTGAACGCCATTACTTTTTTGTTGGCGGAAAGTCCGTGAAAAAGAATTATCGAGCCGACGGGAGTGCCGGAGCGAGCTTCGTAGATGTCAGTGGCCATATTGCAGCCGCCCGCGGTGGCGAGCACGGTGTGCACTTCATAGGATTCTCTGCGCGCGAGAATAAATCCGGCGACGCACAGCAGAATACCGACTACCGCCTGAAGCAGTGCGCGACGACTCAACGTTGGAACCGCGAGAGACGCGCTCACGAATGCACTCTCGCTGGCTTGACGCTCGGAGTCAGATCGATTGTGAGCGCGTGATAAACTATGGCGTAGCGTGCTGAAAGGCAATTAAAGAGGGTGTGGAATTGAGCGCCGGGATTTTGAGTCTGCACCAAGCGATTTTGCAATTTGGCCCGACGAAACGCAATGGGCGGCGCGTAGTGTTTACCAACGGCTGTTTTGACCTGCTGCATCCCGGACACATCGAGACGTTGGAGAAGGCGCGCAGTCTGGGCGATGCGCTGGTGGTTGGCGTGAATAGCGATCGCAGTGTGCGCGCGATGAAAGGCGCTGGGCGGCCAATCATGCCGGAACGTGAGCGAGCAGAAATTCTTGCGGCGCTGGAATGCGTGGATGGCGTGGTGATTTTTGATGAGCCGACGCCGCGTGAAATTATTGCGGCGCTGCTGCCGAACGTACTTGTGAAAGGCGGCGATTGGGCGGGCGACCAAATTGTTGGCCGAGAAGAAGTGGAGGCCGCGGGCGGCAAAGTGATTTCAATCCCAGTGGTGGCGGGATATTCAACCACCGCAATTCTTGAAAAGATCCGAAGGCTGGATGAGTCCAGCGGAACGGATCGCCAGTAAGTATTCATGATCCTACCCGTTGTTCGTGAACGATTCGAAGCGTTGTTGCGGCAGCCTGCGCTGCAGGGCGTAGTGTCCGCGCTGCAAGGCGGCGCGAAGGTCGCCGGGTGTGTTGGCCTCACGGAATTGGCCAAGGCAATCGCCGTGGCATATGTCACCTCGCAGTTGCGGAGGCCGGCATTTTTGATTGTAGATTCGAACAAGAAAGCGGAAGCGATCGCCGAGACAGTGCGATTTTGTTTTTCGGTTTTTCCGGGATCAACGGGCGGAGTTGCGGTGCTTCCGGCGTTTGACACGTTTCCGTGGGAGTCGCGCAGTCCGCACGCGGACATTCTGGAACGTCGCGCGGCGACACTGTATCGACTGGCAGCGGGCGAAACTTCGCTGGTGATTGCGCCGGTGGCATCGGTGCTGTGGAGATACCGCGATGGAAGTGATTATGCGGAGCTGACGCGGATTCTGGAAAAAGACAAGGAAGTGCCGTTGCAGGATTTCCTGGCGCATCTTGGCGCTACGGGCTATGCGCGGACGGAAATGGTGGAGTTACCCGGACAATTCGCGGTGCGCGGCGGAATCGTGGATATTTTTTCGCCAGAGGCGCCGCGGCCGGTACGCGTGGAATTGCTCGGCGACACGGTGGAATCGGTACGGGAATTCGATCCGCGGACGCAGCGATCGATTGCACCGGTGAACTGGACGACAATTTTGCCGCTGACCGAGTGGGCGGTCGTGCGGGGCGACGGCGCGGGGGCGTGGGCTCTGCCGACGTATTGGGGGCCAGCAAATATTGCGGCGACCCGTAGCTTGTTTGAGTTGACGCCGAGCTCGCTGGAGCCGGTGATTTTTTTGGATGAGCCTGGGACGTTGCGCCCGGTTGTGGATACGTTACTCCCCGAAGCCACGGAAGCGTACGAAAAAGTGGGAGCGGCAAATGCACCGGAGGTCGCGACGTTTTACTGGCAGGCGGAAGAATTCGACTTGGCGCTGCAATTGGCGACGCGTGTGGAGTTGGAACAACTGGGCATGAGCTTGACCGAAGCCGCGCGATTTAATTTGTCGTCGCGGCCGAGCGCGCGATTCCACGGCGATGTGGTGGCCTGTGTCGGCGATGTGAAGTCGCAACTGGGCAACGGCGGGAAAATATTTCTGACGGCTGCGAGTACCGGTGAACTGGAACGCTACGCGGATATTTGCCGCGAGTATGAAGTGCCGTACGTGCTGGGTGAATCGGAGAACGCAGCTTCAGGATTTACCGCGGAAGGTGCGCTGGAGTCGGCGGGATTGGTGTTGGTGAGAGCGCCATTTGGAGAAGGGACGTCGTTTCCCGATGCCAGGCTGACCATTTTTGGAAACGCGGATTTGTTCGACGTGGCGCCGTCGGTGGAGCGGCCCACGCGCAAGATTCGCACCTCGGGATTTTTCAGCGATTTCGCGGACCTGAAGCCGGGCGATTTTGTAGTGCACGTCGATCACGGCATCGGGCAATTCGAAGGGTTACGGCAGATTGAGTCGGACGGCCGCCGCGGCGAATTCATGCTGCTTCGTTATGCCGAGGATTCGCGATTATACGTGCCGCTCGAACGCATGGATCTGGTGCAAAACTACCGAGTGGTCGAGGGTGCGCCGCCGCCGCTCGATAAACTTGGTGGAACCGGCTGGACGACGCGCAAAGCGAAAGTCCGCAAATCGCTGGAGGACATGGCGGAGAAGTTGCTGGAACTGTACGCGGCGAGAAAAACTGCAACGGGTTTTGCGTTTTCGGCCGACGGCAACTGGCAGCGCGAGTTTGAAGACGCGTTCGAATTCGAGGAGACGCAGGATCAGAACCTGGCGATTGCGGACATCAAACGCGACATGGAAAAAACCGTCCCAATGGACCGGCTCCTGTGCGGCGATGTCGGCTACGGGAAGACCGAAGTAGCTATGCGCGCGGCGTTCAAAGTGATTTCCGACAATAAGCAGGTTGCGGTGCTTTCGCCGACCACGGTGCTGGCGTTTCAACATTTTGAGACTTTCAAGAAAAGATTTGCCGCATTCCCCGCGAAGATTGAGATGTTGAGCCGGTTTCGAACCGCGGCCGAACAGAAGAAAATTTTGGCGGAGCTGGAAGCCGGGAAAGTGGACGTGGTGATTGGAACGCACCGGCTGCTTTCGAAGGACGTGCAGTTTCAGGATCTGGGATTGCTGGTGATTGACGAAGAGCAGCGGTTTGGCGTGGCGCATAAAGAGCGCCTAAAAGAAATGCGAAAGGACGTTGACGCGCTTTCGTTGTCGGCAACTCCGATTCCGCGAACGCTGCACATGTCGCTGGTCGGCTTGCGCGATATGTCGATTATCGAGACGCCGCCGCGCGATCGGTTGGCGATTCAGACCGTGGTCGCGCCGTTCCAGGAAGAACTGATTCGCAAGGCTGTGGAAACGGAACTGCAGCGCGACGGACAGGTTTATTTCATCCACAACCGGGTGGAGTCTATCTACTCGCTGGCGACATTGGTAACGAAGCTGGTGCCACGAGCTCGCGTAGTGGTGGCACACGGCCAGATGGGCGAGAAAGAACTTGAAAGGGTCATGCTGAAATTCATCCGCGATGAAGCGGATGTGCTGGTGGCTACTACCATCGTGGAAAACGGACTCGATATTCCCAGGGCCAATACGATTTTGATCAATCGCGCAGATCGGCTGGGACTTTCAGAGTTGTACCAGTTGCGCGGACGAGTTGGCCGTTCGAATCAGCGCGCTTATGCATACTTGCTGGTGCCGCCGGAAACGATCTTGTCGGAAGTGGCGCGCAAACGACTTTCGGCGATGAAGGAGTTCAGCGAACTCGGCGCAGGGTTCCGAATTGCGGCGCTCGATCTGGAGCTGCGCGGCGCGGGCAACATGCTGGGCCGGCAGCAGCACGGCCACATCGAGGCGGTAGGTTTCGATATTTATACCCAGATGTTGGAGCGCGCGGTCTCGAAACTGAAGGGCGAAGAAGCTGCGCCCGAAATGCGGACCACGCTCAGCCTGGGGCTGGATGTACGCATTCCGCAGGATTACATTCCGAGCGAGAATTTGCGATTGCGGACCTACAAGCGAATTTCTTCCATCAAGACCGACGACGAAAAAATGGATGTGGCGAAAGAGCTTGCAGATCGATTCGGGCCGCTTCCGTCTTCGGTGGGAAACCTCTTGGAGTACGCCGCCCTCAAATCCATCTGCGAGCGATTGCGGATTTCCATGGTGGAGCGGCAAGGAAACCGGGTGGCAGTAAGGTTCCATCCGGAAACGCCGCTGGACCCGGCGATGCTGGTACAGGTGGTGCGCTCGAGGGAAGGGATCAGGCTGGACCCTTCCGGAGTCCTGTGGATGGAGACATCGCGTGGCGAGCCGGTCGTCGAATCGCTGAGAAACGTATTGCTCGGTCTGCAAGGGCAGGGATAAACTGATGTGATGAGGGAATGGATGAGAAACATTGCAATCGTGGCAGCGTTGCTGGCGGCCATGCCGTTAGCTGCGCAAGAACCGACACCGACACCTGCGCCAGCACCGACGCTCGAGAAGCCTGGGATGGCTCCAGCAACCGAGGAGCAGAAACCAGTCGCCAAGCCGAAAGCGCCTGCAGCGCCAGCCAAGGCAAATTCCGACGGTGGAAGAGTGGTCGAGGAAATTATCGCGCGCGTGAACAACGAGATTATTACGCGTTCAGAGTATGACAAGGCTTTGGCCACGGCGGACGAAGAAGTACGGCAAGATTGCGGGGCCAAGTGCACGCCGGAACAATTGCAAGCGGCGCTGGAAGACCGGAAGAAGAATACGCTGAGAGATTTGATTGACCAATCCTTGCTGGCGCAGCGCGGCAAGGACATGGGTATCAGCGTCGAGACCGACGTCGTAAAGCAGCTGGACCAGATCCGGATCGGAAACAAGCTGGGCAGTCTGGACGAACTGGAAAAAGCGGTCACCAGCCAGGGATTGAACTGGGAAGACTTCAAGAACAATATCCGCAATCACATTCTGACGCAAAAGGTGGTCAGCCAGGAAGTTGGATCGCATATCTCGATCGGCGAGAGCGACGCGCTGAAATACTACGACGAGCACAAAGCAGGTTTCGTGCGCCCCGAGCAGGTAGCGTTGCGCGAAATCATTATCAACACCGAAGGGAAGAAAGACGCCGAACTGCCGGACTTGAAAAAAAAGGCGGAGACGGCGCTGAAGCGCGTGAAAGATGGCGAGGACTTCGGCGAAATTGCCAAACGTCTTTCCGACGGCAGCACCAAAGATCAGGGCGGATACATCGGCACGTTCAAGCGCGGCGAACTTGCCAAGCAGCTCGAGGACACCGTTTTCAAAATGAAGCGCAACGAATTAACCGACGTGCTGGAAACTAAGCAAGGCTATTTGGTAATGCAAGTCCTCGAGCACTACGATGAGGGCGAACAGTCATTCGATAAGGTCAAGAACGAGATCATGGACAGGCTCTATAACGAGAAGCTGGAGCCGGCGGCGCGCGAATATCTGAAAACGTTGCGCGAACAAAGCTACGTGGTGATCAAGCCGGGATTCGCGGAATTGGCCGGCGGAGGCAACTCTGAAATTCAGGAAGTAAGCGCCACGCCAGAGGCCAGCAAGAAGAAAAAATCCCACAAGAAATATATTTTGTTCGGCAAGAAGACCTCAGCCTGATGAAAAAGCTGTTTGTTTCAGACATGACCTCCGAGCAGCTGGTCACTGCTTTTTTCCTTGTGCATGCGAAAGAGATCCGCAACACCAAGGAAGGCAAGCAGTATCTGCGGATGGAATTGGGCGACCGCAGCGGCACCATCGAAGCGCGCATGTGGACCAAGTTCGAAGTGATGGTCCAGGATGTGGCGCGCGACGACTTCGTGAAAGTGGAAGGCCGCGTTGAGTTGTATCGCGACAAGCCGCAACTGGCTTTGCTGCAATTCCGTAAAGCGAAACCCGAAGAAATTGAACTGGCCGACTTTCTTCCACACACCAAGGAAGACGTCGAGAAGATGTATGCGCAGTTGCTCGAATACGCGAAAGCGATTCGCAACGCATGGTTGCAGCAACTGGTGCTGAGCATCGTCAACGATCCAACCGTAGCAACGCGCTACAAGAAAGCGCCTGCGGCCAAGGTGATGCATCACGCCTATCTGGGCGGACTGCTGGAGCACGTTGTCGGTCTTTGCGGCCTCGCCAAACAAGTTGCCGAACATTATCCCGAACTTGATTTGGATCTTTTGCTTACCGTAGCGATTTTGCATGATGTCGGGAAGCTCGACGAGCTTTGCTACACGCGTGCCATCGGCTATACCACCGATGGTCAACTGTTGGGCCACATCGTGATGGAATTGGAAACCGTGTTGTACGCCATCGATAAAATTCCTGGGTTTCCGAGGGAGTTGAAAACCGTGGTGCAGCATCTTCTGATCAGCCATCACGGACAGTATGAATTTGGCTCGCCTAAACTGCCGATGATTCGCGAGGCCATGGTTTTTCATTATCTCGACGACATGGATTCGAAGATGGCGGCGGTACGCGCGGCGTTGGCCAGCGAATCTGGCGACGAAGAATGGTCCGCTTATAGCAGTGCGTTGCAGCGCAAGTTTTTGCGTCTCGATCGTTACCTGAAGGGCGCGAACCCGCCCACCGAAAAGATCGATCCAAGCGCTCAAGCTACGCTGGAGTTGAAGTAATGATTCCCGAACAATTCCAGATCCGGGACCTGACGATTCGTCCGGCGGCGGTGCTTGCGCCCATGGCCGGCGTTACCGATACGCTTTTTCGGCGCGTGATTCGTGGTCTCGGCGGATGTGGCCTGCTGATGACGGAGTTCACCAGCTCCGAAGGCATTACGCGAAGCGCGAAAAAGACCTTGCGGTATCTCTATTTTCAGCCGGATGAGCATCCGATTACCGCGCAGCTGTTCGGAGCCAGCCCGAGCGTCATGGCCGAAGCCGCAAAGATGGTCGAGGACCACGGGTTCGACGCCGTGGACATTAATCTTGGCTGTCCCGCAAAAAAAGTGGTGAAGTGCGGCGGCTCGGGATTGCTTCGCGATCTGGAATTGCTGGGAGAGATTTTTCGCACAGTCCGCGCAGCAGTGCGGATTCCTTTGACGATCAAATTGCGCGCTGGATGGGATGAGAATTCCATCGTGGCCGTCGAAGTGGCAACACTGGCCGAATCCCTAGGCGTGGAAGCGGTCGCGGTGCATCCGCGAACCCGCCTGCAAGGCTACAGCGGCCAGGCGGACTGGAAAATCATCGCGGCGGTGAAGCAGGCGGTAAAGATTCCGGTCATCGGAAACGGCGACATTCAAAAGCCCGAAGATGCGGGGAAAATTGTGCAGGAAACCGGATGCGACGCGGTGATGATCGGCCGCGCGGCGGCGACCAATCCGTGGATTTTTTCCCAGATGGCGGAATTTCGTAGCGTGGGAAGCTATTCACAGCCGACTGACGAAGACCGCCACCAGTTACTCTCTCGCTACTATAAAGAAATCAAGTTGGCCGATCAGCCCGACGCTGTGGGAAAAATGAAGCAGTTCGCTTGCTGGTTTACGCACTGTGTTGGGAACGGAAGCGAGCTCAGACGAACGGTTCACGAAGCACGGACACCCGGCGAAGTGCTTGATGCGGTAGAACGTTTTTTCGAGCGCCAGGCGTCCGTTGCGAATGAGCCGGAAGCGGTTTTGCAAAACGAGGGACCGTCCGATGATGCCAACGACCACGCAAGTGTCGAGACAGCGAGCTGAACGACGGATTTCCGTGCGCCTGCCGATGCAAGTCACGGGCCGCGACTCGCGCGGCGTGATCTTCACCGAAGAAACTTCCAGCGAGAATTTATGCCGGGGCGGGGCGGCGTTTGTGACCCGTTTTGAAGTGCTGCTGGGCGCCGATCTTGATATACGAATTCCGATGTCGCACCAGGCGTGGCGCCGCGAAGATGCCGACTTCGCTACGCGCGGGCAGGTGGTTCACGTGGCCGCCGCGAGCGGACCCGGCGAACATCTCATCGGGGTGCGATTTACTGGTCCCAGATTTCAGAAAGTTTTCCGGTCGGAATCGGCTGCATAATCAAAAGTAGCAGCCTGATCTGTTCTCGCACAGAAATATTATTCGAGCGGCTCGCCTGAATCTTCCGTTTCCAGATGCAGTTCGTGATATGCGGCGCGCTTGGTGATGCCGCGCTCCTTGGCTGCCAATTTCAACGCTTCCTTGCGATCTAATTTCGCCTGTCGCATCAACTCCTCAACTCGGTCGGCGAGACTCTGTGAGGTATCGCGGTGCGCGGACTTTCCGTCCGCGGGAACCGGTCCGATGAGCAAGGTAATTTCGCCTCGCGCCGGTTTGTCCGCCAGGGAAGCAGCCAGTTCAACCAGCGAACCACGGCGAAACTCTTCGTGGATTTTCGTCACTTCGCGCGCCAGACAAGCCGGACGATCCCCGAGAATCTCGTGCGCGTCGATAAGTGTCTCCTCGATTCGGTGCGGCGCTTCGTAAAAAATAATCGTGCGATCCTCGATACGAAGCCGCTCCAGTGCACGGCGCCGTTCGCCGCCGCGGGCGGGTAGGAATCCAGCGAAAAGAAATTCTTCATTCGGCAAACCGGAAGCGGAGAGCGCGGCCAGCAGCGCGGAGGGCCCAGGAATCGGAATTACCGGAATGTGATGGCGTAAACAAAGCGTCACCAGCCGAAAGCCCGGATCGCTCACCAGAGGCACTCCAGCATCGCTGACAAGAGCGATCTGGGCGCCTTGTTCCATGGCCACCACAAGTTCCGGCGCGCGCGTCAGTTCATTGTGTTCGTGATAGCTGACCAGTGGCTTCTGAATGTTGTAATGATTCAAAAGCTTTTGCGTGTGGCGCGTGTCTTCGCAAGCAATCTGGTCGACCTCTTTCAGGATGCGCAGGGCGCGCAGCGTGATGTCTTCCAAATTTCCAATCGGCGTGGCTACCAGGTACAGGCACGCTTCATGTGCGCTGGATTGCTGCTCCATGCAAGCAGTCTAGCACGCGGGCTCGCGTATGCCGCGCGTGCTATACTGCGGTCTTCAAGACACAATTGGAGGAACTGCATTGCCACTGTACGAGTACAAGTGCCTGAAGTGCGGCAAAAAGACGGAAAAAATCGAAAGCGTTTCTGGGCCGTTCCTGAAAAAGTGTCCGCACTGCGGTGGCAAAGTGGAGCGTGTGCAATCGGCACCGGCGATTCAGTTCAAAGGGTCAGGATGGTACGTGACGGACTACGCAGGGAAAACGAGCGTCAAGGAAACTGGTTCGTCGGATTCGCCGTCGGGGGAGAAGTCAGACAAGACCGACAAGTCAGAGAAGTCGGATAAAAAAGATTCGTCGGAGAAAGAGTCCAGCACAAAAGAGAGCACGACGAAGGAAACCAAAGAAAAGAAACCGGCCAGCAAGAAATAGTTATCCACACTTCATCGGGCTATTAAAGTTTTAGGTTCTTCAAATAATTCCGGAACGGCTCGCCCAGGTTTTTATTTTGCAGCGCCAGTTCGACCGTAGCGATCAGAAATCCCAGTTTGTCGCCCGCATCGTAGGAAATTCCTTCGTAGATGTAGGCCCAAAGCCCCTGTTCCTTGGCGAGTATCTTCATCGCATCGGTAAGCTGTATTTCGCCACCCGCGCCGGGCTTGGTGCGTTCCAAACAACCGAAGATCGCAGGAGGAAGAACGTATCGTCCCGTGATGGAGAGATTTGACGGAGCTTCTCCGGGTTTTGGCTTTTCGATTAGCTCGCGAATGCGCAACAAACGTTCGCCAAACGGACCTTGTGGCGCGGCTTCTCCGCCGACGATGCCGTACAAATGGGTCTTTTCGCGCGGAACTTCTTCGACGGCGATCGCGCCGATGCCGGTAGCTTCATAAACTTTTATCAGTTGCTTGGTCGCGGGATTTTCGCCGGGAATCAAGACATCTCCGAGCAGCACCGCGAACGGCTCGTCTCCCACCAGATCCTTGGCAACCAGTACGGCGTGGCCGAGTCCCAGCGGCTCTTTCTGCCGCGTATAGCTGACCTGAACCATGTCGCTGATGTGGCGAACAATCTTGAGTTCCTGGTGTTTGCCTTTTGTCTCCAGAAAGTGCTCGAGCTCAGGGCTGAAGTCAAAATGATCTTCGATGGAACTCTTACCTCGGCCAGTAACGATGACAATGTGCTCGATGCCGCTAGCGACGCACTCTTCCACCACGTATTGGATCTGCGGCTTGTCGACAACGTTCAACATCTCCTTCGGTTGCGCCTTAGTCGCGGGCAGAAAGCGCGTGCCCAACCCCGCGGCAGGAAGAACCGCCTTACGAATTTTTTTGATGTGTGCGGGTTTCGCGTTCGAATCGCTGGTAGCGGTCATAAGTTCAGGTTAAAGAAGACTCGTGAATTTACAATCGGATTCTTAATGTAGAGTGCGTGGCCAGAAAGGCCTGATACCTGCCGCGTGATAGCATAAACAATGAGGAGTCAAAAAAGCGAATGAGCGTGCGCATCCTCGGAATCGAGTCCTCGTGCGATGAAACCGCAGCAGCTGTGGTGGCGGATGGCCGCGAGATTTTGTCCAGCGTGGTGGCATCGCAGATTGACGTCCACCGCAAGTACGGCGGTGTAGTGCCAGAGCTAGCTTCCCGCGAACATTTGCGACAAATCGTTCCCGTTGTGCGCGAAGCCATGGAACAGGCAAAACTTCGCCTTGAAGATTTGGACGCCATCGCAGTAACGCAAGGACCGGGACTGGTCGGCTCGCTGCTCGTCGGCATCACCTACGGAAAAACGCTTGCGGAAAGTTTGCGCAAGCCATTGGTGCCCGTAAACCATTTGGAAGGGCATATCCACGCGGTTTTTCTGGAGGCTCACAAATCGGGAATCTCGCCCACATTGCCGGCGGTTTGCTTGATTGTTTCCGGCGGCCATACCGTGCTGTACGAAGTTCAGCCACAGGATGCCTCGCGCACTGACGCTGGTGGGTTGTGGTCCTACCGAAAAATCGGCCAGACGCGCGATGACGCAGCCGGTGAAGCGTACGACAAAGTTTCGAAGCTGCTCGGACTTGGCTATCCCGGCGGACCGATTTTGGATCGGCTCGCGGCCGCCGCTGGAAACGCCGCTGCTCCTGTAAAATTTGGACCAACGAAAATGCGGGGCAATACGTTTGATTTTAGTTTCAGCGGATTGAAGACCGCGGTGCTGTACCACGTGCGCGAAAATCCCGATTACTTGCCGGAGATACAGGAGCGCGAAAAGGCCATCGCCCGCGGCGAACGCAAATTCGAGCAATTATTGCCCCTGTGCGGCCCGAAGACTTTAAGTCTTGTGAGGGAATTTCAGAACGCTGTAGTGCGCGATTTGGTTGAACGCACCATGCGCGCTGCCGAAGAGTTAAACGTGCCGACAGTGCTGGTTTCTGGAGGAGTGGCGGCGAACCGGCAGTTGCGTGCAACTTTCGAAGAACGCGGGCGCAACGCCGGGCTCAATGTATTTTTCCCAAGCCACGCACTCTCTACCGACAATGCGGCGATGATTGCCGCCGCCGCATATCCGCGTTTCTGTAATCACATTTTGGCGGATATTTCCCTGAATGCCTCGGCATCGTTGCCTATTGCGTAAGCCGATCTGCGGTAAAGCTTCTCCGACGTGAATCTTTTCCTTAGCTCAGTGTAAAATGCCCGTTCATGCGCATAGCCCTGGATACTGGCGGCACCTTTACCGACTGCGTGTTTCTGCGCGGTGGTAAGCTCGAAATCCTGAAAGTACCGTCGCAGCCGAAGAATCCTGCAGCCGCGATTGCCGCCGCGCTTTCACGCGTACGCGTAATGCTCGGTGACAAAGCCGAGAAACAATTGGACCTGGTCTGCGGAACTACAGTCGGAACCAATGCGCTGCTGGAGCGACGCGGCGGAAAAGTTTTGCTAATCACCACCGAGGGTTTCGAGGATGTGCTGGAAATTGGCAGACAGGCACGCGCGAAACTTTACGATTTGCAATTCCAGAAAGCGCCTCCGCTTGTTCCTCGCGAAAGAGCTATCGGCGTGCGCGAACGTCTCGCCGCTGACGGGTCAGTCCTGAAGGAGCTAACCCGCGCGGAAATTCGTTCTTTGGTGCAAAAAGTACGCCGTGCACGTCCTGATGCCATAGCCATCTGTTTTCTTTTTTGTTTTCGAAATCCGAAACACGAAGCTTTGCTCGCAAAAGCCTTGCGGCGCGAAGCTTTTCTCGTCAGCGTCTCTCACGAAATCTTGCCGGAGTTCCGCGAGTTCGAACGCACCTCGACCACGGTGATAAACGCGTATCTGTCTTCGGTGATGAGTTCGTACCTGAAGGAAACGCAAGCGCAAGCGAATAAAGCTTGGAGTACCGTAGCAGAGTCCGATTCAACCCAGCACGCGCAAGTTCGCGTAATGCAGTCGAACGGTGGGATCATTTCCGCCGAAAATGCGGCGGCTCATCCCGTTCGAACTGTTCTCTCCGGCCCCGCTGGTGGCGTGTTAGGCGCAGCTTATGCGGCGTCCCTCGCGGGGATGGAAAAAATAATCACGTTCGATATGGGCGGAACTTCCACGGACGTAGCGCAACTTTCCGGAGAAACGCAAGTTACGACCGAGTCGCACGTCGCTGGGTTTCCTATTTCGGTCCCCATGCTTGAAATTCACACAGTAGGCGCCGGCGGTGGATCGATTGCGCGTTTCGATACGGGCGCGGCACTCCGAGTCGGACCAGAAAGCGCAGGCGCGGACCCGGGGCCAATTTGCTATGGCCGTGGGGAATTACCGACGGTAACCGACGCTCACGCGGCGCTAGGTCATTTCGGCGGCCGAGGCCTCCTCAATGGCGGATTTGATCTACAACTGGAGCGAACTCATCGCGAATTAGATAAGCGCAAGGGAAGCTTCCGCACTGTGCAGGCATTCGCGCAGGGTATTCTCGGCGTTTCGAACGCTGTTATCGAAAGAGCCGTGCGCAGAATTTCCATCGAACGCGGCCACGACCCGCGGGACTATACACTGGTGGCCTTTGGAGGAGCCGGTGGATTGCACGCATGCGATTTGGCCGCTGCTCTCGAGATGCGCTGCGTGCTTTTGCCGGTGTTCGCCGGGGGTCTTTCCGCGCTCGGAATCCTGCGAGCCGATGTCGTGCGGGATTTTTCTCGCACAGTACTGCTTCCGGTGCGGGATCCTCTGCATGCGCTGCGCGAAGCGCAACACACCCAGCGGAAACTTCGTAGCGATGCGGACGGCTTTCTACGCGGCGAGGGCTTTGCTGGGAACAAGCGGTGCTTCGAATACCGATTCGACGTCCGCTACGTAGGCCAGGCGTACGATTTAGGCGTTCCTGCCCGCGCGGACTTTGTAACCGCGTTCCATCAAGCCCATGAACTTGCGTATGGCCATGCCGATCCGCATCGACCAGTCGAGATTGTCAACGTGCGTTGTCGCGCAACGGGAATTTCCCCGCGCATTGCACTTCCACGAGTCGGACGCGCCGTAGCCGGAAGGCATCCTCCCGTCGAAAAGAAAATCAAATGCCATCTCGACGGTCGCGCGGTGCAGGCTTCACTGTTCGAACGAGAAAAATTGCGCGCCGGGCACCAGTTTAGTGGGCCTGCGATCATTGTGGAGTACAGCGCTACAGCTCTGGTTCCCGCGGGGTGGCTGGCCCGTGTGGATGCCTTCGGCCAGATCCATCTCGCAATTTCGAACAGAACCGCGAGGCGCGATGCCCGTTAGAAAGTCACAAAGGACTCCCGCGCCGGACGCCATGCGCCTGGAAATATTCAAAAATATTTTTCACTCCATCTCCGAGGAAATGGGAGCCGCGCTTCGCCGCTCGGCATTTTCGTCCAATATCAAGGAGCGCCGCGACTACTCCTGCGCTGTGTACGACGGCGCTGGTCAAGTTTTGGCAATGGGCGATCACATGCCCGTGCACCTCGGTTCGATGCCCGCATCGGTTGGGGCGGCCCGTGCAGCTCTGACGTTCGAACCGGGCGATATCGCTCTTCTGAATGATCCTTTCGCGGGAGGTACGCATCTTCCCGATCTGACTTTGGTGATGCCGGTTTTCGTTGCGACCAAGCGTAGTCCGCGGTTTTTTGTCGCCAGCCGCGCCCATCACGCTGATATCGGCGGATCGTTGGCTGGCTCCATGGGTCCGGCTCGCGAGATTTTCCAGGAAGGGCTGCGCATCCCGCCGGTAAAAATATTTCGCAACGGCGAAGTGAATAGGGAAGTGTTGAGTCTGCTGCTGGCGAACGTGCGAACGCCATTCGAACGCGAAGGCGACCTCGCGGCGCAAGTTGCGTCGTGCCGGCTAGGCGAGCGCCGCTTGCGCGAAGTGGCGGGAAAATACGGCCTGCGCGAAGTCGCACTTTACGCGAACTATCTGCTCGATTATTCCGAGAAGATGCTGCGAGCGGTTCTGCGTTCCCTGCCGCCGGGAATTTATCGCGCTGAAGATTTTCTCGACGGCGACGGTATGGGGTCCCAACGCCTGCGAATCCGCGTTACGGTTCGGATCAAATCAGGGTCGGTCGTGGTGGACTTTACTGGTTCGGCTCCTCAATGCGCGGGAAATGTGAATGCCGTCGAGGCCATTGCCATCTCCTCTGTGTACTACGTTTTCCGCTGTCTGCTGCGTGAGGATGTTCCCGCGACTTCCGGTCTGTTGCGTCCAATCAAAGTGATTGCGCCAACAGGAACGATCATCAACGCTTTGCCGCCCGCCGCCGTAGCAGGAGGCAACGTCGAAACTTCTCAACGTATAGTAGACGCTTTGCTCAGGGCTTTGGCCAAGGCAGCCCCGGAGCGGATTCCAGCAGCCAGCCAGGGCACCATGAATAATTTTACGTTTGGCGGAAAGTATCCTTCGCGCAACGGACTTCCATTTACCTACTACGAAACCATCGCCGGTGGTTGCGGCGCGTCCAGCGCCGGAGATGGCCCATCCGCATCGCATTCGCACATGACCAACTCGTGGAACACTCCAACCGAAGTGCTCGAGGAAGCTTATCCGGTGCGTGTAAAGCGTTATGCGATCCGCGATAATTCCGGCGGAGCCGGAATGCATAGCGGCGGCAATGGGATCGTTCGCGAGATCGAGTTCCTGTCGCCCGTCCAAGTAGGCTTGCTGACCGACCGCAGAGAAACTTCACCGTATGGCTTGCACGGAGGCGGTCCAGGTAAACGCGGCAAGAATACGCTTACTCGCAGAGCCAGGCGCATCGCACTGCCTGGTGAGACTTCTTTTCAGGCTGGCTCAGGCGACGTCTTGCGGATAGAAACTCCAGGTGGCGGTGGTTGGGGAAAGCCGAAGAAATAAATTTTACAAGCGAGCAAAAACAATGACAAGTCGTTGACAGCAGCTATTTCCTAATAGAACAGTCGCATTCCGCACTGTCGTACACTGATTGCATTAGCTCCAAACAAGAAAGGACAGGCACTGGGCCTGTCCTTTCGATCGCTTGCAATTTCTACTGTTCGAAGCCTTCCTGCATGATCGGGAATTGCAATTTGGCTTTCGCCAGCGACTTCAACACCATCGCTTCCGCGGATTCCGAGGACGTGCTGCGCGCGGTCGCCATCTCGCTCACCAGCAAGTACTTGGCGCGTTCCAGCATCTTTTTCTCGCGGAAGGAAAGTGGCTTGCTACGGCTCAGGGAGCACAGACTCTTGAGGACCACGGCAACTTCCAGAAGGGAACCGGTGCGCATGCGCTCTGAATTCTCTTTAAAGCGGTGTTTCCAGTCATGATGGCAATTTAATTTGCCGCGTTCTAAAAATCCCAGAACTTTCGTGGTGTCGTTCGAACGCATCACCGAGCGCAGTCCAACACTCTCTGCATTCGTTTGGGGCACCATCACTCGCAAGTCGCTCGAAACAATGCGAATCATAAAATATCGTTCGGTCTTTCCGTTTAACACTCCGTAATTAATTTGCTCAATGACTCCAACGCCGTGGTTCGGATAAACAACCTTATCACCGATTTTGTAGTCCATGGTTTCGGATGCCCCCTTGAGGTACAGTAAGAAGTGTAGAAGTTTGTGTTCAGAGAGTCAAGATATATCGTTTGAAATGAGAAGGTTAGGGAAGCTTGTACCTTGGTATGGCCCTAAAATTGCCCCTAAGGTGGGTAATGGAACTGGCCCTCGGACCGTCCAACGGCCAGTCTTTTCTCCCGCCTCGACCAGTTCGCCTATACTGAATCCTATGCAGTTCATCGTGGTAGACACGGCAGACGGCCGTGGAAGCATCGCTATTTTGGACGAATGCGAAGTTCTGGCAATGGAAGAACATGCTAGCGAAGAAGACTACTCCGTCTGGCTGCTTCCCGCCGTTCATCGAGTCCTTGCAAAATCGTCGCTAAGTCTTGCTGAACTAGATGGTTACGCAGTCTGTGCTGGCCCCGGCTCGTTCACTGGGCTGCGTGTGGGGTTAACTACGGTCAAGGCGTGGGCCGAAATTTACGGCAAACCTATCGCGTCACTCTCGCGGCTGGAGGCGTTTGCCGTAAGTTCGCCGGAGCCTGAGTCAGCATTTGTGGCCTCGTATATCGACGCCAGGCGGGATCAGGTGTTCGCAGCGTTGTACGCGCGTAGTGGAAGTGGCTTCGCACCGCTCGGAGAGGAATCCGTGATTTCGCTGTCGGACTTTGCGGCGGCGGTACGGGAGAAAAGTGCCAGCAAACCGGTCCGCTGGGTTACTCCCGATCCGGCACTTCTCAAGTCCAGCGTATCTTGGCCCGCGCTCTTAGCGGCAGGCCACATCCTGCAATCAACACCTCCGCCTTTTGCGCCCCGTCTAGGCGTGCTCGCGTGCCGCAAGTTTCGCCAGGGCCAGACGACGGACGCTCTTTCCCTCGACGCCAATTATGTTCGCCGCTCCGATGCCGAAATGCTTTGGAAAGGGAATAAATCCGCGTTTAAGGCGTAATGGTTCGCGCCGAGCGGCAAAGTCATGCCAATCGACTCCCAAAGTCAAACCCACGGCGCTGAGGCGAACGACCCCCGAATTTTCAGACGCAGTCGTCCCTCGGACCAAGCCAGGATTTGCGAAATACTTGCCGATGCAAATCTTTCTCTTCGGCTGGTTGAAACGTCAGCAACCGCAGAGTCAACCGAGGTTGGCTCAACCGTCGTCCACGTGTGCGAACGGGCCGGAAAAGTGGTCGCGTTGCTACAGTGGCGAAACCTTGGCGAGGAAGTCGAAGTCCTGGACGTCGCGGTAGCCGCGAAACACCGCGGCCAGGGCAACGCTCGATTTTTGCTCGAAGAATTTCTGCGTCTCGTACAGGAGCACGGCATACGAGGGGTTTTCCTGGAAGTGCGCGAATCCAACGTTCCGGCCATCGCGCTCTATCGGAAATTCGGATTTTCCACTTCAGGTCGCCGGCCGAATTACTATCAGCAACCGGATGAAGCGGCGATCCTTCTCCATCTGAAAATTTCAGGCTAGTACCAAAATACCTGTCGTACCCTATTGACTCCGCCTTTACACAGCGCTAACTTCGCCTCAAGTCGAGCGGCTTCCTGTCGACGCGCGGCGATTACCGGCAGTACACAATCTAATTTGCAGTATGGAGGAGGAACGCATGGCAGCCATGCAGCGGAACCCTCGGGACATACTCCTCGTGACGGACGCCGATTACCAGCGTCTGTTCGAGCAGCATGAAAAGTACGACTCAGAGTTGCAAAGAATCCTCAAAGAACCCTTCCTCAATTCAGAAGACCTCCTCGAAGAAATCAAGCTGAAAAAGATGAAACTCCACTGCAAGGATGAGATGGAGCGGATTGCTGCGCGTATCGAACGATCGCGCGCGCAACACGCTTGACCTGGCGCGCGCGCCTCGCTTGACAAACTAGTTCCGCATTCCAAGTTGCTGCGGAGTTGTCTCCATGTGCCGCGGCCGGCCCAAGCATGCGGGCGAGGTCTCGCGCCAACGCTGTGGTATCTTCATTACCACATGGTGAAAGAAGGATATTACTTCGGCCTCCCGCCGCTGCTATTGGGCGGGGCAGCGATTATTTTTCATTGGTGGATTCTCGGCGGCGCACTCATAGCTCTCGCGCTCTTTTGTTTTTCTTTTTTTCGTGATCCGGAACGCATAATCTCAGCTGATCCTGGAGTAATCGTTTCTCCCGCGGATGGTCGTGTGGTGGTGATCACTGAAGAAGAAAACTCTGGCCGACCCGGCACGCGTATCAGTATTTTTCTCGCTATCTGGAACGTCCACGTAAACCGCTCACCGGCTGCCGGGGTCATCACCAAGCTGGAGTACCTGCCAGGAAGATTTCTTGCTGCCTGGGATGCCAGAGCCTCCACGCAGAACGAACAAAATATTTTTACTCTGGCCACCACGCAGGGCACCATCGAGTTCAAACAAATTGCCGGTCTAATTGCCCGCCGCGTCGTTTCCTGGAAAAAAGCACACGAATCCGTAAGCAAAGGCGAACGCATCGGTCTTGTCCGTTTCGGCTCACGCGTCGACCTTTGGGTTCCGCATGGCTCTGAGCTTCTGGTAAAAGTAGGAGACAACGTGGCTGGCGGATCCAGCGTCCTTGCGCGTTGGCCGCAGCACGCCGCGAATTCGTCCGGCCAAGCTTCGTTCGCAGCGGCGGAAAGGCAATCCTGAGTATGGCGATCCTCGATCAACAGGAAATTCCATACGAAGGTCGCAGACATCGCACGCAAGCCAGGCTGCGTCGTGGAGTTTTTCTGCTACCGGCGGCGATGACTTCCGCTAATTTGCTTTGCGGATACTACGCGGTGATTGCCTCGCTCATGGGAACTCCGGACGATTTTAATCACGCTGCAAAGGCCATTGGCATCGCCATCGTTTTCGATTCGCTGGATGGCCGTATCGCCCGTATGACCGGCACCAACACCGAATTCGGCGTGCAGTTCGATTCGCTGGCTGACGTAGTGAGTTTCGGAATTGCTCCTGCGGTGCTCGCATATGCGTGGGGAGTTCGCAGCGTCACGAATCTCGCTCCCGATGCGCTACATCAATTAGGACGCTTTGGCTGGCTCTGCTGTCTTGCGTTCCTGATCTGCTGCGCCTGGCGGCTCGCGCGATTTAACGTTCAGGGTATGGCCCCTGGCGGTACGAAATTCTTTGTTGGAATGCCGACGCCTGCGGCGGCCGGAGTGATCGCGTCCATCGTGCATGCTTTTCATGCTGGCGGTCCGCTAGGCGACTGGCGCTGGTCCATTCCGTGGTTGGTTCTTGCCGTGGCCCTCGCCGGATTGATGACCAGCACCATCCGTTTTTATAGTTTCAAGGATTTGCCCTGGGGAAAAAAGCAGCCCGGTGTCCTGATTTTGATTTTGTTGGTATTTCTCGCCGTTGTTTGGAATTATTCCGAAATTGCGCTGCTGCTGATCGCTTGCAGCTATGCCGTAGCCGGCGTGACGCTCCATGTCATCCGCTACGCCCGGCAGCACTCGGCGTCGCGTACCGCAGCTCCTTGATCCATGGCCACTCCCCTGGAATCGCGCAGAATTGTCATCGCCGGCGCTTCTTCACTTCTTGGCGCAGAACTAAAAGCGCTCCTGGAAGAAAGCCGCTTCGCGGCATCCGATTTTCGCCTGGTTGATGAAGAAGCTGTCGCTGCAATCTTGACCGAAGCCGCAGGCGAGCCCGCCATCATTCAGCCGGTCGAAGAAGACAGCTTCAACAAAGCTTGGATTGTGTTTTTTACCGGCTCACCAGCCTTCAGCCAAAGAAATCACGCGCTCGCTAACAAAAGTGGAGCGCGCATCGTGGATCTATCCGGCGAATTTGCCGGACACGCCGAAGCGTACATCTGGCTGCCGAATTTCGACGATCTCGCGGGGACTCCGTTCAAGAAAGACGCATTCAATAAAGCTGCCAGTATTTTTGTAGTTCCTTCAGCGGCTGCTGAAATCATTGTGCGGCTCGCATTCGCGTTGCGCGCATTCAAGCTCAGTGCACTGACCGTCGTCGCGTTCCAGTCGGTATCTTCCAGCGCAGGGAAAGCCGGCGTGCAAGAGTTGGAATCGCAAACCGGCCAGTTGCTTTCGTTTCAACCGCTCGGTAAAGAAGTCTTTGACGCGCAAGTTGCTTTCATTATGCTTGATCGCTTCGGCGCGGCGAGCCGTCACAATCTGCAAACCTCACTGGATATTCTGCGCCGCGAAGTGCACTCCTGCCTGCCGGACGACATTCGAACCCCGGCGCTGCAATTGCTGCACGCCCCGGTGTATTACGGAACCACCGTCACCGCTTGCGCGCAAATCCAAGCCTCCGCTGACGCTGCGGCGCTTGCCAAGAGTTGCGCGTCCGCCGGCTTCAGCATCACCGCGGAAGACGCCGCACCGGATAACATTTCTTCCGCAGGAGAAACCTCGCTGCAACTGGCGCCGCCGCGTCCGGATCCGTCCAGTCCGGGCAAGTGGTGGTTTTGGGCTGCCGCGGACAATCTCCGTCTGCCAGCCGCAAACGCGCTAAAATTGGCGGAGCGACTACTCGAATGAATCGCGCCTCATTCATCAGCTCACTGCTCGCAGCAACCATCTTCGCCGGATGCGGCTATCACGTCGCCGGACGCAACGATGCGCTGCCGAAAACCATTCGCGTGATTGCCGTCCCGGCCATCGAAAACAAAACTTCCAGCTACCGCATCGAGCAGCGCCTGACCGCTGCAACCATCCATGAATTTCTGGCGCGCACCAACTACAAAGTCGTCTCGGCCCCGGAGAGTGGCGACGCCGTGTTGCGCGGCAAGGTGCTGACCGTCGAAGCCGTGCCCCTCCTTTTCACCAGCATTCCGGCAACCGCCACCACTCCGGCGACCACGCGGGCCACCAACATGCTGGTCACCATGAAGTGCGATGTCACGCTGACAGATTCCAGCACCCAGAAAGTCCTCTATCACAACGACAATTTCGTTTTTCGCAACGAATACGAAATTTCCACCGATGTGAAAAGCTTCTTCGAAGAACAAGACCCGGCTCTCGACCACATGGCGCAGGATTTTGCAAAACGCCTGGTCGCCGCGGTAACGGAAAACTATTAATGCCTCCGCTCACTTCGCACGAATTGCTCTCGCGCCTGAAAAAAGGCAAGCCGGTCCCGGCGATTCTCTTACTCGGAGCAGAGCCTTATCTGCGCGACATCTGCCGCGCCCAACTAATTGAGCAATATGTTCCAGAGGCCGCGCGAACCTGGGCCGTCTCCAGATTTTCCGCCGAGCGCGGCGACATCGAGGCCGCTCTGGACCAGGCGCAAACTCTGCCGATGCTCTCGCCACAACAGGTCGTTTTCTTGGAAAACAGCGAAGCTATCGAAGAATTTGCGGACAAGAAGCGCGAAGACGCAGTGGAACTGCTTGAATCCTATCTCGCCGATCCCGCCCCATTTACCGTACTGGTCCTCGAGGCCGCACAGCTCGATCAGCGCATGAAACTTTCTAAATTGTTGGTAGAAAAATCGCTAGTTGTCACTGTTGGTTTAGGGGACGATCCGAATCAACGCAACGCCGCTGCAGTTGCCCTTGCACGATCGCTTGCGAAAGAGCAAGGCGTCGAATTCGAAAGGGGCGCCGCCGAGGATCTGGCCGAATGCGTCTCGGCCGATCTGCAACGCCTGAAAACCGAAATTGAAAAGCTTGCTACCTTTGCCGGAGAACGAAAAACAATTCTCCTTGAAGATGTCGCAGCGATGGTCATATCGGAGCGCACTACCACGGTTTGGGAAATGGCAGATATGATTGCTTCGCGCCAGGGCAAACGCGCTCTGGATTTTCTGGACCGGCTGCTACGTTCTGGCGAAGAACCAATTTTTCTCCTGGGCGGTCTGTTGTTCATGTATCGCAAACTCGTCGAAGCCGGCGAAGTGAAGGGTGTAGTAAACGGCTGGCAGGCCGCGAGAGCTTTGCAGATGGCGCCGGAGAAAGCTGAATTAGCCGTCCGCAACGCCCGCAAAATCTCCAAGCCGCGTTTGCTGGCGGGCATGCGGGCATTTCAACTAGCCGACAACCGCCTGAAGGGCGGCAGCGAGGACCCTCGCGCAGTAATGGAATTTCTGATCGCTGAATTAACCGCGCCAGAAACTAGATGACCCGCAGCGAGAATTCCGTGTAGGGGCGCAGCGTGCTGCGCCCAGCCCGCCCAGGGTTAGCCCCGCAATTTCCTTTGCTGTCGCTCACTGTGGCAAAAAATAAAAAAGGCCGGACCATTGTCCGGTCTTTTCGTTTCTAATCTCGGTCACCCTTCTGCTATTACTTCGACGCTTTGGCCTTCAATCCATTAAACGCCAATGTCAAACGCGACTTGTAACGGTTCGCGGTGTTCTCATGCAGCACGTTCTTGGTGATCGCCTGATCAATCGCCGAAAGCGTTGGGTTCAACAAATTTCCTGCCGCCGTCACATCACCGGCAGCAATCGCCCCGCGCAGCTTCTTGATCGCCGTGCGCACCCGCGTCCGGTTTGCCCGGTTCACTTCCGCCCGTTGCTCAGATTGTGCCGCGCGCTTTAATACTGACTTTTTCTTCTTCTTTATTTTGGTAGCCTGTCCTTGGGCCATCTAGCTAATGCTCCTTTTGCGTATCGCTCAAACATTCAAGTTTAGGGGACGCTTGCTGCTCTGTCAAATTTACGCATCGGTGGCAGATTAACGGGCAGATTAAATTGACTCTCACACGAAACGACGACAAAAGCGGTCGGGCAAACAGCGTGCAGCCCGTCGCATTGCGGCCGGTTCTGAAGTCAGGCAAACGTGACGAGTTGCTGCTGCTTATCAATTCACGCAATCCGATTTTGACCATCGAGACGCCGGAAGAAGAGCGCGTCGAGCAAATGCTTTTCGAAGTCGCTTCTCAGTTGAACGTTCCTTTGTTCACCTGGAGCGTAACCACCGGCCTGGCGCGATTTCACGGCGCTCCTATTTATAGCTCGGAAACGCCGGAAGCCGCTCTTTCCAACATGGCCGTCGTTCAGGGCGACGGGATTTTTCTACTGAAAGATTTCGCCCGCTATTGCGATAACGACAAAGTCTGCCGTCGCCTGCGCGAGCTCGCCGAACAATTCCGTTCCGCCCGCCGCTCCATTGTAATCACCGCGGGCTCGATTCAACTGCCGCCGGAACTGAGCGGCGAAGCCGCACCATTCAATCTCGGACTGCCGTCCGCCGAAGAAATTCTGGCCGGCGTAAAACAGACTCTCGCCGATTTGAATCGTGAGAGCCATGTTCCTGTTTCGCTCGATCTTGCCGGCTTGCAGCAACTCGCAAAGAATTTGGCTGGCCTGCCAGCTGCCGAAGCCATGCGCACTTTGCGCCGCTGCGTACTGTCGCAAGGCAAAGCTGATGCTCTGCTGCTGGATGCGGTGCTGGACGCCAAGCGCGATGCGCTTCGTGGTGACGGTTTGCTCGAGAGTGTACGCAGAGACTCGTCATTCCAGGATATTGCCGGATTGCAGCGGCTACGCGAGTGGCTGGTAAAACGAAAGAGCGCTTTAACTCCGGAAGGCCAAAAGTTTGGACTAGTTCCTCCGAAAGGGATTTTGATTACCGGAGTACAAGGCTGCGGCAAGAGTCTTGCCGCCAAATCCATCGCCGGTGAATGGGGATTCGAATTGGCGCGCCTCGACGCCGGCGCGCTCTACGACAAGTTTGTCGGCGAGAGTGAAAAAAAGCTGCGTAAAGCTTTGGATCTGGGGCAAAAAATGGCGCCGTTGGTTTTGTGGATTGACGAAATCGAGAAAGCGTTTGCGTCTGCGGGTTCTAGCGGCGATGCCGATGCCGGCCTTTCGCAGCGGTTGCTGGCCACGCTGTTGACTTGGATGCAGGACCGCGAAAGCGGCGTGTTCCTGGCCGCTACTTCGAACAACATTTCCGCGTTGCCTCCGGAAATGCTGCGCAAAGGACGCTTCGACGAAATATTTTTTGTGGATCTGCCAAATGTGCCGGTGCGCGCGGCGCTCTTCGCGTTGCACTTGAAAAAACGCGGGCGCGACGCCAGCGCATTTGAGCTGGACAAACTCGCTGCTGCCAGCGACGGCTTTTCCGGTGCGGAAATCGAGCAAGCCATCGCTTCTGGCCTGTATACCGCCTTCGCCGGCAAACAGCAATTGAGCACTGATATTCTTCTTTCCGAGCTCAAATCCACCCAGCCGCTCAGCGTCACGCGTGCAGAAGACATCACAGCCATCCGCGAATGGGCCCGCACTCGCGCGGCCCCCGCCGACTAGCCAACGCTGCCCGTAATTCAACTTCGAGAACGCGCACCTCCTGGGCCGTCATGCCGAGCCTGCGGGCCGCAGGCAGACGAAGCGAGGAATCTCTCTGCGCTTGCCTTCTGGCCAAGCGACATTTCTCAAGGCGCTGCGTCGCGACTCAAAGTAAACTCTCTCCGCTGAGCTGATCCTTGAATTGCCTCATGGAGACTCTTGATGCCCCGACCGTTTGTGCTCGCTTTTTTCTCTACCGCAGCGCTATTTCTTTATCCTGCGTTTTTCAGGTCTCAAGCCACACCGGACGCGACGCCACTTTCGAAACAGGTGGCCAATCTGGAAGAAAGACTAGCGCGCGACGAAAAGACTCTGCTGGACTGGCCGAATCTTGCTCGCTACCGCGAAGCTAACGCCAGCCTCGTTCCGCCAGCTGCCGGAGAGCAGCGGGTGGTTTTCATGGGCGATTCAATAACGGATATGTGGGTGCTTCCGCTCAATGTCGCAGCTCGCGCACGCCAACGGCATACACGTTGTGCTGTCATCGGTGTTGCCCGTTTACGATGGGGGTCGCACGCCGGATGGCCCGCCGTCCGCCCGAAAAAATCCTGGCGTTGAATGCGTGGATCAAGAACTATGCTGCGCAACACCATGACACTTATCTCGATTATTTTTCCGCGACAGTTGACGACCACGGCTTCTTGAAAAAAGACCTGAGCGAGGACGGCCTTCATCCGAATAGAGCCGGTTATGCCGTTATGGCCCCGCTTGCCGAAAAAGCCATCGCCGCAGCGTTGCATACGACAAAATAAACCTGAGCACCGCTGGTAGCGAACTGTTAACCTCGCGCGGCTTGACCGTGACGGGGGGGTAGGTTAGGGTGAAAAGTAGTGCAATGAATGGCGCGCAAGTTGGCTGGCGCCGAGCTTGAAATGCAGTGGAGGTTGGGGTCGGAGGGAACGAAAACTATGGGCGACCGCGAAGCGGTCAATCGGTTTGCAGCACACGCATCAATTCCAGCCATAGGAAAGCCTGCCGCAGTTGCCTCGCCTGAAAAGTCCTCGACGTGGATGAAACGCACGATACACATCGCCGGAAAACTTGAACCGTTTTTTGGAACCCTGGACGAGAACGTGCGCCTGCTGGAAAACACATTGCATGTACGTACCCACCTACACGACTCGAAATTAACGATTGAAGGCGAGCAGCACGCCGTGGCGCAAGCGGTGAAGATCGTCGAAGAATACAATCACGCGACGCACAAGGGCAAGGAATTGACCAGCGAAGAAGTGAAGTCGCTGATGTGCGTGGCGATGGACGCGCCGGAAGAATCGCCCCGCGGCATGTTCGACCCCGGAAAATTGCGGGCTTTCGGCAAGAAAAGCGTCGTTGCGCGTAACGCCGCACAGCGCAACTACATGGAACAGATCGAACGTCACGACATGATGTTCGGCATCGGGCCTGCCGGAACTGGAAAAACTTATATCGCAGTAGCCATGGCGGTGAGCGCGCTGCTGACCAAGCAGGTCAATCGAATTATTTTGGTAAGGCCTGCTGTCGAAGCCGGCGAAAGACTGGGATTTTTGCCGGGCACATTGCAGGAAAAAGTCGATCCCTACATGCGGCCGCTTTACGACGCGCTATACGACATGCTGGATCCCGACAAACTGGAAGCTTTTCTGGACAAGGGCATCATTGAAATAGCGCCGCTGGCTTTTATGCGCGGGCGCACCCTGAATGATTCCTTCGTAATTCTGGACGAAGCGCAGAATACCACTAGCGAGCAGATGAAGATGTTTTTGACGCGGCTGGGATTTAATTCCAAGGCAGTAGTGACTGGCGACGTTACGCAAATCGATTTGCCGATTGGGAAAAAAAGCGGTCTCATCGAAGCTTTGGAAATCTGTGGAGAGATCGAAGGCATCGGCGTGTTGCACTTCACTGACAAGGATGTGGTGCGGCACAATCTGGTGCAGCGCATCATCCGCGCTTACGAAGAATATGAAGTAGATCATCCGCACCGCAACAACGGCCAGTACGACGCTAAACATGGCGGCAAGCACGAGGACCGGCACACGGAAAGTGATTCGAGTGCCCACAACAAGCAATAGCAGCAAATGATCTTAAATCGACAGAAGAAAGTGCCTCTGGCAGAGCAGCCGCTCAGCGA
>WNEZ01000035.1_pt1 | contig 118434 bp, 111 predicted proteins | sample 5400521 | NCBI WGS metagenome assembly WNEZ01 (sample SAMN13153339, study PRJNA577476) | soil metagenome | isolation source: 120 cm saprolite under Douglas fir tree site 2 hole 1 replicate 1 | place: USA:California | collected 2015-04-18
TGGTCAAGCTGGTTCAGGAGAGAATTCCCGAGCGGTTCCGTCTCGACCCGATCCGCGACGTGCAGGTGCTTTGCCCCATGAACCGTGGATCGCTCGGCGTGCGGGAATTGAACACAGCCCTACAGCGGGTTCTGAATCCGGTTCGCCCCGGCGAGTCCGCCGTCGAGCGGTTCGGATGGCGATTCCAGACACGCGACAAGGTCGTCCAGACGGAGAACGACTACGACAAGGAGGTCTTCAACGGGGACATCGGAATTGTTGAGCGGATCGATCCGGTTGAGCATAAGGTCACGATCCGCTTCGACGAGCGATTGGTGAAGTATGACTTTGGGGAGTTAGACGAAGTCGCATTGGCTTACGCGATCACGATCCACAAGTCGCAGGGATCGGAGTTCCCGGCAGTGGTGATCCCGCTGGCTACGCAGCACTACATGCTGCTGCAACGCAACCTGATCTACACGGGGATAACGCGAGGGAAGCGGCTGCTGGTGCTGATCGGGCAGAGGAAGGCGCTGGGCATCGCGGTACATAATGACCGCCCACAGAGGCGGTATTCGGGGCTGCTTGCAAGCCTGAGTGGCGGCGGGCAACACTAACTTGCGGGGAGACCCCGAGCGGGAAACGTCTGCCAACCGGATCGGTGGAGGCGATGGTTCGGCCCTCCCTCAAGGGCACACTGCGGGATGAAGACGCCCGACACGGGTGCCCTTCACCAATTGCGTAAAACGATGCGTAAAGAATTTCTGAAATTTTGGCTGGGAACTTGGGTTTAGAGTCACCGAGCCAGTTGTTGAGATTGGCTCAACCCATTGAAACCAAATGAAGGGTTTGGTTGCGGGGGGTGGATTTGAACCACCGACCTTTGGGTTATGAGCCCAACGAGCTACCAGACTGCTCCACCCCGCAGTTTCATCATAACAATCTAGTTGCGGGGCGGTCAAACGCGGACGCGGCTGGTTTGCCTTCTTGCTGGGCAAACACGTACATTCTCTCTTGAACTCCAATCGTTTGCTGATCGCTTCCGAATGAGCTTGCGGACACTTAATGACGTTTTCTTCGCTGTGGTTGGGCGTCGGCATCCCAAGGTTATGTTGGAACGACGGGATGATGATGTGTGGGTGCCGGTGTCTTCGGACGCGTTTTCTGCCGGCGTCGCGGGAGTGGCGCGGGCGCTGCGGGGATGGGGCATTGGGCAGCGCGACCGGGTTGCCATTCTTAGCGAGAACCGGCCGGAGTGGATGATTGCAGACTTCGCTTCCCTGCTGCTGGGCGCGGTGACCGTTCCGATTTACGCCACGCTTACGGCGGAGCAAACTGCCTACATTCTGCGCGATTCGGGTGCGCGGATCATCTTTCTGTCCAGCGAAATGCAGTTGCAGAAAGTGTTCTCGATCCGGGAGCGGACCGCATTGGAAAAAATTGTGGTCATGGATTCGGCCAAGACGGATCCGGTCGAGATCGATGCGATTGAGACCCATGCGGTCGAGACCACCGGCGCGGTCCACATGCAAGAACTGTGGTCGGATAGCCAGGCCAACCTCGACTCGCAGATGGAAGCGAACGCCCGCGCTATCACGCCTGACGATCTGGCTACGATCATCTATACCTCGGGCACGACGGGCACACCCAAGGGCGTGATGCTGAGCCATTGCAACATGGCGTCGAATCTCAGTTGTTCGCTGACGGCGTTTCCCGTAAGCCCGGGTGATATCAGCATTTCATTTTTGCCGCTGTCTCATGTGACCGCACGTCACGTGGATTTCGCGCTGCTCTATCGTGGAGTGACACTGGCGTACATTCCTTTTGTGGACCAGCTTCCGCGGGCGCTGCAGGAAGTCCGTCCCACGTTTTTCGTCGCGGTGCCGCGGGTGTACGAAAAGATCCACTTTCAGACGGAACAGAAGGCGAATGCCTTTCCCAACTCAGCGTTCTATCGCTGGGCGCTGTCGGAGGGACGAGACCACCGATCCGAAGTGCTGGCTGGTCAGACGCCAACGACACACGCGTGGAAACTGGCTGACCGGTTGCTGTATTCGAAGGTTCGCGCGGGACTGGGCGGCCGCATTGCAATTTTCATTTCCGGCGGAGCGCCGCTGGGCCGGGAACTGGCGGAATGGTATGCGGCCATCGGCATCCGCATTCATGAGGGTTACGGCTTGACGGAGACTTCACCTGTGATCGCGGTCAATACGCCGCGGGAGCACAAGATCGGCACCGTCGGCAAGCCGCTTCCGAACATTGAAGTTCGCATTGCTGACGACGGCGAAGTTCTGGTGCGCGGTCCGTCTGTGTTCAAGCAATACTGGAACAAGCCGAAAGAAACCCAGGAAGCTTTCGTGGATGGCTGGTTCAAGACCGGCGATATTGGAAAGCTTGATACAGATGGATTTCTCTCCATCACGGACCGCAAGAAAGATTTGATCAAAACTTCAGGCGGGAAGTTCATCGCGCCGCAGCCGATCGAGAATTCCCTGAAGCATAATGCGCTAATCGCCGAAACTGTGGTTCTGGGCGAGAAGCGCAAGTTCCCTGCCGTCCTGATTGCGCCTAACTTCCCTGTTCTCGAAGACTGGGCCCGCGGACGCGAGCTGGCTTTTGCCTCGCGAACGGAGCTGGTGGCTTCTCCCGAGGTACGCGAGTTGTATGAGGGCATCGTGAAAGAGCTGAATCTGAACTTGGCCCGTTTTGAAAAACTGAAACGAGTCCTTCTGGTGGCGGATGAATTTTCCGCCGAGAATGGGACTCTTACTGCCAGCATGAAGCTGCGGCGGCGGGTGGTGGAGGAGCGATACCGGGCTCAAATCGACGATATGTACGCGCAGGCCGAGGCGGCGGGGCCGGTTGCCTGAATCGTGAAAGTCCCCGCCCTGTCTCTCCAAAGGACCAAGAGACGAGGACTGATTGGTTAAGAGCGAAGGCTCGAAGCAATCCGGGGTAGTCTTGGTTTGAGGACTAAGGCCTCTCGGAAAGGAAGGAGCCTTCTCGTGACGATTATAGGATGTGATTTCCATCCCAGCTGGCAACAAGTTTCGTGGTTCGACACGGAGACTGGGGAAACCGGCGAGCAGAAGGATGAAACTGGTTTTGTCGGACTTCCTCCGCGCCCCTGTGACTCGCCCTCGCAAATAGGCGGCGCCATCGAGCAACAGATCTGAAGGAGAAGTTCCCATGTTTACCGCGTTTGCACTAAGCTGCGGCGTCAGAGCTTTTTTTAAGGTGTGCTTGGCTGCGGCTGGCCGGGCCACCCGCCGTTTCAGCCGTCCCTACGGGACTAAGGCATTGATTCTTGTGCTGTCATTTGCGACCCCTCTCAGTTTTGCCCAGCAGACTGCGGGCAAGCCACAAAGTGGTAAGTCTTCGGACAAGCCGAAACCGCCTTCGTCCGACTGGCATTCTCCGATTCCTCCAGACATCCTGCGACAAATGAACAGTGCGCTCGAGGAGCTGGCTGCTAGAGTCTCTCCGGCGGTGGTGCAGATTCAGACTACGGGATACGGGCCGCTGCACGGAGGCGACGGCGACCGGGGCCAGACTGCGCTGATCGTCCGGCAGCACGCCGTGGGTTCGGGCGTGATCGTGGACTCGAACGGCTACATCATGACCAACGCCCACGTGGTGGAGGGAGCACAGCGTATTCGGGTGGCGTTGCCGATGTCCTCTGGCGCTTCCCCGGCCAACACCCCCGCCGGTAAACGCGCCGTGCTTGATGCCAAGCTTCTCGGAATCCACAAGGAGAGTGACCTGGCTTTGCTCAAGATTGACCAGTCCAATCTGCCTACACTCTCACTGGAGGGAGCACAAAACATCCGCGTAGGGCAAATGGTGCTGGCGGTGGGCAGTCCCGAGGGTCTGCAGAGTTCGGTCACGATGGGTGTGATCAGCGCCGTCGCCCGTCAGGCCGATCCCACAAAATCTATGAATTACGTTCAGACCGACGCACCCATCAACCCTGGCAATAGCGGAGGCCCGCTGGTGGACATGAACGGTTACGTCGTCGGTCTCAACACTTTCATTCTGAGTCAGAGTGGCGGAAGCGAAGGTTTGGGCTTTGCCGTTCCCGCGCGCGTGGTCAACTTCGTCTATCGCAGCCTGCGCAAGTATGGGCACGTACACCACATCGAGATCGGGGCCGGAGCGCAGGAGATCACGCCGACTCTGGCGGAAGGCCTCGGCCTGCTGCAGTCCTGGGGCGTCATCGTTGATGACATTACGCCTGACGGCCCCGCCGCCTCCGCTGGCCTGAAGGTGCAGGACATTATCCTTACCGCCGACGACCGTTCCATCGAAACTATGTCGGCGCTCACTGCCGCTACGTATCTTCATAATCCCGACCGCCCGGTGAAGCTCGAAGTTCTGCGGGGCACAAATACAGATACAAATAACAAGGAGAAGAAAATTCTCTACGTTCCAGCCGTTGAAAAACACGACCAGATGGACCTGCTCATGGATGCGACCGATCCCGACAAGAGCCTTGTGCCCCAACTGGGGGTGCTGGCAGTGGATATCACCGATCAGCTTCGTTCCGCGATCGGTGCGCTGCGCATTGCGGGTGGGGTCGTCGTGGTGGGCCGTGCCGCCAACCTCATTGTGTCTGACAGCGGTCTGCAGACCGGGGACATCATCCACTCGCTCAATACCAAATCGATTGATTCCGTGGAAACGCTACGCAGCGCTGTCCGCGAACTCAAGCCTGGAGCGGCGGTTGCTTTGCAGATCGAGCGCGACGGTGGATTGCAGTATTTGGCGTTTGAGATGGAGTAGCGGCGATGCGTCTCGCGGAAGGCCGGACCTTCGGTCAATGGATGGCCGCGTGGCCCGAATGGGGGTTCCCACACTAGCGGGAGTGCAGAGAGGGGTTTATTTCTTCTGGGCGATCCTTCTCAAACAGCACGCTAAACAGTTGATAAGCCGCGACCGGGATGACCAGAAGGCATCCCGCCATGCCAATCACAAACGTCCAGCTCAGGACGTGAGCGCCAATCTTGGCCAGGAAATCAATCATATCTACCACCCCCGAACACGTTGGGCGGATTCTACCACCAACGCGATTTACGAGTCTCTGGGACATGCCGCTGGCTCATGGCTCGTTGTCCTTTTTGAATAACGTCCTAAAGTCCTCAATACTGGTCAGAACCACAACGATGGCGGAGCCAATCACTCCGAGCACAAACATGGTTTCCAGGATGCGAACGGCGATCGTAATTAGCATGTGGGGCGTCCAAACCCTCCCTCTCTAGCTAATCACTGAACGCATAAAAAAGTCGTAAAAATGCGGACTCGCGGAGATCTTCTAACCGTCGCTTGAGGATGTCTTTCTCATTTCTCGACAGGGCCCTGTTCTTGACCTCATTTTTAGCTTGCGAGGTAACAGGATAGGGAGCCATTTACCCAACTCCGTGAATTAATACCTATATTGTTTTCAATATCTTATGCAATCACTATCACCCAAAAGTTTAGCCATCATGTCATCATCGCTAGACGATCTAACGGCAACATCAAACGATGCGACGCCTGAGCGTAAGCAGCCTCGCAACAGCAAGCGGATTGGGGAGTCTTCGGCGACGGCATTTCTGCACAAGGCGATTGGGCTAGCTTCAGGTTGACCAAGCTTGGGGCAATAGCGCTAAGACTTTTTCCTGGATTCGGGCAAGCGCCTGTGGCGGGTGCAGATCAAATGCACGGAGGCGGAGCGGGGGGCGGTCAGCCGATCCATTTTGTTTTTGGGTAAGAACAAAGTGGTTTACACGGCGGATGACGTCGACATTCTTGCGGCGCACATTGTTCCTCTGGATGTGTGGTACGTGATACCGGTTGGGGCGCTAGCTGCGGGGACGAGCCCGCGGCTTTATCCGGACGAGGGTTGCAAGAGCACGTGGTTTGATAAATAACGCGAGGCGTGGTGTTTCGTGGCGAAGCCGCGGCGGAGGCCGCGGGCGAGGGTGAATCCGGGGCAACTGGACACCTGAAGGGCCCCTCTTCCACGAGAGTTTCCAGTCTGCGGAGGGGCGGTTGTCCCCACGTGGTTCATGTGGGTGGACCGCTTTTCGCAGGCGAGGACGCCCGCGCCACACGGCCGGTCTGGGACATTTCCGAGCCGCCCATGTGGTATAGTGCGCTCAAATCGACGTGGCGACTTCAGATTGATGAGTAACCAACTGCCATCTCGCTACGTCAATATCTGTAGCAGGCCCGGCGCGCTTGGAGTGGGCGCCTCTACAATCTGCGGCTCCGGCCGCAAAAAAATCGAGGAGTTTTCAGCCATGAAGAAATTGTTAGCAATCTGTATGGTCCTCTCCATAATGTTTCTGCTGGTGGCCGTGGTAGCAGCCGAGGATATGGGCAAAGCCACGACCGTGAACGGGTTTGTCAGCGATTCCAAGTGCGGCGCCAAGGGCGCCAACGCAGGCGCAGCCGCCTGCACCAAGAAGTGCCTGGAAGCCGGCGCTTCAGCGGTGGTGGTCACCGATGGCGATAACAAAGTCCTAGCCGTAGACAACGCAGACGCGCTCAAGGGACACGAAGGGCATCACGTAGCCGTCACCGGACATGTGAAGGGAGATTCCATCCACGTCGAAAGCGTCAAGATGCTGTGAGTGGTTGAATGCAAGGCAGCGAGGGCGGCCATCGCGACCGCCCTTTTCTTTTTGCCTTTATTGCTTCTTCTTTATTTCTTCGCTGAGAGCTAGCGGACCGCACCTTCCAGAGGTGAACTGGCTGTCGCATAGAGCTTTTTTGGCATACGGCCTGCCAGATAGGCTTGGCGCCCGGCAAGAACCCCGTGCTTCATGGCCTCGGCCATGACGACCGGATCCTGAGCGCCGGCGATTCCTGTGTTCATCAGGACGGCGTCCGCGCCTAGTTCCATGGCGATGGCGGCGTCGGAAGCGGTACCGACGCCCGCGTCCAGAATAAGTGGGACACCGCTGATGACCTCGCGCAGAATGCGGATGTTGGCGGCGTTTTGAATTCCCAGGCCGCTGCCAATTGGGGCGCCCAGCGGCATCACCGCGGAGGCACCTGCATCGAGCAGCCGCTTGGCGAAGACCACGTCGTCCGAGGTATAGGGGAGAACGGTGAAACCTTCTTTTACTAACACGCGGGTGGCTTCCAGCGTCGCCTGGATGTCCGGATAAAGGGTAGCCTGGTCGCCGATTACTTCCAGCTTTACCCAATCGGACAGCCCGACTTCCCTGGCCAAGCGCGCTGCGCGGATAGCTTCGTCAGCGGTGTAGCACCCGGCGGTGTTGGGCAAGAGGAAATACTTTTTGGGATCGAGATAGTCCAGCAGCGATTCCTTGCTGCGATCGAGATTCACACGCCGCACTGCGACCGTGACCATGTCAGCCCCGCTGGCTTCCAGGGCGCGCGCGGTTTCCTGAAATGACTTGTACTTCCCTGTTCCCACGATGAGGCGGGAGCGGAACTCGCGTCCGGCGATGATTAACGGGTCGGTCATAGAGCTATTGTAAAGCCTTGGCCTGGTTTCTTGGGTTGGAGCGCCTTAGGCGCCGCGAGAAAAGCAGGTGCCCGTTCGACTCCCTCTCGTTTGCACTCGGGGTTTGCTCAGGGCAGGCGCTCCACCCGCTCGCTACGCTCCGCTCCGGGATGACAGGTTCTTTTTGGGCTCGCTGCTGACAAGAAAAAATGGCGCCAGGACAGTTAGTGGCTCAGGAGCCCTCTGCCCTAGCGCTCGATTTTCTCATGTGCGGCAGCTTCGGTAGGCCGCAGTCTCCAATCCTACGGCGTGTACTTGAAGTTGCTGATGTACATGTAGCGGGTTATTCCCGTGGTGGCTATGCCTCCCCATGTTGAGGAGTTGGTTCCCCAAAAATTGAAGAGGAAGGGGGCCGGAGCGCTGGGCACCGCCCGCGTGTGCGAGACCACAAGCTTGCCGTCGACGTACCAGTTGACATAGCTAGGCCGCCAGACAATCTTGAAATTGTGAGTGTTGGCCTGGTTGTATCCCGTGACTTCGGTGTCCTGGAAGTTTGATAGTCCCTTCCAGTTGGTACAATCCACGGCGTTGGGCTTGTTCCCAACTTGCTCCATGTCGATTTCTGTGATCGAGTTGGTCGCATACAGGAAGCCCGACGCAACCGAACCCGAAGCCACATTGACTACCCTGGAAGTGAACTCGAAGGTGCCATAGGTGAAGGTTCGCGTGGTCCCAACCTCGGCACCGCTCGACAGAATCTGCGAGCCAGACCGAGTCTGCTTCAGCGTCAGGACCAACTCCGAACCGAGACTCACATTCGACACATAAAACGTGCCCACATTTCCATTCAGGTTGCCAACCCGGGGAGCGGACCAACCATGCGATTGCCAGGTGTAGCCCCCGAAGGTGAATTGACGCGGGCCGACGATGGCATGGCTAACAGGTGAACCGCTGGCAGGCAGTTTGCCGTTGGCCGCATCCCCGGCGTTATGGGGCGGAGCGAAAGGCATGGTTCCACCGCCGCAACCCACCAGAAAAAGAGTTGCTAAGACTAAAACAGTCATCCTCATCATAAAAAATTTCTCTCTTGTACAAGGGATGGGGACTGGCGAACCAATCCCGTTATGGCCAGAAATTGCAGGAGCCGAGGAACAGGAAACTCTTAGATCGCTCAACGCGAAAGGATGCTCAGTGATGCCGGGCCAGACGAAGGACCCAGCAAAACAGGAAAGCTAATGTTGCAGACGAATAAGCGGCCCGCAAACAATAGCAAAATTTCTAGTTAATGTCACCGATAATTACGGGTCTTATTCGGCTCTTAAGGGGCTGCCCTTCCGGTTTTGGCCTAGGCTGAGCTGGGTTTGTCGGCTCATTTGTCGAGTCGTGGGTGTTTAGCAGGCTTGAAGCGCCCTATTTCTGGGCGGCGTTGGTGGCGGGCGTCTGAACAGGCGGGGGCGCGGGAGACACGTACACGACTTCTCCGGGGCGGGCATAGTGCAACTGCTCGCGCGCTTCCTTCTCGATGGTCTCAGGATCGGTCTGGAGCGCCTTGATCTGGCTGGTGTAGTGTTCGTTTTCCTTCTGCAGTTGGTCAATTTCCCGGCCGAGGCTTTGGTACTCGGCGCGCTTTTGCCGGTACACGACCATGCCGTTGGCACCGAACATTACGTGAAGGAAGAGCCAGACGGTGACGACAGCGACTGCCACAGTGGCCAAGCGGCGCCGGGCGCCGTACAGCCAGGTGAATGCGAGGTGCAGCTTTTCGTTGATTGGACGGCCGATTCGACGGCCGACGCGACGGCCGAAGGCTTCGGCTTGCGGCACGCGCTCGACCAGTACGCTTAGTCCTCGCTGGGCGCAGCGCGATACACGGATTTCTGGTCGCTTTATTCGAAGATCCATTGTTTGGCGGCGGCGCTCAGTTTTTCCAGCTCTTGCTTACTTCGGGCCTCGGAATAAACCCGGACTACCGGTTCGGTTCCAGAGAGGCGGTAGCAAACCCAGGAGCCATCCGCGAACAGCAGCTTCAGACCGTCGGTGCGAACTACTTCGCTGACCTTGCGGCCCATCATATCGCGAGGCTCTTTCTGCAACTTTCCAGTGAACTTCTCCTTCACCTCCTGCGTCAAGCGGAAGTTCTCGCGCAGACTGTAAAAGGAACCAACTTCGGCAAATAGGTCTTGGAGTTGCTGGCCGAGCGACTTGCCCCTTTTCGCCACCATTTCGCAGCACAGCAGTCCGGCCAGGACGCCATCTTTTTCCGGCACATGATGGCGGATGGAGAGACCTGCGCTCTCTTCCCCGCCGATGGCGATTTTGTCCTGCTTGATGAGTTCGCCGATGTATTTGAATCCCACCGGAGTTTCATGTAACTCGACGCCATGATGTTTGGCCACGGCGTTGATCAGGTTGGTGGTGGCTACCGACTTGGCCACGCCATTTTTCCAGCCGCGGCTTTTGACCAGGTAGTCGAACAGCAGGGCCACGATGTAGTTTGGGGTGAAGAAAGTGCAGTCGGCGTCCACGATTCCGAAGCGGTCGGCGTCGCCGTCGGTGGCGATGCCGATGTTTGCGTTTGTGGCGCGCATTCTTTCGCGGCAACCTTCGAGTAGGTGGTCATCCGGTTCGGGGGCATGGCCGCCGAAGAGCACGTCTCGACAGTCGTGGACGGTGGAGACGTCTACGCCGGCCTCACGCAGCAGCGCGTCGGAATATCCGCGCGCAGCGCCCCAGAAGGGGTCAAAGACAACGCGCAAATTGGCTTTTTGGATCGCCTTGAGATCCACGATCTCTCGCAGGCGAGCGAGGTAGGCGCTGCGGGGTTCGAGCGCTTGCGCGGTCGTGGTTCTCGCCGGAGGCTTCGGCTCGTCGCGGGCAGAATCGCTGGCCGCGATTTCCGCTTCGATGCGTTCGGTTACCTCGGGCAACGCGGGAGCGCCGTCGGGCGTGGAGAACTTGATGCCGTTGTATTCCGGGGGATTGTGGGAGGCGGTGAAATTGATGGCGCCGTCAGCTTTTTCCTGAATCACGGCGTAGGATATCGCCGGCGTCGGGGCAGCTTCCGCGATCATGAGGGGTGTGATGCCGTGAGCGATTAGAATCTCGCTGGCCATCGAGCAGAAGGTCTCGCCCAGGAAACGCGGGTCACGCCCGACGATGACACGAGCATTCGAGGGTTTTTGGGAAACCACGTAACGCGCGATCCCGGTGACCGCGCGTCGCACGTTGGCAAAGGTAAACTCCTCCGCCATGACCGCGCGCCAGCCTGAAGTTCCAAAGTGGATTTGTGTTGCCATGTTCCGTCTCCGCTGCTGGGATCAGATGGTACCCTTTGAACCGTAACTGAAATCGCCGAAGGTACGCAGGCGAGGGCTCTTTCGACTTCGTTCGGGACAAGTCCGCGCCACACGAGATTCTATATGACAGACAAGATACTCGTCCTCACGACGGTGGGTTCAAAAGATGAAGCCCGGAAGATTGGGCGCGCCCTGGTGGAGCGGCGTCTGGCGGCTTGCGTGAACCTCGTACCCCAGGTGAGGTCAATCTATCGGTGGAAAGGGCAGATTGAAGAGGCTGAGGAGTGGCTGCTTATCCTCAAGACGACGCGGGCTGCGTTTGAGCGGGTGCGGGAGGCGATTCTTGAATTGCATTCTTATGATGTGCCGGAGTGTGTCAGCGTTGCGGTGGACGATGGCAGCGTGGAGTATCTTAGCTGGATTGGGCAGTCGATGAAGTGAAAGGAAAGATTTCTGTCGACGTGTCCAAACCAGGAAACGGTGCCGAACTTGTAAGTACATTTTGGATGGCCCGGTAGTGCACCCGTGATCCCCATTACCCACCCTTTTCGCAAAGTACGGAGTACGCGAACAGGACGGGCTCCCTGGTATCGGTGAAGTGCAAGAGCAGAAATCAGTCTTGGAGCCGCGAGTATTCGTCCGGGACAAAACGCAGCCCTAGTCCGCGTACCAGGGGCCGTTCGAATGGAAGGAAAAAACAGAGAACAAAGGGGCCGGTTGAGAGTGGCTGGTGAGAGGCGGTGTTACAAAATCTCCAACCGTGTCGAGCTGCGAGTCTCCGAGGACCGGCACTTCTATGAACGGGGCAAGGGTCAGCACGTATCTCCGACCGTTCTGCGGCAAGTCACGCATTTGAGCGCCGAAGCATCGCGGCTGATCTCCGTGTTCGGACGATTGCTCCGCCAATAACGATCGCGACCGAATCAGCGAAGTACCAGGGCAGCATCCACAGACTCGAGGCGTCTCCAGTCCTGGCCACCCACGCCAACATAGCCGCTCCCGCCAATGCGCCAAGGACCAGACCTAGCGTCATCGTAACAACCATCTCCCTTCTCTTGGCCGCCAGGCGACGATACACCCAACGAACATCGACACGATGACGTGTCCGATCGCAATCCCATTCGTCGCAAAGAATACATAGCCGTTGAAATGATGTTCGAAAACCTGATATCTGTGAAGAACTGCAAATATTGCCCGCTCGGGCAACCCGGAGACGAACCTCAGCAGTAAAAATCCTCCGACTGCGGCGGCAGTGGTCAACCAGGGAGCGACACGGAATCCAGCGCCGACGAGATGTGCGATGGTCTTCACCGTCTGTCGCCAATACCAGTTTCGGGCGAAGGCAACTCCCGATTTCGACACAAGGTGGAAGTATTCCTCAAGCAGGTCCCCTAGGATCGATTCTGCTTCTTCGGCAGAGGTAAATAGATTGACGAGCCAGACGGCAGGGCGCGGCGGCTGAAGGAAATCTGCTTGGGAGGTCATGAGTAGGTCCGGATGAGGTCGAGGCCTTCCGTCATTCGTTGGAGTGCGCGTTGTGTGCGGTTTACTGCGGCCACTCCCTTAGCTGTGACACGAAAGAAGCGTTTCGAACGTCCGCCACGTTCTGGGGTAGGATCGCCACGGTGGGACTTGACGAACCCTTTTGTCTCCAGACGATCAAGGGTGGCATAGACGGCGCCGATTGACACCTCACGGTTAGTGCGAAATTCGATCTCCTGCCGCACGGTGACTCCGTAGGCTCGATCGTCCAGCCGCAGAAGTGCCAGGACGATGATGTGCTCGAATTCGCCGAGGTAATCGCGACCAGACATTATCTATACAATATAGATTAAATCTTTGTCGGTCAACCGATCCCACCCTCAGATTTACAGCTCACGCAGATGACTGGAGTCCGCCGCTCTATTCACTTCTTACGTTTGCGCCTGTATCACGGCCTACTCTGGCAAGATGGGCATGAAACTCGGTTTGGCGTCTGCTAGTCTGGCGGTCATGCAACGTCTCGTTCTTGCGGCGATTGGAGTGGCCATGCTGGCTGGCCTGCAGCCGGCGCCTCCGGTACCGTCGGATGCGCGGGCAGGTGAACTGATTCGAGCGCTGAACCTTGAAGTCTTGCCCAGAGAATCTGGTTACCTCGGAATTATCGGAAGGTCTGCGCAGACTGTTACTGTGGACGGCCGTACGTTGGCGGTGCAAAGCCAGAATTACTACATGCTCACGCCTGACCGGCCCGTCAACTATCTCCATTGGCTTGCGCCGGACGACACCCACATACTCCTTGAGGGCGGCCCGGTGGACTATTTTATCTTTCATCCGGACGGACGGGCGGAGACAGTTACGCTTGGCCTTGATCTCGCTGCCGGGCAGCGCCCCGTGGTAGCGGTGCCTGGGGGATGTTGGAAGGCTCTCCGGCTCCGTGATGGCGCCCGGTACGCACTGATGGCCAACGCGCTTTCGCCTGAGTTTACCCCGGACCGTGTCAAAATCGGGGCAGGAGCAGACTGGGTGAAACGCTATGCGGGCTCAGCCCCGTGGGCGACCCCAAAGACACTACGAGAGCTGATCGGACCGAACTGGATCCCCTGAGCCGCCGTCTATAGATTCCGCAGGCGTTCGAGTCCAGTACTCACATTGCCTCAAGTGTAAGATGCCGTCCGCCCGCCGAGAGCCTCGGATCCCGGATCGGCGACCACTCGCGAACCATCGGTCGAGAGCGGCGTGGTTCTCCCCTCATGCGAAGCCGCTACTCTAGAAATGCGAGGGTGCCGGATACGGACTGTTTTCCCCTTGCGAATCCGAGCTGCCCCCAAAATGTCACTTGGCGATTCCGTGCCCCGCAGGCGCGGAGCCGACACTACTGCGGGAAGTAGTATCATTCTCTCGTGCCGCAACATCTCCATCACGATACCTTCCGTCGACTCTGTCGCGGAGTGATCTCCTCGCCGCCGAATACCAATCCCGTGTTCTGCTTGACCAGGCGGCGTGCGAAGCCTGTCTTTCCGAATTTCATTTCCATCGCCTTTTCCGTGCCGATTTTGGCGAGACCCGCACGATTTTCTCACTCGCCTGCGCATGGACCGCGCCAAGCAGATGCTCGCTTCTGAGCCCGGCGTAACTGAGGTCTGCTTCGAGGTCGGCACGGACGAGGTCGTTGTACCTGGACTGATTATTTTCGGCGTGCTGTTTTTTGTAGGATCGGTCGGCTCTCAGGGTATGGTTCTGGAGAATTGAGGCCCTGGAGTCTTGGGTGCTCGGGGCAAGCTAAGAGCTGAATTCGCCGAAGACAAGCGCCGCAATTCTCAGGCCTGATTTTTCCATAGCGCCGAGCGGAACGCGCGTGGGAAGTCGAAAGAAGCGCAGATGCGGGAGCACCTATCAGTCGGCAAAAGTTACTCCCGTCATGCGGGTCGTCGCCTGCGCATTGAAATGCGCCACAGTCCATGTCAGGCTAAGGATCATGGCGAGCACTGGAGCGGCAACCGGATTGGCACCCACACGGCTGATTGTCGGACCCCTCTCAACCCAAGGTGGTTTCCAATACTGGTATCTGGCCTGCTTCCCGGATTGCGTTGTGGCGGTGCAGCAAAGCATCGGGGCCTTCTTCGTGCTGGGAATGTCTAACAGTGCAGGTGGCGCCTTCGGTCTAATTGGTATTGTGATCAAATCGCTGTTGCAACCGCGCGCCCAGGCATTCCGGCAACGGATCGAAGCCGCACTGCAGAGCACCTCAAGTGCGCGTCTGCAAGTGAAGCCAAACGTCGTCTATCAAACAAAGCAATTGAAGGCGATTGCCTACAAGTTGAAAAGCGGCGCCCCTTTGATCTTGTCGGATCTAGTGCTGGAAACAAAAACCGGCAGCAAGCAGAGATACGGAATTATTCCTGCGGACTTTGAAAAAGTCCGCTCCCCGCTGAAACAAATGTATCCGGCACTGGTCAATTCGATCTAAGTGTGCGGAAAGAAGGCGGCAACCTCATCGGTGCCGTTGGCGGATGGCGTCCCTTTCGCGGTTTTCGAAAGGCCTGCGCTGAGGTTAGTTGCAAGACCTTTGAAGAATTGAAGGCCAAAGGCGTGGAGTTCGTCTCCGAACCGAAAGATCAGTTCTACGGCGTGGAGGCGGTGTTCAAGGATCCGTTCGGGAATTGGTTTAGCTTGACGCAGCCGAAGAACTACTGATCCTGGATGACACTCAACATCGCGGAGCGGGCCTCGCTCATTCACGGGGTCTCGATAACCCGCTCCACACATGAGAGGCGCTTCCTGCCACGGTCCAGGTTAAGCTCATCGCTTTGGAAGCCGTACCGGTCCATACTGGCGAAGGTTTCCTTGAGTGATCTCATTGCAGTTTGAAACTCCTCACGATGGGAGGCTCGGTTGAGCTCGACGACGCGGTAAAGAAGCGCACGAGCGCGATCAGAACCTTCGAAAATGCAGGCTTGCAGCAACGCCGCGAGAACCAAAGTACGCTCCTTATCATCTGACGGCAGTCCATCGCGAAGTAACCTGAGACCAGCAAAAGCAACCGTTTCCTTTTCACCGAGCAAGTGTGAGATCGCTTCGGCCTTCTTTGATGGCGCAGCCGACCGCTGGGCGACGATGAACGATGCAATGGAAATAACTACTGCTAAGATTGACGCGACCAGTTTGGCTACTTCCATACTGCCTCCTGCAACGCGGGCGGGTGGCCGACATTGATGGTCGAAGTATGACTCTGGAGACGAGCACTCATTCTTCACCCTAGGGTGCCCCAGCTTTCGCGGTTTTCGAAAGCTGAGATCCGGCCCGAAGTCGCGACTTCCCCCTCTAGCACCTGAGAGTGCGCATCACACCCAGCAAGCTGGGATAGCGAGAGGGCCCCAGGTCTCGAAAACCGGGAGACGTGGGGCACCCGGCACCCCAGGCCTTTACTTCACCTAGTTCTGGAAAAGCTTGGACGAGCCACCCTCGAAAGTAGAGAAATGAAGCGTGGTAACCTGGGCCCACCGCGCCAGGTTTTCGCAGTTTTCCGAAGCTGGGATTCAGCCGAGAGTAACGGACGGCATTCTCCACGTTTCAACCACCTAGCCGTTCTGTCATTCTGTTGATCAGGATGTTTAGGTCTTTGTCGATCTGTTGGATCCGGTCGATTTTTTTAATCGAGTGCGGGACCGTCGTATGGTGCTTGCCGCCAAACTGGCGTCCAATCTCCGGCGGTGAAGCCTCCGTCAGATGCTTCGCCATGTACATGGCAATCTGGCGCGGGTACACGATCGCGCGCGAGTTATTCTTCGCCTGAGCTCTACCAGACCCAGGCCAAACCGTTCGGCGACCTCTTTCTGGATTGATTCGATTGTAATCCTCCGGGCTTGCGAGTCGATGAAGTTCCTTAGCACTTGCTGCGCGTATGGCAGGGTGCTGTCAGCACCGATAGGCGGCCTGTTGCTTTTTCGACATGTTGCTATTTTTGCCCTGGAAGCTTTCACGGACATTGTCAAGAAAGCTCGCGAGTGTTTTGAAGAACGGCGCAAACCGATACAAAGGAAACACGACTAATTCCGGTCCTGGCCTGTCCCGCAACATGCACTGGTCCTCAAGATTACATTGTCACTAAAACATGTCCGACCTCTCCGAGGCGGATCGGGTGCGGCGCAATTTTGAGCATCCGATTATAGGATGTGATTTGCACACGCGCTAGCAGCAGGTTGCGATGTTGGACACGGAAACGGGCGAGTTGGTAAAACTGCCCTCTGCTCTCGAGGGACACCCCCGGAAGTTAGGCCGGGATGACAGTGGCCCTAGTCCTTGCTAGGTTTCCTCGGGGTCAGAGCGCAGGACTGCTTCACCCTGGTGAGATCAAGGCCTGCGGGCGAAAATTCCGCGATTTCAGGCCCGTTTCGGCCGCGGATCTCGACCTTGAAGATGTGAGCGCCGATCAATTCGCGAGTAGTACCTTTGTCCATGGAGAGGAAACGGCCACGAACCCAGTTCCAGCCGTGATGGCTGTGCGCGTCGTCGACGCGTACCATGACCTCCATCTGGGGTTGTCCCCAAAAGCCGGGACGGTTGGGCGGGCCCAGCCGGATGCCGGGATTGAAATCGGCTTCGGTGTACTTGCCATTGGTGCAGATGAATTCGATTCGCGGCTTGTAATCCGGGTCTTCGCTCAGGTAGTTGTCCGACAGAAGCTCAATTCGGACCTTCTTGGCGCCGGTCATCTTGTCTTCGGAATGAAACTCCATCCACTTTCCGCCAGCGCTGACCCCGTCACTTTCGCCCTGGTTGGGGCTAAAGGTGCCGCTCTGAGCGCTGACCGACAACGCTGCGGCGCAAACAAGTACCAAGACTGAAAAAAAGGCCTTGGCCTGGGTCAAACCGTTTCGTTTGTGAAAAAAATGCGACGCTTTCAAGCTCTCCTCCAAACTGGGCATTATTACTACTCATATTGAACCCTCGAGAGTGAACAAAAGTTGCATGACTGTGTTCCGGTTCGTGTGATAAACCGCCCGGCGGTAACGCGGCAGGAACGAGAACCTGCAGAGATCTGCCCAAGGAAAGGCCCGTCCCTGGCCGAAATCCACCACTCCTGGTGGAATTCGGCCATAGCGAGCCTGTGGTCACGAGCTATCCGAGATGTTCTTGCACGGTCTGACATATTGAGAACAGTGGGGTTAATGATTGCCAACTTTTCTGCTGACAATTGGCACTGGAGTTGCATCTTTGGTAGCGGGGGTTTCCGCGAGTAGCGGGGTTTGCGGCAACTCTTGCTTATCGGCGAGAATCTGATTCGATAGGGGCCTTGCCTATTCGTAGACTCCGCGATTGACGATGCGCTTCCACGCTCGAAGGGACGGACAGGTTATGAGAAGATTTGGTTTTCTTAGATCCCTGATCGCGTTTTCTGCTTTCATAGGTTTTGCTCTCACGCCAAATCCAGCATTCGGTCAGCACGGCGGTCACGGAGGCGGAGGTTTCCACGGCGGTGGAGGCGGTGGCGGCTTCCATGGTGGCGGAGGAGGCTTTCACGGCGGCGGTTTTGGTGGTGGCGGGTTCAGTCACGGCGGCGGAGGATATCGTGGAGGCGGATCTTACGGCGGCCCGCGGTCTTTTGGCGGAGGAAGTTACAACCGAGGTGGAAGCTTTCGTGGCGGATCAGGGACCGGTCATTACGGAGCGGGCAGCGGTTTGTACGGCGGGTTCGGTTCATCGCGCGGCATGAGCGGGGGGAGCCGCGGGTTTGAATCCGGCCGCAATTCCGACTCGTTCGGAAGTCATTCGTTCGGAAATCAGTCGTCTAGAAATCAGTCGTCGAATTTTCATGCCGCGATCCATGATGGACAGTGGCATTCGTTCGGCAACGCCGGCAGTTCCGCGCGTTTCAGCGGAGGACGCAGCTCCGGACCCTTCGCGGCCTCCGGCTTCTCCGCTCATAACGGCGGAAGGTCCGACAGCGGTTGGCACTCTTTTGGCCCGTCCAGGGGCGCTTCGCCGACAGCAGCGGCCTCCGACGCGGGGCGGACTTCGCCATCAGGGCCGATTCACGGTGGCGCTGGTTTCGGCGCCTCGCACTTCAGCGGGTCCACTCTCGGCAATTCGTCTTTCGCTGAATCGCGTTTCGGTCACTCCACGTTCGGATCTTTTGCAAACACGCGATTCGGATCGAACACATCCCTGTTTAGGGGCTCGCGCTTCAGTTCTTTTGGCGGCTTCCAAGGATTTGGAAACCGAGGGTTTGGCAGCGGCTTCGGTTGGCGCGGGAACGGCTTTGGAGGGTTCGGACGACATGGCTACGGTTGGGGGAGAGGCTTTTGGCCCGGCTACGGTTACGGGTGGCGCGCGGGCTTTTTTGGAACCGGCTTTGGCGGGGGCTGGGGAGGTTGGGGTTTTGGCGTGGGATGGCCGTATTGGGGCAGCTACTGGGGACCGGGTTGGGCGTTCGGCTGGGATCCTTGGTGGTACAACCCTTATTGGTATGCGCCGTGGCCGTCGTACAACTACTACCGGGGTTATCCTGATGGAGCGTACAACAATGCGCCGCCTTATGATCCCAATGCTTCGTATGACGACGACTCGCGGTCGAGCTACGTGATCACGCCAACCCCGGACCCCGCAGCTCTACACTTCGATCTCAAAGGCGGCGCGGGCCAGGGCGACAATAGTTCGGACCAGAACGGCCAACCACCGCAGCCCGAAGTTGTGCCGAACGGTCCAGCGCCAGCAGCACCGGCGCAGACGCGCTTGGTATCCCAGCCACAAACCTGAGGTAAGCGCTAGTCACCTTAAACGGGCAACCCGCTTACAAAGTCCGGTCGGATGACGGGCTTCCCTCGGGAGTCAGGATAGACGCGTAGCCGCGTCACCGGTCCAATTCTTCTTTTTCCCTAGGCTTTTCATCAAGACCTTTTGCGATTCAAGCGAGTCGCGTCGGTCGTCTCAATCAAGAGAGATCTTCTCACCGCCTTATTCGCATTAATATGGCAAATGGAGGCATTGCCCCGTATGTTTACCTCGCAGCCGATTGGATTTGTGAGTAGTCCGTACAAGAACACAAGCGAGATTCCCAAGGGCCTTGGCGTTAAACATGACGCCGATGGTGTGCTCAAGATCCTGCCCGAGTTTGAGCCGGGGCTCACCGACATCGAGGGCTTCTCGCATCTCTTCGTCATCTGGGAGTTCGATCGCTCCCCTAGAGAGGAATTGCGGGGGGCCGATTTGCTCGCTTCACCGCCCTCTGACAATCGGCAGCATGGTGTGTTTGCGACCCGATCTCCGCGCCGTCCGAACCCGATTGGCCTGACAACCGTCGAGCTGCGTCGCCGCGATGGCCTCGAGCTGCATGTCCGGGGTGTCGATATGCTGGATGGGACACCTATTCTCGATATCAAACCCTACCTGTCCAGCATCCCGTCCGAGAGACTACGCCGTGGGTGGTTGGCCGAAGCTGAGGCACGACAGAAGGGATGATGTTGCAGTAGCTCGCCACCTGGAAAGCGGCAGAGGGCTCCGGTAGCCCCTGCTGAGCTATGTAGCTTCCTTCAGGCGAAAGGGGGACTTTTTCGTCGGGGAGAGACTGCTACGGAACTGTCGATCGTTGTTGGCCGATCACTGTTCGCGGAAGCGGTTTTGAGGACGCAAGAGTAAAATGAACCAGCCTACAGGCGCACGTCGGAGGCGTGTTCTTGCTTGCCCATTCCGGGACAGGTAGAAGGATGTTTGCCTGACAGGATCGGGCCGCGAAAGGGCGGCCTTTGGCGAGGTGCCTTATGAAGCTTACTGACACAGTTGAATTGGTGCTAAAGAAAAAGAACGACAACAGAGTTCTGTCTATAACGCCCGACCAGTCCGTTTATGAAGCAATTGAGAAGATGGCTGAGCAAGGCGTGGGGGCGTTGCTGGTCGTATCGAAAAATCAGCTGGTCGGCATCCTGTCGGAACGTGACTATGCACGGAAAGTAATCCTTAAGGGCAGATCCTCGAAAGAGACGCAGGTCCACGAGATCATGACTAGCCCGGTAGTTTTCGTGACTCGGAAGAATACAGTAGACGAATGTATGACCATCATGACCAAGCATCGTTTTCGCCATCTTCCCGTCGTCGAGGATGGCGCTGCGGTTGGAGTGGTGTCGATTGGCGATCTGGTAAAATCGATTATCTCGGATCAGGCGCAGACGATTCAGGAGCTGGAAAGCTACATTGGCGGAAAGTATCCTGGGTGACCTTGACTTAATAGTCTGGGCGTTTTTGCGGTGAACAGATTTGATTTCTCCACACACTTCGATTGATTTCGTGATGCCCGACCCAGAGGATCAACAGGTCTGGAGCGCATCCCTGGGGTTGGACTTGGCGGATCGCACAGTACTGGAAGCAGAAGTATTGATCTGGCGCATTCTCCGGCAAAAGTCTACAAGGCCGAAAGTGGGAACCTCCAAGATCGAAACCATTGCATGAGTGTCCTGTCGCAGTAGGCGCTTTGCTGGGCTACTATCGGGCGCCCCTCCGCGGCCAGGGAGCGCCACCTTGCACTACTTCCCACGCCCAAAGCTACTTCTCTCTACGCCTTTCTTGCGTCCAGGTTGAGGCGCCAATAGTCGAGCAGGAAGGCAGGGTCGTCGTTCGCGGCCTGGTCGGCTAAGTCGGAGACATATTGGTCACGCAGGTCTGTATTGGGTAGGCGCTCGAGGTGAGTGCGCACGATGACTGTCTTGACAAACTCCGTGTAGTGGCGGCGACCATCCATCACGGTTGGCGCTGCTTCCAGACCGGTTTGCACCTCCACGAAGCCGGCGCGCTGCAGGGTGTCTGCGGCGGCTTCGGCGTCCTGGTAGAGCCAGGGCTCGGGAAAATTCGCGAGGAAGGGAGCATATTCCGGTGAAAGGGCGAGCACGGTCATGCGGCCTCGCAGGCGAGCTAGGTTGGCGCCGCCACCACACTGGGCCTGCAGCCAGCCTTCTGGACGGAGGGCCTGATACAAGCCACGAAACAGGCGGTCGTGATCGAGAATCCAATGAAATGCCGCGGTGCTGACGATGCCGTCGAAAGCGCACACAAACGGGAGGTCCAGCAGATCGGCGGTGACCACCTGGGCTCCCGTGCCGAATTGAGGTTGCAAGTATTCGCGGGCGGACCGCGACATGTTTTGCGAAACGTCGAGCGCAACTACGTGTCCGTTGGGCAGGGCTTGCAGCAGTTCCGCAGTGAGCCGACCGGTGCCGCAGCCGGCATCGAGAAGCAGTTCGTCGCCTCGGAGGTGAAGGCGGGAGAGGACCTTTTTCCCCCAACTGACCTGCGGTTGAGAGAGGCGGTGGTATTCGGAGGAATTCCACTCGCGGGCGAAATTTGCAGGAAGGGTCATCAGACTTACGAAGATCCTACCCAGTTTGCGCCGCGCGTAAATTTGGAATTCATTTCAGCCGCGCCTAGGGCACGCCCATGTGTCGCATACCCTTCCCGCCATTGAAGTAACTACTGTCAGAGGTCCCTCCGGGACGTTTATATTGCGGCCAGGGCGTCTTCCAGGTCGTCCTGGATATCTTCTACGTTTTCGATTCCTACCGAGATGCGGACCAGGCCATCGGTGATTCCTATCTCTCTTCTTCCTTTTTCTCCCAAGGCGGCGTGGGTCATGGTGGCGGGGTGCGAGATTAGGGTTTCGACTCCTCCCAGAGACTCCGCCAGGGAACATAGGCGCACTCTTTTTAACATCTTTTTGGCGTTGGCGAGCGATCCGGTCTCGAATGTAATCATCGAGCCGAAGCCGGTCATTTGGCGCTGTGCTAGTTCGTGCTGCGGATGTTCGGGGAGCCCGGGATAGAAAACCTTTCTCACCTTTTTGTGCCGGGCCAGGAACTCGGCGATGAAGCGGCCGTTGCGATCGTGTTGTTCCATGCGGACCGCAAGGGTTTTCACTCCCCGCAGGACCAGCCAGCATTCGAACGGGGAAAGAATCGCTCCCGCGGCTTTCTGCACGAAGGCCAGTTTTTCGGCCTGCTGCCGGGTGGTGCAAACTACGACGCCGCCGAGGCCGTCGCTGTGTCCGTTGAGAAATTTTGTGGTGGAGTGCACGACCATGTCGGCTCCGAGCAAGATCGGCTGCTGGAAATATGGCGACATGAAAGTGTTGTCCACAACCAGTTCCACCTTCTTGCGACGGCATATCTGGCTGATGGCCTCGATGGTGCTGAGCGACATGAGCGGATTGGTGGGCGTTTCCACATAGACCATGCGGGTGTTTTTACGGATGGCACGGTCGACGTTTCCCGGGTCTGTGGTATCGACGTAGGTGAATTCCATTCCGAAATTCGCCAGGACCTGGTTGAAGAGGCGCGGCACGCCTCCGTAGAGGTCGTTGCCGCAAACAATGTGGTCGCCGGACTTGTACATGGTGCAGATGGCGTTGATCGCGGCCATCCCACTGGCGAAGACGCGGGATGCAAGGCCGCCTTCGAGCTCGGCCAGATTTTCTTCCAGGCGGGTGCGGGTGGGATTGGAAACGCGGGCGTATTCGTATCCCTTGTTCTTGCCCAGTGCCTGTTGAACATAGGTGGAAGTCGGGTAGATGGGGACCGATACCGCGCCGGTTTCGGGGTCGGGATACTGGCCGGCATGAATAGCTTTGGTGGCGAAACCTGGTTGTTTGTTTTTGGGCATGGGCAAAGCTCTCAGCTGTCAGCCATCAGCTCTTGGTTCTCGACTGTCAGTTCTTAGTTCTTAGTTCTTAGTTCTCAGTTCTCAGCGCGAAGACTTGCTGAGAGCTGAAGGCTGAAAGCTGATAGCTGCAATCGTCAAATTCCACCCTCGAAAATCTTCTTGGACAGATAGCGTTCGGCGGAATCGGGGATCATGGTTACTATGCGTTTTCCTGGCCCCAAGCGGCGAGCCACTTGCAAGGAGGCAAACACGTTGGCTCCGCCGCTGGAGCCGGACAGCACGCCTTCGCGAGCCGCCAGATCCTTCACCGTGGCGAAAGCGTCGGCGTCGCTGACCATCAAGACTTCGTCACACACGGCGCGGTCAAAATTGCCGGGGATGAAGCTGGCGCCTATGCCTTCCACCTTGTGCGGCCCGGGTGGGCCGCCGCCCAGAACTGATCCTTGCGTTTCCACGGCATAGGCCAGCACGTTGGGCAGGCGTTCCTTCATGAAGCGGGCTACGCCGGTAAAAGTGCCGGCGGTGCCGGAACCGATCACCAACGCATCGATACTGCCTTCCATCTGCTCGAAGATTTCTCGGGCTGTGGTTTGGTAGTGATAGTCGGGATTCGCGGGATTGTCGAACTGGCGGGCCATGAACGCGCCGGAATTACGCGCGACCAATTCATTGGCACGGCGGATCGCGCCTTGCATCCCTTCGGCGTCTGGAGTACGGATCACTTCGGCGCCCAGGGCGCGCATGATCACAACCTTTTCTTCGGAGAAACGTTCCGGAACGAAGAGCACGACTTTGTAACCGCGCTGAACGCCAATGAGAGCCAGGCCGATGCCGGTGTTGCCTGCGGTGGCTTCGACAATCGTGCCGCCGGGCTTGAGCCGGCCTTCTTCTTCGGCCCGCAAAATGATTCCGCTAGCGGCACGGTCTTTCACGCTGCCCCCCGGGTTGAGGTACTCCAGCTTGGCGAAAACACTTGCGGCATCAACGGGAACCAACTTCTTCAGTTGCAGGATGGGAGTCTCGCCGACCAGTTGGGAGATGTCGTCAGTAACGCGGAGGCGAGAGCTCTCGATGGTTTTTGTTCTCACACTACAGGGTACGGAAGAGGCAGCGGAGCGTCAATTGTACATTCAGCTGTCAGCTATCAGCTCTCGCCGTCAGCCATCAGCCAATAACGCAATGGGTTGTGCGCCCGAACAGGCTACGGAGAAAATGTGCCTTGGGCTGAAACAGCGAACCGCAGCGGCTGAAGCCGCACCGGTTTCCGGGCGATTGCCCTTCCCTACATCTCTCCGCAGGCTGCCAAAGATCTTGAGTGACTAAGTTCCTGCTGGCTGAAAGCTTGAGAGCTGATCGCTGAGGGCTAGTTTCCTCCGCGGGTGGCTTGTTCCTGGCCGGCGTAGTAGCCGCTGCGGGTTCTTACCGTGAGCTTGCCGTATCCGTGGGCTTTGGCATCGACCCGGATGGTGCGATATCCGCCCATGGATTTGGGAGTGGTGGGCTTGTAGCCTATGGTGTACTGGTTGCGTATGTCGCGGGCCACGGCGCTGCTGATGGCATCGACCTCCTCCAGGGAGCGAGGGAAGAAGGCGATGCCTCCGGTGCGCTCGGCCATGGTTTCGAGGGCGCGCTTGGCCCGTCTTTGGCGTTCCTCGCCCAACAGTCCGATGGCATAGACCGTGGGCCCATTTTCTTCCTGCAGCCTGCGCACCGCCTGTTCCAGCGATTCTCGGCTGGCGTCGTCTTCGCCGTCGGTCACGACGAACAGAATTTTCTTCTGTAGTTTGCCATGCTTGGTCAACTCGTCCGCCGAGGCCACGACGGCGTCGTAGAGAGCGGTGCCGCCGCGAGTCTCGTATTTTTCCAGGGCGTCCTGCAGCAGGTTGACCTTGTTGGTGAAGGGCTGATCGAGGTAATACTCGTCGCTGAAATTAACCACGAAAACTTCATCCTGCGGGTTGCTGGTGCGCACGAGATTGACCGCGGCTTTGGCGACTTTGGCGCGCTTTTCCCGCATCGATCCCGAGTTATCGATCACGATGCCGAGTGAGATGGGGATGTCCTCGTGGCGGAAAGATTTGATGACTTGGGGCTTGCCGTCTTCGAAAACGGCAAAAGCGTTCTGATCGAGGTTGGTAATCATGCGCTGCTTGTCATCCATGACCGTGGCGTGCAGCAGAACTTCCTGTACGTCGGCATGAAAAACAAAGGTGCCGGAGTCGTTGCCAGGTTCCTGCCCTGCGGGCGGTGCTTGCTGGGGAGATGGCTGGCTGGCGGCTGGCGCAGGAGCAGAAGCGGGCTGAGAGCTACGGGGCGGAGCATCCGGTGGAGTGGTATTTTGGGCTCCGACTGCCGGGCTCATTGGTCCCAAGCTCAGCAATCCCAGGCCAAGCAAAAATAAGCTGACCCGCCGAAGCGCAACCCGACTATTCCGTAGGTGCATAGTAACCCGTCTTGGCATACACACGCAGCGGCGGCAAACCTTTTGGCGGAATAAGTTTCACCTTTATTTTACGCCATTTGCCGTCATGTGCTGGATTCTTTGGACGGTATCCGAGCACATATTGGTTGCGTAGCTCGATGCCTATTTTTGTCGCGACATCGGCCAAGTCATTCGGGTTGTCGATGGTAAAAGCCCGTCCGCCAGTAAGTTCAGTAAGATCGCCGAGCAGGGCGGGACCCAACTGCTCTTCGGGAGTGGACATGTAGCGGTCGTAAATACCAATGGCATACATGAGCAGGTCTGCTTCCTTAACGACGGACTTGATCTCGCCCTCGGTGTAGCGGCTGTGGTTGTCGCCGCCGTCGGAGATCACGAGCAGGGACTTTTTGGGATACTTTGCCTGCCGCATTTTGCTGACTCCGAGATAGATGGCATCGAGCAGGGCGGTGCGTCCCTTGGGAACGGTGTACACCAGCTTGCCCTGAATGTCTTCAATGGACTGGGTGAAGTCGGAAATCTCCTCCGGTTTGTCGGCGAACGTGATCATGAAGAATTCGTCCTGCGGGTTCGCCGTCTTGAAGAACTCGATGACCGCTTCACGGGCGCGCTCGATCTTGCTGCTCATGCTGCCGCTCATGTCGAAGATCACGCCCAGCGATACAGGAGCGTCTTCGCTGGAGAAATGTTTGATGTCCTGCTGGTCTTTGCCTTCGAAGAGGGCAAAATTTTCCTTGTCGAGTCCGGTGACCAGGCGATTCATGGGATCGGTAATGGTAACCGGCACCAGCACCAGTTCTACGTTTGCCTGGAGCGGCTTGGTGTGAGTTCGCAAGGCAGGATCCATGATCTGTTTTTCAGCTGGCGGAGGAGGCTGGATGCGAGGGCTGACGTGTACGTCATCCACCGGGATTTGCGCCCGGGAAGCCGGAGCCACGCCGACTATCGCAATCAGGATCAGGAGGAACAGACGAAGAGAAACAGCAGGAGCCTGCTCTTCAGACAGCATAAACGTTCTCAGGGTCCAGGATAGGGCCGAGTTGGACTTACGACCTTGGCTCGATGGGCGGGATGACCCGCGCCCATGATAGCGGGCCATAATTACCTCATTGCGGCTGATCTTAACATAGCGCGCCGATGGAAGTGTCAAAGTTCTGTCAACCATTCTTGCGTCCTCTGCGATGACACCGAGTGTGCAAAGGTTTTCCTGGTTTTGGCGAGGCCTGAACTTTAACCTCCACCGCCGCGGGTGACATTTCAGCCGTCCCTCCGGGACGGTACCAATGCCGTTTCGCGGATGAGAATTTAGAGGTCCCGGAGGGACTTGATCGGAGCCCGCCGATAAGCCAGCCGATAGTAAGCCGCCTTTTCAGTATTTCAGCCTCGATTTCAGCCTTGGTCGTCCGTGGTGGAGGAAGGTCTTGTACAATTTCAGCTTCAATCTCTTTTGGTTTCTTCTTTCATTTCAATCACTATGGCCCATATTGAGCCGTTTCGCGCCCTCCGCTATGACCCGACGCGGGTCTCGATTCCCCAAGTCGTGACCCAGCCTTACGACAAAATCACGCTTGAGATGCAGGATGGTTACTACGCCGCCAGTCCGTATAACCTGGTGCGCGTCATCCTAGGGAAGGAGCACGCGAACGACCATGAGGGACAAAACAGGTACTCCCGTGCATCGCAATTTTTCCGGGACTGGCGGCGGCAGGGGATTTTTTTGCAGGACGCACAGCCCTCGCTCTATCTTTATGTACAGCGGTTTACGGTGCCCGGCGGGGGAAAGGCGGAACTAGAGCGGAGGGGCATCATCGCGCTGGGACAGATCGAGGATTACTCGGCGGGCGTGGTGTTTCGCCATGAGCAGACCTTGGCCAAGCCCAAAGCCGATCGCCTGGAACTACTACGGGCCACGCGTGCCCACTTTGGGCAGCTCTTTATGCTGTACAGCGATCCAGCCGGCGAAATCGATGGTTTGCTGGAGGCCAGCCATGACCCTGATCTCGAAACGCGAGACGAATACGGGGTTTCGCACCGGGTATGGAAGATTGCCGATCCCGGGCTGGTCGACCTGGTACGCGGCAAGATGCGCCATAAGAAGCTGGTAATCGCGGACGGACATCACCGCTACGAAACTGCGCTCAATTATCGCAACGAGCGGCAAGCCACGGGCGAGACGACGACGGGGCGGGCAGGCCTGGTGCCGAGGGAGCGGGCTTCCCATGAAGGGAGGGCGAACGGAAGGGAGGACGAAGGGGCGGGGTCAGAGCCAGCTGCCGCGCCTTACGAAATGGTGATGATGACGCTGGTGAACATGGACAGCCCCGGCTTGGTCATTTTGCCTACTCATCGGGTGGTCCATGAGTTGGGGTCGTTTTCAGCAGCGGCCTTCCGCGAAGCGGCGAGCGCCTACTTCAGCGTGGAGGAGGTGGATGCTTCGGTGGACGCGGCCCGTGCCGCGGTCATCCTGCGCGAGGCGGGACGGATCGGGACAGGCTTGCTGGCGGTGGCGGCGGACAGGGTTTTTCTACTGGACCGGCCCAAGCCGGTTTCCTCCAATATTTTCTCGGGCTTGTCGCTGCTCCAGCAGTCGCTGGACGTGGTGCAGTTGCACAAGTGTTTGCTGGAAGGCGTGCTGGGAATTTCCGAAGAGGCCATCCGCGAGCAGAAGAATGTCCGGTACATACGCGACATCGGCGAGTCCATCGCGCAGGTGCGAAGCGGGGCTGCCAATGTGGCTTTTCTTACAAATCCGGTGCGCATGGCACAGATGCGCGACATTGCCTTTGCGGGCGAAGTTTTGCCGCAGAAGTCCACGGATTTTTATCCCAAGCTGCTTACGGGCTTGACAATTTATGCCTTGGAGTAGCTTCAGGCTTCGGAAAAACATTGCAGTTAGCTCTCGCGGCCGCTGGGAAGAAAACTGCGGAGCGTGGCTCTGCCGGACAGCCGAGGGCGGTCCGCGCGGGGTTCGTTTGATGGCTACGATCCTGCTCTTAAGCGCGGCCCTTCTTTCTGGCGCTCCGGAGGCGAAGCGGCTGTCGGTTTATTCCCCTTCCGCCAATTACTCTGTCGAGGTTACAGTACGCAACGGCGGCGATTATGTTGAGTTGCTTGAAATTCTTCGGCCGCTGGGAGCGGTTACCGCGAGGGTGGATGGGCGGGTGTGGAAAGTACGTTACAACAATCTGGACGGCGAGTTCATCGACGGCCAGACCCGGGTTCGGGTTCAGGGGCAGAACTTTGATCTTCCCGGCAGCTTTCTGCTGAACCATGACAATGGCCGCGGACTCGTCCCACTGGGTTCGCTGCCAAACCTCATGCAACGCTTTCTGGGAGCGCCGGTAAATTTCCACGAGAGCTCACGCCGATTGTTCATCGGCAATGTTGCGGTTCACTTCACCGCCCAGGTGAACAAGACAGGTCCGCCGGGCATAACTCCGCCAACTCTGGTGATGAACTTCAGCTCCCCGGTGAATCCTATGATCGCCACAGAGCCGGGCAAATTGCGCATGGTGTTTACTCACGAGCCGCTGGTTCCGCCCGGGTCGCAGAGCTTGACGTTTGACAGCCCGACAATCCCGTCGGCCACGTTTCAGGAAGATAATGGCGCAGCCGAGATCGCGGTGGCTGGCCCGGTTCCACTGTTTGCGAGTTTCAGCAATGATGGCCGCACCATCACCATTACACCGGCTCCGCAAGCCGTGGTCCGGCCGGCTCAGAGTCCAGCCCAAGCGCCCCCGGTACCTTCGGCGAATCCGGTTCTTTCGGTGCAACCTGGAACTCCGCCGCCTGCAGGCGCTGCCGGCAATTCCACGGCATCTTTCTCCACCCAATATTTCGCGGTCGTGGATGCGAGCCATGGCGGGGAGGAGCGCGGGGCGGCGTTGAGCGATCAACTGGCGGAGAAAGATGTGACGCTGGCCGTCGCGCGAAGTCTGCGGCAGGAACTGCAGGCTCGCGGCTTTACCACGCTACTCTTGCGGGATGGAGACGTAACCCTCACCTTGGACCAGCGGGCCAGTCTGGCCAATGGGGCTCATCCGGCTATCTATATTTGCCTACACGCCGGGTCGCAGGGCTCGGGGGTGCGGCTTTACACCGCACTGCTTCCGGCCGGCGGCCAGAATCGCGGTCCGTTTCTGGACTGGGACACGGCACAGTCTGGGTTTCGTGCGGTCAGTCAAAGTGCGGAATCGAGCCTGGCAACCGAATTCGGGAAGAGGAAAGTGCCGGTTCGTTCGCTGGCTGCGCCGTTGCGTCCTTTGAACAACGTGGCGGCGGCGGCGGTAGCCATAGAGATGGCGCCGCTTGCTGGAAACATTTCCGATCTGAATTCTCCGGCCTACCGGCAGGTGGTGGCTGAATCGGTTGTGGCCGGAATTGAAGCGGCGCGCGACAAGCTGGGAGCGGCCCTAGAAAGCCCATCGCCAGGGGCCATACCACCAGGAGCGGCAAGATGATCCCGCGCCATTTGACGATCGGCGTCGCGGTCATGCTGGCAGTCGCGCTGGGGATGAGCGTTTACGTGTGGCGGATGCGTGGCCGAGTCCAACAGACTGAGACCCCTGCCGCGTACACACACCCGGTCGCTGCACCAGTGCAGGGACCAACCGAGCAGGTAACTCTTTACGTGGCCTACGACGATCCCGGCTTGCTGCGGGCGCAAGGAGCTAGCATTCCGTTGCCAGCGGGGCGGCAGGAGCGAGCACAGGAATTGCTGCGGGCGCTGCTCGGGCTTTATCTGGACAAGTCGTCCTCGCACCTGTTGGGAGCGGGAGCTGAAGTACGCGATGTGTATCTGGTCGATCCGGGGCTGGCGGTGATTGATGTTAACGACGCTTTCGCCGACGGTCACCGGTCCGGCGTTCTGGTGGAAGAACTCACCGTGGCTTCGCTGGTGCAGACTTTGTCGGCGAACATTTCGGGGATAAGTCGGGTGAAAATTCTGGTCGCGGGCAAAGAGCGGGAAACGCTGGCCGGACATGCCGATTTGTCTTGCACTTACGATGTTTCCGCGGTGGGCCAGATGGTGGGGGAGCTGCAGTGAGGCAGCATTTTAGCACTCAGCTTAGACTCAAAGTCTGTGCTCAGAATCTCTCGCCCCGCTGGGGCTCAACGTGGTTGCGCTTTGGAACCCAGGGCTTGGGTTCCGGGCTGCATTCCTACGCGCGGCGCCGCTGAAAATAACAACCCCTAGGCTGAGTGCTGAAGGCTGGCTCCCGGCTGCTAGAATCTTCCCATGTTCTATCGTTCCGATAATCGTTTGTCTGACCAGATGCGTCCGGTCAATATCATTCCTAATTTCATTAATACCGCCGAAGGATCAGTGCTGATCGAAGTGGGTAACACGCGCGTGATTTGCACCGCTTCGGTCGAAGAGAGTGTGCCCTCTTTCATGCGCAACCGCGGCCAAGGATGGATTTCGAGTGAGTACAGCATGTTACCCCGGGCCACTCTGACGCGCACGCCGCGCGAAGTGAACAAGGGCCGTCCTAGTGGACGCACCCATGAAATCCAGCGGCTGATTGGGCGTTCTTTGCGCGCTGTCGTGGATCTGGAACGCGTGGGCGAGCGCACCATCTGGATTGACTGCGACGTGATTCAGGCTGATGGCGGCACGCGCACGGCGTCCATCACGGGCGCATTTGTCGCGCTTGGTCTCGCGCTCGAAAAGCTGGTCGAGGCCGGAACTCTTACTTCAGTTCCCTTCCGCGATTTTGTGGCCGCAGTGAGCGTAGGCATTGTGGATGGCGAAATCCTGCTCGACCTCTGCTACGAAGAAGATTCGCGCGCCGACGTGGACATGAACTTCGTTATGACGGCGGGGAAAAAGCTTGTCGAAGTGCAGGCTACGGCAGAGCATCAGGTGTTCGATGAGGAACAGTTGGGCAGGATGATCGGCCTGGCGAGCCAGGGGGTGCAGGCATTGATCGCCAAGCAGCAGGCGGTGCTGAAGACGCTGACGTTGCGGCAGTAGTTTGTACATTGGACTGGTTCATCGGCCAAAGGGCTGGCCATGACTAAGAGCGAAAGAAAGCGCGTATCGGCAGTTGTTCGTGCGACCGATTTAAGCGTGATGTTCCAGGGTCTTGTTCCTCAACCTTCTCTGCCAATCCCTGCCGTGCTCGCGCCGCCCAGAAGAAGTGTGCCCTTGACAAACGACAACGACAACGCCTTCGCTCTCTACTCAGGGCAACCGCAGTTTTTTCGGAGAAAACATCGACCCCCACTTTTCGCAGGAAGCGCGAAAATGGGCACCTCGCGGGCCCGGTGTCATCCCTGACTCTCTCTCCGGCGTATAGTTGGCGGTAAAAGTGGGCGAGCGGCCAAGGAGGACCCAGATGGCCACCACAAGAATGATGATAGTCCGACGGCTGGGACTAGCGGTCTTAACGGTTGTCGTCTGCTCTGCCGACTTGGTCAGTCAACAGGGGCCTGCAGCCCCCAACTCGTCGGCAGCCAGTTCCTCCAGCGTGAAAGAGTTTCCCGTGAACATGAAGCAAAGTGTGACCGCCGGCGCTACCCCGGTCGCGACCAAGGTCCAAGCCAAACTTGTGGTCGCCACCCTGGTGGATGGCACAGTATTCCCGCAAAACACTTTGTTCTCCGGAGAAGTTATCGAGTCGGTGGCGAAGTCCGCAACCGATCCATCCCGGGTCGCGATTCGCATGGACTCCGCGCAGTGGAAGAATGGATCAGCGCCCGTCAAGGTTTACTTGACGGCGTGGTTTTACCCGGTGATCGCGGCGATGGGCCAGGATCTCTCCTATGGCCCGCCCAAACCGGCGTCGCAAACCTGGAACGGAGCCGGCACGTATCCTGACTCTAACTCACCGGCGTCACGGCCTTTTCCTAGCCAGGACATGAGCAGGAGCGCGGAATCTGCACCGGAGTCGCCGGTTTATACCGTTTCAAAACGTCGCGTCCCAATGAAGGATGTCGAGTCCGAGGGCAACAACGACGGTGCCGTTGCCATCACTTCCAAGCGTTTCAACATCAGGCTCGATAAATTGACGACCTACGTGCTGGCGACGGGCGATCTGCCGGCGGGTGGCCCAAGCCCCGGCAGTGCCTCAACAAAATAGGCCGAGGATGCGCCTTCCCGCTTACGGAAAAAATCGTAAGCGCGATTCCTCGCGGGCGGAAGAGTCTGTGGTCTTGACTATCCTGTCGCCCGTTCGGGGCTCTGTCATTTCCCACTTTTCACCCAGGGCTTGCGCCCTGGGCTGTGCTCTTACACCGCTTCGCGGCTAGGTCCCTAAAGCGAATGGGGGAAAGTGCCGATTAACTTCTGAGGCGCCATAGCAGTCGCCGTCCCCATCGCCATGACAGAACAAACTGAGATCATGCGCGTGCTAATGTCGTCGCCCGGCGATCTGGTGCGCGCCTTCTTCAAGCGCGGTGAAGAGGTAGTCCAGCCCACTGATTCTCGACAGTCGAATCCTCGACATTCGGACGTACCGACACTGCGCGGCGCCGAGATTGCCGCCGTGTACTACAACCTGCGTGTGGCCGGCGACTTCTACGAATTCTTGCGGGTGGGTCCGTCCCGCGTTTTGTTCGGCCTGCTCGACCTGGCCGGGCGGAGAAAGGACACCCGCGAGGTCCTCATGGCCACGCAAAACGCTTTCCGAACCAGCGCGCCCAAGCTCTTCGCCGGGGAGGACTTTAATGAAGCCGAAGCGATGATTCAGCTCTGCCATGAGATTAACCGGACCATCCTGCAATTTGCCGGCGGAGTGCGAAGCTGTCCTGCGTTTATGGGCTGTTACAACGAGGATCTGGGTACGGTCTGCTACACCAACGCAGGGCACACTCCAGGACTGCTCCGCGACCCGACCGGCATCACGCCGTTGGAGGCGACCGGCCTGCCGCTCGGCCTGTTTTCGCACGCGACGCACAGCGCGTCTACGTGCGCCCTGGTGCCGGGTGCGGTGCTTCTGGTTGTCTCCCGCGGAATCGTCGAAGCGGAGTTTGGCGGTGAGGAATTCGGACTGGAGGGTGTGCGAGAAAGCCTCCAGCGCGCCATCGTCACCCCCGCCCAGGATCTGTGCCTGACCATCCTCCGGACGGCCCAGCAATTCATGCATGTTGCGCCTACTCACAACGACGTGACCACGCTCGCGCTGCTCCGGAATGGGTAGCGCAATCGCTGACAACTCCGTCGTTTTGTCTATTGTTTCCCCATTGTTTGTCTATTGTTTCTTCGGGGTGGTTTACAATTGGAGCGATTTCACGCACTCATCGGAGGAATCTATGAAACTTACACCAGGAAAACTGGCCGGGCTCAGGAAGGTTTCGAACGAACGCGGGGTCATTGCGGCGGCTGCCATGGACCAGCGCGGGTCGCTACAAAAATCGCTGGCCAAAGAAAAGGGCGGGGACGTGGGCGATGCCATGATGGAAGAATTTAAGTCGCTGGTGACGGAAGTGCTGACTCCCCATGCCAGCGCCATCCTGCTGGATCCGGAGTGGGGCCTGCCCGCTTCCAAGCGACGCGCCAAGAATGCCGGATTGCTGTTGGCGTATGAAAAGACTGGATATGACAAGACTGGGCCCGGACGTCTGGGCGACTTGCTTGAGCACTGGTCGGTGCGCCGGCTGAAGGAAGCAGGCGCGGATTGCCTGAAGATTTTACTCTACTACACGCCGTTTGATCCCAAAGATGTGAACGATAAGAAACATGCCTGGGTGGAGCGCATCGGCGATGAGTGCCGCGCCAACGACATCCCGTACTTCCTGGAATTCGTGGGCTACGAAGAAGGCGCGGACGAGAAGGGTCTTGACTATGCCAAAAAAAAGCCGGAGATCGTGGCCGGAAGCATGAAGGAATTCAGCAAAGACCGCTATGGGGTGGATGTGTTGAAGGTCGAGGTGCCGGTGAACATGAAGTACGTGGAGGACGCCAAGGCTTATGGCGGACAGAAAGCTTACAGCCGAACCGAGGCTAAAGGCCTGTTCCTGAAAGCGGCCACGGCCACCACCAAGCCGTTTATTTACCTTTCCGCGGGCGTGAGCAATGCGGAGTTCACGGAAGCGCTTGAACTGGCCGCGGAATCGGGCGTGAAATTCAACGGCGTGCTGTGCGGGCGGGCGACCTGGAAGGAAGGCATACCGATTTATGCCAAGCTGGGCGCGAACGCTTTCCGCGATTGGCTGCAGTCTGAGGGCGTGAAGAACATCAATAACGTGAACGACCGGTTGAAGGCGGCGACATCGTGGTATTCGATTTATGGCGTGGAGCCGGCCCTGGTGGGGGCGTAGGTCTCAATTCTCCGCGTCCTTATAACCGTCGGCCAACGGGCAGGCGATGTGCCCGTTGGCTGGTTTCCTGGAGGAGCGATAAGATGGGTCCCTCCACCTGCAATTTGCTGGCGCTGTTCATTCTTCTGGCGTCTGCTCCCCTCCCGAATTCTGGCGTTCCGAATTTCTCTGATCTGAAAATCGAGACGCGCCGCTTCGATCAATCCAGCTCCTCAACGGAAGCGTTGTATCTGAAAGGAGCGAGACAGCGGCGGGAATATGCTCACGACAAACCTTTCAACTCGAGCTTGGTCAGCATTAGCCGCTGCGACGAGAAGAAGAGAATCGACCTGAATGACGCCGCTAAACTCTACGCGGAACTTCCCATCGTAGACTGGTCTGAACAGCACAAACGCGCGCGGTCCATTCCGCCGAGTGAGATGAGCGGTGCGGACGTAACTATCACGACCGATTCGATAGACTCCGGCGAGCGGCGTCAATTGGGAACCTACACCGCTCGCCACGTCAGAATTACGATCAAGGTGGACGCTGGGCCGGGCGCCGCCATGCCCTCCTCCGTGGAAGAACGCGACGGCTGGTACATCGATCTGCCCGGCCTGGGCTGCCAGGATTCAGGCAAGGGTATCGGATTCGTATACGCCAGTTTTACGCCTCTCCGGCGTCGGCACGACCAGGTACATTTCAAACGACTGGGCACGGCGCCCGCCGGTTTTGCTATCGAGGAGACCACCAAAAGGACAGAGAACGGCAGCACCACCACCGGTAAGGTTGAACTGGTGATGTTCTCCGAGGCTCCGCTGGACGACGCGCTCTTCGCTGTACCGGCTGGCTATTCGCCCGCGCTGCGCACGCCGCACGGCGGATATGACTTCACGAAACCCGACACGCTGGCCAATCGTGTGCAAGTTTATTGGGCGGAGCTGGAACTCTGGACGAGACAGTGGTTCCGGTGAGCCGCTGAGCTTCTCGAACCGGGGCTTCGTGAATCTGGGATCCCGCGTTGAATCGCAGCCTCCGGTTTGCCCGGCCGATCTTCTCTTCACACTTGAATGACATGCGAAACCGACGGTTTAAGGAGAATCTTGAATCGTATGTGGCTCCATTTGCGTCCGAATATTGGAGAACTGAGCAATGAATGACACCACAGCGACCGCCCTGATTACCGGCGCCTCGGGCGGGATTGGATATGAGCTGGCCAAGCTTTTCGCCAAGGGCGGTCACAATCTGGTGCTCGTCGCTCGCAGTGGGCCCAAGCTGGCGCAAGTCGCCGACGAGCTGCAACGCCATTTCGGAATAACGGTCAAGCCTGTTTCGCTCGATCTCGCTGATCCGGCGGCTCCGCAGCTGCTTTTTGACCAACTGCAGCGCGAGGGCATTGCCGTGGACATCCTGGTCAACAATGCCGGCTATGGCAAGCTTGGAGGGTTCGCAGAGGTTCCGGTGGAGGAAAGCCTGGGACAGATTCAGCTCAACCTCGCGGCGCTGACTTATCTCACCAAGCTTTTTCTCGGGCCCATGCTTGAACGGCGCTCGGGAAAGATCATGAATGTAGCTTCTACGGCCGGCTTTCAGCCTGGTCCGCGGATGGCCGTCTACTACGCCACCAAGGCTTATGTGATTTCGTTTTCTGAAGCGCTGGCCAATGAATTGGCGGGCCAGGGAGTTACCATGACATGTCTTTGCCCCGGCGCCACCGCAACCGATTTTGCCAGCCGGGCTGGAAACGCCCGGTCGCGCTTGTTCAAGCAGCTCGGTCCCATGGACGCCAAGACGGTCGCGCTTAAAGGCTATCGCGGTCTGATGGCTGGCAAGACTCTGGTCATTCCCGGATTAAGAAACTGGTTGGTGGTGGAGTCGCTGCGAGTTAGCCCGCGAAGGGCGGTGACGGCGGTGTCGCGGTGGCTGATGGACGAAGTGAAGTAGCGGGGGCGTCGGGCGGACGAGGGCGTCCGCCCTTACGTGGTCAAAGCCGAGGGGTAAGGGCTGATAGCTGACGGCTGCTTCACTCCCACTCGATTGTTCCCGGAGGCTTCGAGGTGATGTCGTAGACCACGCGGTTCACGCCCTTCACCTCATTTACGATTCGGCTGGAGATGGTTTTAAGGACTTGGTGCGGCAACGGGACCCAGTCTGCAGTCATGCCGTCTTCGGAGTGCACGGCGCGAACTGCGCAGGTGTAAGCGTAGGTTCGCTGGTCACCCATAACGCCGACCGACATCACCGGCAGCAGGACCGCAAACGACTGCCAGATTTTGGTGTAAAGGCCGGCCTTCTTGATCTCGGTCACAACGATATCGTCGCACTCGCGCAAGATGGCGAGGCGCACTGGCGTGACTTCGCCCAGAATTCTGACGGCTAGACCGGGGCCGGGAAAAGGCTGACGCTGGAGAACTTCCTCGGGCATGCCCAAGTCGCGGCCAATTTTTCGAACCTCATCTTTAAACAAATCTTTCAGCGGCTCGATCAGCTTGAGCTTCATCTTGTCGGGCAGGCCGCCGACGTTGTGGTGGGTCTTGATGGTCTGCGAGGGCCCGCGCACCGAGCGGGACTCGATCACATCGGGATAGAGCGTGCCCTGCACCAACCACTCCACGTTCCCTTCGGCCTGCTCGATGCGATTGGCCTCTTCGTCGAATACGGCAATGAATTCGTTGCCAATGATCTTGCGTTTGGTTTCCGGATCAGTCACACCAGCAAGTTTGGTCAGGAAGCGTTCGGTGGCGTCGACGGCGACCAGGTGCAGGCCCAGGTTGTCGCGCAGGCCCTGCTGCACTTTTTCGAACTCGTTCTTGCGCAGGACGCCATTGTTGACAAATACGCAGGTGAGGCGCGACGGGCCTTCGCCACCGCGCAGTGCGCGATCCACCAAAGTTGCAGCCACGGCCGAATCCACACCGCCGGAGAGGGCGCAAATCGCGCGCCCGTCGCCTACCGTTTGTCGCATGCTGGCCACGGTCGCATCAATGAAGTGCTGCGCGGTCCAGGTGGGCCTGGCGCCGCAAATTTCGAGAGCAAAGTTGCGCAGGATATCCGTGCCCGATTGGGTGTGGCGGACTTCGGGATGAAACTGCACCGCCCACATTTTGCGCTCAGGAGCTTCAATGGCGGCGACCGCGCTCGGAGAACTGGCCACCAGGTGAAAACCTGGGGGCAGCTCCACCGCTTCGTCGCCGTGGGACATCCAGACAGAAAGTTTTTGGGGCAGGCCTTGAAAGAGGCGTGAGCCGTTCTGGACTTCGACTTCAGCGTGTCCGTACTCGCGCTTATCGGCGGCGCGAACCTTTCCGCCGAGGGTGTGCACCATGAACTGCAGTCCGTAACAGATGCCGAGCACGGGCAGGCCAAGTTCAAGCACGCGCGGATCCGCGGGCGGAGCGTCGGCGTCATACACCGAGGACGGGCCTCCGGAAAGAATGATTCCTACCGGGGCATAGCTGCGAATCTCTTCCAGGCTGGCGGTGCAGGGGAGCACCACCGAGAAAACGCTTTGTTCACGGATGCGGCGCGCGATGAGTTGCGAATATTGCGCACCGAAGTCGAGGACTACGATGGATTGGGTTTCCACGGACGAGTGTCTCAGATCGACGACGGGGTGTAAAGAGGCATTTGGCATTTGGCACTGAGGATTCCACTCAGGTTTTCTCTGCTGGGTTGGGCGGAGCTTTGGCCTGGGTGTGGTTGAGGACTGTGGGTTTTGGCCTGCAGTTCTTAGTTCTTGCTTCGCGATTCTCAGTTGCGTCAGGGCTCGGGCTAGCCTGAGGCGGGTTGGGGCGGGAGGGTCAGGCCGGGAATGTCGCTGAGAATGTCGTCGTCTGAAGCCGGGGCCGGCGGCTGAATGCTGAGTGCTGATGGCTGAGTCTCCGACTCTCGAACGTCGATCAGGAACACGTACGCGGCCAGCCGTCCGACATAGAGAAAATCGGCGACGGCGAAGTAGATCAGGGCGACCAGAATTACCCCGCCTAGTACCATGCCGGCGGGAAGCACCTCGGCGAAGGCCAAGGGGAAGGCTGACACAGAACTGGCGCTTACGAACGCCACCGCGTGAGCGATGCCAAACCAGGCGGCGGCCGCGAGCACGGCCCCGCGGCGGCTGCGGCACAAATCCGCGGCTGCCGCCAGTGCTCCGAATATGGTTCTTTCATCGCCCACCACGAAGATCGCGGCCAGGGAGAGAAACCAATTCAACATCGACCAGGCGAGGCCGATAAACAGGGCCAGCATCCAGAAGATCAGCAGCGCGCTTCCTGGAGAAGGATCGGTCTTCGACGAAGTGGCGCCAGCCAAAAGCACGGCACCTACCGAACCTACCAGGGCGGCAAGCAGCGCGCCCGCGCGTAGGAAATTCAGACCCATGAGCGACGTGAGCCGCCAGGTTCGTGGTTTCGACTCATCGTTCTCGCGGAAGTATGCGAAAAGCGTCTTGAGGGTTGCGGCTCGTCCCAACGAGGCGAGCACGATCCAGGCCAGCGTCACGGCCAGCGCGAGTACCATCAGGGCGGTGACCGCTCGCGGCGCGCTTCCCTGCAGGATGCGGGCGATGACCTGCAGCATCAAAGCCGGCTGGCGGGTTTGCAACAAGAACATTTCCGCGGCGGTGACCGGCAGAGTGGACAAATATTCGCGGAAAGAGAACGCGAGCAGAGCTGTCACTGCCAGGCCAAAACTCCATCGCCAGGCGATTTCTGCCAGACCCAGCGCGGGTAGGCGAAACAAGGCTTGAAAGCCTTCCAGGGTGGGCGAACGCCGCTTCATGCCTGGCTAGGATATCGCAATCAGACCCTTCGCGGCGGCACCCCTGACCGCCCATTGCGTAAGGCGGCAAGCACTTTCGTAACTGCGGGTCGATCAAAGGCGCAAGAGAGAAAAGATCATTCCGCCGATAGAGTCTATAAGATAGGTTGGATATGTTGCGGCTGAGCTTCCCCGTGTGACAACCCTGGGAGCGGAGGTTTCACCTTGAAAACAACAGTGCTCCTAGTGGAAGACAGCAAGTTTCAAAAAATCGTCAATGAGAGAATGCTCCACAGGGCGGGATACACCGTGCTAAACGCGCCGGATGGCGAGGAAGCTGTGCGGCTAGCGCGCGAGACCATTCCAGACATTATCCTACTGGACATGTTGCTGCCCAAGTTAGGCGGCCGCGAAGTAATGCACGCACTGCGGAGCGATCCGCCAACGGCTCGGATCCCGATCCTCTTCTTCAGCAGCCTCTCACAGGCCAATGAACTGAAACTAACCGGTGAAGGGGCTGAGGGCTACTTTGCGAAGTCGCGATTGGCGGACAACCCGGCTGCAGCAGAGAAGGAGCTCATCCAGTTGATCGAGAAGTTAGTCCGGAGCTCACGAGATCGCCACACGCCACCGGGGAAAAACGGCTCGCTTAAGGCTGCCGCGCGGACCACGTAGCCAGCCACGATTGAATGCCTTCAGTTGGTTCACTCGATGGATTTCTTGGACGCTTGAGAATCCTCTCAGCGTACGACGATATTCACGAGCTTTCCGGGAATTACGATCCTTTTCACAATCTGCTTGCCGGTGAGCGCCGCCTGGATCTTCTCGTCGGCCAAGGCCCGCTCTCGGACCACATTTTCTGATGCATCTGCCGCCACCACAATGCGGCTGCGCAGCTTGCCATTGATCTGCACTGGGATTTCGATTTCTTCCTCTTTAGCCAGAACCGGGTCATACTTCGGCCACGGGGTGCGCAGTAGACTTCCCTTCTCACCCAGCATCTCCCAGAGTTCGTGAGCAAGGTACGGGGCGAAGGGGGCGAGCAGGAGGGCTAACGTGCGTTGCACCTCCCGCAACAGGGAAACGGGGACAGGCTGCCCGGGCGAGTTGGTCGCCGCGGCAGTACCTTCAACTTCCACGGGCGAGGGCGCCCGCGCCACACGGGCTTCTACAGCGTAAAGTTCGTTGGTCAACTCCATGATGGCGGCGATGCTGGTGTTAAAGTGCCATCGGCCCTGGAAGTCGTCGCTCACGCGCTTGATGGTCTGGTGCAGCTTGCGCTGGATTTGACGCACTTCCAGCGGTAGAGACGTCGCTTGCAAGCTCTGATTTGCGGGTCGGGGAGACATAGCAAGTTGCGTCCCTACAGCGCGGTGGGCGGAGCCGGAGGCACTGGGAGCGTTGCGGGCTACGAACCTATAGACGCGGCTCAAGAAGCGCTCGATGCCTTCCACTCCTTCGTCCTGCCAGTCGAGCTCGCGGTCCGGAGCGGTGGCAAATAGCGTGTACATGCGAGTGCTGTCGGCGCCGTAGCGTTCCACCATGTCATCCGGGGAAACGACGTTGCCCAGGCTCTTGGACATTTTGGCTCCGCCCTTGATGATCATGCCTTGGGTGAAGAGGCGCTCGGCGGGTTCGTCGTTTTTGATCAGGCCCATGTCGCGCATGAATTTGGTCCAGAAGCGGGAGTAAATCAGGTGCAGAATGGCGTGCTCGACGCCGCCGATGTACTGATCGATGCCGCGATCTCCAAACCAGTAGCCCGCCTTCTCGCGATCGAACGGAGCTTGGTCGTTGCGTGCGTCGGTATAACGGTAAAAGTACCAGGACGAATCTACAAATGTGTCCATGGTGTCGGTCTCGCGACGGGCTGGGCCTCCGCATTTTGGACACGTCGCGTTGACGAACTCCGGCACCTGGCCTAAGGGCGAGCCGCCAGTCAAGGTGATGTCCACGTTTTCCGGCAAAATAATGGGCAGGTCTTTTTCGGGCGCCGCGACGATGCCGTCCTTCTCGCAGTAAAGGATGGGGATGGGCGTGCCCCAGTAACGCTGGCGCGAGATGCCCCAGTCTTTCAGGCGATAGGTGACGGTGGGTTTGCCGAAGCCTTTTTTTTCGGCCAACTCGGACATGGCTCTGATGGCAGCGGCGCAGTCCATGCCGCTGAAAGGGCCGGAGTTCACCAGCATGCCCTGCATGGTCGTGAAGGGAAGCTTGGGTTCGACGACCGTTTCCTCCGGATCGGGGGCTTGGGGCAAGATCACCAGGCGAATCTCGAGTCTGTATTTTTTCGCGAACTCGTAATCCCGCTCGTCGTGCGCCGGCACGCTCATGATCGCGCCGGTGCCATAGTCCATCACGATGTAATTGGCCACCCAGATGGGAACCTTTTCGCCGTTATAGGGATTGACGGCGTAGCGACCGGTGTTGACGCCGTGCTTTTCGATCTCGCCGATGTCGCCGACTTCCCTCGCCTTGCGTTGCTCGGCGATGAGTTGGTCGACCGAGGCGCGCAGCAGGTCGTTGTTTTTGGTCAGTCGAGTGATCAGAGGGTGCTGGGGCGCTAACTGCACTGAAGTTGCGCCAAAGATCGTGTCCACGCGGGTGGTGAACACCGAGATGGTGGAATTCGCAACATCGGTTGCGCCCTCGAGTTTGAAATTGACCAGCGTGCCTTCGCTTCGCCCGATCCAGTTGCGTTGCATGGTGCGAACTTTTTCCGGCCAGCCGGTGAGACGATCAAGATCGCGCAGCAACTCCTCGGCATAGTTGGTGATGCGCAAGAACCACTGTTCCAGCTCGCGTTGCTCGACCAAGGTGTCTTCATGCCGCCAACAACGACCGTTCACCACCTGCTCGTTGGCCAGCACGGTGCAGCATTTTGGACACCAGTTGACCGTGCTCTTCTTGCGATAGGCCAGGTCTTTCTCAAACAGCTTGATAAAGAACCACTGGTTCCATTTGTAGTAATCGGGCAGGCAGGTGGTGACCTCGCGGGACCAGTCGTAAGCGAAGCCGAGACGCCCCATCTGCGCCTTCATGGCAGCGATGTTGTGCAGCGTCCACTCACGGGGCGGCGCGTTGTTCTGGATCGCGGCATTTTCCGCCGGCAAGCCGAATGAATCCCAGCCCATGGGATGGAGGACGTTGTAGCCGTTCATCCACATGTAGCGGGCGAGCGCGTCGCCGATGGAATAATTGCGAACGTGTCCCATGTGCAGCGCGCCCGACGGATAGGGCAACATTTCGAGGACGTAATATTTCGGCTTGGTTGAGTTGGGCTCGGCGACGTAGAGCGACGAATCCTGCTGCCAGCGCTCGACCCATTTGCTCTCGATACGGTGGGCATCGTAGCGGACGTCGCTGTGCCCTTCGCGGGTGACGGCTGTCTTTTCTTCCTGCGGCATAGAGGGCAAGGTGGAGCGTTCGATAACTTTTGATTTTACAACGAGAGGACGAAAGAACGGTGAATCCACACCACCGTCGTGGAAATTGCCGTTTCGGCTATCCCCTTCACGCTTCGTAGCGAATTCCCAGTGCAAGTGTAAAGATATTACCTAGACCGACGCCTTGTGGGCTGCGATTTTGGGCGCGGGGTTTCGCTGTTTGCGGAGTTCGGATTGGAAGGCTTCGGGCGTGAGTTCGGCCCTCCTTCGAAAGAGCTCGAGCAAAGGATCTTCGGGGCCGCTCCGGAGTGGGGGGACGCTGACCGGTTCGGTAGTCTCCAGGCCTTCCGGTTCCACCAGAATCTCGGGGAGGACACCGTTGCTGTTGGTGAGGGCGTGAATGAATTTTTCCACGTGGTCGCGCTGCTGGTCGGTGGCCTGGGTGAATTCAACTCCCATGCCAAGATCGGGATGCATGACCAGCACCACGGCCTCCGCGCGCAGCGGCTGGCCGGCAACTTGCATGGAGAGGATAATGCGCGTACGCAGCGGAAAAGGCGATCCCGTCTCCAGATAGCAGCCTCCGAGGCTGAGGTCGGTGAGCTTGGAGGGAGCCGGTGGATCATCCTGCTCAAACTCGGGCGCATGACTCTCCAGCCAAGCTTTCAACCGATCGCGGATCTCGGGCGCGAGGTCCACAAAGCGAAGACCCAGCTGACGGCCGGGATTCTCCCAAGCTACCTGACCGGAGCATGCGATGGTGTCCTCGGAACCGGGTAAGGAGAACTGTAAGGCCACGGAGCCCAGGTTCTTGGGGCGGTGGGCGAGTTGAATCGCCATGCCGCCTTCCCCCAAATCGGTGGTCACGGCCCGCAGTTGTCCCGCGCCATCGTTGACCTGGATGGCAACTGGAGTTTCGACCGGGATTCGGGCGTTGCGCCGCCGTTCCCGCTTCATCAACGCGCGCACGGCACGGAAGCTGGTCTTGGCACGCTCGGGAGAAAGCGGCTGGTGAAGGACAAAGTGGGCTCCCAGATCGGCACTGCCCGCAACTCCCGTCTGGGCGCCGAGGATGGCTACGGCTACGGCGCGCTTGTTGACGGGTGCGGAGCGCGCGCTTCGGAGCACACGCGAGGCGGTGCGTTGGTCTGCACAGTCCACAATGACTGCCTCAAACCTTCTGCGAGTCAGTTTGTGAATGGCGGATTCGGCATCGGCGCATAGCTCCATGCCGATTTCCAATTCACTCAAAACCCTTCGCAGCACGCGTACGACCTTGTCGTCGGCACAGAAAACGAGCGCTAATAAGCTCATAAGAGGCCTTCAACTTCAAGAAGGCTGGGGGATCCTTAACCCCGACCGGCGGCTGCGCCTTGTTCTTCGTGATCGTCGTCGAGCAGGTGAGCCACGCCGCGGAGCTGTTCTGCGGCGGTCTGCAAAGCCTCGATCTGCTTGCCCAACTGCACCTGTTCTGCCTGTTTCTTGTGCAACACTTCGTAGATATCCCTCACGCTAGTTCCCTCCTTATCGCACTCTAGGTAGGTCTGTCCTGTGCGTCAATGACCGGTCATCGGCATGGCATTACGGCAGTAACGGCAGCACGGACAGAGCGGAAGGTAAGGACTGTAGTTCAGGACACTTAACAGGACAGTCGGGCAAGACTAGAGGCACTGGTCTAGACGGCATGGCGCAGGTTTCGGCTCGCCAGGAGTTCGCCGAGCTCAGGATAGAATGCCCTCAGGATGGCCGGCGGGACGCGGGGCCTACTGGGCTCCTGCGATGACAGAAGTATCTACCTAGTTAACAGACGAGCGGGTGGGTCACCGATCACCAAATTTACCAAGTAAGTCATTATATTTCTGTAATATAGGTTGATTCTAGCCGACCGGATTGGCATGATCGTCGTTGACTTAGCCGAAGCAAATGTCGTACAATTGCCAGCTTCCGGTTGTCATAGGGTTCATTTGTGCCGCATCGTCTCGACGGCAGATGACGGTCTTGGCGTGAATCCTCGGCATGGGTATGTGAATCTAAGTTTTTATCATTTGCGTAATCGAGCAGCTGCGTTTCATTCCCCTACGAGGCGTAACGTTCATGGCGAAACGACGTGGAAATCCCAACTGGGGCAAGCCCGAGCCGATCGGACCCATTACCCCGACCATCACTGAGTTCGAGCAAGTTGTGCGCGAGTATAAGTTGTCGCCGGATCAGTATTTGCGTTCCACCCGCTTGCGCGAATGGGCGCGGCGCAACAAGAATTCCAAGTACATCCCAGAGCCGCTGTTGGAGGCTTGGGGATTCGAGATTGAATCTACTCTTTAGGAACTGATTTCCGAGGAGAACCAAAAGGCCGCCAGAGTGATAGGCGGCCTTTTTGCTTTTGGCGGCGAGTCCCTTCTTTTCACCTCGCCGGCATCGTACCTGCACCGGTGTTTGCAGGAGGCTAATGGCTTGCCTCCAAGCCCTCAATTCTCCAGAACGGATACCCAGAGAGCCGGGCTGCTCCTACCAAGAATATCAAGCCGAAAACAACAACTCCGGGTACGAGGCCCATCGACCTTCCACACAATCTATGCCGGCATCCAGCACCTGAATGAATGCGGTGCTTTGGCCGATGCCCTTGCCTAACTATCTGAGAGCGTTTGGCGTTCTGTTCGCATCAATCGAGCGCTACTTTCCTGGCGCCTGAAAAGAGCCAGCGGTCCTTTTGCGGAAGTCAACCGATCGACTGCGCGTCTCCCGCCTTCCGTCCTGGCATCTCTCCTAGCCCTGATATCCTAGCGCTGATGAAAGTACCGGCAAACGAGATCGTCGCAGCCGTGGTGGCGACCAGTTTCGCGGCCGGACTGAACTTGTACGCTACCGTGGCCACTTTGGGATTGCTGGCCCATCTGGGCGTATTGGCGTTGCCGCCGGCGTTGGAAGTGCTGGCTAGCTGGTGGGTGATCGGGGCCAGCGGAGCGCTCTTCGCAGTTGAGTTTTTCGCGGACAAGATTCCCGCCTTCGACCTGATCTGGAACGCGCTGCACACCTTCATCCGGGTTCCGGTGGCGGCGCTGCTGGCGTATCGCGCGACGGCGACACTGTCGCCCTGGGAACAGCTTCTGGTGACAGCGGCCGGCGGGGCCATCGCTTTCGCGGCTCATGGCGGCAAAACGGCTGCCCGGACGGCAGTGACTGCCTCTCCAGAGCCATTCTCCAACGCGGCTTTGAGCCTGGGCGAGGATGGTCTGGCCATCTTTCTGACCTGGTTTGCCACCCGGCACCCATACTCGGCAGCGGCGATCGTAGCGGTGCTTCTGCTGATCATCTTGTTGCTGGCGCGCTGGGTGTTGCGCTCTCTGCGGGCGCTGTTTCGCGGGGCAGAAGAGGTCGTGGCACTGTAAGGGACGTGCGGTTTGACGCTGTAACGGAGCGATTGTATGGGATTTGCTAACCTGGTGGTGGGGTTTGCCGACCTCGTCCTCCCACGCTCGATTGGAGGCTACGCGGGCGCGGCGATGGCGCGCGCGGCACTGAACCGCGGGTGGAGCAGCGCGTACTCCGTGATTCTTCCCCAGGGCTGGACCAAGACCCTGATTTTCATTGTGGTCGCACCCATCATGGGGCTGGTACTCGCACTTTTCTTTTCCAGCGCTAGTTACTGGCTGTTGCGCAACCAGACTCCTCGGAACGTAGATAAGTGGTTTCGCAAGCTGCAATTGCTGTCGGCAGCGGCTTACAGCCTGGGGCACGGGGGCAACGATGCCCAGAAGACGATGGGCATCATCGCGGGAGCCTTGTTCACGGTTCGATGTATGAGCGCGGACGAGATGACCCACGAATGGGGTCACTACAAGTGGTTCATCATTCTGGCCGCGCACACTGCCATTGCCCTGGGCACATATTTTGGTGGCGGGCGAATTGTTCATACCATGGGATCCAAAATTACCAAGCTGAAGCGTTGGGCGGGTTTTGCGCTGAGACCGCGGGTGCTTTGACTCTGTTCGGGACGGCTTTGGCGGGAATTCCGGTCAGCACAACGCATACGATTACGGGCGCAATTATTGGAGTGGGGGCAGTACATCGTTTGTCGGCGGTAAGGTAAGGTGGGGAGTGGCGCGGAGGATTGTGTCGGCGTGGATCATAACTATTCCGGCTTCTGCGGCGGCGGCCGGGGTGATTTTTTGGATGATACGGCTGGTGTATCGGGGGGTTTAACCCTTACCCAGCGATAAATCGCTAGGCTACTGTCGGCCGCCCCTCCGCGGTTGGGCTTACCAGTTCGCAGCGGAGCGTTGCTCCACCGCTCGCCCGAGGGCGTTTAGCTGCACTCTTTTTGCTACAATCGGCACATTATGGCGTCCCATTTGCCGTTTACTGACGTTCCTACTGCGATCGAGGAGATCCGCGCCGGGCGGATGGTTGTAGTGGTGGACGATGAAGACCGCGAGAACGAAGGCGATCTGACCGTGGCCGCGGAGAAGGTCACACCCGAAGCCATTAATTTCATGGCCAAATACGGGCGCGGCCTGGTCTGCCTGGCTATGACCGAAGAGCGGTTAGACCATTTGCGGGTGGGTCCGATGACGGCGGAGAACACTTCGAATTACGGCACCGCCTTTTGCGAGGCGATTGATGCCCGCGAGGGAGTGACGACCGGCATTTCAGCCTACGATCGGGCTCGCACCATCAAGGTTGCGATTGATCCCGCCACCCGGCCAGCCGATCTGGCGAGGCCGGGGCATGTGTTTCCTTTGCGAGCGCGCAAGGGCGGAGTGCTGGTGCGGGCGGGACAAACGGAAGCTTCCGTGGACCTGGCGCGGCTGGCGGGGCTGGTCCCCGCGGGAGTAATCTGCGAAATCATGCGGGACGACGGGACCATGGCGAGAGTTCCCGACCTGATCGAGTTCTGCGCCACTCACGGGCTGAAACTGCTAACCGTGGCGGAATTGATCCGCTACCGTATGCAGCACGAACGCCACGTGCATCGAGTCGGCGAAGCTTTGATCGACACCCAGCACGGAGAGTTTCGCCTGATCGCCTATGAAAGCGAAGTGGACGGCGGCGAGTCCCACATGGCTTTGGTGCGCGGCGATATTGAGAGCGGCGACGAGGCGGTGCTGGTACGCATGCACTCCCATTGCCTGATGGGCGATGTTTTTGGATCCACCGGTTGCGATTGCCACGCTACGCTCGAAGGCTCGATGCAGAGGATTGCCCGGGAAGGGCGCGGGGCGCTTATCTATCTGCACCAGACTTCCAAAGGTTTTTCGGTGGAGAAGCTGGCGGAGCGAACGGCACTTACGTTTCATCGTGAAAAGCGGTTGCCGGCGCTGCCGGAGAGTGAACGCAAAACCCAGCGCGAGGTTGGCATTGGGGCGCAGATTCTTTCCGACCTGAATCTGCGGCGTATTCGGCTGCTGACCAACCACCCGCGGAAAGTTGCGGGGTTGGAAGGCTTCGATATCGAGATTGTGGAGCAGATTCCGGTGCCGCTCGAGGGGGCGGGAATCAAGCAGAGCCGGTAAGCTGGTCTCTGCTCTTTGCTCTTTAGGGTCAAAGGCTTTTAGCCGCAAAGGTCGCGAAGTCAATGCGAAGAACGCGACCGAAAACTGTTTGTCCAAAACAGAAACTACACCGCTACCCGCTAAATGCTTCCCGATGACGAAGACCTCTCGCACCGCAGGCAAATCGATCTATATCGCGTTGCTTCGCGGGATTAATTTGGGCGGTCACAAGACGGTCAAGATGGACCAGCTTCGGAAAGGGTTCGAGGAATTGGGATTTGAGGATGTGAAGACGTACATTCAGAGCGGAAACGTGGTTTTTCGAGCGCCGATGCAAATCTCCGAGAATCTGGCGAAGAGGATCGAAGAAAAGGTGATTCACCAGTTCGGTTTTTCGGTGCCGGTGGTGGTGAAGACCGCGGAGGAGATCGGCGAAGTCATAACCAGCAATCCGTTGGTGAAGCTAAAAGGCATCGATCCTGCCAAGCTGCACGTTACTTTTTTGTCCTCCGCTCCAGAGAAGAGCGCGCTAAAAATCCTGAATGCAATGGCAACCGCTCCGGATCGGTTCCGCTGTTCGGGCGAGGCAGTTTATCTCTATTGTCCTAATGGTTACCACGGGACCAAGCTGACCAATAACGTTTTGGAGAAGATGCTTAAGGTCGGCGCGACGACGCGGAATTGGAAAACGGTAAAGCAACTGTATGAGATGAGTTTGGGCTAGCGGGGACGGATAAGAACAGCCAGCGTAAGGGGTTAAAAGGCCGGATCGGTTTTCGGCGGATTTCGGCGCAACTGGAAATCGTGCCCTTCCCGGATTTTTCCCCGGATTTCCGCAAGTTTTGCATTTTACAGGTTGAATGCGTAAGTCGTAATCCGGCTTAACTGGGCTTGCGGATCACGATGTCGTTGTCGTTGATGAAGAACTGCACCGAGCACTGATCGGAGCCGCAAATTACCGGTAGCAGGCCGGCGAGTTGTTTGCGCGTGATCAGGCCTAGAGTGCCGCAGTCGGGACAGGAAAGCACGGCCCAATAAGGATCTTCTTTTTCGCCCACGTGGCCGGCATTTTCGAGCACGAAGATGGTGCCCGGTTGCATTTGCTCGGGGATCCACTCGTTCAGGACGTTCAGTTCTGCGACCATGTCTCCTCCCGCGGAGCCAAACTTTCCAGCTTACGAAACTTTTCGGCCTGAGCGCACCGGATCCGGCGCCGCCGAGATTGCGCTAGCTTTTTTTTCGGCGTTGCGAATTGTGGCGCGTACCTGGCGCACGGTGTCGCTGAGACAAATGGTCAGCATGGGCTGACGGGAATTCTTAAGAATGTCGACGATCTGCCGGGCTGAGGTTTCAAGATATAGAGTGCGGCCGTCGGTGAGGAGATGGTAGTCAGACGAGCCGCTGACGGTTTCCGCCAGACGCTTGCTGAATTCACGCTGCAGAAAGCGCATCACCTTGCGCACCCGTTGCAGGGAGAAGCCCCGGCGGCGTAACTCGCAGATTACCGCCACCTCGGCCAGATCTTCCGTGGAGTACAGGCGGCGGTGTCCTTCCCGGGAAGGGACGACGATGCGGCGCTCGTCCCACCATTGCAACTGGCGGAGGGTGATACCGGTGAGCGCCACTACATCGCGGGATGTGAAACTAGTTTGCATGCCGGAGACTGAAATGTTTCAAACATTTGGAATACAAAATGTTTGAGACATTTTAGGCATGAATTGGCGAGTGTCAATGGCAGAGTTTAGAGATGGGGTGACTAGAGGAGTTCCTGCCTGCCCGCTGAGGGCGAGACGCCCTCAGGACAACCGGCCGGACGCCGGCGCTACAAAAACGCTCCGCCGCCTACGAAGTGGACTATTTCCAGCTGGTCGCCCTCGGCGAGGTAGGTTTCGGCCCATTGGTTGCGCGGGACAATGTTGCGATTCAATTCTACGGCAACGCGGTCCGGCTTCATGCCTAACTGTTCGACCAGCTTGGCCAGAGTGATGGGCGTGAAGTCTTGCTCTTGGCCGTTGATCATGAGCTTCATTGCGGATCGATTCTCGCAAGGAATGACGTTGGGAGCAAGCGCGGAGCTTTGCTTTCACTCCGAGCGAGTTCGGCCGTCCAGTCGAGTCGCCTCCAGACTCGACGATCGAAGCCAAGCGGCGCTTTGCTCCTTCGGACCGCGGGCGGCCGGCTGTCGCCACCTGGCCTGTGGAAATGACATCCGGTGGTTAGGCTTCTACTTTTTTTAGCTGGAACTTGCGGGTGACGGTGCGGCCGGAATAGCTGGCCTGCACCAACACGGAGGAATCTGGTAGGGCGAACTCGTCCATTTCGATTCTCATTTCCGCGTCACCCGCCTGGTCGGTGACCACCTGGGCATAAAGAGGGGCGGCATCGGGGCGGGCGAAGCGGACGGTCAAGCGGGCTCCGGGGACGGCGGAGCCGCTTTCGGTGACTCGCAAACGCATGGTCAAGTTGCGGTCGGCGTGGACGGAATTGGCATTGATCCAGTGCAAGTCGAGCTCTTTGATGGCGGCCAGAGTTTCCGGGGTCTCCCGTTTGTCCAGGACCTCATCCAGGCGGCTATCGCGGATGGCATCGAGCACCAGGCGGTGCTGATCGCGCAGGCCGTGCTCTTTTTGCTGGTCGGTGAAGCCTCCGGCGAGCTTGTCTCCGTAGGGGGCCGCGCGCTTTCCGATGCAGCGACCACGCACGAATACCTGGGTCTGCAGCAGAAGTTCGCTTTCGCGGGCCTCGCTCTGCACGTGGTAGACGGTGTCGCCCTGCTTGATATCCGTGTTAAAGCCGAAAATCATGCGCTTCCCTTCAGTGGGCCGAAAAAGATTTCGCCTATCGTAAAAATTAATCCCAAAATTAGTCCTAAAAAGCTCTAACAAACGGGGTGTGTCGCTTGACACTCCCAACTACGAAATCTAATCTAGAATGTTTAGATAACGCTTGGCGCGAATTATATATAGCTCCCCCATGCCCGACAATTACTTCGCCAACTACCTGCCCTTACTGATCCATTTCCTGGTCGCAATCGCCCTGGCGGGGGCAATCGTTTTGCTCTCGTACCTGATCGGGTATCGCCGGCCTACCCGGGCCAAGATGTCACCTTATGAGTGTGGCATGACTCCGGTGGGGGACGCCAGAGAACGTTTCTCAGTGAAATTCTACCTTGTGGCCATGCTGTTCATCCTCTTCGATGTGGAGGCGGTCTTCCTTTATCCCTGGGCGGTGATTCTGCGTGATCTCAAGATGTTTGGCTTCTGGGAGATGCTGGTCTATATCGGGATCATGCTGGTGGGATTCTTCTATGTGTGGAAAAAAGGTGCGCTCGACTGGGGCAAGCCTTCGGCCCGGCGAGGCGAGGTTTAATGCCGTTCGAAGCAGCCATCACCGATCTGGAGCAACTGAAGAACCATCCTGCTATCGCGAAATTGATGGCCTGGAATCCAGCCGCGGTTGAAGGAGCGAAATTCGATCGCGATGAGATCAGCATTTATGTTGCACGGTCGTTGATCCGCGAGGCCTGCGTCCTGCTGCGCGACGATGCCGATTGTCCCTTCAATTACCTGGCGGACGTCACCTGTGTGGATTGGTTTCCTTCGGAGCCGCGATTTGAGGTCGTTTACCACTTGTTGTCCATTCCGAGAAAAGAGCGGGTGCGGCTGAAAGTGCGGTTAGAAGGCAGCAGTCCGGCGCTGGATTCGGTCACTGCGGTATGGCCCTCGGCCAATTATTTCGAGCGTGAAGTCTACGACCTTTTCGGAGTGCGATTTGCCGGGCATCCCTATCTGCGACGGCTGCTGATGCCGGAAGATTGGGAAGGCCATCCCATGCGCAAGGATTATCCGGTGGAGGGTTACCGCTAGAATCGGCCATGGCTCATCTTTCCCCCACGCCCGCGCTGGAACCTGGCCAGGATCGCACCATGATCCTGAACATGGGGCCGCATCACCCCTCCACCCACGGTGTATTGCGACTGATCCTCGAAATTGACGGCGAGAATATCGTGCGCATCATGCCCGACATCGGGTATTTGCACACCGGGATCGAGAAGACCTGCGAGGCCAAGTTTTACCAGCAAGTAGTGACGCTGACCGACCGCATCGATTATCTCTGCCCGCTGACTAACAATCTCTGTTACGTGCTGGCGGTGGAAAAGCTGCTCGGCCTGGAGATCCCGCCTAAGGCGCAGTGGATGCGGGTAATGCTGAATGAATTGACGCGCATCAACTCCCACCTGGTCTGGCTAGGCACGCACGCGCTCGATATCGGCGCCATGACCGTGTTTCTTTATTGCTTTCGTGAGCGGGAAGATATCCTGCGGCTGTTCGAGATGGTCAGCGGACAGCGCATGATGACCTCGTACTTCCGCATCGGCGGGCTGGCTTTGGAAGCGCCGCTGGGATTTTTCGAACGGGTGCAGGATTTCGCCAAGCGCTTTCCGGCTAAGGTGGATGAGTACGAAAACTTGCTGACCGGAAACCCCATCTGGGGGATGCGGACCAAAGGCGTGGCGCGGATTACCGCGGAAGACGCCATCGCGCTCGGAGCCAGTGGGCCGACCTTGCGGGGCAGCGGAGTGGATTTCGATCTGCGGCGCGATATGCCGTACTCCAGCTACGAGAAATTCAAATTCAAAGTGCCGGTGTCGCCGGACGGCGACGTGTTTGCCCGCTACGTGTGCCGGGTGGCGGAGATGCGCGAGTCGATTGCGATGGTGCAGCAGGCGGTGGATGGAATGCCGGAAGGGCCGATCAAGGCAGTCGCTCCGAAAGTAGTGCTGCCCGACCGGGAGATGATGAAGACGCAGATGGAAGCGCTCATCTATCATTTCAAGATTATTACGGAAGGATTCGCCGTGCCTGCGGGCGAGGTTTACCAGGCAGTGGAGTCGCCGCGCGGAGAGATGGGGTATTACGTGGTCAGCGACGGTACCGCGAAACCCTATCGCGTGCATATGCGGGCTGCGTGTTTGGCGAACTTGCAGCTGCTTCCTAGCATGTGTGAGGGCAGGCTGCTGGCCGACGTCGTGGCGGCGATTGGTAGCATTGACATTGTGCTCGGGGAAATTGATCGGTAATTCACTCTGTGTTCTCGGTGCGCCTTGTGTGGTTAGAACAAAGCCTTTGCACCGCAGAGGACGCAGAGGATCCCGGAGCAAAAGCAAATGAGATTTTCCGACAAATTCGAACAACGCTTCTCGGAGATGCTGACGCACTATCCGACCCAGAGATCGGTGCTGGTGCCTACGCTGCTGTATGCGCAGGATGAAGTTGGGTTTCTGAGCGACGAGGTCATCGCCGAGATTGCCGGGCGGCTCGAGTTGACCGACCTCGAGGTCCGCAACGTGATCAGCTACTACTCCATGCTGACCACCAAGCCGAGGGGGAAGTACAACGTGCAGGTTTGCACCAACATCGCTTGCATGCTGCGCGGCGGCGAAGAACTGCTTGAGCACTGCGAGAAGAAACTTGGAATCGGGCACAAGGGAACCACGCCCGGCGGTTTGTTCTCGCTGGAAGAAGTGGAGTGTATCGGGGCGTGCAGTTGGGCTCCGGCCGTGCAGGTGAATTACGACTTTCACGAGAACCTGACGGTGGCAAAGATGGACAATATTCTGCAAGCGTACGCTAAGAAGGCAGGGGCGTAGGAATTTGAGATTGAGGATTTCAGATTTCAGATGGGAAATAGGTTAGGCTACAAATCTGCGATCTAAAATCATCAATCTGCAATCTCATCATGGCCGATCTGGTCTCCCATCCCGACGAGGTGAAGGTCGTCTCCAAACGATTCGGGCAGGGTGCGACGAATCTCGATCGCTACCTGGAGTTGGACGGTTACAGGGCGGTGCAGAAGGCCTTGAGCATGGGGCCGGATGCGGTCGTTACTGAGGTGAAGAATTCCGGCCTGCGCGGGCGCGGGGGCGCGGGATTCAGCACCGGACTGAAGTGGTCGTTCGTGCCCAAGCAGGCGCCGAAACCAAAATACGTTTTGTGCAATGGGGATGAGAGCGAGCCTGGCACCTGCAAAGACCGGCTAATTTTCGAGCACGATCCGCACGCGGTGATTGAAGGGGTGATGATCGCCGGCCTGGCCGTGGGTTCACACACCGGATATATCTACGTTCGCGGTGAGTACAGGTATCTTCTGGAAATTGTGCAGAAGGCGATTGCGGATGCCTATGCGCGGGGTTTTCTTGGTAAGAATATCTTTGGCAGCGGCTACGATTTCGACGTGTACTGGCACGGGGGCGCGGGCGCTTACGAGGTGGGAGAGGAATCGGCGCTGATGGAATCGCTTGAGGGCAAGCGCGGTATTCCCCGGATCCGGCCTCCCTTCCCCGCCGTAGTTGGGCTGTGGGGCGGGCCTACCGTAATTAACAATGCTGAAACACTGGCCAGCGTTCCCCACATTATCCTTGGGGGCGCCGAGTGGTACGCCAATCTGGGGCCGCCGAAGAATGGCGGCACGCGGTTGTTTTGTCTCAGCGGGCATGTGAAGCGTCCTGGAGTTTATGAATTGCCCATGGGATACAACCTGCGGAAGATGATTTTCGAGGTGGGAGGCGGCATTCCCAATGGACGCGCGCTCAAGGCGGTGGTTCCAGGAGGGTCGAGCACGCCGGTGTTGAAGTCCGACGAAATCGATATCGGCATGGATTTTGACAGCGTGGCCAAAGCTGGCTCCATGCTGGGTTCGGGCGGCGTGGTGGTTCTTGACGACACCACCTGCATAGTGAAGTTTGCCTTGCGGACGATGAAGTTCTACCAGCATGAAAGCTGCGGCTGGTGCATTCCCTGCCGCGAAGGCACGGATTGGCTGAAGAAAACGCTGATCCGTTTTCACGCCGGCGGCGGACTGAAAAAAGACATCGACAACATGTACTACCTTTCGGAAAACATGCTGGGCCGGACGTTCTGTCCGCTAGGCGACGCGGCGGCGATGCCGACCATGGCGTTCATCAAGAAGTTCAGGAACGAGTTTGAAGATCATCTGGACGGCAAGGCCTGTCCGTTTGAGAAGGCCGGGGCAGTTGAGCCGGTGATGGCGTAGAACCTGGCCGGCACTGACGGCTGGCGGCCATCGGCGAACGACAATTTATGGCTGACGTAAACATTACGGTGGATGGCAAGAAGGTCGCGGCTCCGGCGGGAACACTGCTGATTGAGGCCTGCAAGAGTGTGGGCATCGAAGTGCCTTCGTTTTGCTACTACCCGAATCTTTCACTTCAGGGCGCGTGCCGCATGTGCCTGGTGAAAGTCGAGAAGATGCCCAAGCTGCAGACTGCCTGCACTACCGTTATCGGTGAAGGCATGGTCGTCACCACCGATAGTGACGAGATCCAGCAGGCGCGCAAGGGAATGGTGGAGCTGCTGCTCGGTAACCATCCGCTGGATTGCCCGGTTTGCGATGCCGGCGGCGAGTGCGAACTGCAGGACATGACGTTTTCTTACGGCGCCGCGGAATCGAAGTACATGGAGCCCAAAAATCACAAAGAAGAGCAGCAGTGGTCTCCTGTGGTGTACTTTGACCGGCCCCGCTGCATTCTTTGTTATCGCTGCGTGCGAGTGTGCGGCGAGGCTATGGACGTATGGGCGCTGGGGGTGCAGAACCGCGGCGTTAGCTCTCTCATCGCGCCGAACAAGGAAGACCACCTGGAGTGCGAAGAGTGCGGCATGTGCATTGACATCTGCCCGGTGGGGGCGCTTACTTCGGGAGCGTATCGCTACAAGACCCGTCCCTGGGAGATGAGGCACGTGGGCACGACCTGCACTCACTGTGCAGATGGATGCAAGACTACGCTAGGCGTGCGCCGATCGGAAACGGGCATGGAGATTGTGCGCGGCGACAATCGCGACAAAAGCGGGATCAACGGCGATTTCCTTTGCATCAAGGGACGGTACGCGTTCGACTTTGCCCATCACGAAGACCGCCTTACGCAGCCGCTGATTCGAAAGGACGGGCAACTCGTACCTTCGACCTGGGAAGACGCATTTGAGTTGATCGGAAAGCGCTTCAAGGAAGTTCGCGAGCAGCATGGCGGGCAGGCGATTGGAATCTTCGGGTCAAACCGCACCACCAACGAAGAGAATTACCTGTTGCAGAAGTTCGCGCGTGTGGTTCTGCAAAGCAACAACATCGATCATCACCGCACTGCTGACTTCCCTGCTTTCGCCGCCGCCGTGGCAGGAAAGCCGGAAGCCACGGCCACCATGCGCGACGTGTTCAACGCGCCTGCGATTTTGCTGATTGGAAATGATCCGACGGAGCAGCATCCGCTGCTGGCCTATCAGATTAGAAACAATGTGCGGTTGCATCGGGCGAAGTTGTATGTGGTGAACTCGGGGGATATAAAGCTCAAGCGCCAGGCGGCGAGTTTCGTGCACATTCCTTCGGGCGCTGAGGGCCGCTTCGCGGCCTTTCTGGCAGGGAACGATTCGGCGGGGGAAGGATTGGGGGCGGTGGTGGGCGCCGGCGACGCGGGCCAGGGCGCCCCAGCCACAGCCAACGCGTTTCGCGAACAGGTTCGCGGCGAGCGGAACCTGATCATCATTTTCGGGTCTGAGATTCACGGCGACGCAATCGCGTCACTGGTGAAATTCGGCGCTGGCATCCTTGCAGCCAAGTTGATTTGTCTGGGCGACTATGCCAACTCGCGCGGTGCGGCTGATATGGGTTTGTATCCGGACCTGCTGCCTGGTTATCACTCGGTGGCAAACCCCGATTCCGGAAAATTCCACGAGGAGTGGGGCGGTGTTCCGCAAACCCCTGGGATGACCCTGCCGGAGATGGTTCAGAGTGCGCGGTCGGGGAAATTGAAAGCTTTCTATGTGGTGGGGGCGAATCCGGTGGGGCGATTTGAGATTGATCCCTTTGCGTTTTCGCAGTGCTTCGTTGTGGTGCAGGATATGTTCCTGACCGAAACCGCGTCGCTGGCCGACGTGGTTTTGCCTGCGGCCAACGCCTATGAAAAATCCGGAACCTTCACCAACACTTGCGGCGATCTGCAATTGGTGAAGAAGGCGGGAGAAGTCAGCGGCAGCAAATCTGATTTCGAAATGATCGTGCGCATCGCGGACGCGATTGGCGCGGATGTTCGCAAGCTGGTTCCGTTCGGACGCGGTACCGCGGCCGACATGGGCCAATCGCGCGGCGCGCAATCGGGCGAGGCCGACCGTCATTCAGTGTGGTTGGAAGCCCACGGTCTGGAACCGAAAATGAGCCCGTTTGATCCGATGGCAATCCTGGATGAGATTCAGCGGCTGGTACCGGGGTATGAAGTTTCGCGCATGAATTTGCTGTCAGGGAACGATCAGCATACGACGCTGGTTGGCAGCGCGTCCGGAGCATCGGCAACTCAGGCGGCGCAGAATCCGGAGCTGATTGCTCCCGCGAATGACAATCTTTTCAGCTCCGGCACATTGGGGCGCTATTCCCGTACTTTGAACTCGGTGATGGAGAATCGCAATCAGCCGGCAGGATCCGAAGTTGCCGCGGACTGAGGCACTCGTTCCAGACGCTTGTTGAGACGAAAGCGAGGCCAGGCTGAAACGCCCTCGCGACAGCCGGCGGGATGCCGGCGCTACTCAGGAACACGCTATTCAGGAACCAGGCATTGAATATCACCGCCTTCATCATCGTTTCCGTCATCAAGACTGTGCTCTCACTGTTTGTGCTGCTCACGGCGGTGGCTTACACCGTTTGGCTGGAGCGCAAAGTTGTGGGTCACATGCAGAACCGCTGGGGGCCTACCCGAGTGGGGCCGTTCGGATTGCTGCAGCCTTTGGCGGATGGCGTGAAGTTCCTATTCAAAGAAGATCTGACGCCACCTCATGTGTACAAGCCGTTGTACATCGCGGCACCGATGATTGCGGTGGTGTTTGCCCTGACGTCGATCGCGGTGGTTCCTTTCGGCAATTGGATCAAGATCGGCACCTTGCACATTCCGCTGCAGATTACCGACGTCAACATCGGGTTGCTGATAATTCTGGGAGTTACCTCGCTCGGCGTGTATGGCGTGGCGTTGGCGGGGTGGTCGTCGAACAGCAAATATTCTCTGCTGGGAGGGTTGCGTGCCAGCGCGCAGATGATCAGTTATGAAATTTCGCTGGGACTTTCGCTGGTGGGCGTGCTGATGCTGGCAGGTAGTCTCAGCCTACGCGACATTGTGGACGCCCAGCGCGGAGTGTTCTGGGGATTTATTCCGCGGTGGAATATCTTTTACGGTGGGCAGTTCATCGCGTTCTTTATTTATTTGATGTCGGCGTACGCGGAAACCAATCGCATCCCGTTCGATTTACCTGAGGCGGAGACGGAGCTGGTGGCGGGTTATCACACCGAATACAGCGCAATGAAGTTTGCCATGTTTTTCATGGCCGAGTACGCCAACATGATTACGGTGGCGGCAGTGGCCTCACTGCTCTTTCTTGGTGGCTGGCATGGACCGGTGTTTGGGCCCCCGATTTTGCGGGCGCTGTTGCCTGTGTTCTGGTTTGTGCTGCGAATTTTCGGATTTCTTTTTGTTTATATCTGGGTGCGGGGTACGTTGCCGCGGTTTCGCTATGACCAGCTTATGGCCTTCGGCTGGAAGTTTCTTTTGCCACTGGCGATTGCGAATTTGTTGATCACGGCGCTGGTGGTGGCGATTCGCTCGTAGGAATCAGTTTCGTTAAAACCAGTTTCAGTTGCGCTTGTCAGTTCTCAGTTAATTACTGGAATGCTTCATCTCATCTTATTTTTGGTGTTCGGCGCGGTTTGCGTGGCGGGGGCAGTGAACCTGCTGGCGCAGCGGCATCCCATTAATGGCGCGCTTTCGCTGGTGGCGGTGATGGGGTCGCTGGCGGTGGAGTATCTGCTTCTGGGGGCTGAGTTCGTGGCTGCGGTGCAGGTGATCGTCTATGCCGGCGCCATCATGGTGCTGTTTGTTTTCGTCATTATGCTTTTGAATGCGGGAGTAGAAGAACGGACCAAGGGCAGCCGGGTGGCGCTGCTGTTTGGCGTTCCCGGAATGCTGGTGGGCAGCGTTTTGATTGGATGGGTTCTGCTCGGGCACGGGGCTGAGACGGTGCCGGTAGGGGCGCTACCGGGCGCGCCGAAGGTGATTGCCTGGCTTCTGTTTCACGATTTTCTGCTGCCGTTTGAAGTTACGTCGATTCTGGTGTTGATCGCCATCATGGGCGCCGTGGTGTTGGCCAGCCATCCCGACACGGAGCAAGGAAAGAAGGAAAGCTGATGGTGCCAATTTCGTACTACCTGATTCTGAGCGGGATCTTGTTTGCGTGCGGCGTAACCGGATTTCTGATCAAGCGCAACATCATCAGCATTTTCATGTCGATTGAATTGATGCTGAACGGGGTGAATCTGTCGTTTGTCGCGTTCGCGGCGCAGTGGCATGCGCTCAGCGGGCAGGTTTTCGTGTTCTTCGTGATGGTCGTGGCTGCCGCCGAGGCGGCGGTGGGGCTGGCCATCATTATTTCGGTGTACCGCACGCGTGAAACCCTGAATGTGGACCAAGTGGACCTGCTCAAGCTATGACGCCCAACCTGCATCTCTGGCTGATTCCGGTGCTGCCGCTGGTGGGTGCCGTTATCAATGGATTTTTCGGCAAGAAGTTCTCCCGGCAAACCGTGGCCGCGGTGGCGCTGCTGTTCAGCGGCGCAGCATTTGCCCTGGTTTTGTCAGTGGCCTTCCGCTTCTCTTCCCTGGTGAGGCCACACAGCGAAACTCTGGCTACCTGGATTCGCGCCGGCAGCTTTCAGGCGGATTTCGCTTTCTATCTGGACCAGCTTTCGCTGGTGATGCTGCTGGTGGTGACCGGCGTGGGCTTTCTTATTCACATTTATTCCGTCGGTTACATGTGGGAGGAGGGCGGTTTCTATCGCTTCTTCGCCTACCTGAACCTGTTCATGTTTTTCATGCTCACTCTGGTGCTGGCCAGCAACTACCTGCTGATGTTTATCGGCTGGGAAGGCGTGGGATTGGCGTCGTACCTGCTGATCGGATTCTGGTTCACCAAGGATTCGGCGGCTTCAGCCGGTAAGAAGGCGTTCATCGTCAATCGCGTGGGTGATTTCGGATTCCTGATTGCACTCTTCCTTTTAATCAAGCATTTCGGATCGCTGAACTTTGACCAGGTCGCGCAGAGCATACGCCCCCTCAGTCCTGAGATCGGCGGGGCTGGACTGTTGACCGCGATCGGTCTGCTGCTGATGGTGGGGGCGGCCGGCAAGTCGGCGCAGATTCCTCTTTATGTCTGGTTGCCGGACGCGATGGAAGGTCCGACCCCGGTTTCCGCGCTCATCCATGCCGCGACCATGGTGACGGCGGGCGTCTATATGGTGGCGCGGTCGCATGTGATTTTCGAACGAGCGCCGATGGCTTTGACGGTAGTCGCCATTGTCGGGACGCTGACGGCTTTGTTTGCCGCTACCATCGGAGTCACGCAGACGGATATCAAGAAAGTTCTGGCGTACTCGACGGTTTCGCAGCTGGGCTACATGTTTATCGCCTGCGGGGTGGGGGCTTTCTCGGCGGCGATTTTCCATTTGCTGACGCATGCGTTCTTCAAAGGGCTGCTGTTTTTGGCCGCGGGTTCGGTGATCCACGCGGTCAGTGGCGAGCAGGACATGCGTCAGATGGGCGGCTTGCGTACAAAAATTCCGTGGACATTTTGGACTATGACGATCGGCACCTTTGCCATTGCCGGCATCCCGCCGTTTGCCGGGTTCTTCAGCAAGGACGAGATTTTGTGGCGGGCTGATCAAGCCAGTTGGGTGTACTGGGCGATTGGACTGTTTACGGCGTTTCTCACCTCCTTCTATATGTTCCGCTTGTGGTTCATGACGTTTTTTGGGGAGTACCGCGGGGCGGCGGAGAGTTCGGACCAGCACTCGGAACCACATGGACATGGGCACAGCGGAATTCATGAGAGCCCAATGGTCATGGTGATTCCGCTGGTGGTGTTGGCGGTGCTTTCCGTCACCGGAGGGTGGATCGGGGTTCCGGGGGCGCTGGGCGGCAGCAATCGTTTTGAGAAATTTCTAGGACCGGTATTTCACTCGACTGCTGCTGCCTTTGATACCGAACACCGGGCCGGGGGCGAAATGGCGCTTGCGGAGAGGGGGACGGAAGGACCCGAACCGCAGACCCGCCCTGCAACCGAGTTGGCTTTTAGCGGAATGTCGGTTCTTGTGGCCCTGCTCGGGTTTGGCCTGGCCTGGCTGCTCTACTACCGCAATCCACAATTGCCACAACGGATCGCATCGAGCCTGGGCGGCTTTTATCAGGCGGTAGGCCATAAGTATTACGTCGACGAGTTATATGCGACGTTGTTGGTCAAGCCGCTGATCGCAGGATCGGCGCTGATTCTGTGGCACGGGATCGATCAGGACGTCATCGACGCGACGGTGGATAACAGCGCCCATGGCGCAAATGAAGTTTCCGATTCCATCCGCCACATGCAGTCTGGGAATGTGCGTTCGTACGCCGGGTGGGTGGCGGCAGGGGCGGCCGTGGTAATCGCTTACATGGTCTGGATGGGCACCCGATGAATATGGACAAGTGGAGTCCGATCATTCTGTCGCTGGTGACGTTTATTCCGCTGGTGGGGGCGCTGTTGCTGATTCTGCTGCCCCGGCGTGACCGTGACATCCGGGCGTTTTCGTTGGTCATCTCTGTGCTGACTTTTGTTTTGTCTTTGCATCTGCCAGTGCACTTCCACCGGGCGCAGACCGGATTTCAGTATGAGCTAGACCGGGCCTGGATTCCCACGCCGAATATTCACTACCACATGGGGGTGGATGGAATCTCCTTGTGGCTGGTGGTGCTGACCACTTTTCTGACGCCCCTGTGTGTGCTGATCTCCTGGAAATCGATTCATGAGCGAGTCAAGGAATTCTTCATCCTGCTACTGGTGATGGAAACCGCGCTGATTGGAGTGTTCGTCGCGCTGGATTTGTTTCTCTTCTACTTCTTCTGGGAAGCCACCCTGATTCCGATGGCGCTGCTGATCGGAATGTACGGCCATGGGCGCAAGGTTTACGCCGCCGTTAAGTTCTTCATGTACACCATGATCGCCTCGGTATTCATGCTGGCGGCGATCCTTTGGCTCTATGCCAAGGTCGGAACTTTCGATTTTGTAACCATTCAGAACGCGATCCGCGGCGGACAGGTGACGAACTTTGGCGTCGCGGCGCAATGGCTATTCCTGGGATTCTTTATCGCCTTTGCGGTTAAAGTTCCGCTCTTCCCTTTTCACACCTGGCTTCCCGACGCTCACGTGGAAGCGCCCACCGCCGGGTCGGTGCTGCTGGCCGGCGTCCTGTTGAAGATGGGAACTTACGGCATGTTGCGGTTCAATCTGGGATTGTTTCCTGAACAGGCGCGCGCCAACGCCTGGTGGGTGATGATTCTGGCGCTGATCGGAATTATTTACGGCGCGCTGGTGGCGCTGGTTCAGCCCAACATGAAGAAGCTGATTGCGTATTCGTCCATCAGTCACCTTGGTTTCGTCGTGCTTGGGATCTTCAGTTTTACGCCGGCGGGGTTAGACGGCGCGACGTTCGTGATGCTGGCGCATGGCATTTCCACCGGAGCCCTGTTCATGCTGGCGGGTATCTTGTACGAGCGCCGTCACACTTATGAGATTGCCGAATTCGGGGGACTGGCGAGTTCCATGCCAGTGTACGCGGCGTTTTTTCTGTTCGTGGTGCTGGCGTCGGTCGGTTTGCCACTGCTGAACGGCTTTGTTGGCGAATTTCTGGTGCTCACAGGAGCCTTCCAGGCGCGCGCGGTTTATGGAATTTTGGGAGCGACCGGCGTTATCTGGAGCGCCGGTTACCTGCTGTGGATGTATCAGCGGGTGTTTTTCGGAAAGATCACGCACCCGGTCAACGAAGTATTGCCCGATCTGGATTTGCGCGAGCGCTTTGCCCTGTTGCCGGCGGCCGCAGCCGCGCTGGTGATGGGGGTTGCACCACTGCTCTGGCTGAACGCGATTGATCCCGCCGTGCACGCAGCCCTGGCGCCGTTTGAGCAACTGGCCAGCAAGGCGGTCGGCCAGTGAGCGCTGCCGGACTGACTCAGATACTGCCGTTGGGTGTGGAATACGTTCGTATTCTGCCCGAAATCGTTCTCTCGCTGTTTGGCATGGCCATCATGGTGCTCGATCCATTGGTGGACGAGCGCGGCAGCCAGAAACTGCTTGGCTTCGTTGCCCTGATCGGCTCCGTGGCTGCGATTGCGGCGACACTTTGCCAGTCGCAATACGCGGGCATGGGTTTCTGGGGGATGGTGAAGGTGGACAGCTTCAGCACCTTCTTTCACTTTCTGGTTAGCGCGATTACTGCCGTCGTCATCCTCACTTCCTACGAGTACATGGAAGTGCAGCAGATCCGCGCGGGAGAATATTACGGGCTGATTTTGTTTGGGGCCGTCGGGATGTGTCTGATGTCTTCAGCGGTCGAACTGGTGCTGATCTTTATCGCGCTAGAGATTTCGTCGATTTCGACCTATGTGCTGGCCGGGTTCCGGCGGCGGGCAGCGATCAGCAGCGAGGCCTCGCTGAAATATTTCCTTCTGGGTTCGTTCGCTACCGCGTTTTTCCTTTACGGGGTGGCGCTGATGTTCGGCGCGACCGGGTCCACCAGCATTGCCGTGATCGGGCAGGCGCTGCGGTTGAGCCAGATTCCGCTGCTGGCCTACGCTGGCATCGCCCTGATGTTCGTGGGACTGGGTTTCAAGGTCGCGGCTGCACCTTTTCATGTGTGGACGCCCGACGTGTACGAAGGCGCTCCCGCGCCGGTAGTGGGCTTCATGTCGACCGCGCCCAAGGCTGCGGTGTTCGCGGTTCTGCTGCGGGTCGTGTTTGAAGCCAATGCTCCCGGGCGGCTGTGGTTGATCTGGGTGGCTGCGGCGCTGTCTATGACTTTGGGCAATGTGGGTGCGCTGGTGCAGCAGAACGTCAAGCGGTTGCTGGCATATTCTTCCATCGCGCACGCGGGCTATCTCTTGGTGGCCTTCGCGGCTTGGCCCGGCAATGGAATACCCGCGGCGATGTTTTACACGGCCTCGTACGCCGCAATGAATGTTGGCGCCTTTGCCGTGGTCAGTCACTTCGCGGGCGCCGGGGAACGACGTGTCACGGTGGACGACTATGCCGGGCTGGGACGCAGGTCGCCACTTCTGGCCGCGACGCTAACGATTTTTTTGCTGTCGTTGATTGGGATTCCGATGACCGGCGGCTTCTTCGCCAAGTTCTACGTGTTCAGCGCTGCGCTGCAGGCGAATCTGGTTGGACTCACAATCATCGGCGTGCTGAACAGCGCCGTGGGCGCGTATTACTACCTGCGAATTATCGTGATGATGTACATGCGGGAATCCCGTGACGAAGCCCCGGTGGCTCCGGTTTCCCCTGCTTTGGGCGCGGCGTTGGCTATCAGCGTCGTCACTACTTTCTATCTTGGCATTCTGCCCGGACGAGTTCTGGAGTATGCTTCGCGCTCGGCGGCGGAACTGATGCGCTAAGCTTTAGCTTATGATCCTTTCAACTCTGAGGCAGCGCACGTAACCGGTTACCTCCTCCACAATGCCCGCTGGACGGGAACTCCGTGAATCGACGCATCACGAAACTCTTGCACGAGATGGGCCGTTAATCCACAGTCGAAGGCATTGACAATCGAGCATCGAGCGCTCATGATGATTTTCTAATAGAGAGATTTCCAGCTGGAGGTTGGCCATGTATGAACTCATTGAAAGAATCTGGTGTGATGACCAGGGACAGGACATCGCGGAGTACGCGGTGATGCTGGCGGTGATCCTGGTGCTGGTTGTAGGTACGATCCGACTGGTCGGTTCCAATGCCAACAACGCGTTTTCCAGTGTGGCCAGCTCGCTCAACTAGTTAACGACCCCTCTTGCAGCCTGTCCCGACTTCGCGCGTCGCGCCGGGCAGTAGTGTGTCGAGCCCCCCGTCTATTCCGTAGCGCCCGACCTATTCGACATTCCGCGAAAGTGGCACGCTCGCGCCTGCATGTCCACGTGGTTGCGCTGGGTGGCATGACCACGGGCACGTTTGTGCCTGGAGTTACAATCTTCAATTCTGCCAGGAGGAGAGGATGATCAGATCTTTTCATGTGGGCTGCTTCGAGCCAACCGGCTTCAGGCTGACGATTCTCTGGTTTCTTGTGCTCTTGTTTTTCGTGACCATGGCAGGCGTCACGTCGGTATGGGCGCCGCTGGCATTCTCGGCGCCGGCGCCGAACGATGACATCGCCCTACTGGACGGCTACCGTCACGTAGAAGTGGCGTCGGTATCGGACGCGATCGAGAAACTTTCGGGCCAGCGCATGTATATGTCTCATCGCATGCGTCCCATTTTTGCTTCGAAGTTTGCCGGCGTCGCGCTCACCGTGCAATTGAAGCAGGAGGAGAATCGCGATCCCGGCGCCTTGCAAGGCATGCTGGCGGCCATCGACCAGGGAGGGCCGAATTCGGTGTACGTGATGGTGGTGGAGAACGGAGTGGACATCGCCGGCATGGGAGGATTGATGGGGACGGCAATGGCGGCGCGAAATTTTTCCGGGGCAGTGATTGATGGTGGAGTGCGCGACGTGGCCTATTTGCAAAAGATCGGGTTTCCGGTCTTCGCTCTCGGAATTGTACCTTCGACATCGGTGAACCACTACCGGTTTGCCGGCACAAACATTCCGGTGGTGTGCGATGGAGTCGCGGTGAACGCCGGGGACTTCATTGTGGCTGACGCGGATGGAGTGGTGGTAGTGCCGCGCGCCCGGGCGGCTGAAGTTCTCTCGATCGCCCAGGAGATGGACTTCAAGGAACACTCGATGTACGGCTACATCGAAAAGCTGAAATCGATCGAGGAAGCGGTGAAGAAGTTTGGCCGGCTATGAGCGCGGTAGGGAGGGTGGAAAGGCGATCGGGCTTGAATTCGGGACGTACTTCGCGAGAAAAATCCCGCCCGTTCTCCCGGGCTTGTTGCGGGCCAGAACAGCCATGGATATCACTTTACGGTTCCTACCGTTTTATGTTCACGCCGGGATCAGCACTCATAGCCAAGGCGACGTTACGGACATTGTAGAAATACTTGGTAATCGCGGCATCCGGCCGGATTGGCCCCGAGCCGACCGATCCCCCCGGGGGGACGACAAAAGTTTTTTGCTCAAACGGCGTGAGGGGAAATTCGACTACGAACTCGTCGCCATCCGAAAACCACTCAATTTCTTCTCCCATGCACATTCTCAAGTTCACGATTTCGTTGTCCACCTCAGAGTTCTTGCGGATGTGTACCGGGAGCTTCGGCCTTCTTTCTTCGCTCATGTCGTCTCCTTAAACTCTTTGACCTTTGTCGAACCGATCTCGGCAGTTTTCTAATCTCCCCTCATGGCTTAGTGCCGCGTAGTATAGCCTGAAACCGCACATCCGCGCGCAAATGATCGAAGTCCGGGGTGTCACGCACCGAGCTGGCTGTGGCGCCCAAAGCCAGCGCGTCCTGTAGCCGCTGGAGAGTCCGAACGCTGTCGCCAAAGTGGTTGTACACTAGCGCGGCGCGAAACTGTACATCGGGGTTTTTGGGTGAAATAGAGAGCGCGCGCTCGAGCGCCTCGGCAGCCTCTTGCTTCCGGTCCAGCATGGCAAGATAGGTGGCGCGATAAGCCCAAATGCGCCCATCCCGGGCATTTATCCGCAGCGGCTCCTCGGAAAAACGGAGGGCTTCCCGATACGCGTCGCTCGCCTGCTGACGCCGTTCGGGTGCCCAATAGTCCGCGTCCCCAAGATTCCCCCAACTGAGCCAGCTGCTCTTGTCCAGTTTCAACCCCTCCTCGAAACTTCGCGCCGCTTCCTCGAACCTGCGCATGGAGAAGTAGGCGTAGCCCAGGTTGTCATAAACTTCCCCCGTGGGACGGAGGGAGACAGATTTCTCGAGGATAGGGATCGCCTCCTGGTATCGACCTTGTAGAACAAAGATTCCGCCCAGGTTGGAGTAGCCACGAAAATTGTCTGGTGTCAGATTGATGACTTCCTTGAACATTTTGCCCGCGTCATCGTAGCGCCCTTGTTCCCAGTAGAAGACGCCGAGCCAATTGTAGCCATCCCAATATTGGGGCCGCAGACTAATGGCCTTTCGAAAAGTCGCCTCGGCGTCGCCGGTCTTGTTCAATTTCTGATAGGCGTCGGCGAGCCCGCGGAACGCGTCGTCGCTGGTAGGATCGAGAGTCGTAGCTTTCTGGAACTGAGGAACTGCTTTCTCGTACGCTCCGGTCCCGCGATCAACGTTGCCGAGGCAGGTATAGGCGTCCGCCAATGTCGGGCCCCGGGTAACGGCTTGATCGCAGGCTGATCTTGCCTTCTGCATCCATTCACTGGTTCCGTAGCCTTCTTGATAGCCCAGCCAGTAGGCCTTGCCGAGACCCGCAAAGGCCTCGGCGTATTTGGGATCGAGGGACAGGGCGCGATTGAAAGCAGAGATGGCGCTATCGATGTTTTCGTGCTTGTGGTAGTCGAGCAGATATCCCCGGCCGCGCAAGAACTGGTCATAGGCGGAGGGATCGCCGGTTCCGTGGGCGGCCAGGACCACGCGATCGTTGGTCTGGACCGACAGACCGAGCATGCGCAAGGTGCCGTCGACGACGCGGTCTTCGACCGCGAATGGGTCGCTGACGTCGGCGTCGAACATTTCGGCGTGCAGCTGGCGATTGGTTTTGGCGTCCACCAAGGTATAGGTGACGCGAACCTGGCCGCCGGAGGCGTGCAGGCTGCCCTCAAGAACCAGACCAACGCCAAAGTTTTTGCGAGCCTGTCCCACACTGATCACGCCCTCGGTGCGGATCTCGCTGTTGGGAACTACCTGGAGTGGATGGTTGCCGGTGAGCTGGGTGAGCTTGGCGGTGAGGGTCTCAGTGAGGCCGTTACAGAATGCTTTGCTGCCGGGGTCGTCGGCTGCGGGAGTAAATGGCAAAACCGCCAATTGAACCGGCGTGGAAGCAATGATCGAATTCAGTCCTTGCAAGGTCAGGCCAGCCCGCTTCAACCTCTGATTCGACTCTGTCTGCAGGTAGACTGCGATCGAAAGCAGGGCAGCTGCGACCAGAGCCGTTGCCCAGAGCCAAATCTTTCTCTCCTTTGTGGGATGGGGCCCGCGCTGGGGGACATCCCGCAAAAGCCCGGTTGGGGTTAGTCCCTCACGTACCTGACGGAGAGCGTCCAACAATTCCTGCGCGCTGGCAAAGCGCTGGGCCGCGTCTTTCGCCATGGCCTTGTTGACCAGAGCTTCCAAGTCTTCGGTCACGGAGCGATTGAAGATGCGGATGGAGGCCGGAGTCTCGCGGCGGATGCGGTCGGTGGTGGCGACGAAACTGCCAGCCATGAAAGGGTGTTGTCCGGTCAGGACTTCATAGGAGACCACGCCCAGAGAGAATACGTCGGCGCGGCCGTCCGGCGCCTGTTCGAGTAGAACCTCGGGCGACATATAAGCGGGGGTTCCGGCAAAAGTGCCGGCGCGATCGACCGTGGAGCTCTGGTCGGAGCGGGGCAGGTGCTTGGCGACACCGAAGTCCAGGATTTTGACCTGACCTTGGTCGGTGAGCATGATATTTTCCGGCTTGATGTCACAGTGAACGATGCCCTGTTTGTGGGCGGACACCAGCGCTTCCGCGCACTGGATAGCGATGGTGAAGAATTCGTCCAGCGACAGAGGCCGGCGCAAACGCTGGCGCAGGTTCTGGCCTTCCACATACTCCAGAATCAGAAATATCTCACCTTGCTCCTCGAGGACGTCGTAAAGGGCAGCAACGTGGGAATCGCTGAAGCGGGAAGCGCGTTCGGCCTCTTCGAGAAAACGAAGTCGGTAGAGAGAGTCGGCGCGCAGCGCGGGAGCGAGACGCTTGAGGGCGACGGTGCGCTTGAGTTTGGTGTCCTCGGCGCGGTAGACCTCGCCCATGCCACCTTTTCCGAGCCGGTCGCCGATGCGGAACCGTCCCACGACGGAGCCGGATAGGGACTCCTGCGGCTGGAGGCTGGCGAGAAAGGGCTGAAAATCGGCCATACGGGACTTAGGGTGATTCAGAATCGGAGAAGCGTCCCGAAGGCTTCAGGGACAGCTCTGGGGCCGCCTGCCGTCCGGCAATCTTACCCCTCGGCGAACTGGCGGGCAATCTTAGGGAAACGACCGTCCCAATGACGACCCTTCGGCACTAGTGACCTCGGTTCGGCAGGGATGAGGCGGAGCGGAGAGTTTTACCTCTTAAGTATCAGTTGCTTGAGCAACCTTCTTCACGCGTTACTTGCGGCCGCCGACGTGCATTAGACATGGTTCGCGGCTAGATGCCGCTGCACAAGTGCGCCAATCCGGTCTGCCCGAGCGTGTTCCGCAGCCTCAGGCATGGCAAGCTCTTTTTATTGGAGACAGACCATGCCGCAGGATCGATTCACGGTCCCTCCCCCATGAACCGAAGAGAGCGCCTAGCGCGCAGGGTAGAACGTTACTGGCTGTGCGACCACTGTTCCTCTCTACTTACCCTAACCTTTGAGCGGGGACGAGGAATGGTTACGGTTCCTCTCGCTGCCCGGAATATGCATGTGCCTGCCGTGCATCTGACGCCGATCCAACCGGCGATGAAGGGATATCAGCACAGACTGGAAAGGGCTTTATGAAATATTTGAGAACGAATGCGTGTGCGATTTGCGGCGAGGAGCAGCCCGGCCACGAGACCCGTTTCCTGGTGGCGGAGAATCGCTGGGAAGACAAGCTGATCATCCCGCCATGGAACGAGCAGATGGCCTCGCGCGCGGGTATTCAGGTTGCCTGTAGCGTCAACCACGTGGAGGAGCTAGTGGTTCACTGGATGACCACGGGAAGTGTGGACTATCCCTTCGCGAGGACGGCATTAGGATCGGGAAAATGGCGCCGTCCGGCAGAGCCGGGTTGCCGGGTCGATCTCAGCGGAGTGCGTCAGATCGGTGAACTGGCGGTGCATCGCGAGAGCATGGAACGGGTGCTGGCGGAGAGTCCGCAGTCCCTGCAGGTGATTCTGGATGCGCTGCTGGAGGCGCTGCGGCGGGAGACGGTGGGTCAAGCCGATGGAATTTCGAAGCGCGAAGAGGAACGAGAAGAGGAGTCGTGCGTGGTTTCGTCGGAGCCGGAATACTAGATTGCTGAAGCGCTGGGCTGCTATCGCGACGCCCTCCCCGGGGCTGGGCTCATGATCTTCGTTCCACTGGGGAGCACAATGTAAGAGTTCTCACCCACACCCTGGCGCCCTGGGCTGCGCTCTTTCCCCGCCTCTCGGCTTGACCCTAGCTGCCTAGGTTGATTTTTTTCCAGGCACGCCAGTCTTCGGTGACGGCGCCGGCCATGTCCCTGGCGGAGGAGGATAGCCAGTTTGGTTTGAGTCCATTGAGATACTGACGGATTGCCTTCCGGGCGCGGCGGCTGCCTAAATGAATATTGGCCGTTTCCCATCCCATGGCAAATAGGAGCCGGCGTTCGTCGCGGTTCCGGGGCAGGACGTCCAGCTCAATGCGGCTACAGTGGGGCGAAAGGCGGCGCACGATCCAGTGGCCACGCAGCTGTACGAAAGGATCTGGAGAACGTACCGCCCGGTTGATGATGGTTTGGTACATGAGTTCCGAGGGCGCATCCGCCGCGTGGGCCCAGTGAACCGAGGACGGAACCATCGCTTTGGCTTCGCGCGCAATTTCGCCGCCGTTGCATTCGGCGATGGCCACCAGACGCACCCGACCCAGGCTGCCCAGGCCAGCAGTGCGGCGTGCGACGCGATAATCCAGACCGCGCTGGGGCAGGAGATGCTCGAGCGCGTCCTTCGCGCTGGCGGAGATTCTTCCTGTCATCCGAGGCAGTTTCTGCATCTTCTGCCAGAAAGTCACCGGATCGCGCAATTCGCTAAGGGCGATCTGGCGCAGCCAGTTGTGTTCTTCTTCGAGCACAAAGGGATATCCATGTTTGGAAAGTGATTTGCGGTAGCCGTCGAGGATTACGGCGCAGGCGTCTTTTGCCTTCACCGACAAATGCCCTGCCTCGATGGCAAGAAGCGCGCTGGCGGACAACCTCACCAGGTCATTGGTGAAGGGCAGTTCCGCGGCCTCATCGAAATCGTTTACACCCCAGACCAAGCGGCCCTCGACGTCCCTCCAGGTACCGAAATTCTCGATATGCAGGTCGCCCACTCCGAGGACCCTGGGAGCTCTGGTGAGATCAGGACAGGCCTCGGGCCACACCTGCATCCAGCGATAGAACGTGGCCCGCAGGAAAGGAAACGGCGCCTCCGCCATTCGCTGGTGCTTCAACTCGAGATCAGGCTTCACCAACTCGGTGTGCGTGCCCAGCCATGCTTCGTACTGGCGAGTTGACTTGACGATGTTCACGGCGTCCCGGTTGGTCACGATAGAGGGGCGGGCGGAGGATGTCAAACAGGGAGAGCGGACAGCTCTCAGCTCTCAGCTCTCAGTTCCGAGCATTTAACATTCTTGGCATTTTAGCGCTTCAGTTGATCCGTGTCGCTGTGTCAAGCTTGACACGTTGTACTAGGAGGGACACATTTTTACGAATCCAATATCTATTTAAAGTCAACATAATCAACCTCATACCATTGGTCGCTCAACTGTTAGGTACTGCTCAGACCGGGAAATTTCAGCCCGGCGGTATCGAGGAGGCGGTCAATGGAACTTGTATTCACAACAATCGCGGTGGTCGGAGGGATGGCGTTTTCACTGGCCGTGGCCCTGCTGGTGGAAGAACTGATTTTCGGCAAGGTGCTGGGGTTGTTCTTTGTTCCCAGGGCCTCACAGGTGAAGACAGAGCGCTGAGGAGAGAGGGAACCTTGGGCGGTGGTTGCGGGTCGGTATTGCTAGAGGCCGCCGCGGCTGCGGACGACCTCGGGGACGATCAGTTCGCGAAGGGCTGATTGCTGACTGTTGATTGCCATGTCAAGAGCCACGGACAATGCGGTTTATAATTCGCGCATCGCGGGCATGCTCACGCCATCCTGTTTTCGCCGGGTTCGCTTCGCTTTCATTCTTCCCATATTGCTGCTGGCTGCTACGGTTTGGGGGCAGAACTGGGCTGGGGCGGAAGAACAGCTTGCGAGGAAGATTGTGGTGGTGACTGGCGCGCGGACGATGACGGTGGAGGTTTCGAACCGGTCGTCCCTGGGTAAGCCCGGGCTTGGTAGCACGACGGTTGACGACATCCGGCGTGGGCTTTTGACCCAGCTTGCTGCTCTAGGCGCACGTTTCGTTAACGCCGAGCAGGCCGCCGCTACCGTGCGGGTCTCACTGTCTGAGAATCTGCAGAACTATGTGTGGGTGGCAAAGCTTCAACTAGGCGCGAATCAAGCTTCGGGGGTCGAACCTGCGGTAGTCATAGTTTCCTTGCCGCGACCCGAAACCCGGGCAGTCGAAGCTGAGGCTGCGGCCATGGTGTTGCACAAGACTTCGTTGTGGTCGCAACAGGATCGGATTTTGGATGTGGCCGTCATGGAACGGAACCCTGGACGCAACCCTGCGCACATGCTGGTGCTGGATTCACGGGGCGTGCTGCTCTACCGGCTGCAGGATGGCCAATGGCAAGCGGAACAAACGTTGGCGATCACGCATTCGCGACCCTGGCCACGCGATCTGCGGGGACGTCTGCAGCTGCGCCAGGATCATGTTTTCGATGCTTACCTGCCTGGTGTTTTTTGCCGGAGCACGGCGACGTCACCCTTAGCCATGACCTGCTATGAGGGCGACGATGCCTGGCCAATCGGGACCAATCTGTTCAGTCTGAACGCGGTTTTTAGTTCCTCGCGAAATTATTTCAGTGGCGCACTTTTGCCGGGCGTGGGCAAACAAACGACGACTGCGCCGTTCTACTCTGCGGCGTCTTTTCCCCGGGGTCAATCCACGTTGTGGCTTTTTGCCGCGGTGGATGGGCAGGTGCATCTGCTGGACGGCGCGACTGATCAGGTGATGGGAAAACTGGGATGGGGTAGTGATATCGCCTCGGTGCGGAGCGGTTGCGGATCCGGCTGGCAGGTGCTGGCGACGGGAAACGGAGATGGATCGACCGATACGGTGCGCGCGTTTGAAGTTCCTGGCGGCGAGCCCATGGCCGCCAGCGCGGCGCTGGAGATTGCGGGCAGCATTACCGGTCTTTGGACAGAAACAGCCGGGACTGAAAGCGGCGGGACCGAATCGGGCGGAAGCAGTGCAGTGGCGGTCGTACGTAATTGGGAAACGGGAAGATATGAAGCATTCCGGCTTACTCTTACTTGTGGCCGCTAGCGCGTGCTGGGCCCTTAGCGCGGCGGCCAGTACGCGACCGCACTATGGCGGGACACTGCGCGTGGCCATGCGGGAGGCGCCGATGACGCTTGACCCAACCGATTCCAGCCAGCCCGACTCGTGGGCGACCCGCAGCTTGTCGCGGCTGATCTTCGATACGCTTGTGATTCTGGACGGGCGTGGACAGCTTCAGCCTGCGCTGTCTTCAACGTGGCAAGTGGAACCGGGGAATCAACGTTGGCAGTTCAGCATTCGGCGCGGAGTTACATTTCAGGACGGCACGGCGGTCAGTCCGGACGCAGTCGCCGCCTCGCTGCGCAGTGCAAACCCGAACTGGAAAGTATTCGCTAGCGGGGAAGCTGTGGTCATCGAGTGTGAGGCTCCAACGGCGAACCTTCCCGCGATCCTGGCGCAGAGCCGCTATGGCGTAGCCAAGCGGGCGGGCGGAAAGCTGACTGGCAGCGGCCCATTTGCCATCAGCGGCTGGGAGCCCGGCAAGAAACTTAGTCTGACGGGGCGGGATGACTACTGGGGCGGGCGCACGTTTTTGGACGCTATCGAAATTGAGATGGGCAAGAGCTTTCGCGAGCAAATGATCCTGCTCGATCTGGGTAAAGCGGACGTGGTGGGAGTTGCGCCCGACCAGGCGCGTCATGCGGTCATAGAAGGGCGCCGGGTTGAAAACTCGGCGCCAGCGGAATACATGGCGCTGGTCTTCGCGCGCGATCGTCAATCCGTGGAGGATGGAAAATTGCGCCAGGCTCTGGGGCTCAGCATCGACCGGGAATCCATGAACAATGTCTTGTTGCAAGGCGGAGGCGAACCCTCGGGCGCACTCTTGCCCGACTGGATGACGGGGTATGCTTTTCTTTTTCCCACGGCAGTCGATATGCGGCGGGCTCAACTGACACGCGGCGAAGTTCCGCAGGCGCCCGCGTGGACCTTGGGCTACGACACGTCCGATCCGTTGGCGCGAGTCATCACGGAGAGAATCGTTTTGAATGCAAGCGACGCCGGGCTCAGGCTGCAGGCGACCAATTCCTCCACGGCCGATGTGCGCCTGGTGCGCGTGCCGCTGGCCTCGCTCGATGCTCGAGTCGCGCTGACCAGCCTTGCTGCGAGACTGGGTTTGCCGCAGCCTAAGTTCAATGACGATTCGGCCGACGGTCTCTACATTGCCGAGAATGCTCTCTTGCAGTCGCAGCGGGTGATTCCGTTGCTGTATTTGCGGAGCACGGTGGCGCTAGGCGCGGGGCTCAGGAACTGGACCGAAGCTCCCGATGGTGGCTGGCAGTTGCAGAGTGTCTGGCTGGGGACGGAGAAGCCTTGAGCTTTGGCCGCAAACTTCTGCTGGTGTTCGCGCTGACGGTTTTTCTTTCCGTGGGCGCGGTGACCTGGATCGTGTCCGCAGTGACGCGGCGCGCCTTCGAGCGGGCAAACGAAGCTCAGACGGCGGCGTTGATCGCGCAATTCCGGCGTGAGTTCAGACGGCGGGGTGACGAGGTTGCACAGCGAGTGGAGACCATCGCCAACAGCGAGGCCGCGATCCGCATGGCTCTGGCGGCGAGCCGTGGCGCGGCTGACTACGGAGCTTACGTGAATGAGGCCAAGGCTCTGGCCGATAACCAGCAGCTGGATTTTCTGGAGTTTGTGGACAAGCGGGGTACGATTCTTTCGTCGGCGCAGTGGCCGGCAAAATTCGGCTACAAGGAAAATTCCCTACACCCAGCAGCGCCGGCGAAAGGTGCTTTTCTTCGGCAAGAGGAGCTCTCTGATGGCGCCGCCCTGGGACTTTCGGCGATCCGGGAAGTGGAGGTCGGCGACAAGCCCCTGTGGGTGATCGGCGGGCGCCGATTGGACAAGGAGTTCCTCGGGAGTCTGGAACTTCCGAGCGGAATGCGAGCCATGCTTTACGGGAACCTGGCAACGGGATTCTCGCCGCAGCTTCTTGTCGAAGCCTCGGGCAGTGTGCGACAGCCGGAGAAGCTGGCACCGCTGATCGAGCAAGTGCAACAGCAACGGCAGGAGGTCAGCACCCTGCTTCATTGGTCCGAGGATGCGGCAGACGATGAGAGCATCCATGCCATTCCTCTGAGCGGGCAGGACGAGCAATTGCTGGGCGTTTTGCTCGTGGGCAACACGCGGCGTCCTTACGTGGAGCTGCGGAATCGTATTCGTTCGGCTGCGTTACTGGCTGGGAGCGTCGGCATTGTTCTGGCAATCCTGTTTAGCGGGTGGGCGGCGTCGCGGGTGACGCGACCCGTCGAACAACTCGCAGGCGCGGCGCGGGAAGTGGCGGCGGGAAACTGGAACACGAGAGTCCCGGTAAACTCGGCCGACGAGCTGGGCGCGCTAGCCGAGTCTTTCAATCGGATGACGCAAGAGCTTTTGCAGCAGCGGGAACAGCTGGTGCAGTCAGAGCGGGTTGCCGCCTGGCGGGAACTGGCACGCCGTCTGGCGCACGAGCTGAAGAATCCCTTGTTCCCCTTGCAGCTTACGGTGGAGAACCTGGTTCGGGCGCGGGAGCAGAGTGCGGAGCAGTTCGACGAGGTTTTTCGCGAAAGCTCTTCGACGCTACTAGCGGAGATTGCGAATTTGAAAGCGATCATTTCGCGATTCAGCGAGTTCTCCCGAATGCCGCAACCGCAATTTCAGCGGGTGCAACTGAACGAGATCGTGCAGAATGTCGCGCGACTGCTGCAGGCGCAATTGCGCTCCCAGGAGAGCGCTATTATCGAATGCAGGCTCGAGCTGGCGGGGGCTTTGGAGCCGCTGGCGGCGGACGCCGACCTGCTGCATCGGGCGTTTTCCAATCTCGCGCTGAATGCGATGGATGCCATGCCGCAAGGCGGCACGCTTACCTTGCGCACACGCCAGAACCGCGACCGGATCACGATTGAAATTGCCGACACCGGCGCCGGCCTGACCGCGGAGGAATGTGAACGCCTGTTCACGCCTTATTACACCAGCAAGCCGCATGGAACCGGGCTGGGACTGGCCATCGTACAGTCGGTGATAAGCGACCATGGCGGCAGGATCAGCGTGCGCAGCGAGCCCGGGCATGGAACAACATTTATGATCGAACTGCCGAGCAATTGGGGCAAGCTGGAGTTGGACAAGCTGGAGGCGAATGAGCCCGCCTCGGCGGCATCGCGGGCAACAAGCTTAGAAGGGTCCGCTTCCCCAACATCCCGTTCAAGAGTAACCGGCTAAGGAGCGACTGGGTGCCCCACAAAGCACATCTGCTTATCGTTGATGACGAAGCTAATACTCTGGCTTCGCTTTCCCGCGCATTCCGTCTCGCCGGGCACGAGGCTACGGTCTGCGATAACGCCGCCAGGGCGCTTGAACTGGCGCGCTCGCAGCCTTTCGACCTGATCGTCTCGGACGTGGTGATGCCGGGCAAGGACGGGCTGGCTTTGCTCGAAGAGCTAAAGTCGCAGGGCATTCCCACTCCCGTCGTCATGATGTCCGGGCAGGCGCATATCGATATGGCAGTGCGGGCTACACGGCTGGGCGCGCTGGACTTTCTGGAAAAGCCGATCTCAACAGAAAAGCTATTGCTTACCGTGGACAACGCGCTCAAGTTGCAGCGATTGGAATCGGAGAACCGGCAGCTCAGGCAGCGTCTGGGAAAACATGAAATGGTGTGGACCGGCGAAACCATGAAGAAATTGATGGCTCAGATCGAACGCGTGGCCGCGAGCGAGACCCGCGTGTGCATTCTGGGGGAAACGGGGACAGGGAAGGAGTTGGTGGCGCGCACTCTGCACGAGCGCAGCCCGCGAGCCTCAGGTCCATTCGTCACGCTGAATTGCGCCGCAGTTCCAGCGGAGCTGATCGAGTCGGAACTGTTCGGCCACGAGAAAGGATCTTTCACCGGGGCTGCCGGACGGCACGTTGGCAAATTTGAACAGGCGGAACGGGGAACGATCTTCCTCGACGAGATCGGAGACATGCCTCTGGCGATGCAGGCCAAATTGCTCCGCGTGCTGGAGGAAGGGGAAGTGGAACGGATCGGGTGTGACAAACCGACTCCGGTGAACGTGCGGGTAGTGGTAGCGACGCACCGCAATCTGGAAGCGCTGGTAAGAGAGGGCAAGTTCCGCCAGGATCTTTTCCACCGGATTTACGTCTTCCCGGTTTTGCTGCCGCCCTTGCGCGAGCGGAACGAGGACATTCCCGTGCTGGTGCAGCATTTCGCCGAACAAGTTTGCGCCCAGAACAACTGGAAGCCAGTTCCCTTCACGCCGGAGGCGATTCAGGAACTGCAAAAGCTCTCCTGGGCAGGTAATATTCGTGAGCTACGTAATGCGGTGGAGCGGCTGATACTGCTCGCCACGGAGGGCCAGGTGAGCCTGGATACGGTGCAGTTTGGTTTGGCGCGGACGCCGGAAGCAGGTTCGTCAATGACCGGCTCGGGTACGTTAACGGAACGCGTGCAGCGCTTTGAGCGGGACGTCGTTCTGGCCGAGTTGAAACGGAGCCATCATCACATTACCAATGCGGCGAAGGCGCTCGGCCTGGAACGCAGCCACCTCTATAAGAAAGCCGAGCAGCTGGGGATTGATCTTCGGGCGTTGCGCCATGAACCAAACGATACACAGGGGGCAAAGTAAAATACAGTAGAGACTGTATTGGATAGGATTGCCCTGAGGTTTAGGGTCGCGGGCATCGAAAGGTCGCCGGAGAATCCCTTGCACGACCGTTTTGTCTCCGCCACCCTTAAGCTCTCATGCTCGCACATTGCGTAAATCCCGATTGCTGTGCTCCTTTGCACTCTTTTTCTGAGGGTCGGCTTTACCAGTTCGAGATAGTATCCATCTCGATCGCCGCCAGTGACTCCGCCCTAACTCCCTTTGACGAAAGGCCGGAACGACGGGCTGTGCATTACTGGCTTTGTGGCCGATGCGCGGTCAACCTGAACCTGCAACTGGAGCCGCTTCAGGGGCTGCGAGTGGTTCCGCTTGCGGCTAGGGCGGATCCGGCCGAGGAAGCAGGCGTTCGCCTGGCAGATCAAGAATTCAGCCAGAGCCATCGCTGTTAAGGGCCGAGTGCTTGAGTCTGGTTTTAGATAGCAGGCAAAAATCGCCGGATTGGTTGCGCAGAGTAGTAAGAATTACACGACGCCACGTTTTCCACAGCTGGCTAAAGCATTGGGATTAGGGCAACAAAGCGGTTTGGCAATGGCGATGCTAACCAGGGTAGTCAAGCGTTGAGGTTGCGAGTAGATTGTGCTCCGCTCCGGGGGAAGTAGACAATAGGCAAGCGGTAATACGGTACTGGTAGTTCGTACCACGGAGGTGGGTTATGGGTGTGTTCCGAATTTTCATCGCGGATGATCATGAGGTGGTACGCAAGGGTCTGTGTGCCCTGCTGCAGGGGGAAGAGGGTTGGGAAATCTGCGGCGAGGCCTCGGACGGCCGCACCGCCACGGAAAAAGTCCGGGAACTAAAGCCGGATGTGATCATTCTGGACATCGGCATGCCCGGTCTGAACGGCCTGGAAGCGACCCGCCAGATCATGAAGGACGATCCCCGGGCTAAAGTGCTGGTTCTGACCTTGCATGATTCAGACCAGGTGGTGCGAGAAGTTCTGAATGCGGGAGCCCGTGGGTTCCTGCTGAAAACCGATGCCGCGCGCGATCTTGTGGTCGCAGTGGAAGCTTTACGTCGCGATAAGACTTATTTTACCTCCAAGGTTGCGGCCATGGTGCTGGAGGGATATTTGAAAGGCGGCACCCATTCAGTTGCGGTGTCACTGGGGCGAGATCGTCTCACACCGCGCGAGCGCGAAGTTGTGCAATTGCTGGCCGAAGGCAAGAGTACAAAAGAGGTCGCGGTGGCGTTGGGACTCAGCGTAAAGACGGCGGAAACCCACCGCTCGAATATCATGCGCAAACTGCAACTGCATTCGGTGAGCGACCTAGTGATGTACGCCGTGCGGAACAATATTGTTCACGTGATCCAGCCTACGCTGGAGTAGGTACGCGGACCTCCTAACTAACCGAACTGACGAGTCATTCTGAAGCTGGGCATAGCGTATGCTCCCGGGTAGCTGGGGCGAGACGCTCCAGCCTGCATCGTTTGCCTGGCTCTGTGAGTGCCCTTGCACGCCTTCGCGCCCTGCCTGCAGATGCATTCGAGTCGTGGCGATCCGATACAGCAAGTTACACAAACGACTACAGATTGCACCGGATAGACCCTCACCTTGCGCTCCTTCTAGTCTGGCCCTGGTCATGCAGAAGATTTTGCGAAGGCCATCAGGCCCAGGAGGAACGACGGTGATGAACCAGAACATTGCCAGCAAGGAAGTGGAAGTGAGCAGCGATCTGAATTTGGCGGGCCGAGCCAGTACCGACCTGGAACTGGTGAAGCGTGCCCAGGAAGGCGATCCCGAAGCGTTTGCGGCCTTATTTCATGCTCACAAGGCGAGGGTCTACTCCATTTGCGTCCGTATGACCAACAATACGGCGCAGGCCGAAGACCTCACCCAGGATGCCTTCTTGCAGGTGTTCCGGAAGCTCTCCACGTTTAAGGGAAACTCGGCGCTATCCACGTGGCTATATCGCATCGCGGTAAATACCGTACTGATGCATTTTCGCAAAAAAGCGCTGAAACAAGTCTCCCTGGATGAACCCTCGAGCCTGGACGCTAAGCAGGTACGGCGTGAATACGGAGGCCGGGATGGACGCCTCGCCGGATCCGTGGACCGCATCACCCTGACCCGCGCGATCACAGACCTGCCGGCGGGATACAGAAGGATTTTCCTGCTGCACGAGGTCGAAGGTTACGAGCATCAGGAGATCGCGAAGCTGCTCGATTGTTCCGTGGGGAATTCGAAATCGCAACTGCACAAGGCAAAGCTGCGAATTCGCGAATTCCTGAGCGAGCCCGGGATGCAGGATGTCCGCGTCGAAGCGCAAAATGCAACCCCGCAAGACGCTGCGGGCCGACCCGAACGCAACACCGCGCGTCCGGCGATTGGCTTCGCCAAAGCTGCTTCTGCTTTGGGTTAACTCTCCTCCGGATATTTCGGGCCAGTGGGCTTACCGCTGGCCCCACTTCAGCTTGGTACGAAGCACGTCAAAGAATGTGCCCTGAGTATGCAGCAGCTTGACTTGGTGCTGCGATTTGCGGCAGCGCACTCGATCGCCGTCAAACACGGGCATGCCGATCTGGCCGTCAATACTTAGATAGGCATCGTCCTCACCCGTCTTCACTACGATCTCGATTTCCGCGGTATCCCGAACCACCAGCGGGCGGTGGGTGAGCGAGTGCTCGGAAACGGGGGTTACCACAAACGCATCAACCGAAGGCATAAGGATGGGGCCTCCGGCGGCCAGCGAGTAAGCGGTGGAACCGGTGGGGGTGGACACGATCAAACTGTCGGCCTGGTAGCTGGAGACAAACACTCCGTCGATGGACACATCGCAGTGATTCAAGCGAGCGATGGTGCCCTTGCCGACCACCACATCGTTGAGGGCGTCATAGCTGCCGACGCAGACATCTTTCCGAAACACCTCGCAGTGCACCATGGACCGCGCTTCCACGTTACAACAGCTCTGTTCAATGCCTTCCAAAGTCGGGTACAGATCCTCGAGCGGAACTTCGGTCAGGAAGCCAAGAGAACCCAGGTTGACTCCGAGCACCGGGATTCCAGCCTTGGAGACAGCGCGAGCGGCGGAGAGCAGCGTGCCGTCTCCTCCCAGCACCACCACGAAATTCAAGGGGCGCGAAGCCATTTCGGCGCGCGCCAAAACTTCCGCGCCGGCGGCATGGGGCGCGGTTTCCGGATCGACCACGACCTGGTAATGATGGTCGCGAAACCACGCCAGCAGGGGCGGGACAATTTCTGCCAGTTGGGCCTTCCCGGGCTTGGAAATTATGGCGGCGGACTTGGTGATTTCAGCGCTTCGGGTTGCCATGGTGAAAAGGAATTGTACAGAAATTCGAGAAAAAGCTTTAACCACGGAGGACACAGGGTACACAGAGGGTCCTTTTAGAATTGGCCAAAGAGCTTAGAATTGGCCATAGAGCAGAAATTCGCGATTCCCTTCCCCACCGAGGATGGGAGATTCGATCTGTTCGGCGCGCTCACAGCCTTGGGCGAGCAAGGCCTGACGCACTTTGTCGACCGCAGCCATTTGCACTACGGTATCGCGCACGATGCCGCCCTTTCCTACCTGCTTCCGTCCCGCCTCGAACTGTGGTTTTACGAGAACTATGATTTGCCGGCCTGTCCGCGACGAGGGCTCAGGCCAGGAAGCCGCGATCGCCGCCGGTAGAACCAGGGTAGCGGAGATAAAAGAAACATCCATGACCACCAGATCCACCACCTCCCCGATCTGTTCTGGGGTGAGATAGCGGGCGTTGGTTTTTTCCAGCAGCCGGACGCGCGCATCCTGACGAAGGCGGAAATCGATCTGGCCGTGTCCGGTATCTACGGCGATTACCCGAGCCGCTCCGCGCTGCAGAAGACAATCCGTGAAACCTCCCGTTGAGGTTCCCACGTCGAGACAGACTTTGCCAGTAACGTTGATCTGCCAGTAATCGAGGGCCTTCTCCAGTTTGAGGCCACCGCGGCTTACGTACTTGAGATTTTCGCCGAGCAGGCGAATGCCGGCCGAACGATCGACGCCGGCTCCAGCCTTTTCGATTTTTTGTCCATCGACCAGTACCTTGCCGGCCAGGATCAGTGCTTGTGCGCGTTCGCGTGAAGTGCTCAGGCCACGTTCGAGCAGGAGTTTGTCGAGCCGCACTTTCAAAGCAAACTCCCAAATGAAGCTGGCAAACGGAGCTCCGGGCGAGTGTCCGCACCCCGCTCGGTGCAAGGTGCTGAAGGCGCTCGTAACAAACAACTTATCAGTGTAGTTTCCGTTTTTCCCACAGAATTTTGCACTGCGGTGTTGAAAACGTTTCCGGGCGGAGTGGACGGGCGGCGACAACGCCCGGAATGCCGGCTGGACGTCGGCGCTACATTAACGCGTGGTTAGCCGGCTACTTCTTCCAGGAGCTTTTGGTCTATGTCGAAGTTGGAGTGAACGTTTTGCACGTCGTCATGGTCTTCGAGCGCTTCCATCAAGCGGATCATCTGGCTGGCGGCTGGGCCTTCGAGCTTGATGTAGTTTTGCGGAATCATCGAGACGCTGGACGACGTCGGCTCAATGCCGGCTTTCTTCACTGCTTCGAGCACGGCTTCGTAGGCGGAGGGTTCACAAAGCACTTCCCAGTTGTCGCCGTCATCGCGCAAATCCTCGGCGCCGGCTTCGAGCACGATGCCCATCAAGTCGTCTTCCTTGGCGGCGGACTTGGGAACAACGATGTCGCCCTTTTTGTGAAACATCCACGAGACTGCGCCTGCCTCTGCCATGTTGCCGCCATTTTTGCCGAACGCGTGCCGGACTTCGCTGACGGTGCGATTGCGGTTGTCGGTATTGATGTCGAGCAGGACGGCAACACCACCCGGTCCGTAGCCCTCGAGCGAGAACTCTTCATAGGTGGCGCCGGGCAGTTCCCCGGTCCCACGCTGGATGGCTCGCTTGATGTTGTCGGCGGGCATGTTCTCGGCCTTGGCGGCCACGATCGCGCCCCGCAATCGGGGATTGGTGTCGGGATCTCCGCCATTCTTGGCGGCGATTGAAATTTCCTTGATCAGGCGAGTGAAGATTTTGCCTCGCTTGGCGTCGAGGGCGCCCTTTTTATGCTTGATTGTGGCCCATTTTGAGTGGCCGGACATGGGAATACCTCGTCTTCAATAGTCTTTAATGGCGCGGGACTCGCCCATCGAGGAGATCAACGGATTGCCTCAAAAGTATGCAGGCGAAAGCAGATTATAACATGGTACCGCGCATACGGGCTTGTCGAGCTTTGTAGGCGTACAGCACCGCGAGCAGCGGTGGGGCCAGCAGCACACCCCAGAATGGAATCACTATTCCCAGCACAATGGGGGCGAGAATGGACGCCCAGATGGGCACCTTGGCGGTACGCTTCATGATGTAGGGTTGCAGCAGAAAGCCGTCCACGATCGCAATCATGGCGTATAGGACCAGAACAGAGAGCGGATGTTCCCAGTCTCCCCACTTGAACATGGCCGTGAGGGCGGGTCCGATGACTCCGAGCACAGCGCCGATCTGGGGCACAAACTGGAAGACTGCGCCGAGCAATGCCCACAGCGGGGCCCCGGGCACGCGAATGATGTAAAGCCCGACCAGCCAGAGAAGACCTACAGCCAGCGAATCCTGGAGCTGAGCGATGAACCAGTTCTTCAGCGCGCCGCCGGTTATGCGAAAGTGCTCTCCGAGATTCACTTTCATGAGATGCTCCTGTTCAAGGTATAGCGAGTTGGTCGGCGCCCGTAAACCCTGCCTAGTGACATTCGTCCATACTGATAGCACTGAATCTTCCCGAAGAGAAGGCGCGTGGACACGATCCTGACGACAGCGTTGACCAGGCCTACGGCGGCGAAGGCGGAAGAGATTTCGGCCGAGAAGTTCGATGACATCATGCGCCAACATCAGCGGCGCGTGTACCGATTGATCTTCCTGCTGGTGAGGGACAGAGACGCGGCCGATAATCTTACCCAAGAGTGTTTCCTGCGCGCCTATCAGAAACGGAGCAGTTTCCGAGGCGACTGCCGGATCGAGACCTGGCTTCTGCGCATCGCGGTCAACCTGGTACGGGACCACGGCAAGAGCCGGAGGGTTTCGTTCTGGAAAAGACTGGTTGGATTGGAAGATGGAGAAGATGGAGAAGACGGTTGCGCCGAGGCCCGACAATTCCCCGCACCGGGACCCTCGGCGGAACACACGCTGCTGGTGCGCGAAGAACTGGAGGCCGTGTGGAACGCTCTGTCCTCGCTTTCGCCGCAGCAGCGCGCCATTTTCTTCCTGCGCTATGAGGAAGAAATGTCCCTGGCGCAGATCGCGAGTCTCCTTGAGCTCGCGGTAGGCTCGGTGAAGTCGCAACTAGCGCGCGCCACGGGAAAGTTGCGGGAGATGAAGGAGAGACAATGGAGATAATTCGCCATCTGAGCAAGGAAGAGTTGGCCGACTTGGTCATCGAAAGTGACCAGCGATGCTTACGCCAGACTTTCGAAGCCCTTCCTGGCTGGGCCCGCACGGCAGCGGAGCAAAATGAAGAATTTTGGCAGAATCAGCGACTCAGCATTTGGTCGCGAATTTCTTCGGCAGAGGACCGGTCCGTGCGCCGTTTACCGATTCTGGCATGGGCACTGGTGGCAGCGGCGATGGCGGCGTCCGTATGGCTGCTCAATCGGCCTTTGGTTGTGCCACCCAGAGAGGTCCGCGTGGATTCCGACCACGAACTGTTGATGGAAGTGGAGCGCGTCGTACAGATCGACGGGCCGCTGGCTCTGGAACCGGCCGCCCTGCTGGCCGAGGAAATGGTCCAGGAGCTGCCGGCCAAACATTCCCCAAACCACAAGAAGGAGCCCAGTCATGAAAATTAGATCTTTAGTTGTATTGGCACTACTGCTGTCCCCGTTGTGCATGCCGGCACAGAGCCGCCCGGCCACCTCGGCCACGGCCACGACGTCCGCGGCCCCCGGACCAAGAATGGGCATCGGGTACCACGGCGAACTGGGGAAATGGTGGCAAAGCTCGGAAATCGTGAGGAAGCTGCAGCTGAGCGACGATCAGATCGGGCAGCTTGATCAGACTTTCTACGACCACAAGCTGAAGCTCATCGACTACGGCGCGGAGATGGAGAAACAGGACTTGAAACTGCAGGCCCTGCTTGATGCCGATGTTCCCAACCAGGGCCAGGTCGAGGCGCAGGTGGACCAAGTTCTTGCGGCGCGAGGAAAACTAGAACGTGAATTTACACTGATGAATCTGGATCTGCGCAAAGTGCTTGCGCTCGACCAGTGGCGACAATTGAAGTCGATTCGCGGACAGAACGGAGGCTTTGGCGACAAGATTTTCTTCCGCAAGGTGCTGCCTCCCGGCACAGGGCCTTCGACCGTGCCTTTGCCGCCGGGTGCACTTCCCCTGCTTCCTCCGCTCCCTCCAAGTCCGGACGAAATGTATTGAGTATTCACCGGAGGCCCCAGCGCTGCCCGCTTCGTTTTCTCCCCACGAGTGCGGGCGGCTTTTTTTTCGTGTTAAACTCCGAAGTACACCCATATCCGAGGCAACCGAGATGAAATTCGGGGTCATCATTTTCCCAGGATCCAACTGTGACCATGATGCGTATTGGACGATCCAGAATGTAGCCCGGCAGCCGGTCACGTTCCTGTGGCACGAGTCGCATGATCTGGAGAACTGTGATGCCATTCTCGTGCCCGGCGGATTCGCCTACGGCGACTACTTGCGCACCGGCGCAATCGCAAAGTTCTCTCCGGTAATGGAGTCGGTGCGGCATTTTGCGGCGGCAGGCGGACTGGTGCTCGGTATCTGCAACGGCTTCCAGATTCTGTGCGAGTCGGGCCTGCTCCCGGGAGCGCTGATGCGTAATGTAGGACTGAAATATGTCTGCAAACCGGTGCAAGTACGGGTGGAGAACGCGGAGACTCCTTTTACCGGCGCTTGCCGCCAGGGCGACGTGCTAACCATTCCCATCGGCCACATGGAAGGCAACTATTTCTGCGACCAAGCAACTCTGGCCGAGTTGAACCGCAACCAACAGATTGTGTTTCGTTACTGCACCCCCGCCGGGGAGATTACACCCGCGGCCAATCCCAACGGATCGCTCGAGAACGTCGCCGGGATCTGCAGTCCGGGACGGAACGTGTTGGGCATGATGCCTCATCCAGAACGCTCAAGCGAACCGGAGTTGGGGGGGACGGAAGGATTCAAGATCTTCGAGTCCCTAGTCGGAGCCATGGCGGTGAAATAGGCACCCGCCTTTGTCATACCTGAATCTATGCATCTGATCGATGGCGGGGTTGCGTACTGAGACGCGCCCCTGGTTTGCAGTTGTGCTGAGGAGACTCCAGAAAGATCCCATGAAAGCTTCCCAACCTGCAGCCATTTCTCTGGTTCCTCTGAAAGATCATGCCCAAGATGACAAAGTTCCAGGGAAGGCAGCGCTGATTCTGATTGTCCTGCTAATCCTTTGCGGGAGTTCAGCGGCGGTGGCGCAGGATATGCCGAGAGTGCAGATCTTCGGCGGCTATTCGTACACCCGCTTTGACAGCCCGTCATTCGGTTTTGCCAACCCGTCCAATCTGAACGGATACACCTTCTCGCCGGCGTACAACCTACTCTACGGATTTGGCGTGGTGGCGGAGTTGAGCGGGCAATACGGTTCGAAGTTGAATCTTCGCGATCTAGCAGTGGGGCCGCAGATCCTCTACCCCAGGGGGAAGTCGACATTTTTCGGGCGCTTTCTCGTGGGCGATGCCAGAACGCTGGTGCGGGTGGCCAACACGGAGGGCGACACGGCGCGGGCAGTGGTGCTCGGAGGGGGCATGGATCGGGATATCTCTTCCCGCTTTGCGATTCGGGTTTTTCAGGTTGATTACATTCACACCACGTTGTTTAAGGACAGGCAAAACAACCTGCGATTTTCGACCGGTCTGGTGTACCGCTGGGGCACGATTCGGCAGAAAGGGCACAGGGCGCCCACACAAAATCCGTAATGGGCCGGGGATAACCCCGCAGGTGTGGAAGGAACTTGATGAGACGGAATCGAAGGGCGGGCTTGCTGGGAGTCATCTTCGCACTGGCATGGGCGCTGGCCTGGCTGGCGAGTTGCGGAGGGAGCAGTAGCGGCACTGGTACTACCGGGCGTAACGCTTTTCTAGCGGTGCCGCAGGCCAACGCCATCGCCGCGTACCGGGTCGATACCTCTTCCGGCAATTTCAAATCCGTGCTGGGTTCGCCTTTCAGCGGAGGAACATCCCCGATTTCGATTGCGGTGCATCCTTCGGGCAAGTTCATCTACGCCGCGAATGAGGGTGGCAACAACATTTCATTGTTCAAGATTGACAACAACACGGGAGAACTCACGGAAGTGATGCCACGAACGGCGGCCGGGCTGAATCCCAGTTCGCTGGTGATGGACTCTGGCGGCGATCTTATTTTTGTGGCCAACGAAACGTCGAATAACGTTTCTGTTTTTTCGGTCAGCGCGAGCGACGGCACTTTGACCGAAATCCAAGGATCGCCATTCGCCACCGGCGCCAAGCCGGTGGCGCTGGCCTTGTCGCCTTCCGGACAATTTCTCTATGTGGCGAGCGGAAATCTGGCTCTGGTGTTCGGCTATTCGGTAGGTTCGGGAACGGGCAGTCTGGTGGCGGGGAGTTTACTGCCCATACCGGGCTCGCCGTTTGCGGTTGCGAGCGCACCTTTCTCCCTGGCCATTGATCCTGCCGGGCACTTTCTGTACGCAGCTAATTTCAGCGTCAACACCGTGTCTGGCATGGCCATCGACAGCAGCACCGGAGCCCTGACCCTGACTTCGGGATCGCCATTCGCTACCGGCAAGAGTCCGATCTCGGTGACGGTTCATCCCTCGGGAAAGTTCCTGTATGTCGCCAATTTGGCGAGTAACAACATCTCCGCCTATACGATCGACAGCACCACGGGTGTGGCCACGCAACTGACGAAGTCGCCGTTCGCGGCCGGCACAGAGCCGGTGTTTGTAACCAGCGATCCCGCGGGCAAGTTCCTTTACGTCTGTAATCAGTCAGCCAAGAACATTTTCCAGTTTGCTATCAGCGCCGATAACGGCGGAATTCCCAGCAGCACGATTTCGACGACGACTAACCTGGCCCCGGCGGAACTGGTGTTCGCGAAGTAAGGTTGCTGTGAAGTGGGCGCCCCTAGCCCGCGCACTCGACCCCGAAAGAAGCGAAGGTCAAGTTCAAAGGCGGCGGACAAGAGTGTCCGCCCCGCGTGGTTTCCGGCACGTCTATGATTCGATTTGGGATTCTTGGTTTCGGATTGCACGCCAGGAAGCGGCTGATGCCGGGGTTCGCGCTCGCCCAGAATTGCCGTGTGACCGCCCTGTCACGGCGGAGCATGGGCAAGGCGCTGGAGTCGGCGCGGCAGCATAACATTCCGCTGGCTTTTGATTCGGCGGAAGAGCTCTGCCGATCGGCGGAAGTTGATGCCATTTTTGTTACTACCCCGAATGCCTGCCACCTGGCCGACGTGCTAGTGGCCGTCGCTTGCGGCAAACCTGTGTTGTGCGAAAAGCCGATGGGTGTCAATGCCGACCAGTGCCGGAAAATGGTGGAAGGGGCACGAAACGCAGGGATCTTATTGGGCGTAGCCCAGGTTTTCCGCTTCGAGGAGAGTGCGGCGTGGCTCAGGCAGCGAGTGGCGGCCGGACAGATCGGCCGGATCGTGTTTGCGCGTTCCGAGTTTTCTTTTCCGGGTGGGCCGGGACACGCGCGCGCCTGGATCAATGACCTAGCGGTGGCCGGCGGCGGACCGATCGCCGACGTCGGGGTGCACTGCATCGATAGCTTGCGTTACATCCTAGGGGACGAAGTAGTGCGGGTGAGTGCACGCGGAATTCAGGATGGTGGATCGGGCGAACTGGAGGCGGCGGCCGTGTTAACGCTGGAGTTTTCCCGCGGGACTCTGGGCACGGTGCTGGTCTCCTTCCGGGCGGAATACCGCACGCCTCTCGAACTCGTCGGTGAGACCGGGGTTCTTCGTGGCGATGACGTATTGAACGTGGAGCACCCGATTGCGCTGGAATTGCGACGAGCGGGTTCAGTAGCAGAAACGGAACCCGTTTCCAATCAGTACGCTTACGCGAAACAGGTGGATGCTTTTGCGGCAGCAGTGGAGGGCAGGGCGAAGTTCCCGGTGCCGGGCGAAGAGGGCTGGCAAAACCAGGTCATTCTGGATGCGGCCTATCGCGGGTTGAAGAGCGGGAAGGTGGAGGAAGTAGGCCGGGTGGGATGACAAGACAGTCGTCCGTTATCAGCCATCAGTTGTCAGTGGCTATCACTGGCCACGGGCTTCTGCGGCTTCTGCGAAGCAATGCCTTTGGCCTGCACGATCGCCCAATGCCACTCCTGATCATGGCTTAGAGCGGCGCTCAGAGTCTCTTGGAAGACGGTGGTTGAGGAGGGGGCAGCCGAGCCTTTGAGATGGTACAGGACGGTTACATCAGGGTGTTTTTCCGACAGTAGGGTGGTTGTTTCCGCCGCCGGGATCAATCGCGCTGAACCACTTTGGGCGGCGTCGGTCCCCGAGTCGCGCAGGATTGTCAGTCCAACCGTAATTTCCTTTATGTTCCAGGTGGTCCCGTTGTGTACCGAGACTTGCAGTGTGTCTCCGCTGATCGTGGCCGGGCCGTCGAGTTTCGCCAATTCACCCGCGGGCAGTTCCTGGGGCGCGTAGGCATCCGACAGCAAGGAAGTCGCCGACCCGCTGAAGGATAAGTCGCAGGTCACGTCCGGCGACGACACCTGGAACTTCTTCGCAGCGCCATCGAAACTGAACAGCAGGCTTCCCTTGAGTTTAAGGTTCTGCACTTCGTCCATCACCTTGTGCAGATTATCGTTGTCGATCACTGCATGCTCTGGGGCTGACTTGCCTTTTCGCAGGGAGCGTGCCAGGTCGCCCAGCGACGGCTCCCCGCCATCAGACTGGGCCACGCCGCTCACCGGAAGCAAGAATCCCAGCAGGATCACGATGAGCGGCAGGCAGGATTTGCTAGTCATGAATTTCGATGGTGAACAGTTCCCTGCTATTGTCGCAGCGAAACGGCGGGTCAGGGTACTGACCTCTGCCGGCATTCAATTGATAACTAGGGCGAATGCTGTTCTGAAGAAATTGTACTCACCAGAGCAGTCAGGAGGGACAAAGCGGCGGCGAACGTTGGTAGTAGAACCTTTGGGTTCGGGCACGGCATGGCCGGTGAGAAACTGGGCGTGCGGGACCGACAAAAGGGCACGCAACGGGGCGCCCGCACGCCCTCGACTACACGCTCTTAAAGCAGGCCAGAGGAGCGGAAGCGTGTAACCGGATCTGTGATCGGTACGGGCTGCCGCTGGAAGATCCAGCGGGCTACCGCATAGCCCAGCGCCGCGTAGCAAACATAGACTATCTTCATGGCTCTCCCCGAACTATTAGATGCTCTTTCGCCTTTGGGGGGAGTGCGATAAGCCGCACCGTACGGGAAAAATATCAAGCAGGCACCAGTAGGTCAATGAACCACTGGTGCCATGCGTATGGCACAAAAGTAACAGGGGTAACCAGGTTAGCAACCGTCTCGGCGGCCTGATTGGGCAGCCGGGACGCCCGTCGGATAGCGGGGGGCGCCGGCGCTACGAGTGCGAGCCCTGCACCGTGGCTGGCTTGGGATTGGCCACCGAATTTGCTCCTTCCCGCGGTTGGGCTCTGTGACCGTGGAAAAAGATCAGATGGACGAAGAACATGACTACCAGCACGCCGCCAAAGGTGCAGACGATGGTGGCTCCGGTGGGAAGATCTCCCAGCACTGAAAAATAAACACCCAACGCCGAGACCAGAGTTCCCATGGTCCAGCCGATGGCCAGACGCCGTCCGACGCGGTCGGCGAAGAGCATGGCGCCTACCGACGGCACAATCAGATAGCAGAAGACCAGCAGGACGCCGGCGATAGCCACCGAAGAAGTCACCACGAAGCCAAAGGAAGCATAGAACAGAAAGTCCCAAAAACGGATATTCATTCCCCGGGCTTCGGCTTCGGTGGGATTGGTGGAGATCAGCAGGAACTTGCGGCGGAAGATGTAGTGAAACAGACCGACGACACCATAAAGCACAGCGGTTTTAAGGACCTCGTGTTTGTCCACGGCCAGAATGTTGCCGACCAGCATGTCTTTGAGATGTTCGGTTTCGCCGGTGGCCTTGCTCATGGCCAGGATGGCGGTGGCGGAGGCTACGGCGTAAGCGATGCCGATGAAAGCTTCCTGCGGAATGTGGCCCCGGCGAGTGCGAGCGAAGGCGAAGATCGCGGCTCCCACGAAGGTAAAGGCCAGACTCAGCCAGTACGCCCCGCGTCCGTGTGGGTCCATGCCGATCAGGATGGCGATGGTAGCTCCAAGGGCCGCGATTTGCGCCAGGGCCAGGTCGACGAAAATGACGCCACGTTCTACAACGTGCACGCCCAGATAGGCGTGTATGCCAGTCAGAATGAGGCTGGCCACAAAAGGCCACAACAAGAAGGGAAGAATTTCCATGTCACTCCTTAGAAGCAGTCGTCAGAACCAGTCGTCGGTCGTCAGTCTTCAGCAGAGACTCCGCATGCGAACCGGTGATGATGTCACTACCGATTCGCTGACGACTGAGGACCGACGACTGACGACTTATTTACTGTGTTGCCTGGAAAGCTTGGGTCAATAAACCGATATCGTAATCAAACAGCTTGAAGTAATCCGTCACATCCTTTTCGCCACCTACGGATGGTAAGTATTGCACTACCTTGCCGCCGGTTTCGCGGGCAATGGAGTAGGGTGTTTTCAGATCGAAATAGGGCTCGACCAGAATGACTTTGCAGTTCTCCCGCTTCATCAATCCAATCAGTTCGATGGTGTGGCTGGGGGTTGGCGGAATACCAGGGCGAGGCTCCACGTAGCCGATAACATTGAGCCCGAAATGCTTGGCGAAGTTGGGAAACGAATTGTGGTAGGTTACGAGCTTGCGCCCGTGGAAGGGCTTCATTTCTGTATCCCACTTCTGCTCAGCGGCAGTCAGACGCTTGTCGAAATCCTGAAAACGCTCTTGGAAGTAACTGACATCCGCGGGGTCGAGTTCCCCGAGTTTGCCGGCGATGCCCTTGGCGATGCGGCGGCCATTGTCGGGATCGAGCCAATAGTGCGGGTTGCCGAGCGGATGGACATCGCCCATGGCGCGGGTCACGGTACCGGTGGGAATGTCGAGAATTTCGGCGAATTGGGAGGCGTCCAGGTAGCCGCCGGCGCCGACCTGGACTCTTGCATTGCCACTCTGGGTAATCAGTGGGGGCAGCCACCCGATCTCAAGCTGCAGTCCGACTACAATGAGCAAATCCGCCTGGCGAAGTTTCAGCAGAAAACTTGGCTTGGCCTCGACAAAATGGGGATCTTGATAACCTTTGGCGATCGATTCCACGCTGATACGGTCTCCCCCAACTTCCTGGGCCAGAGCCGCCATGTCGGTGGTGGCCGTGACGACGTTGAGCTTCTTGGCTTCGGCTGGAGCGGACAGAAAGACTGCCAGCAGAGAGCCAACGTACATCACCAGTTTTAAGCACTTCATGCCATCCTCCCAGAAAGATAGTGCATCGAACCCTGCCGGGCTTTGCCCGGCTGGACAACCGGGGAGCCGCCGCCCCTCCCGAGTACCGCCATGTCTAACATCTTCGCAGCTAAAACGGGTGCGCTCCGTGCGCCCCTAGGGAGAAAATTAGCTGCAGCAATAACTCATTGGCGCTTCTGTTTTCCGCATAGTTGGTGTAGCGGTACTGGCCACGAATCTGGCTGAACTCGCTGGGCCAGTAAGTCAGCACCAGCGAACCGCCTTTGTCGGTGAGAGTAGCGGATTGGCTGCGAGCCGAGCGGTCGAAGCGTCCGCCCAGAAACCATCGCCTTCCCAGCTGGTAGTCCGCTGACGCATAGAAACCGAACGCCCGCTGCTCAACCGGAAGTTGCTGGCGCTGGCTCCAGAACAACTCGCTGCGACCGACAAAGGAGTGGTAGATGGAGCGGCGCAAGGGCTTCCAGCGAACCGTGGCGTCGACTCCGTACAGGTTGGTGAGAAAATTCGAAGCGGCATCATTGTAGCCGCGGGCGTAGGAAAGGCCGATGTCGACATTGGTGGATTCGGTAAGGTCCTTGTAACTCCGGAGGTGAACGACCGTGCTTAGGTCGCTTCTCTGCCACGACTTGAAAACACTTTGCAAGCCATCGCCCGAATCGCCGCGAAAAACCTGGCCAGTGGCTTCCAAGAAAATTCCTTTGGGAGCGGGAATGATGCGTTGAATGGAGACGCCGGCATCGTCGATGCCGTCCTCGCCTCCGAGCAGGTTGGTGGTCGCGAGCGGGCGATCGATCCAAGGCAGGACGTGGTTGTGCATCATGTTGACCTTGCCGAATGCGGACCGCATCTTTCCCACCTTGACGACAAAGCTTTTGGGCAGCGCCGTGAAGGTAATGTAACCCTCTTCCAGATTCACACCTGCTTCTCCGAATGAGATGAAGAAGTCTCCACGGGCGTAGGGGTCAATAATGGCTTGCAGGCCGATTTCCGACTCGTGCATCTGCATTGACGGAAAGGGCTGCTGCGGAGCCAGCGCCGGGGCGGTTCCAGTGCCGGTAGCGCCAATAAAGTCGCCAATCACGCTGATATCCGGATTGAGGGCCTTAGCCGCCGAGCCGCCGGCCCCACCCAGCGTTGGGTTCTGCTCTGGGATAGGGGAAACAGCGGCGACGGGTATTTCTGGCGCCGCGGGTGCAGAGGGCTGCGCAGCCGTTTCGGCTGGCGCGGCGGGCGTGGGCTGAGCGCTCTTCAACATGCGCATCTGGCCTTCGAGCGCAATGATGCGATCCTGCAGGTCTCTGATTTGTTGCTGCATGGCGGCTACATCAGGTGCGCTGCTCTGTGACGTGCTGCTGCCGGTCTGCTGAGCCGACAGCGGAATAGCAGAACAAATTGCGAAAGCTACCCAAATGATTGGCGTTTTCATTCGGTTATTCCTCCACTTGCAAACAAAATCCCAGTTTCCTTAAATCTCGTCGTGGCCCCGGATCGGAATTGACCTTGGATCGGATATTTCAAACCGCCGAAAGCGATCATCAGAAGCTACGCCTGGGTCAGGCGAGGGGAGGGGGACGAATGTACAGCTGGAAAGAATCGAGGATCTGTCTGGGGCGCATTTGCAGCCCGCCTACGGACGCAGCGTTGCGAGACATAACAAAGAAGGCAACCAGCAGAATGATTGCACTGGTTGACGGAGCCATCAGACAGATCAGGCACACTGAGCTGGTGGACGAAGTCGCATCCAAATCTAACGTGGCCTGCGCATCAGGACGGCGGAAACCGCAAAAATGAGCAGCCTGGACGGTTGTGGACAGCAGGACGACAGCGAAACATCCAACCGCCAGCCAGGTCGCCCACTTGGTTTGTCGGTATCGGATGTTCACTGCTCTTGCCATTTAGATGCAGCCTATTTAGATGCAGCCTATTTAGATGCAGCGATGCGGCCGCTCAGTGGTTCTCAAGATATGGGAATCTGGCTAATTCTAGCATCGAGAGGGGAGCGAGCTGTTGTCGGAGCAGGGACGATCATGAATCGAGAATAGGGGCGAAACGCATGCACGGGCGTGCTCTGCAGCTCGCCCCTTTGAGAGCTACGATGAGAACGACCTACCGCTCTTCTCCTTCTCCCCCTCCCGCACTACTGTGTCCCGCGGCGGGAACGACGATAGCCTGGATATTCTGACCCGCCATGATTTTCTGGAACCCCACCAGGTCGGTGCGTTGGATTTCCGCCCACCGCCCCAGCGCGTCGTCGGCCCGCTTCTTTAGTTTGTCGAACTCGCGGATCGCGGCCTCGGTGGGAGCGGAGTCTGTGCCGTCGCTGACTACCAGAGCCAGAGTGGCCAGCTTGCTGTCCACTTTCTGCGGATAAGCCAGCGAGTCTTCGTTGGCCTTGACCTTGGACTGAATCAGGTCGTCTCGCACAGCAAGCAGCTTCTGATCGAGCTCGACGGCTGCTGTCAACACGGGTTTAGCACTATCCGGCAGTCGTCTTTTCAAGCCGTCCATCTGCGCGCGCACGTCCTGGATCTGATTGACTGCGTCGTAGACACGGCTGAGTTGGTCGCGAATCTGGATGGCCAGATCAAACTGCTTTTGCAAATCGGCCGGCCCCACGTTCAGGCGCGGGTCGAGCTTCAACTCCATGGGCGCGGTGAGGCTCTTGCCATCCACCGTCAAGCGGACCTGGTACTTGCCGGGAACGGCGAAGGGCCCGCGAGCCCCGTCCTTATATTCGAACAGATAGTAGTCTGGCACATTACTGGCACCGGCATAACGCAGGTCCCAGACCAAGCGATTAAGACCAGCTTCCAGCTTGATCTGCTTCTCCTGCTTCTTGTCCTCGGGGTTCCGCGGCTCGTCTGGAGGGTCAGTCTTCTGGCTGGAATACCTCCGCACCACATTGCCGGTTGAATCCAAAATCTCGATGGTGACTTCGCCTTTGGGGACATCTTTGACGTAGTAGTAGACCACCGCGCCGGGCGGTGGATTTTCTCCGGCCACCACGGGCTTGTTGACGTCCTCCACGTTGTGCATGCGATAAGCGGTCGCGGGCGCATACAGATAGACACTCTGGCGGCCAACCTCGTCGTTGAATTGCCGCAGCGGCGAAAGGTCGTCGAGGATCCAGAAAGAACGCCCGTGGGTGGCCACTACCAGATCGTCATTCTTTACTACCAGGTCGTGAATCGGAGTGGTGGGAAGATTGAGCTGCAACGAGCGCCAGTCCGCGCCATCGTTGAAGGAGACGTATGCTCCGGTTTCCGTGCCCGCATAGAGAAGGCCGCGTCGCTTGGGATCTTCGCGAACGGCACGAACGAAGGTGTTGTCCGGGATGCCCTTGGTCAGCTTGGTCCAGGTCTTGCCGTAATCGCCGGTCTTGAAGATGTAGGGGTGCACGTCGTCATTCTGATGACGATCGACGGCGACGTAGGCGGTTCCGGCATCGAGAGGTGAGGCGTCAATCTGGCTGATTCGGCTCCACTCCGGCAAGTCTTTAGGGGTGACGTTGCTCCAGTTCTTGCCTCCGTCGCGAGTAATGTGAATTAGGCCGTCGTCGGTTCCGGCCCAGATTAAGTCTTTCGTGACCGGGGATTCGGCCACGGCGAAGATGGTGTCGTAATACTCGGTCCCGGTGTCGTCAATGTTGATCGGGCCGCCGGATGGTTGCTGCTTGCTCTTGTCGTTACGAGTGAGATCGGGGCTGATCGCTTCCCAGTGCGTTCCGCCGTCGGTGGTTTTGAACAGGCGTTCGCCGGCATGGTAGAGGGTGTTGGGATCGTTGGGAGAAATCACGATGGGCGCAGTCCACTGGAAACGGTGCTCAAGATTCGCCGCGCCCTCACCGTCGCTGATTTCAGGGTTTACGGTGATGTTCTTCAGCTGCCCGGTACGCTTGTCAAAGCGGGTAATCTTTCCCTGGTAATCGCCGGCGTAAACGATGTTTGGGTCAGGAGGATAAGGAGCGATGTAACCAGCTTCTCCGCCTCCGACGTCGTACCAGTCGGCCCGATCGATGGTGGCGCTGTCGCTGCGACTGGCGATTGCAATGGTGCTGTTGTCCTGCTGGGCGCCATAGACGAAGTAGGGTGAACGAGTGTCGGTGATGACGTGGTAGAACTGCGCAGTGGGCTGGTTGAGTTCGTTGGTCCAGGTTTTGCCGCCATCGAGGCTGACGGTGACACCGCCATCGTTGGACACGATCATGCGCCGTGGATTTTTGGGGTCAATCCACATGCCGTGATTGTCACCGTGCGGCACTTTGACTTTGTTGAACGTGCGCCCGGCATCGCTCGACTTGTAGAAATCAACGTTGGCGATGTAGACAGTGTCCGCGTCCTGGGGGTCGGCGATCACGTGCATGTAGTACCAGGCGCGCTGCTGATAGGAACGGCTGTTGTTCACCAGATCCCAAGTTTCGCCGCCGTCATCGGAGCGATACAAACCGCCTTCATGGGCTTCCATGAGCACGTAGACGCGATCGGAATTAGCGGCCACCGCAACCCCGATTCTGCCGTAGGGTCCCTTGGGCAGTCCGTGTTCTTCGAGCCGCTTCCAGGTGCTGCCACCGTCGTTGGAACGGTAAAGCCCGCTTCCGGGGCCGCCGCTGACCAGGCTCCAGGGCGTCCGATGCGCTTCCCATAGCGAGGCGAAGAGAATATTGGAATTGCGTGGATCGAAGGCAACGTCGATGCCGCCGGTGTTGTCGTCTTTGTAAAGGACCTTTTCCCAGGTCTTGCCGCCATCGGTTGTGCGGAAGATGCCACGCTCGGAATTCGAGCCGAAGGGATGGCCCAGTGCGGCCACGAATACGATGTCCGCATTCTTGGGGTCGACGATGACTCTGCCGATGGCCCGGCTGTCGCGCAGGCCGATGTTCTTCCAGGTCTTGCCTCCGTCGAGCGTCTTGTAAATCCCGTCGCCATGCGAAATGTTGCCGCGGATGCAGGCCTCGCCGGTGCCTACGTAAACAATGTTGGGGTTCGACGGCGCGATAGAGAGGCTTCCGATGGAAGAGGTTCCCTGCTTATCAAATACTGACTTCCAAGTGACTGCGCCGTCGGTGGTTTTCCAGACCCCCCCGCCGGTCGCGCCGAAATAGTAGGTTGTAGGATCGCCGGCGATGCCCGACGCAGTGAGCGAGCGTCCACCGCGGAACGGGCCGATGGCCCGATACTTCATGCCCTTGAAAAGCGGGTCTTCATTTGACGGGGAGGCAGTAGCGGCATTCTGGGCCGGGGCAGGCTGCTCGGACGTCTTTCGTTCCCGCTCTGATCTGGCTTGCGCCAGCAGAACCGAGGCCATTACCAGCACAACCGTAAACAGCCGGATCATTCTGCCTGCCACCCGCGCGATCTGAATCATTTGTTTCATCTCCTTTTTCATCTCCCCGGAGTAAGAAGTGCAAGACCGATCATCTTACTGCCTGACGGCGCTGCGGGAAAGGGAGGCGAGGCCGCTTCGGTCCGAATGGCTTCTTGCACGTGTGAATCTAGAGGTGCCGGAGGGAGGTGATGTTCTGTGCCCTCAACTATGTCTGTTGCCCAGCAGAGCTTTTTTTGCGGCTTCTAGTTCTTTTCGCTTCTGCGGATCTAGCTTAGGGTACGACAACTCCAGATCCTCTAAGGTGTCGACGACGGCCGCCGCCACGGCCAGGCGGGTGAACCATTTGTTATCAGCGGGGATGATAAACCAGGGGGCGTGGGGTGTCGCGGTGTTGACGATCATGTCCTGGTAAGCATTCATGTAGTCGTCCCAACGCTCGCGCTCGCGGAGGTCGGCGGCGGAGAACTTCCAGTTCTTCTCCGGCTGCTGCAGACGGGCCAGGAAACGTTTCTTTTGTTCCTTCTTGGACACATTGAGAAAGAACTTGCGGATTACAAAACCGTTGTGGGAAAGATAGCTTTCCCAGTGACAGATGTCCTGGAATCGATCGTCCCAGATGTTCTTTGTGACCAGAGCCGGCGGTATTCTTTCGTTGGCCAGCAACTCCGGGTGGACACGAACGACTAGTACCTCTTCATAGTAAGAGCGGTTGAAAATACCAATGCGGCCGCGCTCGGGCAGGCACTTCATGGTGCGCCACATGTAGTCGTGGCCCAGCTCTTCGGTGGAAGGAGTCTTAAAGGAATAAACCTGGCAACCCTGCGGATTCACGCCGGACATCACGTGCTTGATGACTCCGTCTTTGCCGGCGGCGTCCATCGCCTGAAAAATCAGCAGTAACCCCCATCGGTTCTGGGCGTAGAGCTTGTCCTGCAGTTCGGCCATACGGGCGATCCCCTTCGCCAGCAGTTCTCCGGCGCGCTCCTGGGAGTGAAGCTTTGCGGTATCGGCAGGATCGTAGTCCTTGAGGCGAAGCTTCTTGCCGTGCTCCACCCGGTAAGGTTTGGCGAATTTGTTGGCCCAACTCATCAGACATCTCCTGCCTGAGATTTTGCTCAGTGATCCAAGGCCTGAATTCTATCTTTTGACCAGCTTTTTCAGCGCCTCTACATTCCTTGCGTCGTCTCCCGGTTCGTCAATCGGTGTTTCCGCGATAAAGGCGGCGTGGGCGAGACGCGGGTCATTAAGTAGCCAGCGAAACGGCGCCGATCCAATAAGGCCCTTGCCGATGTGCTGATGACGATCCAGTCTCGATCCACGGGCGGCTTTGGCGTCATTACAGTGCCACACCAGAACATTCTTCAGACCTACGGTCTGGTCCAAGTGCTTCAGTGTATCTTGCATTCCCCGCTTGCTGACGATGTCATAACCCGCGACGTGAGTATGGCAAGTATCGATGCAGGCGGCGACCGGAACCAGGTGGCGCAGGTGTTCCAGCACTTCCGCGACCCGTTCGAAGCTGGCGCCTAGGGAGTACTCCGCCCCGGCGGTATTTTCGATCAGAATGGTCAGATTGTGCCTGGCCAGGTCGAGTCCCTGCGCCGCGGCAGCGATAGCGGCTGCGGTCTGCAACAGACCCTGCTCTCGGTCTGCGCCCCGAAACGATCCGGGGTGGAGGACCAGATGCTCCGCGCATAGAGTCAAGGCGCGCTCAATTTCGCCGCGGAACGCCTCGATTGATTTCTTCAGGAAAAGCTCGTTCACGCTGGCCAGATTGACCAGATAGTTGGTGTGAATCACGAGGGGTTTCAGGTCATATTTCTCCCGCAGCCTTTTCATTTCGTCGCATTGAGGGCGAGCTAGTTCGTAAGGAGCCCACTGGCGCGGGCTGGAAGAGAACAGCTGAAAGGTGTTGCAGCCCAGACGATAGGCCCGCTCGGCCGCATTCTGCGCTCCGCCCGCGCTTGACGTATGAATGCCAATACGCCGCGAAGTCAGGCGGGGCGGCTCTTTCAGCCGGGACCGGGCGAGAATGTCTTGTTCGCGCGCGATGGAACGGGGCACCAGAAGAGTATAGCGAGCTGATTCGAACAAGCGGAACAGGCAGGGCGCCGTTTGCCGCCATTGGCCCGCAGACGATAGACTTGATGCTTCCGAGGTGGGTCATGTTAGTGGTGATGAAGGCGCAAGCCACAGAAGAGCAGATACGCGCCGTTTGCCAGAAGATTGAGGAGTTGGGATACCGCGCCCATTCCATGCCCGGGGCGCAGCGTACCGCCATCGGTATTACGGGAAACCGGGGCGAAGTCGAACCTGGCACGCTGGACGAGATGCCGGGCGTCCAGGAATTGATTCGCGTCAGCAAGCCCTACAAACTGGTCAGCCGTGACGTCAAGCCGGAAAATACAGTCATCACTTTTGCCGGCACCAACGCTACTTTTGGCGGCCCCGGGTTGGCTGTCATTGCCGGGCCCTGCGCCATCGAAAGCCGCGAACAGACCATGGCGGTCGCGGAGCAGGTGTGCCGGGCGGGCGCGCAATTTTTCCGTGGAGGCGCGTACAAACCGCGCACCTCGCCGTATTCATTCCAGGGCATGGGTGAAGAAGGCCTGCAGATCATGGCTGAGGTCCGGGACAAATTCGGCATGAAGATCGTGACCGAAGCGATCGACAATGAGTCGCTGGAATTGGTGGAGAAGTACGCCGACGTGATCCAGATTGGCGCCCGCAACATGCAGAATTTCTCTTTGCTCAAGCACGCGGGGCGAGCCCGGAAACCGGTGCTGCTCAAGCGCGGTATGTCGGCGACGCTGGAAGAATTTCTCATGGCAGCCGAGTACGTGATGAGTGAGGGCAATTACCGGGTGATCCTGTGCGAGCGTGGCGTGCGGACCTTTGCCGATCACACCCGCAACACGCTCGATCTCAGCATTGTGCCCGCCGTGCAAAGGCTCAGTCATTTGCCCATCGTTGTGGATCCCAGCCATGGCACGGGAAAGCGTAACAAGGTCACGCCGCTGTCGCGGGCTGCCATCGCGGTGGGCGCGGATGGGTTGATCGTGGAAGTGCATCACGAGCCTGACCGGGCCCTGTCGGACGGCATGCAGTCACTCTATCCCGAACAGTTCGACGAACTGATGAGGCAGGTGCGGCAGATCGCACCGGTGGTGGGGAGGATGGTGCCGGCGATCGGCACGCACCCGCCGGCGCCGCAACCACCGTCGGTTCGGCCGGGCGTTGAATCCTCCATCAGTCCATCAGTTTGAAGAAATTTCTCTTTCTCGCAGTCACACTCCCGGTGGTGGCCGCGCTTGGGTGGTGGTACTTCTATGAGCGCCCGCTGCCAGCGTATGGCCCTGCCTATCGCGAGTACGCGTACATCACCAACGGCAAGAGCAATACCGTTTCCGTAATTGATCTACGCACGTTTCGGCCTGCGAAGGCGATTCGAGTGGGCGGCGAACCCACTGGGATTGCGGCCAGTAGCAAAAAGAACGAAATTTACGTCGTCAACACACAGTCGAACAGCGTCAGCGTGATTGATGCGGAACGCAATGAAGTTGTGGCGACGATCGGCGTGCATGCCAGCCCGTATTTCATTGATGTGGCGGAGGACGGCAAACGCGCTTATGTGGCGAATTCGAAATCCGCGAACGTCTCTGTCATTGATCTGGAGAAGCGGCTGCTGCTGGGCAATATCCGGGTAGGCGCTTCGCCGGGACTGGCGCGGGTTTCGCCTGACGGTTCGACCGTGGTGGTCAGCAACCGGAGCGACAATACGGCGTCGCTGATCGACACCGCGCAACTAAAGGTACGGAGCACTCTCCCCATCTGTCAGCAGCCGGAGGACATCGCCATTCTTCCGGACAATAGCAAGGCGTTCATTGCCTGTGCCGGGTCCGCGCAGGTCGCGTCCATCGACTTAAAGACGGACAAGCTGCTGGCCTTGCTGGATGTGGGCCAGACACCCCTCAGCCTGGCGCTCAAGCCCGATGGCGGCGAACTGGTGGTCACCAACTTTGATTCCAACGATGTTTCGATTATCGAGACCTCTACCAACGAAGTGGGTGGCAGCCACCTGATCGGCACACACCCGGCCCGGGGCATCGTGACCTCCGACAACTCGAGGCTGTATGTGAGCAACTTCGACTCGAATACGATCGCGGTTTATGACATTGATATGGGCAAGTTGATCGCTTCAGTGCCGGTGGGTAGTCATCCCGACGGGCTGGCGCTTTCGAAGAGCGAGAACTACTTGCTGGTGCTCGATTCGCAATCCGGCGACGTGACTGTCATTCAAAAACGCCCACCGACCAGGCTCGATCCCACCGAGTATTCTCTGCTCACCATGATTCCCGTCGGAGTGCAGCCTAATAACATTGTGGTGAAATCGTTTGTGCTGGCCCAGCCGATGCCGTGATGAGAAGCCGTGATAAGAAAGAGCGGCCACCGATTACGCGCATATTCACGAATCCAGCGCGCCATGAATATTTGATGGCTTCGCGGCGCTGGCCGAGAACAGCACTATGCCTGCGCTCCGCAGCACTTCTTGTACTTCTTGCCCGAGCCGCAGGGGCAGGGGTCGTTGCGGCCGATTTTCGCGGTGCCGCGCACCACCTGTTGCACCGGCTGCGAGTCTCCGGATCCGGCCATGCGGGACTGTTCCAGCTCGCGGCGCTTCTTGCGCTGGAAGGATTCTTCGAGTTCGTCCACCGAGGTTGCGACTGTCCGAGGTGGACGCCGGCCGTTGCCGTCCGTTCCTCCGCCTAACCTTGGCGTAAGCAGGCCAGCCTCGGGGCCTGCGCTGGGACCAGCCTCGCCCCCGGGGCCGGTCGCCCGTCCGCTCTCACCCGGACGCTCCAGAATCTGCATCAAGTAGAGATATCGAGCGGTGTCCTCCTGGAAGCGCTGCATCATGGCTTCGAACATATCAAAGGATTCGCGCTTGTACTCGACCAGCGGATCGTGCTGGCCATAACCGCGCAGGCCGATGCCCTCCTTCAAGTGATCCATGTCGCGAAGGTGGTCTTTCCACTGCGAATCGAGCACGCTCAACATGATCATGCGCTCGTGATAGCGCATGGCGTCGGGGCCGATCAGCTTTTCCTTCGCGTCGTAGCGTTCCTTCAGCTTGGCGAATATGGCGTCGCCCAGCTCTTGCCGGCTCAGCGATTCTGGCTTGATTCCTTCCGCCAGAATGTCCACACCGAAACGGGTGAAGATCGCGTCTTTGAGGCCCTTAACATCCCAATTGTCGGGGTGAGCTTTGGCTCCACAAAATTGGTCCATCCCATCGCTGAGGATGCCGGAGACGTAATCTTCGAGAATCAGTTCTTTCTGATCAACACCCTCGAGCAGCTGGCGGCGCAGGCCGTAGACCGCCTCGCGCTGCTTGTTCATGACGTCGTCGTACTCGAGCAGGTGCTTGCGAGCTTCGAAATTTTGGGCTTCGACGGCTTGCTGCGCGGTCGCAATGCGGCTGGTGATCAGCCGGGACTCGATGGGGATGCCTTCTTCCATGCCCAAGCGCTGCAGCAGTTTCGACACCCACTCCTTGGCGAAAATGCGCATCAGGTCATCTTCGAGCGACAGGTAGAAGCGGGAGGAGCCGGGATCGCCCTGGCGGCCGGCGCGGCCGCGAAGCTGGTTGTCAATTCGGCGCGCCTCGTGGCGCTCGGTGCCGAAGATGTGCAATCCGCCGACGGCGGTCACTTCGTCGTGCTCTTTATCGGTCTGCGCCTTGTAGCGGTTGAAGATTTCGATCCACTGATCCGTGGGGGCGACGTACTCGTTGCCGGCGTAATACCAAACCGTACTTTTAGTTTCGTCGACGTCAACCTGAATCTTGCCCTGGGCAGCGCGCAGCGGCTGGGCAATTCCCTTCTTCACGCATTCCTGCTTGGCCATGAATTCGGGATTGCCGCCCAGGAGGATGTCGGTTCCGCGGCCCGCCATGTTGGTGGCGATAGTGACCATGCCCTTGCGACCCGCCTGAGCGACGATTTCGGCTTCGCGCTCGTGATACTTAGCGTTAAGCACGACGTGTTTTATGTTTTTCTTCTTCAGAAGTTCGGAGAGGCGTTCCGATTTTTCAATGGAGGTAGTGCCGACCAGCACCGGTCTGCCGGTCGCATACAGTTTCTGAATTTCGTCGGAGGCAGCGTAATACTTCTCCTTTTCGGTCCGATAAACGACGTCGGGGTTTTCCAGTCGCAGCATCACCTTGTTGGTCGGGATGACCATAACTTCCAGGCGATAGATCTTGTCAAACTCGGATGCTTCGGTTTCCGCGGTGCCGGTCATGCCGGCTAGCTTTTTATACATGCGGAAATAATTCTGGAAGGTGATGGTGGCCAGCGTCTGGTTCTCGCGCTCGATCTTTACATTTTCCTTGGCTTCGACTGCCTGGTGCAGGCCATCGGACCAGCGGCGTCCAGGCATGAGGCGGCCGGTGAACTCGTCCACAATAATGACTTCACCGTCTTTCACCACGTACTCGACGTCGCGCTTGTAGAGCGCGTGCGCTTTGACCGCGGTATCCACGTGGTGCTTCAGATCCCAATTCTCCGGGTCGGCAATATTTCCGATGCCCAGAAGTTGCTCCACCTTTTCCCATCCGGCGTCGGTGACGGTAATGCTCCTGTGTTTCTCATCCACCACAAAATCACCGGTGAGCTCCTTCGGTTCCCCGGGCGCGGTGTCAATTTCCTCGCCTTTTTCCAGTTTGGGAATGATGCGATTGACCCGGGCGTATTTGTCGGTGGACTCTTCGCTGGCGCCCGAAATGATGAGCGGGGTGCGGGCTTCGTCGATCAGGATGGAGTCGACTTCGTCCACGATGGCGAAATTGTGCCCGCGCTGCACGCAGTCGTGAACATCGAACTTCATGTTGTCGCGCAGATAGTCGAAGCCGAACTCGTTGTTGGTGCCGTAGGTGACATCGGATGCGTAAGCTTCGCGGCGCTCTTCGTCGTCCAGATCATGCACGATGACGCCTACTGACAAGCCCAGGAAGCGATAGAGTTTGCCCATCCACTCCGAGTCGCGCTTGGCCAGATAGTCGTTGACCGTGACCACGTGGACCCCGCGACCACTCAGCGCGTTGAGATACACCGGCAGGGTCGCGACCAGGGTTTTTCCTTCGCCGGTCTTCATCTCGGCGATTTTGCCCTGGTGCAGCACCATGCCGCCGATCAGCTGAACGTCGAAGTGGCGCATCTGCAGGACACGGCGGCCGGCTTCACGGACCACGGCAAAGGCTTCCACCAGAATCTCGTCCAGGGCCAGGTTGATTAGCTTGGTCCGCTCGTCTTCGAGCTGCTGGATGCGATCGGGATCGGCGTCTGGTTCGTCGGGAATGCTGGTCAGGCGCGTCTGGACGCGCTGCCGGAATTCATCGGTCTTGGCGCGCAACTGGTCGTCCGAGAGTTGCTGCATCTGCGGCTCAAGCACGTTGATAGCCTCAACCTCAGGCATCAGACGCTTAAGTTCGCGCTCGTTCTTGGTCCCGAAGACCTTACCTAATAAAGTGTTAATCAATCGAAATACCTTTTTGGAGGCAGCACGGCCCTTAGCTAGAAGCCTAGCATATTAGATGCAGGGGTAGGGTGTAAGTCGCTGGGTGGAGTCTTATGTCGCAGACTGCCCTACCCAACCCAATTTACGGTTTAGTCCGACCGCGGCCGGTTTCATGTAATATTTCCCGCGAACCAATGCCTACCTTTTACGATCGCTTCGTCGAGTGCGTTGAACAGTGGCCGCAAAACGTCGCCTTGGAGATCCAGCGCCGCGATCAGGTTGAGAGTTACACCTACGCGGAAGTGCGGCGGATGGCGGAGTCGGTCGGCTCCTGGCTCGCAAAGAGCGGATTGCAGCCGGGAGCACGGGTCGCCATTTTGGCCGACAACCATCCCCGCTGGGTGGCCGTATTTCTGGGCACTGTCGCAGCCGGATGTACCGCGGTGCCGTTGGACACCGCTTTACACGCCGATCAGATCACAACCTTGCTGAAGGATAGCGGCAGTTCGCTGTTGTTCTGCGACGGGAAACATCTCGCGACTGCCGCGGAAGCAGTTGCGCCCCTACCGATCAAGATTGTGCTGACCAACCCGGCGGAACTCAAGGCCGCGCCGGCTCAGGGCAATCCGGTGGCGGACCTGGACAGCATCTTTTCTTCCGGTCCCAGTGCTTCTGGCCCCCGCGGCGTCAACCCCGCGGCGGTTGCGTCGGACCATGTCGCTTCCCTGCTTTACACCTCGGGCACAACCTCCGATCCCAAGGGCGTGATGCTGACTCACGCCAATCTCATGGGTGAAGTGGAATCGGTGTTCAGGTGGGCCCGTGTCGGTCCCGAAGATGCCGTACTCGGGGTGTTGCCACTCTTTCATGTGCTGTCGCAGATGGCCAATCTCTTGTTGCCGCTGGTCAAGGGCGCGCGCGTAGTCTATCTGGAAACGCTGAACACCACCGAACTGCTGCGCGCGCTCAACGAACGCCAAATCACTATTTTTGCCGTGGTGCCACAATTTTTCTACCTGATCCACGAACGCATATTTAAGGAAGTGGCAAAGCGCGGCCCGGTGGCGGGTTGGGCGCTCAAGGCCTTGATGACGCTCAACCGTGGTCTGCGCACGGTCGGATTCAACGCGGGCCGGATTTTTTTTGGCAAGCTGCACAGCACATTCGGCGACAAGATGCGCTACCTGATCACCGGGGGCTCACGTTTCGATCCCCAGATCGGACACGACTTCCACGCGCTCGGCGTGGACGTTCTGCAGGCCTATGGTCTGACCGAAACAACCGGCGCCGCTTTTGCCGCGCTTCCACGTCACAACGTAATCGGCTCGGTTGGACCGCCGCTGCCAGGAGTGGAAGGCAAGATCGTCGATCCCAGACCTGCAGACGATGGTGGGCCCGCGGTGGGCGAAATTGCCATCCGGGGCACGATCGTGATGAAGGGCTACTGGAACCGGCCGGATGCGACGGCGGCGGTGTTGAAAGATGGTTGGTTACATACCGGCGATCTCGGCCATTTCGACTCCGGCGGCAATTTGTTTATCACCGGCCGTGAGAAGGACGTAATTGTTCTGAGCAATGGTAAGAACGTTTATCCCGAGGAGATTGAGTCCTACTATATGAAGTCTCCATATATCAAGGAAATCGGGGTGATGGGACTGGAGAGCGAGCCCGGCAATCCCGCTTCAGACCGCCTGTACGCCGTGGTGGTGCCGGATTTCGATGTGTTGAAAGAACGCAAGATCGTCAATGCGAAGGAGGTAATTCGCTTTGACATCGAGGGCATCTCCGCACATATTCCATCGACCAAACGCATTGGCAGCTACGAAATCTGGCAGGAGGCCTTGCCGCGCACCACCACGCGAAAACTAAAGCGCTTCGAACTGGAAACGCGGGTACGCGCGAATCAGAAAAAAGGGCAAGCAACCGATTCCGAAATCGGCTCCCAGCCAGCGTTGAGCGCTGAAGATAGCCAATGGCTGGGGCAGCCCGAGGTGCAGCGGGCGCTGAAGATCATCCGCGAGGCCGCAAAGACGACACCCGACGTGATCCGCCCGAGCGACAATCTGGAACTTGATCTCGGTCTCGATTCCATGCAGCGGATCGAATTGCTGGTGGCGCTCGAGAAAGAACTTGGCGGCGACGTGGAAGAATCGATCCTGGCTGAAATCTACTCCGCGCGCGAATTGGTGGACGCAGTGCTTGAGAGTGCGGCCGCGGGAACCGCGGTTTCCAGGTCGCGGGGGCAGCCGGCGGGGTGGAAATCAATTCTGCAAGAGGAATCCACGGATGTGGAGGTTCTGGCTCTGGCCCGGCCCGGTCGATTTCGAGAACGGGTCTTGTACGCCCTGTTTCGGCTGGTGCAGATGGTTGCGCACGACCGCTTTAGGATGCGGGTGAGCGGGCTGGAAAAACTTCCCGCACAGGGTTCGTACATTATTTCCTCCAATCACCAGAGCTACCTCGATCCGGTATTGATGGCAGCGTTTTTGCCGTGGCCAGTATTTCGCAATCTGTTTTCGGTGGGCACGAGCGACATTTTCGGTTCAGGCTTTATGCGCCGGTTGGCGCGCTGGCTGCGGGTAATCGTCGTCGATCCCGATGGGAACCTGGTTCCGGCCATGCGTGCCGGGGCTTTCGGGCTGCGGCACGGCCGCATCCTGATTCTTTATCCCGAAGGCGAGCGCAGCATCGATGGCACCCCGAGGACCTTCAAGAAAGGCGCCGCTATTCTTTCCATTCACCTCCAGGTGCCGATTGTTCCGGTGGCGATTGAAGGCTTTCACGACGCGTGGCCGCGGGGCAAACGGTTTCAAAAATTCGCGCCGCTCAAGCTCCAGTTTGGCGATCCGATTTACCCTCCACCGGAAGCGGAGGCATTGGAAGCGGCTTACGAAAAGCTCACGGGTGAGGTGAAGTCACGGGTGGTGGAAATGTGGAAGCGATTGGGTGGGCAGCAGGAAGAAAAATCTTCTACAACCGCACATCAATAGAGTTGGCCCAGAAGGGCCGACCCGCCAGCGCTGGCCTAGTTGCCGGCGGCCAGGGCCTTCTCACTGAAGGCCCTTACCAAGGCGTCCACGATCATGGAATCGTATTTGCCGTTCGATTCGTTCGCGATCTTTTCGACTGCCTGGGCGGAGGTGATTTTTCCGGCACCAGCAGCGGTGACCTGGGACTCAAACTTTTCCGCCAGGTTCAGGATCTGCACTTCGACGATGGAATCAGCGGGACTGGCGCCGTTTTTGTGTAATTGCTGTGCCGCCACCAGAATGGGGATGGCACGCCGCAGCGACCCACCCATGAGCTGGGCCCGGGTGGCTTTGCCGCTTCCCGCCTTGCGCATGCCTTTTTCCAACTCCTCCTCAGAAAGGTTAGCGGCTTTGTAGAGGATCTCATTGCTGATGCCGATCTCGTTCACGTTTCGCAACAAGGAGGCGGTCCGGAGGTCCTCGGTACTTTCGGGATCGAGGCCAAGAGTTTCGGCAATTTTGACCGCGTAGGACGAAACCCGGAATGAGCCCGCCTCGCTGCCTTTCTGGTTGCAGAGAAACTGTTGCAGAATAACCAGCATTCCGTCGTACCCGTCTTTCAGTTCCGTCAAGCTCTTCTGATTGCGCTCATACAACGTGCCCATGACGTAGGCGCTGACCACCAGAACTCCACCCCAGACGGTGAGGTCAAACCAGCGGCTGTCGAGGGGCATATAGTCCAGCCGACGATTGAACATGGTGGGATTCAGGTAGGTAAGCAGCCCAACCAAAGCCACACTGGCGCAGGCAGTGAGGGTGGCATGACGCCGTCCAAAATAATAGGCCGAGTACAGCGTGGGGAGAAAATAGAACACCAGAGACACGGTCTGTGAGGCCACCAGAAAATGGATCATGGCGGCGATGCCGACCAGAAATAGCAACAACCAGAGCTCTTTATTTATTTTTGGCGCCATTTAGTTTTTGCACCTTGTTTTCCCAGGGGCGACTCTCGGGCTTCATAGCCATAGATTTCATCCCGCTATCCTCTTCGGCGGAAACCCTGCAGCCTAGCTATGGTGGAGCAAACACGCCGGACACTCCAAATTACTGAGGTAATAGGCCTTCGGAGCAACCGAGAATGTTGTTACTTGGCCCGAGGATGGGTCTGGTCGTAGACCTGGAGCACGTGCTTGATGGAAAGCTGGGTGTAGCGCTGGGTGGTCGAGAGGCGCTCGTGGCCGAGCATCTCCTGGATGGCACGCAGGTCGGCCCCCTCCTCCAGCATGTGGGTCCCGAAGGCATGGCGGAGCGTGTGCGGGTGGACGTCAGGAGAAAGGCCCTTGGCAACCGCGATTTTCTTGATGATGCGCCCCACGCTGCGGGTGGTGAGGCGGCCGCCTCGCCAATTGACCAGCAACGCTGAGACGTTTTTCTTTCGTTCCCCAAGCATTTGCTGGCGAGCCGGCAGATAGGCCGCCAGAGCGGCTTTCACCGAGTCGCCGAAGGGCACGTAGCGTTCCTTCTTACCCTTGCCGCGTATGAGTATGGCCTCCCTGCTCAATCGGATGTCTTCGAGATTAATTCCGATCAACTCCGAATTCCGGATGCCGCAGCCGTAGAGCAACTCTAACATTAGCCGGTCGCGCTCGGGAAAAGCGGCGACTTCGGGCATTTTTCCGTCGAGCACGCTGTTCAGTTCCTCGATGCTAGGAACCCGCGGAAGTATCTTGGGAAGTTTCGGGGTCGATACCAGGGCGGCGGGGTTGTGGTCGACCACTCCCTCCTGCGCTAGCCAGCGATAGAGCGACCGCACCGCCGCCAACGATCGAGCCACGGAGGTCTTGCCCAGCCCTTTTTCGTAGAGACGAGCTAGAAATCCGCGGACGGCGACGTGGTCGATCTGCTTCCAGCCGCGCGAACCGACGTAAGCCCCGAATTCAGCCAGATCGCCCTGGTAGGCCTTGATGGTATGGATCGAAGCATTGCGCTGGCGCAGGGATTGCAGGAATTGAGCGACGGCTTTACCGACGATAGTTTTCATCGCGTCTCATTGGCTGGGGCTGTTTCCCGCAAGCACGGCTGAGAGGGGAAATATCAGCTGTCAGTTAACTGTTGTCAGCGCTGCGCCCTCGGGCGTTACCAAAACCTTGGTCATCCCCGCGCCTTGGCTCGGGGATGGTGCTTCTGATACACATTCTTCAGCCGGTCGAGAGCCAGGTGGGTGTACACCTGGGTGGTCGAAATATCTGCGTGACCGAGGATGGTCTGCACGGTTCGCAGGTCGGCGCCATTTTCCACCATGTGAGTGGCGCAACTGTGGCGCAGCATGTGGGGGCTGGCGTTACGCCCTGCACTGACGGACGCGGCGCGAACCATCTGCCAGACCCGTTGGCGGGTCAGCTTGCCGGCGCCCCGGCCCAGGAATAAAAGCGGTGAAATGGTCCCTTTCGCAAGAATCGGACGAGAGTGTTTGATGTACTCGGTAAGCGCATCCTGCGCGCCTTTGCCTAAGGGCACAATTCGTTCCTTGTCGCCCTTGCCGCGCACCAGGACGCAGCCCAGGTCGAGCTTCAGGTCTTCCAGCTTGACGCCGATGATCTCGGAAACACGCAGCGCCGCCGCATAGAAGACTTCGAGCATAGCGCGATCACGCGCGGCCATTGCTTCTGCCTCTTTGCGGTTCGAAGCCGGGCGCGGGCGGCCGAGCATGGCTTCTATCTCGTCGCGGGCCAGCGCTTTGGGCAGCACTTTCCACTGCTTCGGGGAATCGATATTCAGGGTCGGATCATGCTCGATGAGCTTGTCGAGCAGGAGATAGCGATACAAGTGGCGCAATGCCGAGAGCTTGCGCCCCACCGATCGCCCCTGCACGGAATTGGCAAACAGCTGCTGTATGAACTCGCACACCTGTTTACGTTGGGCATTGAGCAACGTGTGTTTGTGTTTTCCCAGGAATGCAGCGAATTGCTCGATATCCGTGGTGTAAGCCGCAACCGTGAGCGATGCCAGCCCCTTCTCGATCTTCAGGTAGTCGAGGAATCTCAAAACAACGCGGGAGTTGGCGGCGGAGGACACAGGTTCGAGTATGCGTGTTATCGGACGCTGGGGGGAGTGATGAGGCATGTACGGGAACTTTAGCCACCAGGCTTTCACCACGGAGGACAGAGAGAATGACAGAGGTTCTTAGAAAACGTCTTCCTCGTTGATTCTCCCTGTCCGCGGTGGTTAATTGTTCTCTTTCAAAATTTCCACCGCGTACAACGCGCCTTCCGGCGTTTCCTCATGCTTGAAATATGCGAACACGTTCCGCTCCTCGCTAAGATGCTGGCGAATTCGATCGACCATGGCGCGGCGCTCGTCGGCCGTGTACGAGGGCTTACGGTAGCGGTAGTAACAGAAATCGGCAGTAACCACATCGGGTGTCACGCGCTCTTCGGTTTCGGCCACGCACAGCGCCCGATTGCTGCTCTTCAGCAGATTGAAGATTTCGTCAGCAAACCACGAAGGGTGGCGGAATTCGAATGCCGCCTGAACTGCACGAGGCAAAGCGGGGAGAAATTCTTCAAGCAGCTTCGCGTCAGCTTTCAAATTCGGCGGCAACTGGAATAGCACCGGACCAAGCTTTCCGGCCTGGGCCAGGGGCTCGATTGTGCTTAGGAAACGAGGGACAAAATCGACCGTTCCTTTGAGCCGTTTGATGTGGGTGATGACCTGGTGCGCCTTGACCCCAAAGCGAAAGGCAGGGGGCGTCTCCTCAATCCATTTCTGGGTAGTCGTTTCTTTGACCAGCTGCCGGAAGGTGAAGTTGACCTCGACGGTGTTGAGCTGGGTGGCGTAGTGCTGTAGGAATTTCTTTTGCGGAAGTTTGGCAGGATAGAAATCCGGCTTCCAGCTTGGATACGCCCATCCTGAGGTGCCAACGAAAAGTTGTGCCATGGCAGAATCTTAAACTGACACGTTATGTCCTGCGACTCTGTTTCCGCGCCGCCTTCTGTTCGGGCGCAGGCTTGACAGTTTTCCGGCGGCTTAACGCTGGCGGCGTAGCCTGCGCCGATATTTCCACTCCAGCTTCGATCGCCGCCGATGTGCCCTGCTGAATCCCGGTGAACCTCGGCAACTTCTGCTTCAGCTTGAGCACTGGTTCAAACAGGTCTCCCAATTTTTCTACGCGCTTGAGAGCCTGTTCGGCCTCGAACACCAGCAGGGCCGGGTCTTTCTTCTTAAACAACTGCTCGACCTCCCCCCATTTCACCGGCGTGGAAACCGTGGGACGCTCTCGCGCCCGCAGCGAGTAGACGGCTATCGTAGTCTTGTGCTGGTCGTTCTGGCTCCAATCCACCAGCACCTTGCCTTTACGTAATTCCTTTTTCATATCGGAAACCACCAACTCGCGGTGCTGGTCTCCGAGCAGCCGGGCGAGCGCGTGGGCAAATGACTTGGTGTCTTCGTAGCCGGTGGGGGTGTTCAGGGGAACGTAAATCTGCAGTCCCTTGGAACCGGATGTTTTGGGGAAACTCTGCAGCCCGAAGTGCTCGAAAATCTCCCGCAGCCACAGGCCGACCTGGGCGCAGTGCACGATGTTCGCGGGCGGCCCGGGATCGAGATCAAAGACCATCATGGTGGGACAATTGATTTCTTTGGCCAATGAAAGGGAGGGGTGCAATTCGATGGCAGCCAAGTTGGCCATCCACACCATCGTCGGCAGATCGTTGGCCAGAATATAGTTGATGGTGCGCCGGTTGTGCTCGCTCCAGAGGGGCGCGGTCTGTACCCATTCCGGCCGGTGTGCGGTGGCGTTCTTTTCAAAAAAGAATTCGCTGTCCACGCCGTTTGGGTAGCGCTTGAGCGTCAATGGCCGTCCTCCGAGGTGCGGCACGATAACGGGCGCGACGCGGGCATAGTAATCGATGACCTGTCCCTTGGTGAAGCCGTTTGCGGGATACAAGACTTTGTCCAGGTTGGACAGCTTCAGTTGCCTGCCCTGAATTTCAATCACCGGTGAGTTGCTCACGCTGCCTCGCTGGGTTTCGCTCGCCTAGTTCTTTGGTTGGACCTCTCGCTTCGCGGTCAAGCCGAGTGGAACGAACCATCGCCGTTTAGTATAGTGGCGCTCCTTGGCCGGCGGGCGTCTCGTGTTTTGATGCCGGGTACCCAAGGGTGGAGATGAGTATATGTCCAGTTCACGCCGTGAATTTTTGCACGGACTCGGATCACTGGGCGCGCTAGCGCTTTTCCGGCTGGAACGCACGGAACCAGATCTCATTCTTTATAACGGCAGCATCTGGACCGTGAATACGCGCCAGCCACGCGCAGAGGCGGTGGCGATCTCGGGCGGACGATTTCTGGGTGTGGGCTCGAACGACGAAATCTTGGCCCTGGCAGCGGGCGGGGCCAAGAAGATCGACCTCGGCGGCAACACCGTGCTACCCGGCTTCATCGACGCGCATAGCCATCCCGCCGAAGCCGGTCTTGATCATCTGCGCATGGTGGATTGCGACTTGCGATCGATTGCCGACATCCTTTCCGCCTTACGAAAACGCGCCACCGAAACCCCTGCTGGTGGCTGGGTGCTGGGCTTCAAATACGACGATACCAAGACCTCCGACGGCCGCCCCCTCATGCTCGCCGATCTTGACGGCGCGGTTCCCGATCATCCCGTGTTCGTGGAGCACCGCGGAGGGCATACGGCCTGGGTGAACTCGCTCGCCATGAAGATGGTGAAGGTGGACGACAAAACGCCAGATCCTGCCGGTGGCAAGTACGATCACGACCCCGTTACCGGGCATCTGACCGGTCACATCCGGGAGAAGGCCAAGACCGGCTTGCAGAGTCTCATCCCTTCCAACTTCACCCGTGCCGACCGGCGGGAGGGCGTGAAGTTGATCTCGAAGATGATGACGCGCAGCGGCGTCACTTCCGTGGGTGACGCCTTCGGCTCCCCGGATGATTTGAGGGCCTACCAAGAAGCGCGCGATGCCGGAGAGCTTTCATTCCGGGTGTACTGTTTGATCGGGTTTCAGTTCATTAGCCAGATGCTGGCGGCGGGCATACGCACCGGATTGGGAGACGAATGGGTGCGAGTAGGCGCGATGAAAATGATTTGCGACGGCTCAATTTCCGAGCGCACGGCGCGGCTTTCCCAACCCTACATCGGCCGGCCTGATGATTTTGGCATCCTCGTCGCAGGCGAAGATGAGCTTTACCCGCTTGCGCGGAAGGCACATGCAGCAGGCTGGCAACTGGGAACCCATGCCAATGGCGACGTTGCCATCGATACCACGTTGCGTGTATACGAGCGCCTGCAACGCGAACTCCCTCGCCGTGACCCGCGCTTCCGCCTGGAACACTGCACCGTAGTCAACGATTCGCTCATCCAGCGGATCAAAGCGCTGGGCGCCATTCCCACACCATTCTCCACCTATGCCTACTATCACGGCGAAAAAATGAAAGAGTACGGTCCTGAGCGCGTGAATCACATGTTCGCGCTGCGAAGTTTTATTGATGCCGGCATTCGACCCACCCAGGCTTCGGACTACCCGCCCGGGCCCTTCGAGCCCATGATGGCACTTCAATCCGAAGTCACTCGTACCGACAGCAAAGGCAACGTGTGGGGGCCGATGCAGAAGATCACGGTGGAAGAAGCGATCCGCGTAGGCACGATGAATGGATCTTACGCATCCTATGAAGAGGACGTGAAAGGATCGATTGAGCCCGGCAAGGTGGCAGACCTGGTTGTGCTTGGACGTGATCCCTTCAAGGTTGATCCCTCCGAGTTGATCGACATCCCCGTGCAACGCACGATGGTGGGCGGGAAGTGGGTGTGGGAATCCTGAACCTGGTTTGACAACTTCCCTTCCCGCCACGTAACTTCAAGGTCTTCCCGTCATGTTTCGTCCAACCGCAGCGGAGGTCCGATGAAATATCGCGTACTCAAATCTCTAACGATGATTGTGGCATTTTCTGCATTGGCCACGGCGCAAGACCTGGCTTCATTCCAAAAGCGCATTACAGTCAAGAAGCTGGACAACGGCTTAACAGTCATCATTTGTGAGCGGCCGGAAGCGCCCGTGTTTTCCTTCGACACCCACGTGGACGTCGGATCGGTTCAGGATCCCATGGGCCAGACCGGAATGGCCCACATGTTTGAGCACATGGCGTTCAAGGGCACGGACAAGATCGGGACCACCGACTATGCCGCCGAGAAGACTGCGCTGGCCAAAGTAGAGCAGGCGTACGCCGCCTACATCGAAGAGCGGGACAAGAGCGTAGGCCGGAATGACCAGAAACTCAAGGAACTACAAAAAGCATGGCAGGACGCGATCGCTGAGGCACAGAAATACGTTAAGCCCAACGAGTTTCCCCAGATTCTCGAAAGCAACGGCGCCGAGGGGTTAAACGCCAACACCAGCCTGGACGAAACCGCGTACCACTACTCTTTGCCGCAAAACCGGCTGGAACTGTGGGCATATCTCGAGTCGACCCGTTTCATCCACCCGGTGATGCGCGAGTTTTACAAAGAGCGCAACGTAGTGATCGAAGAACGCCGCATGAGAACCGACAGCAATCCCATCGGACGTCTGTTGGAGCAGTTCGTAACCGCTGCCTACCAGGCTCATCCCTATCATCGGCCGACCATTGGCTGGATGGCGGACCTGAATTCGTTTTCCGCCACCGACGCGCAGCACTTTTTCGACCAGTACTACATTCCGTCGAACATGGTGGTGGCGGTAGTGGGCGACGTGAAGGCCGCCGAGGCGATGCCGGTCATCGAAAAGTACTTTGGCCAAATTCCGTCGCACGAAAGGCCTGATGAGCGGACCACGACCGAGCCTCCGCAAAACTCCGAGCGCCGGGTGGTGCTGTATGACCGGGCGCAGCCGCTTTACCTGGAGGGCTACCACCGTCCGGACTACCGCAGCCCGGATGATGCCGTCTACGACGCCATCGCCGATCTGATGTCGAACGGGCGCACTTCGCGCCTCTACCGGGCGCTGGTACGAGACAAGAAGATCGCGGCCGATTCGGCCGGTTTTACTGGACTACCTGGCATCAAGTATCCGCACCTGTTCGCCTTCTACGCTTTCCCCCTGCCCGGCCACAAGCCGGAAGAGATGGCAGAGGCGATTCACAGCGAAATCGAGCGTTTGAAAAACGAGGACATCAGTGACGAGGAACTGAAGATGATCAGGACGCGGGCCAAAGCCAACCTGCTGCGCGGGCTCAGCAGCAATGAAGGCCTGGCCTCGGAGCTCGCCTTGTATCAGGCGCGCTATGACGATTGGCGTGAACTCTTCCACCAGGTGGACAATCTCGATAAAGTGAGCAAAGCCGATATCCGGCGCATTGCCAATCAGACCTTCGTTCCCACCAACCGCACCGTGGGGATTATCGAAAACGTGGCCCCAGCGAGAGCGGCTGGCCAAAACGGAGGTGGCCAATGAGCAGCTTGGCAATGAAAAGGAGAATGAGAAGGCTTCCATTCATTCTGCTCATCTCTGGTTTGGTAACCATTGCAGGCTTGCCATCACCCCCGGCTGCCGCGCAGACCTCCGAATGGCAACAGATCAACGTTCCGCCCCTTCCCCCCTTTCATCCGCAGGAACCCAAACGCTTGGTGCTGCCCAACGGTATGGTGATCTTCCTGCAAGAGGATCACGAACTGCCGCTCATCGATGGCGTGGCCCGGATTCGCGGCGGCTCCCGTTCCGAGCCAGCCGCCAGCGCCGGACTGGTGGACATCTACGGAGAAGTCTGGCGTACAGGAGGCACGAAAACTCAGACTGGCGACCAACTCGATGACTATCTCGAAATCCGGGCGGCCAAAGTCGAGACCAGCGGTAACGCCGATTCTACCTCGATCTCGTGGTCGTGCCTGAAGGGTGATTTCGACGATGTGTTCAAGATCTTCGCTGAGTTGTTACATGATCCCGAATTCCGCGAAGACAAGCTTGACTTGACCCAGAAGGAATATTTCGACGCCATCTCCCGCCGCAACGATGACGTCGACAGCATCGCAGGCCGCGAGGCCACCAAGCTGGCCTACGGGGCGCACAATCCCTACGCACGTGTCCCCGAGTACAGGACCGTGGCGGCCGTGACCCGGCAGGATCTGATCGACTGGCACCATACCTACGTTCATCCCAACAACATCATTTTGGGTATCGTTGGTGATTTTGACGCGGGCGCGATGGAGGCCAAACTTCGCCAGGCGTTCGGCGCATGGCCAAAGGGGCCAGCGGCGAAAGAAGAAAAGGTCGACTTCCAGCCGGCCAAGCCGGGTTACTACCAGGTCGAGAAAGAGGACGTCAACCAGAGTTCCATCAACATGGTGGGGCTCGGTATTCGGCGGGACAATCCCGACTACTATGCGGTTCGAGTCTTCAATGAAGCCTTTGGCAGCGGGTTTTCCTCGCGCCTCATGCAGAGCATCCGCACCGCGAAGGGGCTGGCCTATCACGTCGGGGGCGGAATCGGAAGTGCTTTCGATCATCCCGGCGTCTTGCGTTTGTCCATGGGAACAAAGAGCGCGACCACAGTCGAATCCATCCTGGCGCTCGATGAACAGATCGACGACTTGGCTAAGCATCCGATTTCAGAAGCTGAGATCAAGCGGGCTAAGGATTCCATCCTGAATGGTTTCGTCTTCAATCTTGATTCGCCGGAGAAGATTCTTCGGGAGCGCATGGCCTACGAATTCTACGGCTATCCCGCCGATTACCTCGATAAGTTCCGTGCCGGAGTGGAAAAGGTAACGCTGGCGGATGTGACCCGGGCAGCGTCCAAGTATCTGCACAAGGACCAACTGGCGGTGTTGGTGGTGGGGCACTCGTCAGAGTTCGACAAGCCGCTGTCGTCGCTCGGTGTGGTAACGAATATTGACATCACCATTCCGCCGCCTCCGGGCCAGCCGGAAGCGCCAGCCAAACCGGCGCAGTAAGCCTGCTACTTTATC